>Ga0265797_10010078_pt1 | contig 12098 bp, 16 predicted proteins | sample P2T30metagenome_FD_192433 | JGI IMG/M metagenome (GOLD analysis project Ga0265797, IMG submission 192433) | Plant litter microbial communities from East Loma Ridge, Irvine, California - P2 T30 | ecosystem: Environmental > Terrestrial > Plant litter > Unclassified | place: USA: California... | reverse complement strand
GACATCTTCGATTGATATAGCAGCAGAGTTCAGATGGATGTATGTACTAAAGTTGCAATTTGGCTTCAATCCGTCGAGCTGGTGTGCAAGTTCAAAGTTTGCCTGTACCTCTAAGCTGTTATATAGTACTCGTGTATCGTTCAGCTGAAGTACGAGCGCAGGGTGTGCCCGAATCGACACTAGCTTATGTGTTTCCACACTTGCGCAACCTGGTCATCAGCCTCATGGCCGAGTCCGCCTATTACGCGTGCAGTAAGCAGCTACTGCAGCTGAAGGATCATGGAAACTCCTTATCGTCAATCTCAGGACAGCTTCTTGGCTACATGTAGTGATCTTGCCTGTCAGCACAAACACAAGCACATGCACAAGGCATCCATGAGTAAATGGGTTCTTCTGGTCAGATGTACTGAAACATCGATCCTTCGACTGTTGCGCTGGCTGGAAGTAAGACAGCCATGTCTGCCACACGCTCGACGCAGAGTGCCGCAGATCAGAGATAACATCTCCTTAGTGAGCCGCATGTTCTAATCCAGTCCAGGTATATGAGAATCATCGCCTGCTAAATGCCTGCCATGCCAACTGCCTGCTGCTTGACGCGAGTTTGGGGCCCACAAAAAGCTGGACAGGCAGCTTGCCGCCAAGGGCGCTAAAGGCATCTCTTCGATCAAGATCTATTGGTCCACGTTCTACAACATCACTACCCAGATATACAAAACCCACCGTGCACCGTTTGAGCCTCCGCCAGCATAGCATTGTGCACAGATCTCGACATGTCGCGCAAGCGGCTCTGTAATCTGCATCAAAGCCAATGAGTGGTTGTCAACCTTGGTTAGCGGTTTGGTGTGGCGCCCATGTGAGTATGATCTGGCTATACAATAGACGGGTCTAGGACATGGCCATCTTTCTGGCTGCAGCCTTTCTTTCCTTCTCTCATCGAATTCATCATTGCTTAGAGTGCGAAGTCATCTCCGTTCGTTTCCTTCTCTTTCTCTTGTCGCGTTGATATTTCATTTGTCACGGAGACTCTGGCGTATTGTCTTGTCGTCTTTCCCTTGCAAAAAAGCATCGATCCTGTACAAAAACAGCGCAGGCGCTCACCTTTATCTTTCCGATCCCATCGTTATTTCAAGCGCGGACAGTACGCCATGTTCAGGCTCAACACCGGATCATCCGACCGCAAACCTTCAAGGACGGGAAGCAAAGGCGGGCTAAAAGCTCTCGCTTCCAGACTGAAGCCGGAACTCAGACTTGCTCTCGACACCGATGTCTCGCGCCATCAAGGAGGCGTACCCGAGGAAGTCCTTCCGTACGAGACAGGATCTCAAGGCCCAGGCTTCAGGCAACCCGTCTCAATTTTGTCGGAGAAGAAGAGCGCAAAGCCAACGGGCCTACGACGACAGCTCGAGAATAGGGATGGCACACAAGCTGGTCCTGTCAGAAATGACAGTGTCAACACGTACGCAACTTCGACATACAATGGACTCCCTTCCAGGCCGGACGTGAACAGGGAGCACTCTAGAGGACAAGACTTCAAGGCTACCAACAACCTTGCGGCGCCGGCGCTGCACAGTCGCGTCAAAGGTCTTCGACCATCACCATTGAAACTCACCGACATTTCTCCATCTGATCGGGTGATTTCTATTGGTATCGCAGTACCATCTGCCGCAGTCTCAAATCATACGACAAGCCCGCACACGGCGACTACCGACGATTACTCGCCACCGCAGTATGGGCGCGAAGCAACCACGCCTACTATTGTTGTCACGCCTGCAAAGGAAGACTTCGACTTCGTACCACCTTCTTATTTGACCCTCGACGGCCACGATGGTAGACCAGCGTCTAGCGTCTACAGCAGATACACGAACTGCGCTCCGAGAACATCTGATTACACGGCAACGCCACCTGTTCCACCACTGCCTCTCTTTGCACAACAGCTGCGTGAGAAGACCGTAGCAGATGCCAAATTGCCGCTCTACGAAGAGGCTCGCAGTGCAACCAGCCACAAGGCCACCCTCTCTGTGTGCACGGTCTTTGAAGAAGACGAACAGCTCCAGCCACCTATGTCAGCGAGAAATTTCTCGGGACACAAAATGAGGTCGCTCAAGCGCCAGTCAACTCTTCCCACACCACGACGTAGCCGTGGCTGGTGGAATGTGCTTACCTCTCCATTCTCGGCGCGCTCAAACGGTCCTTTCTGGAAGTCACCAACCGACGACAACCCGGATCGGACAGCCATCATGAGTGATGCTTCTGCAATGGGCGTTGCTGACGCAGCTCGTGACGAACTCTCCCGAAGCCAGACCGCAGTAGACGAGCTGGAGCCTCACTCAGCACCTGCTTCACGCTTGTCCGCCGTGCCTGGAACCGAGCCGAGATCTGCACCTAAGAGATCAGTCACAGCGCCAGGTGCTCTGGACCCAAGTGCCGACGTAGTCAACATCTATCGTGTTCCAAGCCAAGGCACGGCGGCAGCATACTATGATCAAACAAGACACTTCCCTAGCCTCTTGATCGAATCTGCCGATTCTGTCCCCCGATCGGTATTTGAAGACGACAGCCCTCTCACTGATGTCTGTGCATGTGAGCATCACCGCCACGGTCGTGCTTCTGATGGAAAGGTTGCAGTCTCTACGGCTGGTCAAATCAGACGTGCGAACACATGCAGCAGCCACAGCGCTTCTGTCAAGGGTGGTGCAGTGGCGGATAGTGAGGACCTGAAGAGTCCATTTGACGATTCCCACGCTGTCGAAGATCGAGCTGGGCCAACGAACACGCCTCCCAGGATGATGTTTAGCTCGCCGACCGCAACAGAATTGCAATCGCCCTCTCCAATCCATACTGTGCCGACCCGCCAACCTACAAAAGCGGCGGCAGACAATCGCGTGTCGGCAGTGTCCTCGACTCCCGTGATTGAGAATGCTCACTTTGCAACAGTAGTCGGACCTCGCTCGTCGAACGGCGAACAGAGAGAGGTCATCATTCCACCGAGCCGTGCGCCTACTCCCCCGAACGAGACCGTCGGTTTGAAGGCAGCCACGATGTCGTCTCAAGAGGCACAGTCGCGAGAGGTAAACGAAGCACCGGCGCAGTATGCGCATTACGACAGCCCCCGATCCTCAATGGACTCCCACGAAGGAACTCGCGGCCTCGGCATCTCAAACAGCCAGCAGGACCTGTTCCCGCCGCCCAAGCTGCTGTCCGAGAAACCTCGCCTGGGTACCGACCGTTTCGGACAGCTGGTGATACTTCGCGAAGAGAAACGAGGCCCCACGCAGCCGTGGTACAGACGCTTTTTCTGGCTGCTCTTCACAGCCTGCGTGACCTTGCTGTTGTTGCTCATCGTCTTGCTGGTCGCTTTAATCCCACAAGTCCACGCAGACAACGGCGTGCAAGCTCAATGGCTAAATCTGACCGGTTTCCCTCCACTCCCCACAGGTGTCGCGACCGTGATCCAGCCTAGAAAATCACTCGAGGAGAGCAGCTGCATCGATCCGCCAGGTCTGTGGAGTTGTGATGCACCGAGGACCCAGGCTGCACCCGACAGTGCATCTCTTCTGCCGAATTTCCGCTTTGAAATCCGCTTCAGGAATCACACCGTCGACAACGCCACCTCACTGTTCCCCGCCGCCAACTACTCGACCTCATCTTCGGGGCCAGTATCCGTGAAATCTCAACTCCGTGCGCGTAGCATCTGGTCGCAAACCCTCTACTCTCCCAACCCACCACCGCCATCGGAGGCAGACCAACTCGCCTTGGGAGCAACGAAAGACCATGTATCCGCGCCTTACAACGGCGAAGAAACACCCTTCTACATCTCCCTTCTCTCCCCAGAGCCCCTGCCTCACATGGAAAGGGACACGGACAAAATCAACAAACGCGACATCTCACCGGAACCCGAGCCCAAAACAAACCCATACCCCTACCCGACAAAGCCATCGACCACCAGCAACACCACCTCCACCACAACAGCCTCTTCACAGCCCACATCAACCTCAACAAAAATCCCCCGCCCCCTCCTCCGCCCAGACAGCCGCCCAGCGCCTCAACTCCTCTACCCCTTCGCCACAGCCCAGCCCCTCCGCTTGTACAACCGCGGCCTCGAAGACGAGCACTACGGCTTCTACACGTACTTTGGCAAAAGCGTGTTGGTAGCGAACGCCTCATCCACCTCCACCTCCGCCTCAAACTCAAGCCCATCAAGCAACCTGACTTCAACAGTCGTAGCGGCGACAGCGAACCAACAAGCGCAAGCGCTGTGCACTTTCGCGCAGACGCGGTTTAGGGTGCAGATCTGGACGAGGAAGGGAGGTTTCGTTTCGGGTTCGAGTTCGGGGTTGAAGGTGGATGGTACTTCCGGCCTTGCCAGCGACGACACAACAACACCACCACCAGCATGGCGATCTTCGGCCAACGAGATGCAAGCGCCCGGATCTTTCCCTTACCGCACCAATTTCGCGTTGGATCGGGAGAGTGGTGGTGGCGACGGCGACGGCGCTGGGGATCGGGGGACTTATTGCTGGGGGTTGGATTCGGAGGGGAAAGTTGTTGGGGAGGGGGCTAGGATTGCTGAGGGAGAGGTTGGAGGAGGACTTGAGGAGAGGGCGGTTGGTGATGATGTTGGAAGTGGAAAGGGAGCGGGGTCTAACCAGTGTGCGTGTGCGTGGGATAGTTGAGAGGTACGCTTGGGTAGCATGGACGAGAACGGGGTGAATGAATGTATGGATTAGGGTAATATTAATAAAATATCCTTCGACTTTGCACCAAAACGTCATCGACCGCGACACTGTCAACTGTAGACGGGCACTTCGTGCGGCGCGAAGAATTGCGTTCTGGCAGGCGCGCCGTATTTCTCGGCAAAAAGAGCCAGCAAGCCGTCGCGGACTTCAAATTCTTCAATCACGGCGCCGAAGCTAAGTTGGACAACCATGGTCAGCAACGCACGCATAGACCGATAAATTGTCAAAGAAAACTCACCCGTAACAGCGGGTCTTGTCCAACAAGCTCTGTTTCAGCTTTTCGATATCTTTCAAGCTCAGCTCGCCCAGACGCGGATCCGTCAGCACAGTCATCCAGGCCATCACGGGTGTGATCTCGCCATCGCGATCCATGGGAAGGCGGTTGCTCAGATGCAGCAGGTTCGCGAGAGCGCCAGTTCCAATGTCCGCAGGCATCTGGTGAGCATATTTCTCAGCGGGCTTGTGCATGATGTGCGAGTGCGGCGGGGCAGTAGCCATGAGCGCGTGGCCAGACATGTGCTCGTGCTCCGCGTCGTCGGCGGGCTCCAGCGGATGGTGAAAAGGCTGGTTGGCAGCGTTATGCGAGCGAACGAGCAGATACTGCATGTGTTCCATACATGGGCGCTCGAGCCTGTGAGAGGGGAAGAGACGAGGGAGTCAGTGTGGATACTTGGGACGCTCGCGGGCAGCGTACCGGGAAGCGTTGGGTTTCTTCGTCAGTGAGGCGAAGGCGAGGGATAGGCGCCTGCGCTGTTGGGGTCTTGGAAGATGGGATTGCCTTGGGAGTCGTACGTTAAGACGAAGTCTATTCCGATTTGATCATAGTCGAAATTGTTGTTTGGCAGCGGCATGGTTTGGTTGATCGCTGTGCCAGACTGCAGCGGGATTTGACCATGGCCGTGAGGAGGGCTCAGATTGGTGCTGGTGCTCTCTGAACGTGGTTGGTAACTGCCCGCAGTGCTACCACCAGTGCTGCGGCCATAGGAGCTGCTGTCTTCGCGGGAGAATTTCATAGGTACTGCAGCGAAGTCGTAGGAAATGCCGTGGCTTGCCAGGAGATCTTTGAGTCGTCGATTTTCCTCGGCAATGGCATCGCGTTCTTTGGTCGTGGTTGTGAACATTTCCTTGAGGCGTAGTACTTCTTGCTCGAGAGCTTTGATGTACATCTCTTTGCGTTCACGGTGCGTTCTAAATTTTGGTCAGTAGGCAGGAATTTGACCAAGACAGCAATCGCTGATATTCGAGCATTGACGGACCTCTGTGCTTGTCTGTTCAACTCCTGGCGTCGAGTCAAAGCAGGCTTACTATCAGGCTTGGGGCCTCTTCTTTTGGGAGGTTGACCATCTTGGGGTTGTCAGTAAGATTGACAGTGTGCTTGGAAGCCGCAACATACCTTTGGTCTGCTTCTTGTCATTGCTCATATTTTTGAGGAAGTTGAGCTGGCTCAATGGGCTTGCGGAATCCTTCTGAGGTGAAGCACTGCTCTCGTCTGTGAAGGAGTTAGTATGGATTTCGAGGCGGGAACGGAAGTCGGATAGACTTGCGGTAAGCAGCGGCGAGGTCTGCATGATTGTTGCCGTGGTGAGTAGCGTATGTAGACATGGCTGGGAATCGTTGATGGGGAGAGTGGCGACGATGATGTTGATGACGTTGATGACGTTGACGGAGGACTGCAATGGGTTACTGAGATGGGCGGTCAGTTGTGTGGTGTCTCTGTGGTGGTGGCTGTAGACGAGTTATATCGTTGCAGATGGTGTATAGGTGAGGTCGTCGACTAGCTTGCGGGGATTACGAGGGTCTGGACTGGACATGGACCGTGATCGAGTAGTGTTGGCGATTGAGAGGGCGGGATTGGACAGCTGCATCGATGGAACGACTTACCCGGCAGTAGGGTTTGGTGATGAGGACGACGACGACGGCGGCGGCTCTACGCATGGAAGGTGCCGGAAGAGGTCAGCGGTTGTGTCTGTGTGCAGGCAAGCGCGAAGACAGTCGTGGCAACAACCAAGGCAGCGGTATAGTACAAATACTAAATGCCAGATCCCAGGAAGTCGGATCTTGGGAGGAAGGCGCGGAGATGGAGGAAGGAGGGAGCGGCAGCAGGGCGGCAGTAGCAGAGCTTGGCGTGAGCACCCACTAGTTACTGCATGCCAGCAGCGAGCAGCGAGGAGGGCGACAGGTTGGCAGGTTGGCAGAGAGGCAGGTTGGCAGGTTGGCAGAGAGAGAGCGACTTGTTGCTGGTCTGGGCCGGACGTGGCTTATTTGGAATCGCATGGAGCAACGGACTGCGCGGGAGCGGCTTCAAGAGCGGATCCTCGTGCATGCACCGACGTCGATCCTTTTGGTGGGTGAGCCACGCCCGAGCAGTCAAGTCAGAGGGCCGAACACGTATCAGTATCAAGTGGACGAGCGGAGCTACCTGGGCTCCGGCATCAAAGTGGATTGTTGGAGGCATGCTACCATAAATTATAACAAGTTTGAGAACAGTCCACATGCAGTTGCTGGAGCGCCGCGACGGAGCAAGAAACTTGGCATTGACACTGCCGCAGGAAGGATTCGACCGTTTTACAACCAAGACCCCGAGGGCCCGAGGGGCTGGAAGGAATCGAGAAGGCGCTCCATGGTGGATGGAAGGCGTATGCTTTTTGTTCTTGTGGCGTCTTCATGCACTCGATCGTGATGCGCTTTGGCCGTGCTAACCATCTTTCGAGCCATCACACCTCCAGATTGAGTATAAGCCGAACCAGCCTTCCATGCGAGACCAGGCCGACAACCAAGTCACGCGACTCCGCGGCGGATACCATCGAGGCATACACCTGCTGAGATTATTATTGGAATGGACATGCGTACATGTAGCATCACAATGTGAGCGAAGTGTTTGTGATGCTGGAAAACAGGTACACACAAACATCGACAGCTTACATACAACATCGACACGAAACGATTATGCGACCAACACCCAGCGTGAATCAATGCCATCACCATCAAGTACAACGGTAGATAAAACAGCCTCGGCAAGTGGCATGTACGATTAATCATCAGGGCCCACAGCCCTTTGACGCAGGGTCGATCACCATCATTTTGCTTCTTGTCCCACTACTCCATGCGTCTCCCAAGCAAAACGTGACGCCCGCCATGCCATCATCACCTCCAAAACCCTCATGGCATACACCACCGGCACCACGCAACAAACTCCTCCTCCTCGTCCGCGCAACCATCCACCTCGTCCCCTGGCTCATCCGCCTCGCCATCGCAAACACCCTCCTAACCATCCTCTCACTGCTCACCCTCTTCCTCCCCACCCTCGTCTACAACCTCTCTTCCCTCATAGCAGCCTCAGTATGGTCCCACATCCAACACATCTTCACGCGCACCAACGGCGCCCGCATCCTCGTGACCGGCGATGCGCTCCCGCAGGCTGAGTCGGCCCTCGTGCTCAGCAATCACGTCGAGTGGTCCGACTTCTACATGATCCAAGAGCTGGCGCTGCGCGCCAACATGCTTGGCCGCTGCCGCTGGTTTGCGAAAAAGGAGCTGAAGTGGGTGCCGTTTCTCGGCTGGGGACTATGGGCTATGGGCATGCCGTTGGTGAGCAGGCGGTGGATGCAGGATGAGCGCGAGCTGCGGCGCGTGTTCGATGGGGTTGCAAGGAGGAAGTGGCCTATATGTACGTTTGATTTGGTTCTTTTTTTTTCCCTTTTCAAAATGTTCTTCTCATATATCACGTCGAATCACATGTGTTTCCATCCCAACCCTCATTGCTGTTCATTTCGTTTTTTTGTTCCTTGTCGTTGTGTATTAAATCGTCGATACCAACCGCAAACACATACCGAGCTCCAACTCAATACACTTTCGATTGCTTCCACAAGAGAAAACCCCACTAACATCGCCCTTCTCGAATCCCAACAGGGCTCATCTCCTTCTCCGAAGGCACGCGCCTATCGCCCCAGAAACGCGCCCTCGCCGCCTCCCACGCCTCCAAAACGGGCAAATCACTCCCCCAACACCTCCTCCTCCCGCGAACAAAAGGCTTCACGACCTGCGTCCAACACCTGCGAACCGCAGCCCCGCATGTGAGAGCAGTCTACGACCTGACAGTAGCGTACGCGGATCTACAACCTGCTGGACGGGGAGAACTTGTCGCGAAGGAGCAGAAGTTGAGCAAGAAGATGAAGCAGGCCAACGGCAACGGCCACTCCACCTCGCAGTCGGATCCCGCTTCAGACGATTTTGTTTTCCAATCCCCGCCGACTTTCGCCCAGTCTCTCTTCCATCCGGACATCGCTTCTCGCTGGCGGACTTTGGTCCACGTGCGGCGGTTTGAGATTTCGAGTCTGCCAGAGTCGGAAGCAGAGTTGAGGGCTTGGTTGGAGGAGAGGTGGGTTGAGAAGGGCGAGATTCTGGAGGACTTGAGAGGGAAATTGGAGAGGGGTGAGTGGTGGGGGGATAAGAAGGGGGAGTGAGGTAGTAATGGACTGGTTTAGGTGATGGTTGGCTTGGGTTTGGTTGGTCTTGCTCGGATGGATGGATGAACGTAATGTTTGTTATGTTGGACGCGGATGGGTCGGACGGTGGTTTGCTCGATTGGTGGTTGTTGCGCGGCTGTCCGAGGGTTGGCCAGAATGAAAGTAATGGTGCGGGACGAAATGAGATGAGTTTTGTCACTCGAACAGATGCTCGAATCTGACGCGCAAGCTGGCAGAATACTTCGTAAGGCAGACTTGGCGTCTGGTTCATACCCATTCCCTGATTAAATTAATGTATTCTCAACTTTGGCAATTGCGATGGGACGGAACATTGAGCTTCATGGCAAGATTAATCAGCCAGATATAAAGGGAGGTCCAGTTCCTACTGCCTCCCAAAGTGCCAAATATCATCATGTGTGATGTCGGTGATCCTATTGAGAAATCGGCATTCGTGGTGTCAGACAAGCGACGAATCTGCCACGAGAGTGTCGGAATCCCATGTGTTGCGGAATCCGAAGGACTGGTTCGTTGTGACTAATCTGACCGCCGGAGCCTCTTCTTCGCAAACGTAGATCTAGTTTGCAGAGTCCAGGCAAGCCGTGTAATGATGTCTGACTCCCATACGATGAGACAGGAGCCGCTCTCTAAAGACTTGATTTGCCGCAAACCAGTCAGATCCAGGACCCTCTTCTTGACATCCCGTGAGAAAAGGGTCTTTAGCCATAGTAGTATCGGTGATTTTCAGGACGGAGTCGACGGGTTTGGCTTCAAAGAGACAGTCAGAGGCAGGGTAATTTCCTTCCTGGAGGATCGATGGTTGCTCTGACTGCTGCATGGCATCCTGGTCGGGCCGTGTTGTTGCTCACTTGGTAAGCTGGAACACGAGGCGAACACTGTCTCTAGTGGAGTCTCGCCGAGGTGTTTATCTCTGGGCGTTGAGGCATAGTCGTCTGAATATCCCTTCACGGCACGCCCTGTCATCGGGAGTTGGCTTTTGCCATCATCTCGGCAATCCTCTTGAACTTCTCGAGGTTCATCCTGTTTGTTTCATGTTGCATAGCGCGCTGATGCTCACGCTCCTCACGCATATTTTTGCGCTCGTTCTCGCGCTCTTCGCGGTCTCTTTCGCGTTCTCTCTCACGCTCCTCGCGCTCCTCTTGATCACGCTCGAGTCGCCGGCGGAGCTCCTCCTGCCGAAGTGCTCGGTCTTCTTCCAGGCTGGCAACCAAATCTACGAGAATATCTTCACGCGACCTTTTCCGACACTGCTGTAGGGCGGTACCGCTGCGCCCACGGCTTGCTGCTGAAGCCTCGCGACTTTGATCCTGCCGAAGCGTCGACCTCATCCGTAAAACTTGTAAGAGCGGCATGGGATCTGTCATCATGGGGTGTCCCGTGTAGCCGTCATCCTCGCTGACCGCATCTACTTCATCGTCGCCTATGCGAGGATCGGTGATGCCAGATACAGGGCTCTCCTGATCCACATACCGATTCAACACAGTTTCCTGGTCTGACGCTTCGTGATCCCGCTCTCCATCCTCCTCATCCTCGTATTGTTCCAGCGTCCGCTTTGGACCTGTTCCCTTGCGCACACTTGCTCATAGCTGGTCGTTGCCGATTATGTATAGCTAAGGTAAGGTACAGGCGCGCAATGGAAGGCCGCCAAAGTCAATATCTTATCTCTTATCGATAGCGAGACTGATGGTCGACACGAGCTACGACATAGTTGGGTCAACGCAAGTCTTATGAATTGCTTACATCAGTCAGCAATGGTGGGCTTGGTGGTAGATGTTGATGTGTGATGATTGACAGAAATCAAAAAATACCATCAGAGACGCATATATGACAGCAGCACGCAACAGCCTTTAGAATATCTAAGGACTCTTTTCAATCTGTGTAAAACTACGCAAAGTCAGTTTCCCTACATAGTGGATATCCATTAGCGCCGGCCATCCCGTGCCAACCATAGTGCTCAGATTTCCAGAAAGTACAGGAAATCCAGATCAACCATGAACGACTCCGTCCTTTAGGACTTAAATCACGTACATACCTGCATACATCGTTTATGCCTTCGTATCTCGTGTAATCTCCCTACCTCGGGACCCGTGCAAATAAGATCAAGAATACACGCACAGTAAACCCTTTCCACTACTGATCCCACTTGGGCTTATCAGGATTCAGCCCAACCAGACAAGTAACGGTGGCATTCCCACTACTACCATTGTTGATCAAGTCGCCTCTGGGATCCTTCCACTGGCCCGTCAACTTGATATAGCTATCCAAAGCTGAAGCGATAGTCTTGCCAATCTCGATAGCCTTGTACAAGCGGCTGTGGGAGTAGTACGTGAGCAGCTCCAGAGCTCTCTCACGCTCGTCATTGTCGATGAGAACCTGCGCGCCACGCTCCACCCACGACTCGATCTCTGTGAAGCTCTGATTCTCAAATCCGACGAGCATGTCCGTAACGATCGGGTGGTATTGCTTTGGGTTGCTGCACATGTAGTAGAGCACGCGCTTGAAGATGCGGAAGATGTACTCGCTGGCTTCTTGGTACTGGTAATCGGTGTTCAGGAAATCGCTCGATGCTTGGTCGTAGAGGTATCGATGGAGGCCGGCTTCGGGAGGGATCGATTGGACGCCGATCCACCACGGCGTAAATGGCGCTGCGACCGCTCCTGTCGAGGCGACCCATAGACGAAGCATGTCGGGGTCCATGCCGTCGCGTAGAGAGAGCACTTGGCCGTATCCAGATTGGTCATCTGCGTTGGGTGTTAGCAAATTACTTATTCAGGGTAGGATGTGGGACAGGATGTGACGAACCTGCTATGCGAATGTCTCGGTGGCGTTCCATGAGTGCTTTCTCAGTCACAGGAACCATAGCGCGAGTAGCATCTTC
>Ga0265797_10010077_pt1 | contig 12098 bp, 12 predicted proteins | sample P2T30metagenome_FD_192433 | JGI IMG/M metagenome (GOLD analysis project Ga0265797, IMG submission 192433) | Plant litter microbial communities from East Loma Ridge, Irvine, California - P2 T30 | ecosystem: Environmental > Terrestrial > Plant litter > Unclassified | place: USA: California... | reverse complement strand
AAGCATACCCACGCGCGTAGTGCCGACCTTGGTCGGCACCTCCCCAAGAGGCGAAACCCATGACCAGCGAAACGCTCTTCAGCAAGATCATCCGCCGCGAAATCCCGGCCGTCATCGTCTACGAAGACGAGGAGGTGCTGGGCTTCAAGGACATCGCGCCGCAGGCGCCGGTGCACGTGCTGTTCATCCCGAAGAACGAGGTCATTCCCACCTTGGATGACGTAACGCCGGGGCAGGCGCACCTGATCGGCAAGTTGGCGCTGGCCGCCGCACAGTACGCGCGCGAACAGGGCCTGGCCGAGGACGGTTACCGCATCGTCATGAACTGCCGCGAACACGCCGGGCAGACCGTGTTCCATATCCACCTGCACTTGCTGGCCGGCGCTCCGCTGGGCCACTTCGGCGCGCCCGCTCAGTAGCGCCGACCCATGGTCGGCGGATACCCGGGGTTGAGGGGCCTGATCGTTTCCGCCGACCATGGGTCGGCGCTACCGCTTCTGCCTTGTCGTTCGCCCGGCCAGTAAGCGGCGCGCCCGTTTCTGCTTTGTCGCCGCGCGCAACAGAAAAAGCCGCCCGAAGGCGGCTTTTTCATTACAGCTCAGGCAGTGCTCACCACCAGCCGTAACGGCCGTAGCCCCACGGGCCCCACGGACCCGGACCCGGGCCCCACGGACCGTACGGGTAGGGCACCACATCGACCTGGCGCTGTTCCGGCCACAGATAGATCACATCGGCAGCGAGCTTGGGCAGGCGATAGTCGTACTCGCCGATCTTGACGTTCTCATAGCCGTCCACGCGGCCGATGAAGGTCACATCGCGGCCTTCTTCGAACACCGCCGGATCATAGAAACCGGCGCGGCAGGCAACGAAGCGGCCGTCACTGGCGTCGGTCGAACTGGTGGTCGGGCGACCACTGGCGTTGAGCGGGCGCGACAGCAGCTGGAAGCAGGTCTGGCCCTGGCCCGGCAGCGTTTCGATGATGCGGCCGCCCCAACGCACCGGCGCGCCCACCTGCTGGGTCGCCACGGTATCGCGCGGGGTCACGGCGGCGAACTGGCCCTGCAGCGGCTTCGGTGCCGTCGCGCAGGCCGCCAGCGCCAGTGAGGCAGCCAGGGGAAGCAGAATCTTGATGTTCATGATGTGGCTCCGGAAGACGGACGATGCCTGCGCAGGTCGGCCAATAATGAAGCGTGGTCGACATGAGTGCCAGCGTAGCGCGCATGGACGAAACGCTGGCTGAGCGCCAGCAAGGCAGGATCGCTCCGATGGGCGTCAACGCGGCGTGCCCATTCCATCGCCGGCTCGGACGGTTCACGCGCCAGGCCCTGTCTCGCGTAACGGCGGCCCAGCCGGTGCCAGGCGCGCAGCAACGGGTCGCGCTCGCGTTCGCCGCGGGCCAGCACCCAGGCCATCGCCCCCAGCGCCATCAGCGCAATCACCACCAGGCTGGAAATCAGCTGTGCCGGCGACAGGTCCGGCATGCCCAGCGGCCGCAGCAGCTGCTGCTGGCGGGTGGCGTCGAAGGACAGCACCATCTCGTTCCAGCCCCTGCGCAGCCAGTCCATCGCCTGTCCGGTCTGCAGCCAGGCCCCCTGCATGCCGCCCGCTTCGGTGCCCAGGCGATCTTCCAGTGTGTCGTAGATGCGTTCGGGGGCCACCGCGGCGGTGGGGTCCACGCGCACCCAGCCGCGCCCGGGAAGCCACACTTCGGCCCAGGCGTGGGCGTCCATGCGCCGCACCACCCAGTAGTCGCCGATCGGGTTGCGCACGCCACCGGCAAAGCCGGTGACAACGCGCGCCGGCACCCCGGCATTGCGCATCAGCACGACGAATGCCGAGCTGAAGTGTTCACAAAAACCCACCTTCTGATCGAACAGGAATTCGTCCACCGCGTTGCGGCCGGGCAACTCGGCATCCAGCGAGTAGGCGAACTCGGCGCGGATCCAGTCCAGGCTGCGACGCACCAGCGCGGCGTCGTCGTTGCCGGCTTCGGCGCGCCACTGGCGAGCGAGCGCAGCGGTGCGCGGATTGAATCCTTCCGGCAACTGGAGCGACAGCTGGCGCTGCCACGGCGACAAGGACGCGGCGAACACCTGCGGCGGCGCCGACTGCAGCGTCCAGCGGCTCAGCGAAGCCAGTGGGCGATCACTGACCAGGCTGTAATCGGCGGTCAATCGCGCGCCGGCCGGTGCGCTGTTTGGCAGGTCCAGCGCCACCAGCTGGCGGCGGTCGGTCGGTTCGTAGTCGATGGTGTAGTTCCACCGCTGCGTACCGGCCTGCACCGGGACCGGTGCGCGCCCTTCATTGCGGCGGTCGCGGATCCACGTGCGGCCATCGAAATGGGTCATGACCGGACCGCGCCAGTAGCGCTGTTCTGCCGCTGGCACCGGTCCATGGAACTGCGCGCGCAGCGCCGGGGTGTCGTCGGCCATCAGGTCCAGCCACTGGCCCGGTTCCATGCTGTCGGACAGGCCCGGCCGGCTGACCGCACGGTCCGGCAGGCCCCACAGCGGCTGTGACAGGCGCGGGAACAACCAGAAGGTTGCCATCGCCAAGGGCAGGCCGATCAGCAGCAGACGCAGCACGCCACGCACCTGCACGCGCAGTGCCGGCGTGGGTGACCGGCCTTCGACCTGCGCCAGCCGCTGCAGCGCGAGCAGCGCGCAGACGCCGGCCAGTGTGGCCAGCAGGGTGGTCATCGGGCCCTGGTCCAGCAGGAAAGCGGCGAACGGGGCGAACAGGGCGAAGCCGAGCAGGCTGCGCGCATCGCGCAGGGTATGCAGTTCGCTGGACTTGATCGCCAGCATCGCCGCCAGCAGCGCACAGCCGGTATCGCGGCCGGGGCGGACGCCCATCTGCACGTAGATCAGGGCGAGCATCGCCAGCACCAGCAACAGCCGCACGGTCACCGGCAGCAGGCCACGACGTGACACCACGGCAGTCAGCAGCGCGACACCTGCGATGGTGGCAGCGAGCACGCTGGGCAGCTGCAGCAGCAATGGCAGCAGGGCCAGCGCGGTGCTTGCAAGGGCCCAGCCACGGGCATGGCGGTCCAGCAGGGAGGATGCAGGTTCAGTCATGCGGCAGCAGCGCCAGCGCGCGCAGGCAGAGGTGGTGGTGCGAAGCGCCCTGTGCAGGCCCGATGGCCGGCTGGCCCGGCAGCTTCAATGTATAGCGGCGGCCCTCGCGTTCGGCCAGGTCCACCCAGCGCGCAAGCCGGGCGATGCGTTGTTCGGTGCCCAGTCCATGCAGCTGGCGCCAGTCCAGCATCACTTCGATGCCGGCCGGCTTTTCATACTCCCGCACCAGCAGCGTGTCGCGCCGTGCGGAATGCTTCCAGGCGATGCTGCGGCGAGGGTCGCCTGCGCGATAGGGGCGCAGTTGATGCAGTTCTTCGCCGGCCGCATCCATCCGACTGTGCAGCGGGTCGCTGCCTTGTTCGGGCAGCCCGGGGCCTTGGGTTTCGGCATGCGGGTACACCAGCAGCGGCTGGTCCGGCCAGAACCATGACCACGCGCGCACCAGTCCCAGGGGCTGCGTGGTGGACAGGCGGATGCGGTCCAGGTCCAGCCAGCCGCGCTGGGTGGTGGGCAGTTCCAGTTCGGCATCCACCCGGCCGCCGGCGGGGACTGCGGTCCAGCTGTGCGCATCGCCGTGGTCAAGTTGCAGGCCCGGGCGGCCGCGCTGTTCGCGCTGGGAAAGTGCAACGCGTACGCGCAGCGGCTGGCCGGCCGCCACCGGTTCGGCGCTGACTGCATCCAGGCTCAGCCCGGACAAGGTCAGGTGTGCGCTGATCGCACTGGCCACGCCGGCGCCGGCCAACAGCAACGCCAGCAACAGGGCAGGGTTGTTGTTGTAGTTCAGCGCGCCGAGCAGCATCGCCGCCAGCACCGCGGCCACGAACAGTCCGAAGCGCGTGGGCAGGACGTAGATGCGGCGGCGGTCCAGCCGTTGCGGCAAGGTTTCCGGCTGGCGCGGGCGCGCCAGGTTCATCAGCCACTGCCGGCGCGTAGGCACGGGCGCGTTCAATCCACCGGCACCGTCTGCAGGATCGCCTTTGCCAGCGCCGTGCCGGCCGACGACTCGGCTTCGCCGACCAGACGATGCCCGGCCACGCCGATGAACAAGGTCTGCACGTCTTCGGGAATGACATGCGCGCGGCCCAGCAGCAGCGCGTGCGCCTTCGCTGCACGCAGCAGCGCCAGCCCGGCACGCGGTGACAGTCCAACGCGCACGCCGGCGTGCTGCCGGCTGCGGGTCAGCAGTGCCTGCACGTAATCGATCAGCGCATCGCTGGCATGCACCTGCAGCACGGCCTCGCGCAGTGCGCGCACCTGCTGGTCGTCCAGCTTCGGGGTGGCGCGCGCGATCAGGTCGCGACGGTCCACGCCACGCAGCAGTTCGCGTTCGGCCTCCACGTTGGGATAGCCCATCGCCAGCCGCAGCAGGAACCGGTCCAGCTGCGAATCCGGCAGCGGGAAGGTCCCCGACAGGTCCACCGGGTTCTGCGTGGCGATCACGAAGAACGGATCCGGCAAGGCGTGGGTCTGGCCATCCAGGGTGACCTGCTGTTCGGCCATCGCTTCCAGCAGCGCGCTCTGCGTGCGGGGCGGCGCGCGGTTGATCTCATCGGCCAGCAGCACGTGGGTGAACACCGGGCCAGGGTGGAAGGCGAACTCGCGACTGCCCGGATCCAGGATCGACACACCGAGCACGTCGGCCGGCAGCAGGTCGGACGTGAACTGCACGCGTTGGAAGCCCAGTCCCAGGCTGGAGGCGAGTGCGTGGGCGAGGGTGGTCTTGCCCAGGCCGGGCAGATCTTCGATCAGCAGATGCCCGCCGGACAGCAGGGCGACGAAGGCCAGTCGTACCTCGTGGGCCTTGCCCAGCACCAGGGCGTTGACCTGTTGTTGCGCATCAAGCAGAGCCTGACGCAGTTCATCGGTTAGCATGCGGGGCACGGGGGGCGAAGAATCCATCGTCGTCTCTGGCTCGGTCTTCCTTCGATTCTATAGAGCAATGCAGGGCGAACAACGCGCACGCACGATATTTCTGTGGCTATGGACACTGATCACGGCAGTGAAGCTGGTCGTGGCCGCACGCCTGCCGTTGTTCGTCGACGAGGCCTTCTATTGGCAGGAAGGCCAGCACCTGGCCGCCGCCTACTCCGACCTGCCGGGACTCACCGCCTGGCTGGCCCGGCTGGGCGTGGAGATCGGCGGGCACCATGTCCTGGCGTTGCGCCTGCCCTTCCTGGCCATCGGAGCCTGGTTGCCTTGGGCGGTATCGCGCATCGCCACGCGCTGGTTCGGCAACGTGGCCGGCTGGCAGGCCGGCAGCCTGACCCTGCTGATGCCGCTGTCGGCCACGCTGGGCATGTTGGCCGTGCCGGACGTGCCGATGGCGATGGCCGCGGTGCTATGCCTGGGGGCCGGCGCGCGCTTGCTGCACACGGTGGATGCCGCAGCCGCGATGCGCTTGGCGCTGGGCCTGCTGATCGGCGCGCTCAGCCATTACCGCTTCATCGGCGTGATCGCCGTCGGTTTCATCGCCCTGCTGATGTTGCCGCAAGGCCGCCGGATGCTGCGCGATCCGCGCATCTGGGTGGCGCTGGCCGTTGGCGTGCTGGCATGGCTGCCGTTGCTGGCATGGAATGCGGACAACCATGAGGCAGGGCTGAAGTTCCAGATGGTCGATCGCCATCCCTGGGATTTCCAGTGGACCGGGCTGTGGTTCCTGGTGATCCAGCCGATGCTGGTGACCCCGCTGCTGTGCGTGGCGATGTGGAAAGTGGCCGTGGCCGGCACGCGTGCCGGGGGCGGTGCGCGCGCGCAATGGCGTTACTTCGGGCTGGTTGGTGGCGTGTCCACGCTGGCGATATTCGTGCTCGGCTTCTTCACCGACGTGGAACGCATCAGTTTCCATTGGCCGCTGCCGGGCTACCTGGCGCTGCTGGTGGCAGTGCCGGTGGTGCTCAATGGCTGGCCGCGCTGGCTGCGCCGCACGGCATGGTGGACCGCCGGGGTGGGCTTGGCGTTGGCTTTCAGCTACTACCTGATGGCGTCTTCGCCGCAGCTGCGCGAGCAGTTGGCCGGTTACAAATATTACCCGCGCAATTTCGCCGGCTGGCAGCCGCTGGCCGATGCCGTGCGCGAGGAATTGCAGCAGATGCCGCCCGGCACCAAGGTGCTGGCCGGCAACTTCAAGGTCGGTGCGGAGCTGGGCTTCCAGCTGGGCGATGCCGATATCGCGGTGCTGCCACATCCGCTCAACGACAAGCATGGGCGCAGCGTGCAGCTGGGCTTGTGGGGCCAGCTGCACGATGGCAAGCGCGATGGCCCCCTGCTGCTTGTGCTTTCGCCCAGCGACCAGCGTTACCGTGAACTGCTGGACCGCTATCACGCAATCTGCGGCCAGGTCGGTCCGCTGCCGCCGCCGCGCGTGGTCAGCAGCGACCATGGCTTCCAGCGTTTCCTGTTGATCCGCCTGCCGGCCCAGCGCCAGGAGGGGCCGTGCATTACGCCGGCGATGGCCTGGTTCGATGCGCCGTCCTCCGGTGATGTCGTGGCGGCGGACCTGCACGTGCGCGGCTGGGCGTTCAAGGACGGCGTCGGGCTGTCACGCGTGGAAGTGCTGCTGGATGGGCGTGCGGTGACCGATGCGGTGTACGGGCGGGCCTTCGACATCCGTCCGGCGTGGCCGCAGTCCAATGATCCGCAGCATCCCAACGTGGGCTTCGATGCTCACCTGGACACCCGCAAACTGGCGCCGGGACGGCACTGGCTGGGCCTGCGCCTGCATGGCCACGATGGCAGCGTGGAGCTGTGGCAGGAACAGCCGTTCGTGGTGCCCGCGCGCTGACGACCTGATGGGTGACGACCTTTGGTGTCGTGGGTGACGACCGTTGGTGTGGTGGGTGACGACCGTTGGTGTGGTGGGTGACGACCGTTGGTCGTCACGCTCTTCGCCGGGGTCGGGAAAGGCCCGGTGACGACCAACGGTTGTCACCCACAGCAGCAGACCTCACACCGCCGCGATCCGTCGGCTTCGTAGGTGACAGCCTTGGTCGCCACTACGGGATCGGGATTCCCGCTTGGCGCAGCAGTGCGCACAGCGCGATCAGCGGCAGGCCCACCAGCGCGGTCGGGTCGCGGTTGTCGATGGCCTCGAACAGGGCGATGCCCAAACCCTCGCACTTGAAGCTGCCGGCGCAGTCCAGCGGCTGTTCGGCATCCACGTAGCGTGCAATCTCAGCCTCATTCAACACGCGAAAGCGCACCGTGGTGGTATCCAGCGCCTCCCTGCGTTCTCCGTCGCGCATGAGACAGATCGCCGTATGGAACTGCACCGCTGCCCCGGACATCCCGGCCAGCTGCGCCCGGGCGGTTTCCACCGTGCCCGGTTTACCCAACGGCTGGCCCGCCAGATCGGCCACCTGGTCCGACCCGATCACCCATGTGCCCGGGTGCCGCCGGGAGACCTCGGCCGCCTTGGCCGCCGCCAGGCGTACTGCCAGCGCGGCCGGGGCCTCGCCGGGCAGGGGGCTTTCGTCCACCTGCGGGCGTGCGCAGTCGAAGGGCAGGCGCAGCCGTTGCAGCAGCTCGCGGCGGTAAGGCGATGTAGAGGCCAGCAACAGGGTATTCATGCGTGGAATCAGGGCTCTGGGCCACCCAGTCTGGCCCCTGGCTGACGCCCGCCACAAGCCTGAAGCTGCAGGTAATTGACAGCGGCCGCGACGGTCCTTAACATTCAGCGGCTTATGTCCGCGAACGTGCCCGAAACGCTGGATGCTTGGCGGATGGTCGCAGCGCGAAGGCGCTTCGACGGCCAGGTCGATCTGGCTCAATTCACCCGCCTGCAAGGGCTTGTTGCCGATGCTGAAGGTCAGTGCACGTATGCACTGGAATTCTCGCACGACGACATCCTGCGGGTATCCTATGTGGAATTGACCATCGATACCGAGCTGCCGCTGATCTGTCAGCGCAGCCTGCAGCGTTTCCTGCTGCCGGTGAAGCTGGTGCAGAAGATCGGCCTGATCCGCGAGGAAGACGAGGAATCGTCCCTTCCGGAGGACTTCGAGGCCCTGCTGGTGCCTGAAGATGGCCAGCTTGTGCCGCTGGAGCTGGTCGAAGACGAACTTGTGTTGGCGGTCCCGGTGGTACCCCTCTCGCCCGATGGCGAGGCGGTGGACCAGGAATGGGCCCCGACGAAGGAAGAAACCGACAAGGTCAACCCGTTCGCGGCGTTGGCAGCGTTGAAGAAAAAGTAAGGTCGGGCTGGCCTGACCGAGCGAATATGCAGCCGGGTATCGTCGGCGGCTGCGGCGAAAGCGAAAAGTGTGCTGGGCGCTGGCGTCCTGTGCGACGAAACGACGAAGAACATCGAACCGAGTTTGGAGCAATCCCATGGCTGTGCAGAAATCCCGTGTCACCCCGTCCCGCCGCGGTATGCGCCGTGCGCATGACGCCCTGAGCGCAAAGCAGCTGTCGACCGACCCGACCACGGGCGAAGTGCATCTGCGTCACCACATCACTGCCGATGGTTTCTACCGCGGCAAGAAGGTCATCCAGACCAAGACTTCTTCCGTCGAAGAAGATTGATGTGAGTGAAGGCCGCTGCCGTGCCGGCAGCGGCCTTTGCCGTATCCCTCCGGGCACCGGCAACGGCCGCCCGCGCAACAGGAATGTCGATGAGCAAGCGGATCTACTCGAGGATCGCGGGCACCGGTAGCTATTTGCCGGAGAAAGTGCTGACCAACGCCGACCTGGAAAAAATGGTCGAGACGTCGGACGAGTGGATTGTTTCGCGCACCGGCATCAAAGAGCGGCACATCGCCGCCGCAGAAGAAACCACCAGCGACCTCGGCTACCACGCTGCGGTGAAGGCGCTGGAAGCGGCCGGCATCGATGCCAGCCAGCTGGACATGATCGTGGTCGGTACCACCACACCCGATCTGATTTTCCCGTCCACCGCGTGCCTGATCCAGGCCAAGCTCGGTGCGACCGGTTGCCCTGCCTTCGACGTCAACGCGGCCTGTTCCGGCTTCGTGTTCGCGCTGGGCGTGGCCGATAAATTCATTCGTTCCGGTGATGCACGCCATGTGCTGGTCATCGGGGCGGAAACCCTCACCCGTATCGTCGACTGGAATGACCGCACCACCTGCGTGCTGTTCGGCGACGGTGCCGGTGCGGTTGTGCTGAAGGCCGACGAAGAGACCGGCATCCTCAGCACCCACCTGCATTCGGACGGCAGCAAGAAGGAACTGCTGTGGAATCCGGTCGGCGTCTCGGCCGGTTTCGGCGAAGGCGAGCAGGCACGTGGCGCGATCCTGATGAAGGGCAACGACGTGTTCAAGTACGCGGTGAAGGCGCTGGATTCGGTGGTCGACGAAACCCTGGAAGCCAACGCGCTGAGCAAGGCCGACCTGGACTGGTTGATCCCGCACCAGGCCAACCTGCGCATCATCGAAGCCACCGCCAAGCGTCTGGAGATGTCCATGGACCAGGTAGTGGTGACGGTGGACAAGCACGGCAATACGTCGTCGGCATCGGTCCCGCTGGCGCTGGACCACGCGGTGCGTTCGGGCCGGGTAGAGCGCGGCCAGCTGTTGTTGCTGGAAGCGTTCGGCGGTGGCTTCACATGGGGTTCGGCATTGCTGCGTTACTGATAACGCGAGTGTCCATTTCGTTAGAACGTCGTTACGGCCCCTTGGGGCCGTACTGCGTTATGGAGAATGCCCATGGTTGATCCGATTACCCTTGAGGGGCAGCGGGCGTGGTTGAAGCAGTACGGTGAGGGAAGTCGCGCCGTTGCGCTGGGCCTGCTCAATTTCGTCGCCCGCCGTTTCCACTTGGATGCACTGCGCCCGCCGCCGCACCGCGGCGGGGATGCCGCCCGCCAGACCGAGGCACGTCGGCTGGGCGAACTGCAGGCGCAGGGCGTCAACGTGCCTTCGGTGCTGGGCAGTGGCCATGCCGCACTGGTACTGGGCGACAACGGCAGTTCCTTCAATACCTGCCTGCGCGAGGCCGACGATGCCGGCCGCGATGCGCTGGTGGTCGCCGCCATGCAGGCGATGGCGGCGGCGCATGCGCGCGGCGCGTATTTCGGCCAGCCGCTGCCGCGTAACCTGACCTGGGACGGGCAGCGCGTGGGCTTCATTGATTTCGAAGAAGACCCGCTGGAAGTGATGGACCTGGACCAGGCGCAGGCGCGCGACTGGCTGATGTTCGGCTATGGGGTGGCGAAGTACTACGCCGATCGCCCGCAGCAGCTGCAGGCGATGATGGCCGCCGCGATGGACGGTGCGCAGGCGCCGGTGCGCGAGCACGCGCATGCGGTAACCGGGCGGCTGCAGCGCTTGGCCAAGGCCAGCCTGGGCCTGGGCCGTTCGGCGCGCGCGCTGGCCCATGCCATCCTGATCGTGCATGGCGCCACCACGCTGGGCGTGCTGATGGTGCTGGTGGTATGCGCGGACTGGTTGGCCGATGGTCAGCTGGACCTGCTGGAACTGCTGACCTGACGCAGGGTAGTGACGGCCCCCGCCGAGCATGGCTCGGCCCTACCGAAAGCCCCATGTGCGTGGTGGGTGACGACCGTTGGTCCTGGTGGGTGACGACCGTTGGTCGTCACGCTCCCGCCCGCCCTGCATACGCGCACGTACAGACGGCAGGCGGCAATCGCCTTTATCATGGCCTGCTTCGATTCAAACCAGGCGGATGACCGCGTGACTGATTCCACTCTTGCTTTCGTTTTCCCCGGCCAGGGCTCACAGTCCGTGGGCATGCTGGCCGAGCTGGCCGAGCTGCACCCGCAGGTGCGTGAAGCCTTCACGGAAGCATCCGATGGCGCCGGCGTCGACCTGTGGGCACTGTCCCAGGGCGGCCCGGAGGAAATGCTCAACCGCACCGAATACACCCAGCCGGCCTTGCTGGCTGCCAGCATCGGCGTGTGGCGTACCTGGAAGGCACTGGGCGGCGCGCAGCCGTCGCTGCTGTCCGGCCACAGCCTGGGCGAGTACTCCGCGCTGGTTGCCGCCGGCGCCCTGAGCCTGCACGACGGTGCGCACCTGGTGCGCCTGCGTGGCCAGTTCATGCAGGACGCCGCACCGGCGGGCGTAGGCGCGATGGCCGCCGTGCTCGGCGCTGAAGACGCACTGGTGCTGGACGTGTGCAAGGAAGCGGCCGGCAGCCAGGTACTGGTGCCCGCCAACTACAACTCGCCCGGCCAGATCGTCATCGGTGGCGACGCCGCCGCGGTGGATCGCGCGCTGGCGCTGCTCGCTGAAAAGGGCGTGCGCAAGGCGGTGAAGCTGGCCGTCAGCGTGCCTTCGCACACCCCGTTGATGCGCGAAGCTGCCAACCGCCTGGCCGAGACCATGGCCGGCCTGTCCTGGCAGGCGCCGCAGCTGCCGGTGGTGCAGAACGTCGATGCCACCGTGCACGAAGGCGTGGACGCCATCGCCGCCGCGCTGGTGCAGCAGCTGTACCAGCCGGTGCAGTGGACCGGCTGCGTGCAGGCGCTGGCCGCGCGTGGCATCACCCGTATCGCCGAATGCGGCCCGGGCAAGGTGCTGACCGGCCTGGTCAAGCGCATCGACAAGACCATCGACGGCCGTTCGCTGGCCACCCCGGGCGACGTCGAAGCCGCCCGCGAGGCATGGTCGGCCTGACTCCCTTCCCGTTGTCCGCCTGCGTCGTGCCCCCCGGCATGGCGCCGCGCGCGGGCGACCGCACCATTCGAGGACAGCATCATGAGCAAGCCCCTGCAGGGTGAAATCGCACTGGTCACCGGCGCAAGCCGCGGTATCGGTGCCGCCATCGCCGACCTGCTGGCCGCCCAGGGCGCCACGGTCATCGGCACCGCCACCACCGATTCCGGTGCCGCCGCCATCGGCGAGCGCCTGGCCGCGCAGGGTGGCCACGGCCGCGCGCTGAACGTCACCGACGGTGCCGCGCTGGATACCGTGCTGGCCGACATCGCCAAGGAATTCGGCCCGATCAGCATCCTGGTCAACAACGCCGGCATCACCCGCGACAACCTGCTGATGCGCATGAAGGACGAGGACTGGGCGTCGATCATCGACACCAACCTGACCA
>Ga0265797_10010076_pt1 | contig 12100 bp, 11 predicted proteins | sample P2T30metagenome_FD_192433 | JGI IMG/M metagenome (GOLD analysis project Ga0265797, IMG submission 192433) | Plant litter microbial communities from East Loma Ridge, Irvine, California - P2 T30 | ecosystem: Environmental > Terrestrial > Plant litter > Unclassified | place: USA: California... | reverse complement strand
TCGCAGGGTTGACAGCGTTCCGCAGTGCGGGACGTGCCTTTGCGAAACGCTGCCAACCCTGCGAAACTCTGCGCTAAAAACCCACCCTAGTTTTATGTCTACCCAACAAGCATATATCGTAGCTGGCTACCGCACGGCCGTCGGCAAAGCGCCCCGCGGCGTGTTCCGTTTCACCCGGCCCGACGACCTCGCGGCTGAGGTTATCAAGCACCTCGTGGCCTCGGTGCCCGCCCTCGACCCGAGCCGCGTCGATGACGTAATTGTGGGCAACGCCGTGCCCGAGGCCGAGCAAGGCCTGCAAATGGGCCGCCTCATCTCGCTGCTCGCGCTGCCCATCAACGTACCCGGCCTCATCGTGAACCGCTACTGCGGCTCGGGCGTGGAAACCATCGCGATGGCGGTAGGCAAAATCACGGCTGGCATGGCCGACTGCATCATCGCGGGCGGCACCGAAAGTATGAGCATGGTGCCTACCGTGGGTTGGAAAACCGCGCCCAACTACAAACTGGCTACCCAGCACCCCGATTACTACATCGGCATGGGTCTCACCGCCGAAGCCGTGGCCAAGGACTACAACGTGTCGCGCCAGGACCAGGACGAATTCTCATATAACTCGCACCAGAAGGCAATTAAAGCCATCGCCGCCGGCAAGTTTCAAAAAAGCATCGTGCCCATCACGGTCGAAGAAACCTACCTGGACCAAGCCACCGGCAAGAAGAAAACCCGCTCCTACGTGGTAGATACCGACGAGGGCCCCCGCGCCGACACGTCGCTCGAAGCGCTGGCCCGCCTGCGCCCCGTATTCGCTGCCAATGGCTCGGTCACGGCCGGTAACTCGTCGCAAACCTCTGATGGGGCGGCTTTTGTGCTGGTGATGAGCGAGAAGATGGTGAAGGAACTGAACCTAGAGCCCATCGCCCGCATGGTCACCTACGCCACCGAGGGCATCGACCCGCGCATCATGGGCATGGGGCCCATCAAGGCTGTGCCCAAGGCCCTGCGCCAGGCCGGCATGAAGCTCGAAGACATCGACTTGTTCGAGCTAAATGAAGCCTTTGCGTGCCAGTCGCTGGCCGTGGTGCGCGAGCTCGGCATCGACATGGACAAGCTCAACGTGAACGGGGGCGCCATTGCCCTAGGTCACCCGCTGGGCTGCTCGGGCGCTAAGCTCTCGATTCAGCTCTTCGACGAGCTGCGCGACCGCGGCCAGAAATACGGCATGGTAACCGCCTGCGTGGGCGGCGGCCAGGGCGTAGCCGGCATCTACGAATTGCTAAAATAAAGCGCGCGTTTGCGCGTCTACTAAGGGTAATACCTTCTATAGAATCCCATGAGCAAACGCGCTTATAAATACCACCTGCGCCTGGAGCAGGTGGCGGGCATTGCGCCCGACAGCCCCCAGCACAAGCCGCTGGAGCTGGATTTTGAGAACCACGACGACATTTTCAGCATCGTAGAGCGGTTACAAAGTCGCGACCTGTTTGCTGAGCCGGGTCAATCGACCGAGTTCGCCATCGGCCTGAAGCTGTTCAGCGAAGTGATGCTCAAAAATCGGCAGCACCCGCTGTTTGAGGAGTTGGCCCCAGCGTTCAAGGCCTTCATGCAACGGCTGAAGGCTCCGACCCAAGAGTAGATTAGAAAAAGAAGCTCCGTGATTTCACGGAGCTTCTTTTTGGCTTTAAGTAGCTAGACCTTTAGCTCACCACCGTTTGTAAACTGCTTTGCGAATGAGTAGCCCTGCTAAAAAACCGTTTGCCAATCCGGCCTTGCCTATTCACCATGCGCTGGCACTGGAAGCAGCCGCTCGCGCCGAAAAGGTGCTACCCTTTTTTGAACAGGCTTACCCACAAGATGCTCGCCCTCGCTGTGCCATAGCCACATTGTGTGCCTGGGTAGATGGTCAGGCAAGCATGGTAGCGTGTCGGCAAGCTGCCTTTGCTGCCCACGCCGCAGCACGCGCAGCCAGCCAACCAGCCGCCGTGGCCGCTGCCCGCGCCGCTGGACAAGCAGCGGCGGTAGCACACATGTATACGCATGCCCCTCACGCGGCCGCCTACGCTACCAAAGCCCTTGCTTTAACAATTATTGCTAAACTTAACTAGTCTAGCAACCATCATTTTGCGCTATGAATCAGCTATCCATCACGACCTTGTTGCTAGTCGCGACGCTGAGCGCCTGCGCGCAGCAAAGCGACTCATTAGATGAGCTACACGCTGCGCCAGTGCCGGAAGCGGTGGAGCCAAATCGAGTCTACACCTACGTGGAGCAGATGCCCGAACTACCAGGCGGCGGTGGTATGGGAGCAATAATTAATGTGTTTTTCAAGAATTTTCACCCTTCAGCTGCGGCCGTTAGGGGCGAAAGACAGCGGCCAATCATACACTTTGAAGTAGGCCCCGATGGAATGGTGCGCCAAGTGAGCATGCATACCAGTAGTAACTCAGCCAACTTTGATAGCGCAATGATTGCGGCTGTGCATTCATTTCCCAGGTTCACTCCTGGTCGCCAGAATGGTAAAGCTGTAACGGTGAGCTTTAACCTTCCTATTAGCTGTTATAAGCCTCAATAATCGTTTATGAAAAAACGCCTGCGTAAGAAGCTACGGCTTCGGGAGTTTCAATACGATGGATTCGCCGTTTGCCTCACACTAAAATTGGCCAATGACGATGAGGCCCAATTACCCTTTTGGCAGAAACTGGAAGCGGCTATTGAAGCTCAAGGCTTATATGTGCTTGGCAGAGCGGACGATTTCTGGGTTATGACCAACTACAATCTCGTTCCCAGACCTGCTATCAAAGAATCTGACCGTATTTGGATGAGGGATTGGCTGGTGCAGCAGCCAGAAGTTGCTCGTTACCGAGTTCGCACGCCATCCTATGGTTGGAACCCGTGCTACGATTACAGCGAAGCAGTTTAGAAAAATCTTCGGTAAACGAAGGCTTTTTTCGCCCGATATAGTCGGCACGCCTAACATTTTTTGTTTATCTTGCAACACCAAAACGCCCGAGGCGTTGTTGTCTAAATACTCGGCTAGCCTAACAGTTTCACTCCCACTCAACCGCATAGTTCATCATGGAAGTATCCAACAAAACCGCTCCCAAGGGCGGCGAATTCATCATCAAAGCCACGGAGGCCCAAGACGTTTTCACGCCCGCCGACTTTTCGGAGGAGCAGAACATGATGTACCAGACCTGCCTCGACTTCGTGCAAACGGAGGTGGCGCCGCTGGTGGAGCGCCTCGACAACCACGAGGAAGGCCTCATGCGTGGTCTGATGGAAAAGGCTGGCCAGCTCGGCCTATTTGGGGTGAGCGTGCCGGAGCAGTTTGGCGGCCTGGACATGGACTTTCCGACCGCGCTGCGCGTGACGGAAGGCGTGGGCGGCGGTAACTCGTTTCCGGTAGCCTTCGCAGCGCACACGGGCATTGCCCTGCTGCCGATTCTGTATTTCGGCACCGATGCGCAGAAGCAGAAATACATCCCCGGCCTCACCGATGGCACACTGATGGGCGCGTACTGCCTCACCGAGCCCGGCTCGGGCTCCGATGCCCTAGGTGCCAAAACTAAGGCTGTGCTGAATGCCGAAGGCACGCACTACGTGCTGAACGGCCAGAAAATGTGGATTACCAACGCCGGCTTTGCCGACGTGTTCATCGTGTTTGCCAAGATTGATGGGGAGCAGTTCACGGGCTTTATCGTGGACAAGGATACGCCCGGCCTGAGCCTCGGCAATGAGGAGCACAAAATGGGCATCAAGGGCAGCAGCACCCGCCAGGTGTTTCTGACCGATGCGCTGGTGCCCAAGGAAAACGTGCTCGGCGAGATTGGCAAAGGCCACCTCATCGCCTTCAACGTGCTGAATATCGGCCGCATCAAGCTGGCCGCTGCCTGCCTAGGTGGCGCTAAAGCCACCGCCACGCAGAGCGTGAAGTATGCCAACGAGCGCGTGCAGTTCAAGCTGCCCATCTCGAAATTTGGCGCTATTCGCTACAAGTTGGCGCAGCAAGCTATCCGGATGTACGCCGTAGAGTCGGCCATCTACCGGGCTGGCGACGAAATCTATCGCAAAGAGCAGGAACTGCTAGCTAGCGGCCTCGGCACCAATGAGGCACTGCTCGGTGCCGCCCGCGAGTTTGCCGTGGAGTGCGCTATTCTGAAAGTAGAAGGCTCGGAAGTGCTCGACTACGTGACCGACGAAGGCGTGCAGATTTATGGCGGCTACGGCTTCTCGGCCGACTACCCCATGGACCGCAACTACCGCGACTCGCGCATCAACCGGATTTTCGAGGGCACCAACGAAATCAACCGGATGCTGGCCGTGGACATGATTTTGAAGAAGGGCCTGAAAGGCGAGATTGACCTTATGGGCCCAGCCCAGGCCGTGCAGCAGGAGTTAATGAGCATCCCGAGCATGGGCGAGAGCGACGACTCGGCCTTCGCGGCTGAGAAAAAAGCCATCGCCAACATGAAGAAAGCGGTGCTAATGGTGGCTGGCACGGCCGTGCAGAAGTACATGAACTCGCTCGCCAAAGAGCAGGAAGTACTGATGAACATCGCCGATATGGCCATCAAAACCTACGTGGCCGAAAGCACGCTGCTGCGCGTAGAAAAGGAAATCGCTGCCAAGGGCGAAGAGGCCCTGAGCCGCCAGCTTGACATGGCCCGCGTGTACCTCTCCGATGCCATCGACTTAGTCGAAAAATCGGGTCGTGAAGCCATCGCCAGCATGACCGAAGGCGACGAGCAGCGCCTGATGAGCATGGGCCTCAAGCGCTTCACCAAGCCCGACCTCTTCAACGTGAAGGATGCTCGCCGCCGCGTAGCCGCCGGCCTCATTGAGGCTAACGAGTACATCTATTAATCGCAGATTCAAACGGATTTTCAGGATTTAATGAATACGCCGCTAGCGCGGCTGGCTTTTCTAGATGAGGAAGCAATAACGAAAACGGCTGCTCGAATGAGCAGCCGTTTTCGTTGCTGGCAACCAGTAGTCAGCCCGGCGCAGCCGGGCGTATCCGTTAAATCCTAAAAATCCGTTTGAATCTGCGGTCTACTTCATTTTCACGTCGTTCAGTTGAAGCGCCGCTGACTTCTTACCAGGGCGGCTGACGCCGATTATTTCCTGGGGGCCAAGCCAGGTGGTGAAGTCCTTGACGTAGGCTAGCTGCTGGTCGTTGGCGACGTTGAGCTTGAGGCGCTGGGGCTGGCTGATGATACCGGTGCGGGCTTGCAGGTGGCGTAGGTAGAGGTCCGATTTACCAGCGATATTCTCCAAGGTCAGCAGTTGTACATCTTCGCCGAAAATGGCTGCTCGAAAGCCGATACCCGTGTAGCTGTCGATGGCGGGAGCTACCTGGTCTTTGGCCAGGATGAGGTGCCAAGTCGGCGTTGCGAACGAGCCATAGCCGAAAAGGTGCAACTCGCGGGCGTGTACTGGTTGGTCGGCGCCGCCTTCTTCAAAGTGCCGCTCAGCTATGATAACCAAATTCTTATCTTCGGAGAGCAATATGTCGGCCAGGTAAATATCCTCCAGCCGCTTGGCCTGGGTGCCGGTAGCTTTATTCGCTTCGGCTAGATAAGTAGCCGAAAAGGGCAGTTCGGGGGCCACTTTTAGGCGGTTGCCTTCAAAATCGAAGCGCACCACTTTCAGGCTGGTCAACTCGCCAGTGTTGTAATTGGCGCACAACGCGGCGGCGTACAGTTGGCCGTCGGGCAACAGGCTAAATTTGGCATCACGGATAGTAATGGGCTGGCCTTCAAACACGCCCCCCATCGGGGCGCCTAGCACGGCGGTAGGCGTGGCCGCGCCAGCAGTAGCTGGGTAACGGCGTACCGTCAGGCGGCGCATTCGGTCGCTTATCAGGGTTACGTACTGCGTCCCATCATTAGCGAGCAAGACATTGGGCGAAAAAAATTCACCTAAGTCGCGAAAGTCGTAGGTACGGTCCAGGATTTTGGTCAGCTTCTGGTCGTAGAGCGAGCCCACGAGGCTGCTGATTTGCTGGTCGCTGGTTTCGTAGCGGTAAGCCAGCAGGCGGGTACCATCGGGCGAGAGGCGCACGGCCGGGCGGCGCTCGGTGGCAGCGGCGGTTACGAGCACCACGGGCGGGCCTTTTTGGCCGCCAGCTAGGCTCACGGGCTGCACAGTCAGGTTTTGGCCGCTTTCGTCGGTGTGGTGCAGCACTACCCAGGCTTGTTCGGCACTGCGCCCAAAGGCTTCCACCGTTTCGCCAGGTGCAACGGGCAACGTGGTACTCCACTGCTTTTTAAGGTCGTTGCTGTAGCGCTCCACGTTGTACGTGCTGCCACTCTGGTGCGCCAAGATGATGAAGCCACTACCATCGGCCAGGGCCAGCGTTTTGCGCGGCACGCGCTGGTTGTAACGGTCCTCGCCCTGCTCGGGCAGGTAGCTGAATGGAGCCGATTTCACCTTTTGAGCCAAGGCCAGTCGGCCATTTCCTCCTAGCCCAGCTACCAACGCCAAGACAACCACAAAACGACGCATAACTAAAAAATAATAACAGCCGCCCAACCGGGTAGACAGGGCCAAAAATACCCTTTACTACTCAAGTGGGGCGCCCATACCTGCCCAGTAACCGTTTCCGCTAGCGGCTGATAGAGGCTAAAAAAAGTTTCCCCATTAATTATCAACTATTTTTGCATGACTAATCAACACCAGTGCAACCGTCGCCCGCTTTCTTCGTTTAATGGCCGCGTTACCACTGGTAGCACCACAACGCTCCTCTATCCATCTCCCACCCACTTATTAACTCCCTTGTAATCAAGAGCACTATACACTAACCTCAGCCGTAGGCACTTGCCTACTCAGCTGGACCCGCCTTATGAAATCTTTCGCAAAAGTTGGCTTGCTATTCGCCCTCATCATTACCGGGCGCTACTTGCAGCCGGCAGCTTCTACTCCGGTAGCTGCCCGCCCCGCCACCCATCGCGTGCTGCCACTGGCACTAGCCCGCTACACCAATCCTCCCCAAACCGAGCAAAACAAGCTTACTCCGATTACCCCCCAACAGCCGACTGGCTATTTCCTTTAAATACATAAGCGGCTAAACAGCCGCTTTTTTATTGCGCTTATTTATCAATAAGTTAGCTTATCCGGCTCCAGTTTACCGCTGTTGCTGGCAAGCTTTCGATATGGCGGCGAATATTACCGTGTTCGGGCCGCGTTAGCTCTGGGTCATCATTGAGAATGGCTTGGGCGGCAGCCCGGCTTTCGGTAAGGATGCGGCCATCCTTGGCGAGGTCGGCGATGAGCAAGTCGAGCACGCCGCTTTGCTGAGTACCCATTAGGTCGCCGGGGCCACGTAGCTTGAGGTCGATGTCGGCTATTTCGAAGCCGTTGTTGGTCCGCACCATCGTTTCGAGGCGGGTGCGACTATCCTTGCTCAGCTTGTAGCCCGTCATCAGGATGCAGTAGCTCTGGTCGGCCCCACGGCCCACACGGCCCCGCAACTGGTGCAGCTGCGAGAGGCCGAAGCGCTCGGCGCTTTCAATCACCATCACGGAGGCGTTGGGTACGTTCACGCCGACTTCGATAACGGTAGTCGCCACCATTATCTGCGTCTCTTTTTTGACAAAGCGGGCCATTTCAAAATCCTTTTCCTCGGCTTTCATGCGCCCGTGCACAATACTAATTTGCATCTCCGGAAAGGCGCGGCTCACGCTTTCGTAGCCATCAGTTAGGTCTTTATAATCAAGCGTCTCGCTTTCCTCAATGAGCGGATACACGATGTACACCTGTCGCCCTAGCGCCACCTGGTCGCGGATGAATTGAAATACTTTCAGCCGGTTAGCATCGTAGCGATGGACCGTCACGATGGGTTTGCGGCCGGCGGGCAGCTCGTCAATCACGCTCACATCAAGGTCGCCGTAGAGCGTCATGGCCAGTGTACGTGGGATGGGCGTAGCAGTCATCACAAGCACGTGCGGGATGATATAAGGATTTTTCTGCCACAATTTTGAGCGCTGGGCTACCCCAAAACGGTGCTGCTCGTCCATGATGGTCAGGCCCAGGTTGCGGAATTGCACCACGTCTTCGAGTAGGGCGTGCGTGCCCACTAGCATCTGCATTTCGCCGGCGCGTAGCTGCTCATGCAGCTCGCGGCGCACGCGGGTGGGCGTGCTGCCCGTGAGCTTGCCGAGGTTGATGCCAAGCTGGTCGGCATACACCTTCAGGCCCTGATAGTGCTGGTCGGCCAAGATTTCGGTGGGGGCCATAAGGCAGCTTTGCGCGCCGTTGTCGGCCGCCATCAGCATGGCGATGAAGGCCACGATGGTTTTGCCCGAGCCCACGTCGCCTTGCAAGAGACGGTTCATCTGCTGGCCAGCCAGGAAGTCCTTGTAAATCTCGTGAATAACCCGCTTTTGGGCCCCCGTGAGGTCGAAGGGCATAATTTCCTTGTAGAAGTGCACCAGCGTGGGCACCTCGTTGAAAATTTGCCCCGAAAGCGTCACCTTGCGCTGGTCTTTCTGGCGCAGCAGCTTGAGCTGAATGTAAAAAAGCTCCTCAAACTTGAGCCGAAAACGCGCCCGCTGCAACGTATCGGCATTCTGCGGAAAGTGAATTTGCTGCATCGCCTCGGCCTTGCCCATCAGCGCGTATTGCTGAATGAGCTCGGGCGAAAGCGTCTCGGTAATCTGCGGCAACGCGATTTTGAGCAAATCGCTCACCATGCGCATAATCGCCTTGCTATCAACTCGGTGGTAGTTACGCAGCTTATCCGAGGTATTGTACACGGGCTGCAAAAAGCTCTGGCCGGCTTTCTGCTCAGTTACTTCTTCCAGCTCGGGGTGCGCCATTTGGGGCCGACCGTTGAACATGGTCGGCTTGCCAAAAACAATGTATTCCTGGTGGTTTTTGACGACCTTTTCCAAGTAGTTCACGCCTTTAAACCAGACTAGGTCCAGCTCGCCGCTGGCGTCGCCTACCTTGGCCACCATACGCTTTTTGGGGCCCTCCCCTATCACTTCGCGCCCACGCAGCACGCCCTTCACCTGCACGAACGACATATCATCGTGCAGGTCCACTACATTATGAAACTGTGTGCGGTCGAGGTAGCGAAACGGGTAGCGCTGAATGAGGTCGCCGTAGGTGAACAGCCCCAGCTCCTTGCCCAGCAACTGCGCCCGCTGCAAGCCCACGCCCCGCAGGTATTCAAGCTTGGTATTAAAGAAATTACTCATGTATAACGAGTACGCCCGTCATGCTGAGCATTCTGCGCATGAAGCAGAGACGAAGCATCTCGCGTGGCGCAGTAAATCCAACCATTAGCAACGAAGCGAGCGAGATGCTTCGTCTCTGCTTCATGCGCAGAATGCTCAGCATGACGACTACCTATTGTATTTTAAAGAGTTAAGCATCTTAATCATGTCGTACTTCACGTACTCAATCACCGGGGCCAGCGAGTCGTTGTCGGTGGCAGTACGGAAGTATAAAGCAGCCCGAAAAAAGTGCTTGGTGCTGTCAGTAGTATAAAACTGAAACTGGCTCGGCACCTCGCCCTCCAATTCAAACACCGAGGCGCGCAGACCGTTCGGTGTGCGCAGAATTTTTTCCTCAATTGAGGTCGCCTTTATCTGGTGCTTGCCGGTGAGCTTGCGCGCATCCTCCATCATTTTATTGTAGAGCTTGCGGTCACGCACCACATTAGTGTACGTAATCTGCACGTTAGCATGAAGTTGTGGGTAGTATACATTGAGCCAGTCGGGCTGCGCCAAGTACGACGAATCGCGCAGTACCTTGGCATACTTCGAGTACTCGAAGGTGTAGGGGTGGCCCGCTGTCAACGTCCGGAAGCTATGCGCTGGCAGGTCGATGCGGTTGTAACCCTTGGGCTTGGGCGTAAAATCGGGGGCCGACGAGCAGGCGGCAGCCCCAACGAACAGCGCTAGCGCCATACCTGCCTTACTAAACTGCGCTAATATCTTACTAAGCATAGGTACAGAAATTTTCCAAATATAAGCCGCACTAGCACGGGTTTCAGGCGGCATTTGGTGTACCTCCGGCTCCCACAATAACAATTAAAAGGAAGCAAAAAGGGCTGCTCGCAAAAATGCAAGCAGCCCCGAATAGTCAGCCTGCCGCAGGCAGGCGCATCTGCGCAATCCGTTTTAATCTGCGGTCTAGAACGGTAGCTGGTCTAGCTCGGGCTCCTGGCGCAGGCTCACGTTTTCGTCGGTGCCATTGGCTGAGCCAATGTTACTACCGTTGCTGTTGTTGCCGCCACCGGGCCGCCCGCCTAACAGCGAGATTTCTTCGGCGATAATCTCCGTAATGTAGCGCGTCTGCTGGTCTTTGTCCTGATACTGACGGGTGCGCAGTTTACCTTCGATGTACACTTGGGAGCCTTTTTTGAGGTACTTCTCGGCCAACTCAGCCAAGCCACGCCAAGCCGAAATATTGTGCCACTCGGTACGCTCGACGCGGGCGCCTTGCTTGTCTTTGTAGTACTCGTTGGTAGCCAGGGTGAAGTTGGCTACGCTGTTGCCGCCTTCGAGGTGGCGCACTTCAGGGTCTTTCCCGAGGTTGCCCACCAATATTACTTTGTTTACTCCGGCCATGTTGTTTGCTAGTCTTCGCTAGTTTAAAAAGTGAAATGAACCTTGCCGCAAGCGCAGGGCTTTTGACGGTTTAAAATTACGCATTAGCGTTTGTCTATGCAAATTTTATTGGCAATTTTACCAAAATAACTAGCAAATAAATTGCATCCTAGTCAGATTGTCATTACGAGCGTAGCGCAGCAATCGTACTCGAACGGCTCGTCCTTATGCGATTGCTGCGCTGCGCTCGCAATGACAAATAACACCTAGCTAACCTTAGCCAGGTAGTTGCTAATAAGCACCGGCTTGGGAAGCTCTTCAATCTCAGCCGCCGAATACGCCCGCAAGCCGGTATCCTGCAAAGCGGTGGCGGGCAGTGCGGCCGCCAACTCTACCGCGTGGAAGCGGGCCTCCAGCTTTTGGTGGCTTAGTACATGTTTGAGGGTGGGCGCGGGCCGGTCTTCGGCCACGCGGCGGGTATCGAGTACGCCGCCCATTGCTTCGACGTGGCGCAGTACTTCGGCAGCGGGCATGTCGGCAGCATCGGTTTCGGCCAAGGCAAAATCATACAAGCCTTGCCAGATGTCGCCACCGGGTCGCTCCTTTAAGTAGAGTTGCTCGCCATGACGCAGCACGAAGTAGTGGAAGTAGCGCGTGCGCGACGCTTTGGCCTTGCTCTTGACCGGAAGCAACGCCACCTGCCCGTGCTGAAATGCCCAGCATTGACTTTGAAGTGGACAGAAGAGGCAGTCGGGCTTGGCAGGCGTGCATTGCAACGCGCCAAACTCCATGATGGCTTGGTTGAACTCAGCAGCATGGGCGGGCGGCAGGTGCGTATCGGCCACGGCCTGAAATTCTTTGCGCGAACTGGGGGCCGCAATGTCGGAGTGCAGCCCGAAAACACGGGCTAAAACCCGAAAAACGTTGCCATCGAGCACTGCCACAGCCTCGTCAAACGCAAAAGATGCGATAGCTGCCGCCGTGTACGGGCCCACGCCTTTGAGCTGGCGCAGCCCTGCGTAAGTGGCCGGAAAGTGCCCGCCGAATTCGCTTACTACTTGCTGGGCCGTGTGGTGCATGTTGCGAGCGCGGGAGTAGTAGCCCAGGCCCTGCCAGTGGCGCAGCACCTCCTGCTCGGGGGCGGCCGCCAAGTCTTCCACAGTTGGGTAAGATGTCAGAAAATCAAGGTAATACGGCATACCTTGCGCCACGCGGGTTTGCTGTAGAATAACCTCAGATAGCCATATAGCATAGGGGTTGCGGGTGTGGCGCCAGGGCAGGTCGCGGCGGTGGCGCGGGTACCAAGTAAGCAGCGCAGCGGCAAAGAAGGAGGGAGCCGGCAAAGCGGGCGCGGAAGCAGTAGAATCGAGCAAAAGAATGAGACAGAATATCTTGACAACTGGCAAATTTGAGGTCAACCATTGGTCAAACGAAAAAAAAGGAGTACCTTTGTGGTCCGATTTCCGCTAGCAACCCCTTACCGGGCAAGGGCTTACGGCGGAAATGGGAGGACTAACCATCCGCTAATTTAATTTTTTCACTTC
>Ga0265797_10010075_pt1 | contig 12101 bp, 7 predicted proteins | sample P2T30metagenome_FD_192433 | JGI IMG/M metagenome (GOLD analysis project Ga0265797, IMG submission 192433) | Plant litter microbial communities from East Loma Ridge, Irvine, California - P2 T30 | ecosystem: Environmental > Terrestrial > Plant litter > Unclassified | place: USA: California... | reverse complement strand
CAAGCCATGAGCACCACAAAAGGCCGGGGGCTTTCGTAGGGCAGCGAAGCGCGGTTGGCCTCGGCGATAAAGCTCGGGGCCAGAGAATTATAGACCACTTTTTGGCCTGCTACGGGCAGCGCCAGCGTGGTGCGCACGTGCGCCGACACGCACAGCAGCTGGTGCGCCGTGCGCTGCGCCACCGCGCAGAGCAACCGCCGCAATGGGGCCGGCCGCAACGATACTTCGTGCAGGTGGTACACCACCCGCGCCCCCCGGCAGCGGGCCGCCAGCGCCGCCCCAGCCGGCAGCAACGAGTTGACATACACCACGCTGCTCGGCTGGGCCATGCGCAGTATTTTCCAAAAAACTACCCACTGCACCAGCGCAAAATTGAGCAGCGTGCGCCACTGGCTCGCCGACCAGCGGTAGGCCAGCGGGTGCAGGGTCACGCCGGGCAGGTCGCTCAAAAAACCCGGCTCGCCGGGCGTGGCCGTGAGCAGGTCGATGCCGTAGCCGGCCTCGGCCAGCACGGCCAGCGACTGCCGCAGCACCAGCGGGCTGCCGCTGCGGTCGTTGAGTAAATGGACGGCGATAATGCGGGACATGGATAGAGATAAAAAGAGTCGTAATTCGGTCATGCAGAGCGCAGCGAAGCATCTCGCGTGGCGCAGTAATTCAACGTGTTAGCAACGAGGCGAGCGAGATACTACGCTCTGCATAACCCGTTTTTGTATTTCTCTTAATAGAAAACTAACAGCTTAAATCACGCGGCCAGCGCCTCTTGGTAAATGCGCTGAAGCTGCTGGCCCCGGCGCTCCCAGGTGTGGTGTTGGGCCACGTGGCGGCGGCTGAGGGCCGCCTCGGCCGAGAGCAGGCGCGGCGAGTCGTGGAGCCAGCGCAAGCGCTCGGCGAAATCCTTTACGTTGTGGGTGAAGGACTTGTAGGGCACTTTCAGGCTGGAGGCGGCGGGCGTGAGCTCGCCGGGGCCTTCGTTTTCGTAGCACAGCACAGGCACACCGTAGCTCATGGCTTCGGCCACCACCATGCCCGCGCCTTCGTGCGAGGGGAAGAAGAAAACCGAGGCGTCGCGGTAAATGTCGAGCAGCTCGTGGCGGTCGAGCCAGGGGCGGTGCACGGCACAGTCAGTCAGCTTATTATCCTTCAACAATTGCTGCAAACGACCTTCTTCGGGGCCGCTGCCGATGAGCAGCAGGCGGGCCTGCGACCGCTCGTCGGCAGCGAGCGCGTGGTAAAATTTGGCGAAGGCCAAAATAACCATATCAAAACCTTTGAGCGGCACCATGCGAGCGGCAATCATCACCGTAAAATTGGCCTTGGGCGCAACCGAAGCGGCCAGCAGCTCGGCGGGCAAATCCACTGCCACCGAGGGCACAATTTCGTAGCGGCTGGCGGGCAGCCCCAGGCGCGGGGCCACGGCCGAATTCATGCACAGCACCCGCCCCGAAGCGCGGCGCGTAACGCGCAAAAATGGGTCAAGGGCCCAAAAAACGTGCTTTAAGCTCCCAATCAGGCGGTCTTTCACGAAGGCCGCCGGGCCGTATTGCGCTAGGTGGCTGGCCGGAATGGGCGGGTGGTGCCCGATGGGACCCCACACCATGGGCCGGCCCAGCAGCCACAAAAATGAGGGCGTCCAGTCATTGTGGAAGTTGAGGTTATGCACCAGGTCCACGGCCAGCTTTTGGCGGCACAGCCACACGGCCAGCCCTACCTGCCACATATAGAAGTAGATAAGCGAAAGCAACGGGCCTTTTTTCCACCAGCGCGTCCAGGCGGGCAGGTCGAAATAGCGAAACTCCACGTTGGCGGCGAGGGCCGCAGCTGCGGGGTTTTCGGCGAGGTAGCGCTCGATGTGCGGTCCGTTGTTGACGCGCGTCACGGCCACGACTTTCTGGAAGCGGGCGGCTTGCAGGATAAAATTCCAGCCCATGCCATCTTCCGAGCCCTTGTAGGGGTTCACGGCGTAGGCGGTGATGAGTACGGTATTCATAATCAGGCAGCGGCGAGAATTTCAGCAATGGCCTCCGGCGTAACTGGCTGGGGCACGCGACTAGAGATAATGCGGGCCGGCACGCCCGCCACCACGCTGCCGGCCGGTACCGAGCGCGTCACGACTGCGCCCGCCGCCACCACGCAGCCCGCCCCTATCATCACGCCATCGAGCACCGTGACTTTGCTGCCAATCCAGCAATTGGGGCCGATGCTAATGCCCTGGCGCGTGACGCCTTGCAGGCGAATAAGCGCCTTATAATCACCGTGCAAGTGGTTTTCGGGGTGGCAGCTGAAGTACTGGCCAATGATGCAGTCGTCGCCGATGCTAAGGCCGCCGCCGCCGCCCAAATAAGCAAATTCGCCGATGCCCACCCGGTTACCCAGCTTGATGTACTGGCCCGGCTCGGCCAGCGACGTGGACACAATAATCTGGCTGTGAGCCCCGATGCTCACGCTGTCGCCCAGCGTGAGGCCGCCGGTGCCAAGGCCGCTAAAGCGGGCGTAGTCGCCCACTTTCAACCACTTGCCAAACCGAATGCGCTTCAGGTGCTGAAACTGCACGCCCCGCCCCAGCATGGCCCCGCCCGTGGCCCGGCCCCGCAGCCACAGGCGGCTGCCGCGCAGCAGGCTGTGGGCCGTTTGGGCGCCAAAGCTGAGTAGGATGCTGGTGCTCACGGCCGGGTGCAGGGCGAAGTGCGGATTGCGACGACGGACGAAGCTTTCGAGGAGAGATTTCATATAGTATAGTAATAATTAATATTTTGCACTGCCCTAACGCAGTACCCCACCCCCGGCCCTCTCCGCTTGATGCGCGGAATCCTCCGGGAGAGGGGAGCCTGACGACTGAATGACGTAAGCTTGCGGTTGGCTCCCCTCTCCCGGAGGGGAGGGGCCGGGGGTGGGGTTACGCGCCCTATATCTCTTGCTGGATATAGCGCCCAATCAGATTCAGCGTAGTGTCCAAATCCTGGTTTTCGATGGGCACGTAGCGCGAGCGGCGGTAGCGCGCCCCGAGCTCGCCAAACAGCGATTTGTACTGCTGCGTGAGCTGGGTGATGGTGCTGGCCGAGAGCTCCTGCTTACGGCGCAAAATCTCCTGCGGGTCGGCGTAGAGGAAGAAATTGAGCTTGGGCTTGCTGACGAACGCGTAGAGCGCCTGGGTGAAGCGGGCGGGCAGATTAATGTTGCTGCGGCGGCCGTCGTTGATGAAGTCGAAGTAGTACCGGTCGTAGAGCACGATGTGGCCGCGCCGGGTGTGCTTGAGCCAGATAACTACCTGGCCTACTACATAATCGAGGTAGTAGTAGCTAAAGCGCACCAGCGACGAGCTGAGGCTGAAATTCTGGCCTTGGCGCGGCAGGTTTTGCACACTGCGGGCCTCAGCGCCCTCCTTGCCATACTTCCAGGCGCTGAGGATGGGCAGCACCGACGGCCGGTGCCGGATGACGACCACGCGCTTGCGCCACTTCTTTTCGAGGCGCTCCTTCACGTGCTCAATCACCGTGGATTTGCCCGCGCCATCGACCCCGCTGAAGGTGATGACCAGCCCGCCGGGCCGCACAAAATCGGCGGCCGTGCTGAGCAGGTAGCGCAGGCCGCGGCGCTTGCGGGCCAGGCGGTGGTTGGCGGGCTGCTGGCGCAAGGCGTAGTGCAGCAGCGCCGCCTTGGCGGGCTGGTACACGCTGGCGCAGGCGATGTTGCTGAATGTAAGGCCGTAGCTTTCTTGCAGATACGCCAGCATGGCGGCCTGGCGCTCGGGGCACTGCTGCTGGAAGTGGCGCAGGTGCGGGAGGGGCAAGTCGCTCTGATTGAGCCAATAAAACAGCCAGGTGTAGGCAAAGTCGTGGAGCAGCGACGGCACGGGCACGCCGGCCTGGGCCAGCTCGGCCTGGGCCAGTACGGCCGGGGCGTCGAGCAGGCGCAGGGTTTTGCGGTGCAACTGGTGCAGCAAATCCACCGACAGCAGCGAGCCATCCTGGAACAGGCAATCGACGGATACCATGTGCGCGGCGTGGCGCACCGTGGCCGACTGCACCAGCGCGAAGCGCTGCATAAACTGCACACCAGCCCGCGTATCAGGCCGGGTCAGCAGCAGGTCAAGGTCCGACGTGGGGGCCGGGTAGTAGGCATTGGCGGCGCGGGGCTTGAGCACCAGGCCGGGCTGCGGCAGCAACTGCACGTGGTCGAGCAGGTCGTAAATGGCTAGCTGGCGGTGCTCGATGGTGGTGGCCAGTTCGCGAGTGAGCAGGGCATTCCAGCCATTTAGCAACCAGCTTATTTGGGCGTGCCAGTCGGGCTGGGCGTGGTAGAGCAACGCGCCTGTCGAAACCTGGTGCAGCAGGTACAGCTGCCAGGCCAGCGCCACGTCGGCGGTGGGCAAGTTGGGGAAGAACTCGGCGGCCACGGCCAGCGTCCGCTCACGGATGCCGGCGGCTGGCTGGCGCGTCACGAGCAGCGCCTGCTGAGTTTGAAAGTGAAACAAATCGTAGAGCAGCGACGCCTCAGGCTGGGCCATTTCCAGGTCGTAGATGGCGAGCTTATCGGCACCGAGCCAGCAGTTCCAGGGCGTGAAATCGCCGTGGGCGAAGGCAAACGCGAGCTGGCGCATCGGGTCAATGGTTTCGCGCAGGTGGCGCAGCTTGGTGCGCAGGCCGAAGGGAATCCGCGTTTCGGGCAGGCGTTCGAGGGCCGTCACTTGCTCGCCAATGGTCTGCCAGCAGGCACTGGAGATGAGCGGCTGGCGCACCTCGGTGGCTTCGAGCAGCTCGGTGAGGCAGCGGGCGTGGGGCGCGCCAAAGCACGCGGCGCGTTGCGCGCCGGCGGGCTTCACGCTGCTTTGCAGTAAGTGGCTGGCCTCGTAGCCCAAAATGCGCGGCAGCCCAAATGACGTAAATCCGCACTCGGCCAGGTGGTCGAGGTTGCGGGCTTCGGCGGCTACTTTTTCGGCGGCGGCGGGGCCGAGCGGCAGCTTGGCAAATACGCGCTGGCCGGGGGCGGCGTCGTAGCAGCACACGGCCTTGCGGTTGGGGCCGGGCGTGCCGGTGAAGAGCGCAAAATCGCCCACCGGCCACGCCTGCTGCCCGGTGGCGGCAAACTGCCCCGGCAGCTTTTTGAAGAACAGCCCCTGGAGCCGGCACGCAAACACCAGCCGCACCAGCGCGCTAAACAGCCGCGCCTTGGGCGAAGCCGCGTTGTAAAACTCTAGAAACAGCGGCTGGCACAGCGTAGTGGGCCACACCCAGCGCAGGCTACCGTCGGGGTTGCGGCAGCCGCGCAGCCGAATACCGCCTGTAGTGGCGGGTGCGTACCCGAGGCGGGCCAGCAGCGTGGGCAGGTCGGCCGGGGCAATGGTAGTGGTAACGATACTAGATAGCGAATCCGTCATGCCAACCCCAAGGCCAACGGAATGCCAGAGAGTTAATCAATTTTAATAATTTGTTAATCAACACGATAAATAACGCTCACCAAGCGGCCACTCCAGCCGTTGGAGTGGGTTTCCAGCATCTGGAACGCCCTTTTTGGGGTGAATGCCTTAAATAGAGCAGTAAAGTCTCTCGGAATTATCCTTTTGAAGTGACGCTTCGCTCCTGTCGCCTTTGCAAAAAGAAGCCGGCGGCTACCCGCCAGCCCGAGCGAGCGTTATGCCTGCTTTCGCTAGCTAATCACGCCTGCCAATTGGCCCGCTGAGCAAAGCAAATTCGGCCTTTTAAACAAAGCGTACTGGTTTGTGGCAGCCTAATTTTGCACTATTAAACAGCGCTTCCTACCAACGCCAGCTGCTCGGCAAGTCTCACGTTCCAACTTCCCCAATGACCGTCAAGCAGCAGAACCGCTATGCGGAAATACTAGTAGTCTGTAGGGGCGACCGGCGCTATGGCGGGGAGATAACCTTCGAGGATAATGTGCTGGTAAATGTGCTGGCCGGCGAGCTGAAAGTGGTGCTGGCCGACCACACATGCCTTTACGGGCCGGGCGACACGGTGCTGCTACCCCGCAAGCAGCCAGCGACCTTAATTAAGTATCCGAAGGACGGGGCCGATTACCAAGCCGTGGTTTTGAAGCTGCCCACGGCCATGGTGCGGGCATATTACGCAGAGAATATCCCGGCACCCGCCCGGCCCGCATTTGCTGGCATTTTGCTTTTCCCCAAAAATCCGCTGTTGCAGAGCCTTTTTGCTTCCTTGCTACCCTACCTGGAGCTGGCGCACCAGCTGCCTGAAAAGCTGCTGGCGGTTAAAATAACGGAGGTTATGGAGATACTGCGCAGCCTTGACCCGGCCAGCGATGGGGTACTGGCCGACTTCTCCGAGCCAGGAAAGATTGACTTGGTCGAATTTATGGCAGCGAACTACCTGTTCAATATTTCCTTGGCCAAGTTTAGCTACCTGACTGGCCGCAGCCTCACCACTTTTAAGCGAGACTTTAAAAAGGCCTTCCAACTGAGCCCGCAGCGCTGGCTCACGCAAAAGCGACTGGCGCTGGCTCACTACCAGCTCGCGGAAAAAAGAAGAAAACCCGTGGAGCTGTACCTGGAAGTGGGCTTCGAAAATCTAGCGCATTTCTCTTATGCGTTCAAAAAGCAGTTTGGCTACTCCCCTACTACCCTACTTGCGCAAGGGTATAGCCAGCAGCAGCTTATGCCAGGCCCTGACCGGTAGCGCCCGATAGGTAACCCAAAGTCGGCATACGCTTTACTGAAGCTGCAACTCTGCTAGGGCTGCGGGCTTTTCGCGGGCTGTCCGCTCGTTGGTCGGCGAGCTTTTAAACCGACGAGCGGACAGCTAGCGAAAAGCCAGTAGCCCGCCCAAATTACGCTGCACACTAACCTGAAAAATCCCTCTAAACTCACTCAACTCATGAAATCAGCATTGGTAACCGGCGCGAACAAGGGCATTGGCCTGGAAGTGGCCAAACTACTCGCCCAGCAGGGCTTTTTTGTGTACATCGGCAGTCGCAACCTGGCGAGTGGGCAAGCCGCTGTGCAACAGCTCAATTCCGCAGGGCTCACTAACCTCGAAGCCATTCAATTGGATGTTACCAGCCCCGACTCCATTCGGGCGGCGCGGGCCGCAATTGGCGAAAAAACGGCGGCTTTGGATGTACTGGTTAATAACGCGGGCATTTCGGGCGGCACGCCGCAATCGGCGCTGCACGCCACGCTGGAGCAGCTGCGGGCCGTGTTTGAAACCAACCTGTTTGGGGTGGTTGGGGTCACGCAGGCGTTCATCGACCTGCTGTCAGCATCGCCGCAGCCGCGCATCGTTAATGTGAGCACCGCCATGGCGTCGCTAACGCTGTACGCCGACCTCGATAATGAGAATTTTGCTCACCGATACCCAGTATACCAAGCGTCGAAAACGGCGCTGAATATGTACACCGTCAACCTGGCCCACGAGCTGCGCCATACGCCCTTCAAAGTAAACGCAGTATGCCCAGGCTATACCAAAACCGACTTTACGGGCCACCAGGGCACCAGCACGGTCGAGGAGGCCGGGGCGCGCATTGCGAAGTACGCCCTGCTCGGCCCCGATGGCCCGACCGGTAAGTACTTCAGCGAAGAGTACTTTCCGGCCCCGGCCACGTGCCCGTGGTAAGCCACGGAGGCGCTACGAGGTACGCCACGACTGGCCAAAAAAGCCTTTGGCGCACAAAAAAACGGCCGGCCCAGGTGGACCGGCCGTCTCCGAAGTAGATGGCACTAAGCCAGCTCAATAGGCGGTAGTGGCTGCTACCGCCCGGAAGCCGCCAGCTCGGGAGCGGGCGTAGAACTAGCGGCCTTTAGTTTCTCAAATACCTCGCGTAGCTTCATAAACGGCCCCTCCACGTAGGTGTAGAGGAGCAGCGCGCCGCCCAGAAGCAGCACCTAGTAGAGCGCGTAGGCCACCAGCCAGCCAGCCGCGCCCAAGTGCGGCGTGAGCACTGACTGCGCCAGCGGCCCCAATACCAGCTTGATGAGTACCAATTTATTGAGCAGGTACATCGAGTAGAAAATCAGACTGAGCAGCGTGAGGCCGCGCATGGCGGGCGTATAGTGCGCATAGCGCAGCTGCGAAAAGCACGGCAGCACCAGCAGCACCGTGCTGCCTTCGAGCAGCGGGCGCGGCCATACGTTGTAAAACACCACATTAGGCCCCGATTTGGGTAGCGAAACGTAACTACCGGCAGGCCCGCAGCCAGCACCAGACCGGGCCGGCGCAGACCGCGCCACAAGCCGGCGTAGTAGTGCTGGAGGTAGCAGGCCAGCACACCCAGCGCGATGGCATTGAGGCGGGCGGCCACCACGCAGCGGTAGTAGGCATCTCAAAGGGCGGCTTGGGATGCTGGTATTGGTAGTACTTGAACACCAGCGGCAAAACCATAAACAGCGCGATGGTGCCGGCCATGGCCAAGCGGCGGCTACGCGTGAGGCTCACCAGCACGAGCACCGTGACCGGAAAAAGCAGGTAAACCCACTCCTCCACGGCTAGGCTCCAGCCCTCGGGAAAGAAGGTGGGGTGCGGCGTCAGCAGATTTTTGGCTAAAGCAGACGTAGCGCCACACCTCGGCTGGCAGCTTGCCTTGCAGCCCCCATACGGCCATCACGCTGCCCAGCACTAGCAAGCAGGCGGACATAAGTAACTTATGACAAAGGGCTTGCGCTCATCGAGCAGGACCTTGGGCAGGATGCCACCGATGAGGTAGCCGCTGAGCACGAAGAAGATATTGACCCCGTCGATGGCCGAAACCGGCAGGTTGTGCCACGACTGGTAGGCCGGCGGCACCAGCAGCACGGCGTGGGCATACACAGTGATAAAGGTGGCCACGGCCCGCAGCAGGTCGAGCCCAAAAATGCGTTTGTGGGTGCTGCCCAGCGCTTGGGCAGCCACCGTTTTGAGGGTAGGCATAAGTACCAGGTTACACTAGCGAATAGCTTTGTAAGTAGTCAGGCGCAAGTAGCAGGCAGTAAGACATTAGATAAATCCCAAGCAACTGATAGCCATACTTATAACCTCTTCCTACTTGATACTTACTACTGATACTTAAGATGACCTCATCGGCACCGGCAAGGCCCACCCCGCCAGTGGCGAGGTGGGCCAAAAAACCGGGATTTGGGTACCCAGAAACCCTAGGCGCGGCGGTACAGCTGCCGTAGCCGGCGCAGCCCGTAGGCGGCCCCGCCCGCTAGCAGCAGCGAGGCACCGCCATCGAGCGGCACGGCGGCGGGCTGCTCGGGGCCGGCCCGCCCGTGCTGGGCTGGGCCTGGCTAACCAAAGCAAAGAATAACAAGCAAAACGCAACGAGATAACGAAACATAACAAGCTAATTAAAGGAATTTCATCTACCTAACTACTCAATCACCAAACGCTTGGCTACTACGCCGGCGCTGGTGTGCAGGCGCAAGGCATACACGCCAGTGGGCAGGCCGGCCAGGCTGAGCTGGTGCGCCTGCGCGCCCTGCGCGGCGAGCGTAGTGGTGCGCACCTCCCGGCCCAGGGCATCGAGCAGGGTGGCTACCACGGCCTGCTTGCCAAGGGCGGCGGGCAGCTCCACGAAGGCCACCGTTTGGGCAGGATTAGGGTACACGGCTACTTGCGCCTGGGTGGCGGCGGTGGTGGCCAGCGGCTGGGCCGGGGTCAGCACCAGCTCGAAGCGGGCACCCAAAAAGGCGGCATTTTGGCTAAATGAGTAGCTGGGCTGCTGCGCGAGGTCGGTGAGGGTGCCGAGCTGAAGGTCGCGCAGATACGGGCGCAGGTTATTCAGATTCAGCAGCTGGTCGGCGTGCAGGGTGTAGGTGCCGGTGGTGGGCACGTACACGTTCAGCGGAATGGTGAGCGCGCCCGTGGGCAGGGCGCGGCCGTCGATGGCCAGGGCCTGGCCGGTGGCGCTGGCAGTGCTCAGGTTCAGGCCGGTGCTGTTGGGCAGCTTGGCGGCGTCGTACTGGGCGTCGAGGCCAGCGGTGGCGCCGTTTTCGAAGTACACAATGGCCGCATCGCTGGCCGTGCCCGCGCAGCGCAGCGCCAGGTGCACCTGCGGACGGGCGTCGGCGGTGGTGCGCTGCATGCTGGTGGCAGCGTCGAAGGTGGTCTGGCGCTGGCTGTTGCGGAAGGTAAACGAGCCGCTGGTCTGGCCGGCACTCACCCGCACGAAGAAGCCCTGGCCGCTGGGCACGATGGCGCTATTGCCGGGGCCGGTGTTGAGGCCGTTGACGTAGCTGCGGTACTGGGTCGAGTACTGGCCCAGGCTCTGGCTCACGTACATAGCGGCGTCGAGGTTAGGGCGGTCGGTGGCAGCGACCAGGCTCAGGTCGAGCGGCGCTGGGTACGGGTTGCCGAGCAGCTGCCAGCCCGCCTCGGCGGCCGTAGCGTCGGCGGCGCGGGTCAGGGGCACGCTCAGGGTGCCGTTGTTGAGAGTACCCACAAAGTCCACGACTTCGCTGGCGGGCAGGTTCACGGTGTAGCCTTTGCCCACGGTCAGCGCTTCGCTCAGCGCGGCGGGCGACGCCCAGCCTTTGTCGAAGCCGGTCAGGTTATTGGCCAGCGCCAGGCGGCTCTGGTCGTAGCCGTACACGGTCGGGAACGGCGTTTCGGCCGTCGGCGTGGCCGAAGTGTTGTAGGCCGGGTTTACCACCGGCGCGAAGCCGCTGGTAGCCAGGTCGGCCACGGTGGTGTTGCCCACCGGGGCGCTAAACTGGCGGTAGCCCAGGCCGCTATTTAGGGTGGGGTCGATGGCGCGCTGCACGGTGGCCGTGCCCACTACCACGCCCCCATTGTTGTGCACCAGCGCCGAGCCGGCGAGCGGCGTCGAAAGCAGCGTGAGGGTTTTGCCGTTGGTAGCCAGGTCATAGTCCAACCGCAGGGTTTGGGCGATGGCGAGGTCGTTGGTCAGCCGCACGTTGGCCGTGGCGGTGCCCGACAGGTCCACCACGCTCAGGCTGCGCACTTGCGCGGGCAGGCCCGAGCCGGTTTCGCTGCCGGCTTGGCTGCTGCCATACACGTAGTTGGCATCGGCGCTGAACGTGCGCGTAGTGGTCTGAATGCTGCCGGTATTTCCCGTAGCCGTAATGCCAGCCGCCGAGCCAATGCTCAGCGTGCTACCATTGGCCAGCGCGAAGCTGCCGCCAGCTACGGTGTAGGTTTTGGCGTTGAGCTGGCCGCCGCTCTGCACGGTCAGCGCGCCCAGCACGGTGAGGTCATTCGCCAGCGTAGCCGTGCCAGTGCCGGTTACGGTCACGTTGCGGTAGGTGCCGCCGATGGTTTGCGGGGTGCTCACCACCAGGTCGGTGGGCACGGTGAAGGGAGCCGAAACCGCCGTGCCGGCCGCCGTAACTATGCTAATTGGGCCGGTAGTAGCGCCAGCGGGCACATTCACGGTGATTTGGGTAGCCGAATTTACCACGAAGCCCGGCGCGCTCGTACCGTTGAAGCTAACGCTGGTAACCGACGTGAAGCCGCGGCCCGTGAGCACCACGCTGGTGCCGGCGAGGCCATTGTCGGGCGTGAAGCTAACGATGGCCAGCGGTGAGGCCAGCGTAGCCAAAAAGCCCGTATTGTCGGCAACCGGCCCGGCGATGGTAAGCGCGTCGAAGCTGGCCGCCGCGTTGATGCCGCCGTAGCTATTCGGCGAGGAGAAGTGGCCGCCGACGACGATGTTGCCGCGGCTATCGAGGGCGAGGCTATTGCCCTGGTCGTAGCCGTCGCCACCGGCTTTTTTGGCCCACTGCCAACTGCCACTCGCATTGGCCTTCGCCACGAAGATATCGCTACCGCCCGCGCTGGTGAGGCTGGTGCCGCCAAAGGTGGCCATGCCGTTGAAGAAGCCCGTGAGCAGGATATTACCGCTGGCATCGAGCTTAGCCAGGAAAATGTTGTAGGTGTATGAGTTAGTGCCGGTGCTGGTAAGGCTGGTGCTGCCAAAGCTGGCAGTGCCCGAAAAATGCCCCGTTACCAACACGTTGCCGCTACCATCGAGGGCCAGGCGAGTGCCTTTCACGCCGCTGGCGCTGCTGGCCGCTTTCGCCCAGAGCCAGTTGCCGACCGCGTCGAGCTTCACCACAAATGCGTTCTGGGTGTACTGGTCGGCGCTGGTGAGGCTGGTACTACCAAAGCTCGCCGTGCCGGTGAAGGCACCCG
>Ga0265797_10010074_pt1 | contig 12103 bp, 8 predicted proteins | sample P2T30metagenome_FD_192433 | JGI IMG/M metagenome (GOLD analysis project Ga0265797, IMG submission 192433) | Plant litter microbial communities from East Loma Ridge, Irvine, California - P2 T30 | ecosystem: Environmental > Terrestrial > Plant litter > Unclassified | place: USA: California... | reverse complement strand
GGCGTGCCGGTGAGGTCGTTGAAGCTGCGCCGGCACGCACGGCAGCGGTAGCGCTGCAGGTCATTTGCATGGCCATGCCGGTGCCAATGTTCGCATTGGCAATGCGGGCAGCGGCGCGTGGCGCAGATGGTGCGCTCGAGCAGGGCGAGCAGCTCGTGCAGCCCAGCCGCGGGACGCAGGGCGTCGAGCACTTTGAGCCGCTGGGGCTGGTTCAATGCGGGGAGTGCTGCGAACCACTTCGTGAAGCGCGGCGCTTTCATGGTCGTTCCATATCGTTGGCGATACGGATTCGACCGGAAATGAGCTCAACAGTTCAATGCTCATCCATAGATAACGGTAACAGCGCCAAGAAAAACGCCATCGGCAAGAGACCTTATCGATGGCGCTGCGGGATGAGGATGTGGGAAGCCGCCGCGTGCGGCGCTGGAGGGAAAGCGCCGCGGCTCAAGCCTGGTGGCTGTCGTACTCGGGCATGCCGGACTTGCTGGTGCCGAGGTCGCGCACGTTCTTCTGCACCGCCACCACCGCAAACAGGCTCAGCACGAAAGCCATCGCATAAAAACCTTTTTCGCTCGGCGCCAGGCTCGCGTTCCACAGTCCGATCGTCAGCAAGGTCATGACGGCGATCACGGAGAACCAGCTCAGGCCGAAGTACAGGCCGGTGACGGGAATGCCTTCGCTGCGGTCGCGCACTGACTTTTGCAGCGAGATCGCGGAGAACAAGCCGTACAGCAGCAGCGTGAAGTAATAGCCTTTTTCGCTCAGCGGCATCGTGGCGTTCCACAAACCCCAGAGGAAGGCGATGGCGCCGATCAATAAGGCGGCCCAGGAAGCGCCGACAAACGCGGCGGTCGGTCGTTGAACAGTGGTCACGGCGAGCTCCAGTTGATTGTCTGGCGGCAAGTCTAGCACCGGAAAGGCGGCGGATGTTGCGTCAACCGTGGGGTACTGCGCGGCGCTACTCCGGGTTCAAGCGCGCAGGACGCGCCAGGTGGCAAAGCCGGCGATGCACAGCAGGATCGACCCCACCAGGTGCAGCAGCGTATGCGCCAATGCCCAGCCAAGCGCGCCACGCTGCAACAACGCAACGGATTCGCCGGAAAAACTGGAGAAGGTCGTCAACCCGCCCAGGAAGCCGGTGACGATGAACAGGCGCCATTCGGGACTCAGGTGGGGATGGCCGCTGAAAAAGGCGAGCGCGATGCCGATCAGGTAGCCGCCGATCAGATTGGCCGCCAGGGTGCCGGCCTGGACCTGGGCATGGACGCTGCCCAGCCACAAGCCCAGCCCCCAGCGCAGCCAGGCGCCGATGGCGGCGCCCGCCCCCACCGCCAGCCAGCTCAGCGGGTTGCCCACTTGGCTTTCGCGGAGTCGTCCGACAGACGCGCATCGACCCAGCGCGCGCCGTCGGGCGTCTGTTCCTTTTTCCAGAACGGGGCGTCGGTCTTCAGGTAGTCGATGATGAACTCGCAGGCGGCAAAAGCTTCGCCGCGGTGGGCAGCGCTGCAGGCGACCAGCACGATCTGCTCCAGCGGCGCCAGCGGGCCGACGCGGTGGATGACCAGGGCGTTGTACAGCGGCCATCGCGCCTCGGCCTGGGCGACAATGTCTTCCAGCGCCTTTTCCGTCATGCCGGGATAGTGTTCAAGCTCCATTTCGGAGACGGTAGAACCGTCGTTCATGTCGCGCACGGTGCCGACGAAACTGACTACGGCGCCGACGCGCGGGTCGCCTGCGCGCAGGTGCGCCAGTTCCTGGCCCAGGTCGAAGTCGCCGGCCTGAACGCGGACCTTGCCCGCGCTCTTGTTCACGCTGTCCAGTGCGTCCGTGCTCATGCTCACTTCGCCTCCCGTGTCGAGCGCATCAGCAATTGTTCGATGCGCAGCGCGGTGCGCTCGTCGGCCAGGGCCGGCAAGGCGCACAACTGGCGCAGGCCGCTGCCTTTCCGGCCCGGCTTTTCGCCCGCCTTCAGGGTCGATTGCAGGGCCTCGACCTGGAGTTTCAGGCGTTCGCGCGCGAACTCGGCGCCGCTGTCGATGCCGGCCGCCACTTCCTGGCGCAGCAGTTCCTGCAGCAAGGTCGCGCGGTTGGCTTCGAGCAGGCGCGCATAGCCCGCGCGGTCGCCGTCGATGGCGTCCAGCGCGGCCTCGAAGCGTGCGTCCAGCACCGGGTCGCAGTCGGCGCCGGCCGGCAGCAGCGCTGCCCAGCGCGCGCGCCAGTCGGCGGCGAGCACGGTCTGCCCAGGCTGGGCCAGCGAATCTTCCAGTTCCTGGCAGGCGCGCAGTTTGTCGCGCAGGGCACCGGCCAGCGCCAGCCCGGCGGCGCGGCGCGCCAGGTCGGCATGGTGGTGGACCTTGGCCACGGCCTCGTGATAGCGCTTTTCCACGCGCGCTTCGTGGGCGCGCGGTACCGGACCGATGGCGTGCCATTCGGCGGCGGCTTCGCGCAGCAGCTTGCCGGCAATGGCCGCCGTGGCCTCCGGCGCGGCCGCTTCCAGGCGCGCCGTGACGGCTTCCTTGGCGGCCTCGTGGGCGCGGCGCTCGGCGTCGGCCGCGTGCGCGCTTTCCTTGCGCTGGGCAAAGAGTTCGTCGCAGGCGGCGCGGAAGCGTTGCCACAGGGCTTGCTCGGCCTTGCGTTCGAGCGGCAGCGCGCGCGCATGTTCCTGCCAGCGCGCCTGGATGTCGCGCAGGCGGTCGACGGCGTGGCGGTCATGCGGGTCGATGCCGGCCACTTCGTCGATCAATTCCTCGCGTCCGGCCATCTCGGCCTTGCGCTGCTCTTCCAGCGGACCCTGCAGCGTGGTCAGCGCGGCGGCGAATTGCTGGTCGAGGCGCTTCTTGTCCTTGCGGTCGATAGCGCCAAGGTGGCTCCAGGCCAGGCGCAGGCGCTGCACGGTGCCGGCCACGTGTTTCCAGTCGGCTTCACCGGATTCCAGCCGGCCGATCTCGGCCTGGGCTTCCAGCACCAGCGCTTCGCCGCGCGCGGCATTCGTGTGGCGCTCGTCGGCCAGGTGCTTGAAGTGGGCCGCGGCCGGTGCATAGGCCAGGCTGCAGGCATGGTCGAAGCGTTCCCACAGGCTCTTCGGGGCGGCGCCGGACAGGCTGTCGAGCGCTTTCCAGCGTTCGCGCATGCTGCCGACTTTCTTTGCCAGCTCGGCCATCGGGAGGCTTTGCGTGGCCAGGGCTTCCACGGTCTTGATGAGTTCTTCGCGCGAAACGTTGCCGCCCCAGCGCGCCCAGTCCGACAGGCGCTTGAGTTCGGCGCGCAGGTGGCTCAGGCGGTCGGCCTGGGCTGCGCTCAGGCGCACGCCCTTGCCCTTGGTGTCTTTCAACGCCTTGTCGAGTTCGGCGGCGGTGCCAAGCGAACCTTGCTGCAGGGCTGCTTCCAGCCCATCCATCGTATCGATGAAGCCCTGGTCGGCGCCCGTGTTCGCCGTCTTCGCCGACTTGGCGGCCTGGGCGGCGGTGTCCCGGGCAGGCGAGGCGGGCAGATTGCCAGGCAGGTCGCGCGGCTTGGCCGGCGCGCGCAAGGCTGGCTGCGGGAGCGTGCCCAGCAGCGCATCGAAGCGTTCCTGCAGGCTTGCGGCGGCGGCGCCCGGCGCCACTGCCGGCAGTTTCTGCCAGGCCTGGCGCAGCTTGTCGGCCGCCAGTTCGGCAACCGGCTGGGCCTGCCACTCGGCCAGCGCGGCTTCGCGTGCGGCCAGGGTGGCTTGCGCCTGCTCCAGCGTGGCCAGGCTGGCGTGCAAGCGCGCATGTTCGGCGGCGAACTCGGCCGGCAAGGCGCGCGGCAGCGACGCGTGTTCGGGCGAGCCCAGGGCGGCGCTTTGCTCCTGCCCCATCGTGTCGAGGCGTGCGGCCAGTTCGGCGGCGTCCAGGCCGGCGGTTTCGAGCGCGCGCAGGCTGGCCAGGCGGTCGATCATTGCGCGCTGGAGCTGGACCTGCGCTTCCAGGCGGGCGCCCAGCCGCGCGCGCACGGCGCTGAATTCCTCGGCCAGTTCGGGCGCGGAGATGACCGCCCATTTGCGGTCGAGTTCGGCAACGTGGTTGGGCGTCAGCACGGCGTCCTGCGCCAGGGTGCGTGCCTGTTCCAGCGTGGCCTGGCCGCGCGCCAGTTCGGCGTCGTGGTGGCGAATCGCATCCAGGCGCGACTGCATCAGCTTGGCAACGCGGCGGTCGAGGTTGCGCATGGCGGCATGCACGCGTTCGAGGCCGGCGCGGCTGTGAACATGCTCGGCCGCGGCCAGGCGCAATTCCGAAAAATCGGCTTGCAGGATGAATGCCACGGCGCGCGCTTCATCGCCGCCGAGCTGGCGCAGCTGCTCGGCCTGCTGCTCGCGCCCCGCCTGCGCCGGCTTGGCCTGGGCCGCCTGGACGGCGCCCTGCCCGGCCGCCGCAGCGGCGGACCCGGCAGCGGGCTGGCTCCCCTTGGCGGCAGCCTTGCCGCCTGCCGCCGCCGGCGCATTACCGGGTTTGTCGCCCTGACGCTTGAATAGGAATTCGAACATGATGAAATCGCACTTGCAAAAACCCCATCATAACAAAGAACGATGGCAGTTTTCGGGTGCACTCGTCGGTTGCGCGGGCTGTTGGCGCGCAGACGCAGGCGCAGGATGCATCGGCCCAGGGGGCAGGCCCCGGGAATGCCGGCGCCCGTCCAGTACGTGCAGTAAATGCTGAGCCCTAGGGTGATCGGCTTCGCCGCCCATGCCTTGACATGCGCTGGCAAATGCAGCCGGCTCAGTGCACGTACGCCTGCTGCGGCGACTGGCGCACGGCATGGTCCGCGTGCGCCGGGCGGCTGGCGGGCGGCGTGACCAGGTGTACCCGGTGCTCCTCGCGGTAGGCGTCGTGGGCCAGCATCTGGTGCGCCATGGCGAACCAGGTTTCGCCGGCGATGGCCACGCGCGCCACCGGGAACAGCTCCAGCTCTTCGCGCTCGAAGCGCAGGGTCAGCGCCGCGCAGAAGCGTTCGACCGCGGTGCAGAAGGCATCGACCTGCTCCTCGCTGTCGATGCCGGCCTGCAGCAAACCACTCGCCGTGGCCAAGGCCTCCACCGCTTCGCGGCTGAGCTGCTCGAGCTCGGCGACCAGGCTGTCGGCATTGGCGCTGGCGCGGCGCAGGGCCGGCAGCAGGAAGCGGTCGAGCTTGCGGCGCTGGCAGCTTTCGTACAAGACGCGCAGGGTGTCGCACACGTAGTCGGCCTGGCCGGTGGAAAGCGCCGTCCGGCGTGCATAACTTTTTTGAACGAGTTGCTGGACGGCATGCAGACTGACCCGCATAGTCGTTTGTTCAACTGACAATGCCACGAGCGTGTAGGTAGCGGTGAGCATTCGGTCTCCTCTCGATTTCTCCAACGCAAGCGCATGCTCCGCGAAGGAACATGGCATGGCGGGATGTCTGGTTTTGGACAGGCTGGGCTTGTTGTGTTTTTCTTCAGCCCGAAAGAACTCGTAGTGTAAGGAGCGGATCATGGCCGGAGTTTGATCTGGCTCAAACTTGGTCCGGTCGGCGCGGAAGCGACAGTCAACCATACGAACCGCGCTGCGTTGGCAAACGCGGGCGTCGCGCACGCCTCACCAGCGCGCGCGGTAATCCTCGGCCAGCCCCGCCAGCGTTGACACGGCGCGCTTCGGCGCCGCCGGCGCGGCCTTCACCCAGCCGTCGAAACGGCCCACATGCTGGAGCAGGCGGCTGCTGGCAACGAGCAACTGTTTATTATCACGGCGGGTGCCCTCGGGAACGAAGCGCAGGTCGAGCAAGCCATCGGCGGTGGCAATGGACCAGGCGCCATCGGAGGCGATGGCGCATTGCAGCGCCCCCAGCGGAATCAGCTCGCCGTCGAGCCAGAGCGCATTCTCGGCGTCGCCAAAGTAGCCGCTTTGCAGGTTGAAGCCGACGTCGCGCCCCTGCGCCGAGATCCAGCGCCAGGCCGTGCGCCGCCCTAATAGCCCATTCGAGTAGTCATAGCTGGCCACGCCGCCGTCGAGCCGGAAGCGCTGGCCGCCGGCGTCGGCGCTGCCGTGCAGCAATAGGCCAGGCGACTTTTGCGTGCTATGCACGGCGCCGCCGTCGAAGACCGGACCCACCGCCAGCAGGCGCGGTCCGGCGCCGGCGTATTCGGCGTCGATGCGAAAATTGCCGGCGCGCAGGCGCAGGCGGTGGCCGTGCTCGCCATCGGCCTCGATCAGGATGCGCCGGCCCGGCAGCACGAAGCGCGCGCCCGCTGCCACGGTGGCGCCGACCTCGGCCGTCAAGCCCGGGATGCCGATGAGGGAAAATGCCTCGACCACTTTGCCCAGCGAGCGGTCGAAGGCATAGGCAAAGGCGCTGTTGCTCCAGCCGATGTCGATCACGACCAGGCCGACGAAGAGCTCGTCGGTGACGAGCGACACGAAGTGCCAGCGCTTGTGGTGCAGGCGTCGCCACAGCCCGCCGCGGGCAAATGGCGGCGCCAGCCGGCCCCAGCCCGGCGCGCCGGCCAGCCCCTGGTAACGCCCGCACAGCGGCAGCCCATCCGCGCCCACCACGTCCAGCGGGGCGGCGGGCAGGCTCATGCGGCCGCCTGCCCTGGCTGCGCGGGGTCCCCGAACGCCGAGGCCAGCGCTTCCTCCAGCCGCCCCGCCATCGCGCCTGGTTCGGCGCGCGCTATTTGTACTTGCGGGCAGCCATGCCAGCGCGCGCAGCGCACCAGGGCCGCGGCGACATCGCGCACCAGGGCCTCGCCCGTGCGCAGGCCCGGCTCGAAATGCGCCGCCTTGACCTCGAAGACGCCGGCGCGGCGCTGCGCCTTGGCGTCGATGCGCCCGACTAGCGCGCCGCGGCGCAGGATCGGCAGCGTGAAGTAGCCATGGCGGCGCTTGGCGGCCGGCGTATAGCATTCGAGCTTGTAGTCGAAGCCGAACAGTTCCAGCGCGCGGCGCCGGTCCCACACCACCGGGTCGAAGGGCGACAGGATCGTCGTGAGGGTCGGCTTGAGCGTGCCGTCGGCCGCCTGCCGCGCCAGGGCGGCATGGTCGGGGTGGATGTACACCGGGTCGTCCCAGCCTTCCACCGTGGCTCGCACAAGCAGGCCTTCGGCGGCCAGCGCCGCCGGGTCGACATGTGGGCGCCGGGTGCGGTGGTAGTCGGGAATCCAGGCCGCGCGCGCCAGGCCCAGGGCTTTTACGGTGCGCAGCGCAAAGGTCCGGCGCACGTCCGCCAGCGCCGGCAATTGCCCGTCGTGCCATTCGGGCAGCACGCGCTCGGCCAGGTCGTACACGCGCTGGAAGTTGTGGCGCCGCGCAATCATCAGCGCGCCCGAGGTGAACAGCACTTCGAGCGAGCGCTTCTCCGGCTTCCATTCCCACCAGCCACCGCGCTTGCCGTCGGTGCGCGCGAAGTCCGCCGAGCGCACCGGCCCCGTGCTGCGGATGTGCGCCAGCAGCGCCGCCACCTCGCCGGACCGCTCGCGCATCCAGGCGCCCGCATACTTCCAGCCCATCGCCGCCGGATCGAGCATGCGGTGGCGGTACAGGCCGTAGTCCTCGATCGGCAGGAAGCAGGCCTCATGGGCCCAGTATTCGAACAGCCTGCCCTCCTCCAACAAGGCGTCGAGCCAGGCAGGCTGGTAATCGCCGAGACGGGTCCACAAGACCAGGTAGGGACTGCGCGCGACGACGTTGATGGTGTCGATCTGCAGCATCTCCATGCGGCGGATCGCGTCCAGTACGTCGGCCTTGACGGTTTTGCGCCGGCGCGGCCGCAGCAAGCCCTGGGCCGCCAGGTGCAAGGCACGGGCGCCGCCCATGGACAGGTGCAATGGTGGGGGCAAGTGAGGTGGCAAGTGAGTGGCGTCAATACGCATGTGAATATTCTAATGTTGTATCGGCATCAATCACGACACTTGCCGGATTTTTTTTGTGGCCGCGCGCCGCCTGCGTTATAGTTCAGCCGACGCACCTCTTCTCCTCTTCCCGATTTCCCACTCCCCATGCGGCTGTTGCACACCTCCGACTGGCATCTCGGCCAGACCCTGCACAATTACGAGCGGACCTACGAACACCAGTGCTTCCTCGACTGGCTGCTCGACACCATCGTGAGCGAGGAGGCCGACGCGCTCCTGATCGCCGGCGACATCTTCGACAACGCCAACCCCTCGTCCGCCGCCCAGCGCCAGCTCTACGGCTTCCTGCAGCGGGCCAAGGCGCGCACGCCGCACCTGCAGATCGTCGTCATCGCCGGCAACCACGATTCGCCGGGCCGCCTGGAGGCGCCGGGACCGCTGCTGGAAGCCCATGGCACGACCGTGATCGGCAACGTGGTGCGCGGACGCGACGGCGCCATCGACCTCGACCGGCTGCTGGTGCCGCTGAAGGACCGTGAGGGGAACATCCAGGCCTGGTGCCTCGGCATCCCCTTCCTGCGTCCGGGCGACGTGCCGCGCGTGGACGCCGCGGGCGACGCCTACCTGAACGGCATCGCCGCCCTGTACCGGCAAGCCTTCGACCTGGCAGTGGAGCGCCGCAGCGCAGGCCAGGCCATCCTGGCAATGGGCCACTGCCACATGGTCGACGGCCAGGCATCGCAGGATTCCGAGCGCCGCATCGTGATCGGCGGCACGGAGGCGCTGCCGGCCTCGATGTTCGATCCCGAGATCGCCTACGCCGCGCTCGGGCACCTGCACCTGGCCCAGCGCGTCGGCAAGAAGGACCACCTGCGCTATTGCGGCAGCCCGCTGCCGCTGTCGTTCGCCGAAGTCGGCTACCAGCACCAGGTGCTACGCATCGACCTCGATGGCGCTGTGGCGCGCGAAGTCACGCCGGTGCCGGTGCCGCGCGCCGTCGAGCTGCTGCGCGTGCCGCCGAAACCGGCGCCGCTGGCCGAGGTGATGGCGGCGCTGGAGTCGCTCGAACTCGACCCGGAGCTGCCGCCCGCCTGCCATCCCTACCTGGAAGTGCGGGTACTGCTCGACGGCCCCGAGCCCGGCCTGCGCGCGCAGGTGGAGGCGGCGATCGCCGGCAAGCCCGTGCGCCTGGCGAAGATCGAGCCGACCCGCAAGACGGTGACGGGCGACGCCGCCGAAGCGCTCACCCTCGATCAGCTGGCCCAGCTCCAGCCCGACGACATCTTCAAGCGCCTGTGGCAGCAGCGCTATGGCGAGGACGCGCCCGACGACCAGCTGTCCGCCTTTTCCGAGCTGATGCTGCCGGGCGACAGGGAGGACGCATGAAGATCCTGCGCATCGCCGGCCGCAACCTGGCCTCGCTGGCCGGCGACTTCGCCGTCGATTTCGAGGCCGAACCGCTGGCGTCGAGCGGCCTGTTCGCCATCAGCGGCCCGACCGGCGCCGGGAAAAGCACGCTGCTCGACGCGCTCTGCCTGGCCTTGTATGGCAACACGCCGCGCCTGCCGAAGAGCGGTGGCCGCGGCGCCAGCGCCCTGCCCGACGCCGGCGGCGACACCGTCTCGACCTTCGACCCGCGCAACCTGCTGCGGCGCGGCACCGCCGAAGGCTACGCGGAAGTCGACTTCGTCGGCAACGACGGCCTGCGCTACCGCGCGCGCTGGAGCGTGCGCCGTTCGCGCAACAAGGCCAGCGGCCTGCTGCAGCCCCCCGCCATGACCCTGCACCGCCTCCCCGAGCTGGTGGCGCTGGGCGCGACCAAGACCGAGGCGGCGGCTGAAATCGCGCAGCGCGTCGGCCTCTCGTTCGAGCAGTTCACGCGCTCGGTGCTGTTGGCCCAGAACGAGTTCTCGGCCTTCTTGAAAACCGACGAGAACGAGCGCGGCGAACTGCTGGAAACGCTGACCGGCAGCGCCGTCTACAGCGAGATTTCACGCCGCGCCTACGAGCGCTACAAGCTGGAACAGGAAAACGTGCGCCGCATCAGCGCGCGCCTGGCCGACCAGACGCCGCTGGCGCAGGAAGCCCGCGCCGAACTCGATGCGCAAAAAACCGCGGCCGACGCGGCCCTGGGCGCGGCCGAGGTCCAGCGCGCGCTGCTGGAAACCCAGCTGCGCTGGCACCAGGAACGCGACAAGCTGCGCCGCAACGAGCTGGATGCGGATGCCTTGCTGGCCCAGTCGCGCGTGGAGTTCGAGGCTGCGCGCGAACGCCGCATGCGCCTGGTCACGCTCGACACCGTGCAGGACGCGCGGCCCTTGATGGCCGACCTGGCGCGCTTCGAGAAGGAACGCGTCGAAGCCGAAACGGCGCTGGCAAACGGCCAGCGCGACCTGCAGCGCGTGCAGGATGCGGCGCGCCAGGCGGTGCAGGACGTGAGCACTGCGCAGGATGCCGTGCACGACGCCGAAGCCGCGCAGCTGCAAGCCGCGCCGCAGCTGGACGCGGCCAAGGCGCTCGACGCGACGATCACCACACTGCGCGAGGCCCACGGAAAGCTGACGACGCAACGCGACACGGCGGCAAGCGGCGCGGCGCAAGCCCAGGCCGCGCTGGCGCAGGCCGGCCAGAAGCTGGACAGCACCCGCGCGCAGGAAGATCGCAGCGCGGCCTGGCTGGAAGCGAACCGCCGTTTCGAAGGCCTGGCCGCGCAATGGCCGCGCTGGGACAAGCTGTTTGGCCAGCTCGATAGCGCCGCCCAGGCCAGCCAGGCCAACGCCACCCGGCTGGCGCAGGCCGAGCGCGCGCTGCTCGACGCCGCGGCCCGCGCCACGGCCAGCAAGGAAGCGGCGCTCGCGGCTTCCACCCGCATCGAACAGCAGGAAGCCGCACGCGCGCAGGCCGTGGAGGCGCTGGCGCAGTTCGACCTCGACGGCTTATTGGAAGGGCGCGCGGAACTGGAAGCACGGCGCGATGCCCTCGCCGCCGCCGAAAAAATCTGGCATGGCCTGGCCGGCGCCCGCCAGCGCCTGCAACGCATCGACCAGGAACTGGAAAGGACCAGCGCTGCGCGCCGCGCCGCGGAAACCGCGCTGGCAGTCGCGCTTGACGCCGCACCGGCCCTGAACGCCGCCGCCAAACAGGCCCAGGCTGGCCTCAGCGCCGCCGAACTGGCCTGCGCCGCCAAGGTCGAGGACCTGCGCGGCCGCCTGGCCGACGGCGAACCCTGCCCTGTCTGCGGCAGCGAAGACCACCCCTACGCCCACCCAGACGTGCGCCTGCACGCTGTGCTCGACACCCTGCGCGACCAGCTCGACGCCCTGCGCGCCAGCGTGCAGGCCAACCTGTCGGCCCAGGCCACGCACCGCGCCGAGCTGGCCGCGAGCGAGGAGCGCCTGGAACTGCTGGGCGAGGAACGCGTTGGACTGCTGGACGACGTCCAGATGCTCGATGCGGCCTGGAACGATCATCCGTTGGCAGTGCAAGCGCCGTCCGAAGCGGCGCGGGCCAGCTGGTTCGGCGCCCAGCTGCTGGAGGTGCGCGAGGCCTTGCGCACCAACGACCTGCAGCAGGGGGCGGCGCGCCGCGCATTCCAGGCACGCGATGCGGCCCAGGCCGCGTTCGACGCCGCCAACGCCGAATTCAAGCGCGTGCAGGAAGCGGCGCAACTGGCGTCGGCTGCGCAGACCGAGGCCCAGCACGCGCAGAAGACGCTGCTCGGCCACACCGCGCGCGACGCGGCAACGCTCGATGCCCTGCTTGCCGAGCTCGACCCGGTCATGTGCGCGTCCTGCGGCGATGGCTGGCAAACCGCCTGGCGCGCCGACCCTGCCGGCTGGCACCGCGAGCGCGCGGGCGAGGCGCAGGCATGGGCGGCGCAGTCGGCGCAACTGGCCGAACAGCGCGCCGCACTCGGCGCCATCGAGGCCAATGCGCGCGAAGCCGGCGTGCGCGCCGAACACGCTGCCCAGGCAGCAGGCGCCGCGCAGGAGGCCTACGCGCGCAGCGAGGCGGCCTTGCGCGAACGCCGGGTCGAACGCGCCGCCTTGTTCGAGGGACGTGCGGTGCAGGACGTCGAAGCCAGCCTGCGCCAGAGATTGACGGCTGCACGCGAGGCACTGGCCGCGCGCCAGTTGGCCGCCAACGAAGCAGCCCAGCAGGAAACCCGCATCCGTGCCGGCATCGTGCAAGCCGGCGAGCGCATCGCCAGCCTGCAGGACGATGCGCGCGATGCGTCTGCCCGCCTGGGCGACTGGATCGAGGACTATGCCGCCCGGCATG
>Ga0265797_10010073_pt1 | contig 12103 bp, 10 predicted proteins | sample P2T30metagenome_FD_192433 | JGI IMG/M metagenome (GOLD analysis project Ga0265797, IMG submission 192433) | Plant litter microbial communities from East Loma Ridge, Irvine, California - P2 T30 | ecosystem: Environmental > Terrestrial > Plant litter > Unclassified | place: USA: California... | reverse complement strand
TAGCCCGACGGCAGCGGCAGCGGCAGCGGCAGCGGCAGCGGCAGCAGCATGGATGCGCATACATCCGCCCGCCCGTGGAACCACGCTCTGAACAGGCCGAAAAGCACGACGCGGACCACGTGGCAAAGGTTCATTGCGGGCCTGTAAACACTTCCGCGAGGAGTAGGGCCGCGAGTCCGGTGTGTGTTACCAATGGATCCACCCCGAATCGGGCGCGAACACAGCCGTGCCCGCGGGGTCTCCTTGCACACAGAGAAAGAGGTAACCGGATATGACATCCGACTCCAAGCTCGGACGACGCGCACTCGCCGTCGTCGGTGGCGCCGCTGCCACCACCCTCATCCTCGCCGGTTGCGCCTCGGGCGGTGACGCCGACTCCGCTCTCGACGGCATCAGCGTCGGCACGACCGACGTCATCACCTCCCTCGACCCGGCCGGCTCGTACGACAACGGCTCGTTCGCCGTGCAGAACCAGGTCTTCGGGTTCCTCATGAACTCGCCCTACGGCAGCCCCGACGTCGAGCCCGACCTCGCCGAGTCGGCCGAGTTCACCGACCCGGTCACGTACACGGTCACGATGAAGCCCGACCTGACCTTCGCGAACGGCAACGAGCTGACCGCGAGCGACGTCAAGTTCACGTTCGACCGTCAGCTGGCGATCGCCGACCCCAACGGACCGTCGTCGCTGCTCGGCAACCTGGCGAGCGTCGAGACCCCCGACGACAGCACCGTCGTCTTCACGCTGAACGGCGCCGACCAGACCTGGCCCCAGATCCTGTCGAGCCCGGCGTCGCCGATCGTCGACGAAGAGGTCTTCTCGGCCACCGAGCTGACGCCCGCCGACGACATCGTCGCGGCCGACGCGTTCTCGGGTCAGTACTCGATCACCGACTACTCCGAGAACGAGACGATCGCCTACGAGGCGAACGACGCGTACGACGGCGTGCTCGGCGCGGCGAAGACCGACTCGGTCCTGGCGACCTACTACACCGAAGAGACCGATCTGAAGCTCGCCGTGCAGCAGGGCGACGTCGACGTCGCCAACCGCAGCCTCAGCCCGACCGACCTCGCCGACCTGGCGAAGGACGACGCTCTGACGGTGCACAACGGCCCCGGCGGCGAGATCCGCTACCTGGTGTTCAACCTGAACACGATGCCCTTCGGCGCCACGCAGACCGACGCCGATGCCGAGAAGGCTCTGGCCGTCCGCCAGGCCATCGCGGACACGGTCGACCGCGACGCTCTCGCGAGCGAGGTCTACAACGACACGTACACGCCGCTCTACTCGGTCGTCCCCGACGGCCTGACCGGCGCGACGAAGCCGCTCGAGTCGCTCTACGGCGACGGCGAGGGCGGGCCCGACGTCGACGCCGCGACCGAGAAGCTCTCGGCGGCCGGCATCGAGACCCCGGTCTCGATCGACCTTCAGTACAGCCCCGACCACTACGGCGCCTCGAGCGACGAGGAGTACGCGCTGATCCAGACGCAGCTGCAGGCCAGCGGCCTGTTCGAGGTCAACCTGCAGTCGACCCTGTGGGACACCTACAGCACCGAGCGCCGCGAAGACGCCTACCCCGTGTACCAGCTCGGCTGGTTCCCGGACTTCTCGGACGCCGACAACTACCTGTCGCCGTTCTTCGTGAAGGACAACTTCGTCGGCAACCACTACGACTCCGCCCAGGTGCAGGGTCTGCTCGCCTCCGAGATCGCGGAGTCCGACGAGGCCGCCCGCACCGAGATCATCGGTCAGATCCAGGACGTCGTCGCGAATGACCTGCCCACGCTGCCGCTGCTGCAGGGCACGCAGGTCGTCGTCTCGCAGAGCGACGTGCAGGGTGTCGACGACACGCTCGACCCGTCGTTCAAGTTCCGCTACGCAGCGCTCAGCCGCTGACCGGTTGATCGCGCGAGCGAACATGTTCCACGACGCCTGACACGTGAGGGGCGTCCCGCCATGGTGCGGGACGCCCTTTCGCGCGTCGTGCGTCGCCCTCACCCCTGAAAGGCACCCCCCGTGACGTCGCTCATCGAGGCCCCCCTCGCGAGCGGGCCGCCCACCCCCGACCCCACCGTGCGACGACGTCGTCCCGGTGGAGGATTCGGTCGCTACCTCGTGGTCCGCGCGCTCCTCATCATCCCCACCGTCTTCATCCTGGTCACCCTGGTCTTCTTCCTGATGCGGGTCGTCGGGAACCCGATCACCGCCTCCGTCGGGGGCCGCCTCACCGAGGCCCAACTGCAGGAGCGCCTCGCCGCCGCAGGCTACGACCGCCCGATCATCGTCCAGTACCTCGAGTACCTCGGGCAGATCGTCCGGCTCGACTTCGGCACCACCGCGACCGACAACCGCCAGATCAGCGAGGTCATCGTGACCTACGGCTCGGCGACCGTCGAGCTCGTCTTCTACGCGCTGATCATCGCGCTGGTCATCGGCATCCCGCTCGGCATGCTGGCCGCGTACGTGCGCGACCGCTGGCCCGACGCGATCCTCCGCATCCTCGCGATCCTCGCCTACGCCACCCCGGTGTTCTTCGCGGGTCTGCTGCTGAAGCTCACGTTCTCGGTCTGGCTGGGCTGGTTCCCGCTCGGCGGTCGCGCCTCGACGCGCGTGGGCATCGCCCTCGGGCGGATCGAGAGCCCGACGGGCATCTACCTGATCGACGCCCTGCGCACCGGCAACAGCACGATCATCGTCGACGTGCTCTCGCACGCGGTGCTCCCGGCGCTCACCCTCGGGCTGCTCACCGCCGGCATCTTCCTGCGGCTGGTGCGCACGAACGTGATCGGCACCCTGGGCTCCGACTACATCGACGCCGCCCGCTCGCGCGGCGTCAGCGAGCTCCGCCTGGTGCGCAAGCACGCCCTGAAGCCCGCGCTGATCCCGATCATCACGGTGATGGGTCTGCAGATCGCGATGCTGCTCGGCGGCTCGGTGCTGACCGAGACGACGTTCGGCTGGCGCGGGCTCGGCTTCCAGCTGCAGCAGTACCTCTCGGCCCGCGACTTCATCGCCGTGCAGGGCATCGTCGCCGTCCTGGCGGTGATCGTCGCCGTCACGAACTTCCTGGTCGACGTCATCGCGGCCCTGATCGACCCCCGTGTGAGGTACTGACCATGACCGACTCCGGCAGCACCTCCAGCACCACCAGCACCACCGGAACCGGCGTCCTCGCCGACCGTCGCGCCCCGCTCTGGAAGCGCCTCCCGATCGTCGCGCAGCTGCGCCGGTCGGTGGGCCTGCAGCGCGGCATGCTCGTGGCGGGCGTGGTCATCTGCGCCGTGTTCCTGCTCACGGCCGTGTTCGCCCCGCTCATCGCCCCGTACGGCTTCGGTCAGCTCGGCGACGACGCGGGCACCTTCACCCGTCAGGCCCCGCCGTCGGCCATGCACCTCTGGGGCACGACCGTCGGCGGCTACGACGTCTTCAGCCGGGTGGTCTGGGGCACGCGCACCGCGATCGCCGTCGTGGTCGTGGCCGTCGTGCTCTCGATCACGATCGGCGTGGCCCTCGGTCTCGTCTCGGGCTACCTCGGCGGCTGGCTCGACCGGGTGCTCGTCGTCATCGCCGACGCCGTCTACGCCTTCCCGTCGCTGCTGCTCGCCATCGTCGTCTCGATCGTGATCAGCGGCGGTCAGTCGAGCCTCTGGGGCGGGATCGTCTCGGCCGGCATCTCGATCACGGTCGTCTACGTGCCGCAGTACTTCCGCGTCGTACGGGCCGAGGCCGTCCGGCTGAAGAGCGAGGCCTTCGTCGAGTCGGCGAAGGTCGTCGGCAGCAGCACGCCGCGCATCATGTTCAAGCACGTGCTGCGCAACTCCACGCGCAGCCTGCCGCTGATCCTCACGCTGAACGCGTCCGAGGCGATCCTCACGCTCGCCGCGCTGGGGTTCCTCGGGTTCGGCATCGGGCCGACCTCGGCGGCCGAGTGGGGCTACGACCTCAACCGCGCGCTCAGCGACACCGCGAGCGGCATCTGGTGGACGGGCGTCTTCCCCGGCGCCGCGATCGTGCTCATGGTGCTCGGCATCACCCTCGTGGGCGAGAGCCTGAACGACCTGGCCGACCCGCGCCTCCGGACCCGCCGTCGGGCCCGCCGCAAGACGAAGAACGACACGGCGACCCCTGCGGTCGCCGCCGAGGAGGTCCCCGCGTGAGCGACACGACTGACACGACGGGCCGCTCCGACGGTCCGGGCCGAGGAGGCGCGGCTCCGGTCCGCCACGCCGGTCACGGCCTGCCCCGCGAGGCCCGCGACATCGCGGTCGGCATCAGCGGCCTCGAGGTCACCTTCGCGACCGACGGCGGCGACGTCGCGGCCGTACAGGGCGTCACGCTCGACGTCCGCGCCGGCGAGGTGCTCGCCATCGTCGGCGAGTCCGGCAGCGGCAAGACGGTGACCGCGAAGACGATCCTCGGTCTGCTGCCCGAGACCGCCGTCGCGACCGGCGCGGTGCTGCTCTCGGGGCGGAACGTCCTCGAGGTGACGCCGTCGACGATGCGCGCGATGCGCGGTCGCGACGTCGCCATGGTCTTCCAGGAGCCCTCGACGGCCCTCAACCCCGTCTACACGGTGGGCTGGCAGATCATCGAGGGGCTGCGCGCCCACGGGGCGATCAAGAAGAAGGAGGCGCGGCGTCGGGCCATCGACATCCTCCGTCGCGTCGGCATCCCCGAGCCCGAGAAGCGGGTCGACTACTACCCGCACCAGTTCTCGGGCGGTCAGAAGCAGCGCGTCGTCATCGCGATGGCGCTCGTGCTGAACCCCTCGGTCATCGTGGCCGACGAGCCGACCACCGCACTCGACGTCACGGTGCAGGCCGAGATCCTCGACCTGCTGCGCGACCTGCGCGACGAGTTCGGCACCGCGATCGTGCTGATCACCCACAACATGGGGGTCGTGGCCGACCTCGCCGACCGGGTCGCGGTCATGTACCTCGGCAAGGTCGTCGAGCAGGCGTCGTCGGCCGAGCTGTTCGCGTCGCCGAAGGACGACTACACGCGCCGACTGCTCGGGTCGGTGCCCCGACTCGAGTCGCGCGGAGCGCAGGTCCAGGCCGCCGAGGCCGACCGTGACGTGGTCGTCCGGGCGACGGGCCTCGAGATCGAGTACCCCGGCCGTCTCGGGCGCGGCGGCTTCCGGGCCGTCAAGGGCGTCGACTTCTCGATCGCCCGTGGCGAGGTGCTGGGTCTGGTCGGCGAGAGCGGCTCGGGCAAGACCACCATCGGCCGGGCCATCGCGGGTCTCACCCCCGTGACGGGCGGCTCGCTCGACGTGCTCGGCATCGAGATGAACGGCGTGCACGAGCGCGACTTCAAGCCCAAGCGCGCCGAGATCGGCTTCGTCTTCCAGGACCCGGCGTCGAGCTTCAACCCGCTGCTGACCATCGCCGAGTGCGTCGCCGAGCCGCTGATCGTGCACGGCCGGGCAGGCGACGCCCGAGCGGCCAGGCGGAGGGTCGACGAGCTGCTCGAGGCCGTCCAGCTGCCCAAGGCGTTCGGCGATCGATACCCGCACGAGCTCAGCGGCGGACAGCGCCAGCGGGCGAGCCTCGCCCGCTCGCTGGCCCTCGAGCCGGCGCTGCTGATCGCCGACGAGCCGACGAGCGCGCTCGACGTCTCGGTGCAGGCGCGCGTGCTCGAGCTCTTCCGAGAGCTGCAGACCGACCTCGGCTTCGCGGCGCTGTTCATCAGCCACGACCTCGCCGTCGTCAACATGCTCGCCGACCGGATCGGCGTGCTGTACCACGGCGACCTCATCGAGAGCGGGCCGAACGACCAGGTGCTCGGGGCACCCGAGCACCCCTACACGCAGCGTCTGCTGGCATCGCTGCCGGTGCCCGACCCGATCGAGCAGGCCGCGCGTCGCGAGCGGCTCGCCGAGCTCGACCGCGCGGCGGCCCGCCTCGACGTCGCAGGAGGGGCCGCCTGATGGCCGTCGACCTCGACATGGGCGCGCCGGTCGCCACCGACGACCTCTCGCTGGAGTACCCGGCGCGCAGCGGGCATCCGGCGGTCCGGGCCGTCGACGGCGTCACGCTGTCCATCGCGCCGGGCGAGATCCTGGCCGTGCTCGGCGAGAGCGGCTCGGGCAAGTCGACGCTCGCCATGGCGCTGGCCGGGCTCGTCGGCACCGAGCGACCGGCGGAGGGCCGACCGCGCATCGTCGGGGGAGCCGCACGCGTGTTCGGGCTCGACCTGCTGCGATCGTCGCCTCGTCGGCGCGACCGTCTCTCGGGTGCCGTCGGTTATCTCGCCCAGGACGACGGCGAGCGGCTCAGCCCCGACCTCACCGTCGGCGAGACGATCGCCCAGCCCATCTACCAGCGCGACAAGCGGTTCGACCGCACCGAGGCCGGCCGACTCGTCGCCGACCTCATCGACGCCGTGCACCTCCCGCTCGGCACGATGCTCAAGCAGACCTGGGAGCTGAGCTCCGGGCAGCGGCAGCGGGTGGCCCTGGCGCGGTCCCTGGTGCTCGAGCCGCGCCTCCTCGTGGCCGACGAACCCGCGCGCGGGGTCGACGTGCTCGTGCGGCAGGCGGTGCTGGACGTCATCAAGAACCTGCACGGCGACCGGCGGTTCTCGGCGCTGGTCGTCACGTCGTCCGTCTCGGAGGCGCGGGCCATCACCGACCGCGTCGCCGTGATGCGCTCGGGGCGGCTCGTCGGGCTCGGGGCCATCGACGAGGTGCTGCGCGACGGGGTCGACCCGTACGTGAAGGTCCTCTCGACGACCACGCCGATCGACATCATCCGCCCCGACGAGCGGGAGCAGCCGTGACGGCGCCGACCAGGGGTCACCGGGCGACGACGACCACCGTGAGCCTCCCGGCCGACCGGCGCCCGTCGCCCGGGCCCGTCAGCCTGGCGCCGCGCGAGAATCCGCGCTTCGTCGACGCCGTTCGCGCCGGGGGCGCCGCGGTCGTCCCCCTCGGCGACGAGACGCGAGGGCTGATCTGGCTCTCGTACACCGACCCCGAGGGTCTCGCCGAGGCCCTCGAGCGGCACCCGGGCATCGAGTGGGTGCAGCTGCCCTACGCGGGTGTCGACGCGTTCTCCGAGCTGCTCGCGCGCTACGCCGACTCGCCGCGACCGCTCTGGACGAGCGCGAAGGGCGCCTTCTCGGAGCCCGTCGCCGAGCACGCGCTCATGCTCGTGCTCTCGCTGCTGCGGGTCGTGCCGTCGCGCGTGCAGGCGACGAGCTGGCAGACCGAGCAGCGCGGGCTGTCGCTCTACGGCAAGAACGTCGTGATCGTGGGCGCCGGGGGCATCGCGCTCGAACTAGTCCGTCTGCTGGGGCCCTTCGAGACCCGCGTGACGATCGTCCGTCGCGGCGAGACGCCCGTCGAGGGCGTCGAACGCACCGTCACGGTCGACCGCATCGACGAGGTGCTGCCCGAGGCCGACGTCGTCGTGCTGGCGGCGGCGGCGACGTCGGGCACGTCGCGGCTGCTCGACGGCCGGCGTCTCGCGTCGCTCAAGCCGACCGCGGTGGTCGTCAACATCGCGCGGGGCGACCTGGTCGACACGGAGGCGCTGGTCGAGGCCGTCCGCGCCGAGCGGATCTGGGGTGCGGGCGTCGACGTGACCGCGCCCGAGCCGCTGCCCGACGGTCACCCGCTCTGGGGCGACCCCCGGGTCATCGTGACGCCGCACCAGGCGGACACGCCCGAGATGACGGCACCGCTGCTCGCCGAGCGCATCACGCACAACGTGCGGGCACTGCTCGGCGACGGCGATTTCGCCGGGGTCGTCGACCCGGCCGACGGCTACTGAGACCCGGGGGCGCGTCGTGTTCGATGCGCTCCCGAATCTTTGCTACAGTTGGGTCCGCTGTCGAAGGCTCCGGTCTGAGGCAGTTGCCATTCCTCGATAGCTCAATTGGCAGAGCAGCCGGCTGTTAACCGGCAGGTTCTTGGTTCGAGTCCAAGTCGGGGAGCGAAGGCCCAGAGGCTCCACCCTCTGGGCCTTTTCTCATGCTCTCACGTCGGCTACGGGGTTTTTCGAGCCGGCGACGCCGAGGAGGCGCGGTCCGGCTGGTGCCGTCGCGCGCCTCCTCGGGGCTCTCGCCCGGTGGTTCTCGGCCGATCAGTCTTCGGGGTGATCGACGCCGGGCAGCCAGGTGCGACCGGGGGAGCCCCAGCCGGCCTTCTTGACGGCCTTCGCGGCCGCCTTGTGGAACGGGTGCTCGAGCCGGTCGGTGTACAGCACGCCGTCGAGATGGTCGAACTCGTGCTGGAAGATGCGGGCGAGCCAGCCGTGCGCCTCGATCTCGTACTCGTCGCCCTCGAGGTCGGTCGCACGGAGGATGACCCCCTCGGCTCGACGCAGCGGGAACCGCTCGCCGGGAACCGACAGGCAGCCCTCCGACTCGTCGTCGTCGTCGAGCGGCTCGATCGAGAGGGGGGTCTGCCAGAGGGTGGGGTTGATCGCGACGCCGCGCCAGTCGTCGCCGTCGTCGTCCGTCCACGAGAAGACGAAGAGCCGGAGGCCGACACCGACCTGCGGACCGGCGAGGCCGACGCCGGGGGCGGCGTCCATCGTCTCGAACATGTCGGCGACGAGGGTGCGGATCGCGTCGTCGATCTCGGCGACGTCGGAGGCGGGGGAGTGCAGCACGGGGTCACCCGTGATGGTGATGGGGCGAACGGCCATTCGTCCAGCCTACTGAGCGGCGGCCCGCTACCGTGGACGCCGTGAGCCCGAACCTCAGCGATCTGACCGAGCAGGTCTCGTTGACCCCGTTCCAGGCGCTGGGGATCCCCATCGCCCTGATCGGCGCCGTGTTCCTCTCGATCGGCGCGCAGCTGCAGCATCGCGGCGTCGCCAAGGTCGAGACGCGACTCGGGGCGTCGCGCGGCGGGATGAGCGTCCGCCAGGTGCTCGCACTCATCGGTCGACCGTCGTGGGTGATGGGCACGCTGATGCTGGGGCTGGCCGTGGTGTTCCAGCTGACGAGTCTGCGGGTCGCCCCGCTGCTCGTGGTGCAGCCGCTCGGGGCCGTGGCGCTCGTGATCACCGCGGTGCTCAACGCCCGGTCGACCGGGCGGCGGCTGTCGGGGCGCATCAAGCGGTCGATCGCGATCTGCGTCGGCGGCATCGGCCTCTTCGCCACGGTGGCCGCGTTCACCGCCATCGAGACGGAGATCACGACCGATCAGCTGATCACCGTTCTCGTCATCCTGCTCGTCGTGGGCGCCGTCCTCGCCATCGCCTTCGTCGCTCTGCGGCACCGACGCAGCGCGCTGTTCTACATCATCGGCGCCGGGGTGCTCTACGGCTTCGTCGCCACCCTCGCGAAGGTCGTGCTGAACCGGGTGTTCGCCGGCAACTTCGACGGTCTGAGCATCGTCTGCATCGTCATGCTCCTCGCGGCGGCGGCCCTCGGCGGGTACTTCGTGCAGAACGCCTACTCGTCGGGGTCGCCCGACCTCGTGATCGCCGGGCTGACGGTGGTCGACCCCATCGTCGCGGTCACCATCGGGATCGTGGTGCTCGGCGAGGCGGCGAACGCACCCGGCTACGCCGTCGCGCTCTTCCTCGTCGCGGGCGCGATCGCCGTCTACGGCGTGTTCCAGCTCGCCAAATACCAGCCCGCCAAGCGAAGCTGAGCTACCGTGGTCCCGCGCCGCAGACGCCATCGGCGGGGCACCAGCGAACCACGAGCACAAGGACGCCACGACACGTGACACCCGCCCCAGACCACGCCCCCGAACCCCGCGACGAGAACGCGACCGGTCCGGGCGGCGGCGACACCGCGCCGCGCCTCACCGTGCTGATCGCGGCGGACACGTTCCCGCCAGACGTCAACGGCGCCGCCAACTTCGCCGAGCGACTCGCCGTCGGCCTGGCGGGACGCGGGCACGACGTGCACGTCATCTGCCCGGCGGCCGACCGCCACCACGGGACGTTCCTGGAGCAGCACGACGGCGTGACCCTGACCGTCCACCGGCTGTACTCGACGCGCTGGCCCCTCCACGACTGGCTGCGCTTCGCGACGCCGTGGCGCGCCGAGCCCAACGCCGAGCGCATCATCGAGCAGATCCGACCCGACGTCGTGCACATCCAGTCGCACATCGTGATCGGTCGCGCCGTCGTCCGGGTCGCCAACCGCCGCGGCATCCGGGTCATCGCCACCAACCACTTCATGCCCGAGAACCTCCTCGAGCACACCGGGCTGCCGCACTTCCTCCGCGCGACGGCCGTCAAGCTCGCCTGGCGGGACGCGGCGAAGACCTACACGCATGTCGCGGCGATCACGACGCCGACCAGGCGGGCCGCAGCGTTCCTCGAGCGGTCGGTCGCCGTCACCGGCGTGCTGGCCGTGTCGTGCGGCATCGAGGCCGCCGACTACACGGCACGCGACGACCGACCCGCCGCGAACCGGGTGGTCTTCGTCGGTCGGGTCACGGCCGAGAAGCAGATCGACGTGCTGCTGAAGGCCATGACCCTGCTCGACCCCGCACTCGACGCGCGACTCACCATCGTGGGCGGCGGCGACCTGCTCAAGCAGCTGCAGCTGATGACCGTCGAGCTGGGCCTCGCCGAGCGCGTCACCTTCGCCGGCTACCTGTCGGACGCCGAGCTGCGGCGGACCCTCACGGATGCGACCGTCTTCGCCATGCCGTCGGTGGCCGAGCTGCAGAGCATCGCGAGCCTCGAGGCCATGGCGTCCGGTCTCCCGCTCGTCGTCGCCGACGCCATGGCGCTGCCGCACCTCGTCGACGAGGGGGTCAACGGCTACCTCTTCAGGCCGGGCGACAGCCGCGACCTGGCCGACAAGCTGACCCGCGTGCTCACGGCGGGTGACGACGAGTACTTCGCGATGCGCCGGGCGAGCCTGCAGGTCATCGAGGGACACGACATCCAGCGGACGGTGAGCGTCTTCGAGTCGCTGTATCGTGGGGAACCGGTGGCCTCGGCCGCCGATGCCTGATCGACCCGCGCCTCCTGGGCGGTCGGTCGGCACGGGGCGGTAGCTCAGCCGGTTAGAGCAGTCGACTCATAATCGATCGGTCACGGGTTCAAGTCCCGTCCGCCCTACGACACGACCCCCGACGGTCGGTCGGCACCCGGTCGGGCATGCCACCATGTGTGCATGTTCACCCGACGGACACGCGACACCCCTGCCGGCGACGACTCCTTCTCTCCGGGGGGATTGCCGTCCGCTCCTCGCATCGGTGTGGGCGCCCAGGTGTACGTGCTCGACTCCGACGAAGACGCGGGCACGCCGTTCCCCTACGGGCCCACCGGCATCATCGTCCGCGCGGGGGGCTCGGCCTGGCAGGGCGTCTCGGCGATCGGCGGCTCGGCGCGCACCTGGCTCGTGGAGTTCGACTCGCCACAGCTGGACCGCGACGGCGAGGGGCCCGTCGGCTCGGCCTCCGTCGCCGAGAAGTTCCTCCGCCTGGCGCCCCTCGCCTGAGCCCGCCCGAACCGGCCAGCCGGTCCGCTCGCTGGCCGTCTGCCGGCCCGCGCCCGCGCCCGCGCTGGCCAGGCCCGCCGGCCCGCTCTCCCGCGGTCGGGCCCAAGCTGCGTACCGTCCCGCTCCCGCGTGCTCGCATCCTTGCTGGGGTCGGTAACTCCTCCCTTGTGTCGCGTGGGGCCGTATCCGCTCGGGTCCCGACCCCTGCCTCGGCACGGGGCAGGAGTTCCCGACGGCGCGGCCCCGCGACCGGGCGCATCGGCGACTCCTCCTATCGTTCCCGCCTGGCGCAGTCCGTCGGCACGGCGCGTCGGCAACTCCTCCTCCGTGCCGCGCACCACGCCAGCACAGGCCGCCCAGCCCCGCCCGCGCGCACAGGTGAGGAGTTCCCGACCCGGCGCGTGAGTGCTCCTCCTCCCGAGCGCCGCAGCCCCGTGGCCCCGCGCGTCGGCGGCTCATCCTTCCGCGCGGCGCAGCCCGGTGGCCCGCCCCGGTCGGCAACTCCTCCTCCGTGCCGCGCACCACGCCAGCACAGGCCGCCCAGTCCCGCCAGCGCGCACAGGTGAGGAGTTGCCGACCCGGAGCGCAGCCGACGCACCCGCGGGAATGTTCCACCGCGCCCCGCCGTTCCCCCAACTGCATACATACGCATGAACAACAGGTAAGGTGGTCCGCATG
>Ga0265797_10010072_pt1 | contig 12103 bp, 10 predicted proteins | sample P2T30metagenome_FD_192433 | JGI IMG/M metagenome (GOLD analysis project Ga0265797, IMG submission 192433) | Plant litter microbial communities from East Loma Ridge, Irvine, California - P2 T30 | ecosystem: Environmental > Terrestrial > Plant litter > Unclassified | place: USA: California... | reverse complement strand
TCGAGCAGTCGGTGCACGGCATCCGCGTGCTCAAGGCGTTCGGTCGCGGCGGCGCGAAGCTCGAGGAGTTCAGCGAGCAGGCCGAGGCCCTGCGCGGCACCGAGATCAAGAAGGCGAAGGCCATCGCGGGCATCTGGCTGTGGCTGCTGCTCGTGCCCGACGTCGCGTTCGCCCTGTGCCTGCTCGCCGGCATCTGGCTCGCGTCGCAGGGGCAGCTCAGCGTCGGGCAGCTGTTCGCGTTCTTCGCGACGGCGACGGTGCTGCGGTTCCCGATCGAGTCGATCGGCTTCCTGCTCTCAATGACGTTCGACACACGCACGGCGGTCGACCGCTTCTTCGAGGTCATGGACTCCGAGAACACCATCACGGACCCGGAGCACCCGAAGACGATCGCGGAGCCGCACGGTGCCCTGTCGTTCAACGGCGTGCACTTCCGGTACCAGGACTCCGCACCGCAGTACCCGGACCTGATCAACGGCGTCGAACTGCAGCTGCAGCCGGGCGAGACCATGGCGCTCGTCGGGCTCACCGGCTGCGGCAAGACGACGCTGCTCTCGCTCGTGCCGCGTCTGTACGACGTGACCGGCGGTTCGGTGACGATCGACGGGGTCGACATCCGCGACCTCACCCGCGAGGAGCTGCGCCGGCACGTCGGCGTCGCCTTCGAGGACGCCACCCTGTTCTCGTCGACCGTGCGTGAGAACGTGCTGCTCGGTCGACCGGACGTGCAGGGTGCCGAGGCCGAGGCGCTCATGCGCGAGGCGCTCGACATCGCGCAGGCGTCCTTCGTGGACGACCTGCCCGACGGCGTCGACACCCGGGTCGGTGAAGAGGGGCTGTCGCTGTCCGGTGGCCAGCGCCAGCGCCTGGCACTCGCCCGCGCGATCGCCGCGCGGCCGTCGGTGCTCGTGCTCGACGACCCGCTGTCGGCGCTCGACGTCGACACCGAGGCGCGGGTCGAGGCGGGCCTGCGTCGCGTGCTCGCCGACACGACGTCGCTCATCGTGGCGCACCGTCCGTCGACGGTGACGCTGGCCGACCGAGTCGCCCTGATGGAGAACGGCGTCGTCACGGCCGTCGGGACCCACCACGACCTGATGGCCACCAACGAGCACTACCGCTACGTCATCTCGTCGCTCGACGACGACGACGCGACCGCACGACAGGAGGCGATGGCATGAGCCAGCAAGAGAAGAACCTGCCGCTCGACACGTCGGCCGGGCCGGGAGGCGCGGATCCCGTCGTCGACGACATCGCCGACGCGCAGGCTGCCGCCCCCGTCACCGCCTCGATCACCACCATGGGCGTGCGCGGCGAGGAGCGTGAGGACTTCACGAAGGCCGAGAGCAAGCGCCTGCGGCGCCGGTCCCTCGCCCTGCTCGGGTCCCTCGCCGCACCGCTGAAGCTCCGGCTGGTGCTGCTCGGCATCGTGGTCGTGGTCTCGACCGCCGGCACCGTCGCGGGTCCGGCGCTCATCGCGTGGGGCATCGACAACGCCCTGCCCGCGGTGATGGACCAGAACGACTGGGTGCCGGCGTTCGGCGTCGTCGCGACGTACATCGTCGTGGCCGTCCTCGGCGCGGTGCTCACCGCCTGGTACACGGTGCTCGCGGCACGGATCAGCCAGGCGATCCTGTTCGACCTGCGCAAGCGGGTGTTCCTGCACACGCAGCGGCTCTCGCTCGAGTTCCACGAGACCTACACGTCGGGCCGGATCATCTCGCGCCAGACGAGTGACCTCGACTCGATCCGCGAGCTGCTCGACTCCGGGCTGAACCAGCTCATCCAGGGCGTGCTGTACATGGCGTTCACCGCCGTGGCCCTGGTGCTGCTCGACCCGACGTCCGGGCTCGTGCTCGCGGTGTCGCTCGTGCCGCTCTGGTTCCTGATCCGCTGGTTCCAGACGAACTCGCAGACGCTGTTCCGCTCCACCCGTGTCACCTCGGCGCGCGTCATCGTGCACTTCGTCGAGACGATGACGGGCATCCGGGCGGTGCAGGCGTTCCGCAAGGAGTCCCGCAACCGTGACGAGTACGGCGGCTACGTCGAGGACTACCGGGTGGCGAACACGAAGGTGTTCAACCTGTTCGGGACCTTCGACCCGGTGCTCGTGCTCATCGGCAACGCCACGCTCGCCGCGGTCGTCATCGTCGGTGGCTTCCGGATCGTCGGCGGGACGCTCGAGGTCGGTGCGCTGCTCGCGGTCGCGCTGTACGCCAAGCGCTTCTTCGACCCGGCGCAGGAACTGGCGATGTTCTACAACGGGTACCAGTCGGCCTCGGCGGCGATGGAGAAGATCTCCGGTGTCCTCGAGGAACGGCCGAGCGTGCCGGACCCCGTGAAGCCCACCCGCCTGGCGGACGCCACCGGGAAGATGGACTTCGACGACGTCGTCTTCGCCTACAACAAGGGCAAGGTCGTGCTGCCGGAGTTCGACCTGCACATCCCGTCGGGGCAGACGATCGCCCTCGTCGGGTCCACCGGTGCCGGCAAGTCGACGCTCGCCAAGCTCATGGCGCGCTTCTACGACCCGACCCAGGGCTCGGTCAAGCTCGACGGTGTGGACCTGCGCGACCTCGACACGAATGACATGCGCCGCGCGATCGTCATGGTCACGCAGGAGGCCTACCTGTTCTCCGGCACCGTCGCGGACAACATCGCGCTCGGCAAGCCCGGTGCGTCCCGTGAGGAGATCGAGGCGTCGGCCAAGGCCGTCGGCGCGCACGAGTTCATCATGGCGCTGCCCGACGGGTACGACACCGACGTGAACAAGCGCGGTGGCCGTGTCTCGGCGGGTCAGCGGCAGCTGCTCTCGTTCGCGCGGGCGTTCATCGCGGACCCGAAGGTGCTCATCCTCGACGAGGCCACGGCGTCGCTCGACATCCCCTCGGAGCGACTCGTGCAGGAGGGCCTGGAGACCCTGCTCGCCGACCGCACCGCGGTGATCATCGCGCACCGGCTGTCCACCGTCGCGATCGCCCACCGGGTGCTCGTGATGGAGCACGGCCGGATCGTCGAGGACGGTACCCCCGCCGACCTCATCGCCGGCACCGGGCGCTTCGCCCAGCTGCACGCAGCCTGGCGCGACTCGCTCGTCTAGGCCCCGGTCGGGCTGCACCACGTGGTTGGCTTGCTCCATGAGCAACGACAGCGTGGTGCAGCCCGGCGGCGTCGCCCTGCACGACCCCTTCTACGGTGCCCCCTTCACCGAGGCCGTCCGACGGTTCTGGCGGAAGTACACCGTGTTCACCGGACGGGCATCGCGCGCCGAGTTCTGGTGGTGGTGGCTGACGTCGTTCGCGATCGGGCTCGTGCTGCAGCTCGTGCCGCAGGTGTTCACGCCGGACACCCCGGTGCTCGAGAACCCCGTCGGCTCGTACCTGTTCATGCTGTGGGTGCTCGCGACGCTCATCGGGTCGCTCGCGCTCGGCGCCCGACGGCTGCACGACGCGAACCTGTCCGGCTTCTGGCAGTTCCTGCACGTGCTGCCGGGCCTCGGCTCACTGATCGTGTACGTGCTGTGCCTGCTGCCCGTGAACCCGAAGGGTGCGCGCTTCGACCGCTGACGGTGGACCCTGGCGGTGCACCCTGGCGGGCCGACCTGCGCGGCCGGGGATCAGAACGGGTCGTCCGCGTCCGTGGCGGGTGACCAGCGCGCACGACGCATGTCGAGCCTCCAGGCCGTCGTCCCCTGCACGAGCGGCGTCCCCTCGACACGGTAGTGCTCGAGCGCCCGGGCCTCGTGGTGGAGCGGCGGGTGCCCACCCGCGCGCACCACGCGCCACCACGGCAGGTCGGCGCCCTCGTGCGCCATCACCTTGCCGACGGCACGCGACGCCCGCGACCCGAGGGCTGCGGCGACGTCGCCGTACGTCATGACGTGCCCCGGCGGGATCATCCGAACAACCTCGGCGACGGCGGCGCCGAAGTCGCCGGCCGCGTCTTCGAAGGGCACAGTGTCGGACGGCACGGCGTCGGAGCGTACGTCGTCGGTGAGCGCTACAGCGTAAGGACCGCGAAGTGGTCGCCGTACTGGGTCTCGCGCACGACCTCGAAGCCCACGGCGCGGAAGAACGCCTCGGGGCTGTCGTCGCCGCCCGGCTCGTAGACGACCGTCAGCCGCTCGAACCCACGGCTGCGCGCCTCGTCCGCCAGGCCGTGCACGGCGAAGCGACCGACGCCCCGGCCCTGTGCGCTCGCCGCCACGTTGACGCGCCAGATGCAGCTGCGCAGCTCTTCCTGCGCGTTGTCGGCGTCGAACGAACCGATGATCAGGCCGAGGACCTCGTCGTCGTCGAGGACGACACGGGTCCACGCGGAGCTCGGCTTGACGTCGGACTCGGCGACCCCGTAGGTGGTCGGCTGCACGAACTGTTCCTGGCCCGGCTTGAGCGTCAGGGAGTTGGCCGCGGCAGCGGTCTTCGCGGAGAGTTCTTCCAGGCGCAGGTCGGACATGCGGCCAGGCTAACGGTGCAGACCCTGCGGAAGCCAGTGACGACGGCAGACCGAGACCGCACCGTTGCCGCGGTATGGTCGCGGCATGGCAGAGCATCGACGCGGAGCGAACCTCCCGTCGATCGGCGGGTTCAACCGCACCGTGGTCCTGGACGCCGTCCGCCGCTCGCCCGACGGCCTGAGCCGCGTCGAACTCGCCGCCCGCACCGGCCTGAGCGCGCAGACCGTGTCGAACGTCACCCGGTTCCTGATCGAGGCCGGCATGATCGTCGAGTCCGGCACCGTCGTGTCCGGCCGCGGCAAGCCCCGCACCATCCTGCGGCTCGAACCGGGCAGCCGGTACGCGGTCGGCGTGCACGTCGACCCGGCCGTCGTCACCTACGTGCTGCTCGACCTCGCCGGCACCGTCGTCGCCGCGTCCACGACCTCGACCCCCACCGCCGACGACCCGTCCGAGGTGGTGCGCACCATCGCCTCGGCCGTCGACGGGCTCGTCGCCGACGCCGGGGTGGCCGTCGACAGCGTGCTCGGCGTCGGGATCGCGAGCCCCGGACCCATCGACGTCGAGGCCGGCATCGTGGTCGACCCGCCGTTCCTGCCCCGGTGGCGAGACGTGCCGCTGCGCGATGCGCTCGCCGAGGCCACCGGCTACCCGGTCCTGCTCGAGAAGGACGTCACGGCAGCCGCGGTCGGCGAGATGTTCCTGGCGGGGGAGTCCTCGGCCCGGAACTTCGCGTTCGTGTACTTCGGCACCGGGTTCGGCGTCGGGCTCGTCGTCGACCACGAACCCGTGCGCGGGGTGGGGTCGAATGCAGGTGACGCCGGGCACATCATGGTCGACCAGGGGTCGCTCGCGGGCACCCCGGACGGCTCGGGTACGCGCGGCGAGGTCGGTGCAGCCGTCGCGCCGGACCGGTTGGTGCGGGTCGCGCGGTCGCGGGGGCTGGCGTTGTCCGGCTGTGGTGCCGGTGCCGGTGCCGGGGCCGGGGCGGGTGCTGGTGCGGATGCCGGGGGCACCGCCGATGCCGCCGATGTCGACGCCGTGAACGCCGCGTGGGACGAGCTCGCCGCGGCCATCGCGGACGGGGACGACACCGCCGTCACGCTCGCGGCCGATGCCGGCACCGTCATGGGCAACGCCGTCGTCCTCATCGTGAACCTGCTCGACATCGACCGCGTGGTGTTCGGCGGCCCGTTCTGGTCACGCATCGCGAGCGCTGCCCTGCCGGCCGCGCGGACCGCCATCGTCGGGTCGCCGCTGCTCGTGCCGAAGCACGCGGTGCAGGTGGTGGAGAGCGACCGCGGTGCCGACGTCGCCGCCGTGGGTGCCGCCTGCCTGGTGCTCGACGCCGCGCTCTCGCCGCGGGCCAGCACCCTGCTCATCCGGCGCTGACGGCACGGCGCCGTCGCCCGGCGCCCTGCTCGGCCGGAGCACTCCGCCCCGGCCCGCTACGCTGCGATCCGACGCAGCCGCCAGGTGTGCGGGATCGACGGGGGACACATGACGGACAGCACGGACACCACGGACAGCGCGAACGACACGGACGGCACGATGGACCCGCGGTGGGCGAGGGTGCGCCCACTCGTGTTCCGGACGATCATCGGCGCGGTCGTCGCCGCGGGCCTGGTCGGCATCGCCGCGGTGCTCCTCGGCGACTTCGGCATGGTCGCGGTCCAGCTGCTCCTGACGATCGTCGTGGTCGTCGTGTTCGCGCTGCTGTCCTGGTACGACGCCGATGTCTCGTCCAGGCGGTCGGGGATCTTCGCGTTCGCGAGCATCGCCACGTCGATGTACCTGCTCGTCGCCGGTCTGTACAAGGTGTGGATCGTGCCGACGGGCGTCTCCGGTGACGGCATCTGGTTCGTCCTGGAGCACTTCTGGCACTGGATCTGGCTCGTCGGCGTCGCCCGGGTGGCGCTCCTGCACGTCCACCTGCTCCTCGTGATCCACCGGCGGTACCCGACGCCCGTCCTGCAGGTCGTCGCGAAGGCCACCGTCGGCGTCATCGCCCTGCTCGCACTGCTGCTCTCGATCCCGCTGCTCGCGCCGGACGTCGACTACGCCCGCGGCTACTGGCGGCTCGTCTGGGTGGTGGTGATCCTCGACCTGCTCGGGACCGTCGTGGTGCCCCTCAGCAACGCCCTGTTCCGTCCGCGAGCCACGCTGCCGTCTGCGACGTGGCCGGTGCCCGAGCAGCAGCCGGCGTGGAGCGCGACGCCGACGCCCGCCGCTCCCGCACCGGCACCCGATGTGCCGCTGCCGCCCGCTCCTGCGCCCGCTCCCGCTCGCGCCTCCACCCCCGGCCCCGCGCCCGAGACGGTCGTCGCGTCCGACGGGCGTCGCTACGCGTCCCGTCCGTCGGCCTCCCGCGCCCTGGCCTGGCCCCGCTACGTCGACGGCACGCCCCTGCCCGCGCTGCCCGACGGGACGCCGGACTTCTCGGAGGTCACCGAGCGCTGACACCTCGAGCAACGAGTGTGCAGAAGACGTCGGGTCCGCAGTGCGGACCCGACGTCTTCTGCGCACCGGATGCGGTGAGCGCGACCGCAGGGCGGACTGGAGGCGCGGTGCGGGCCCGCACCGCGCCTCCCGTCCGCACGCGGCGCGTCCACGGCGCCGGGCGCGACCCGGGACACCGTGCGTTCACCCCGCGGCCACCGGCCGGTCGCGTGAATGCTGAACAGTCGTGCAGGTCTTCGCCCGCTCGCTCCCCCGAGAAGGACCCTGCATGCGCGCTCCCGCTCTGCGCCCGCCCACCCTGCGCCCGCCAACACTCCGCATCGGCGCCGCCGTCGCGACCGCCCTGGTCGTCGCCGCCGGTGTCGTCACCGCCAGTCCGGCCCTCGCCGCCGTCGGTGACGACGACCCGGCCGTCGGCGCCGTCGCGGCGAACGGCCTCGTCGTCAACGAGGTCGAGTCGAACGCCGACGACACCGACTGGGTGGAGCTCAAGAACACCTCGGACACCGCGGTCGACCTGACCGGGTACGCGTTCCTCGACTCCGACAACTCGCACGACGCGTACGTGCTGCCCGGCGGCTCGACGATCGCCGCCGGCGGGTACTTCGTCGTCGACCAGCTGTCCGCGACCGCCCCCGGCTTCGACTTCGGACTCGGCGGTGCCGACACCGCGCGCCTCTACGACCCCGCCGGCGACCTGGTGCTCCGGTACGCCTGGACGACCCACGCGGGTGTGACCTACGGCCGCTGCGCCGACGGTGTCGGGCCGCTCGTGGACACCACGGCCTCGACGAAGGGCACGGCGAACGACTGCTCCTCGCCCGTGCGCATCAACGAGGTCGAGTCGCAGGACGGCACCCCCGGCGACTGGGTGGAGCTGACCAACACCGGCAGCACCACCGTCGACCTGGGCGGGTACGTGCTGCGCGACAGCGAGGACGACCACACGTACACGATCCCCGCGGGCACGACCGTCGCGGCCGGGGGCTTCACCGTCCTCGACGAGGCGGCGTTCGGCTTCGGACTCGGCAAGGCGGACTCCGCGCGGCTCTTCGACGCCCGCGGTGCGGTCGTCGACTCGACCTCGTGGACGGCGCACGCCGCCACCACGTACGGCCGCAACCCCGACGGCACCGGCGACTTCGCCGAGACGGCAGCACCCACGAAGGGTGCGGCGAACCGGTTCGCCGGCATCGTCACCGCGGAGGCCTGGCCCGGCGGCCCGGACGAGACCGTGCTCGACGACGAGGACACCTTCACCGGTGACCTGAGCGGCATCGACTGGACGACCTCGGGGAGCTCGCGGGACGGGCAGCTCTGGGCCGTGCAGAACGGCGACGGCCTGCTCTACCACCTGACCTCGGACGGCGCGGGCGGCTGGGCGCCGTCGAACGCCGCTGGCACCGACCTGCGCTACGCCGACGGCACGGGCACCCCGGACGCCGAGGGCGTGACCGTCACGAGCGACGACCCCGGCGCCGTCTACGTGTCGACCGAGCGGAACAACGACGTGTCGAGCACGAGCCGCCCGTCGGTCCTGCGCTACACCACGACCGACGGCTCCGAGGCCACCCTGCGGGCCACAGACGAGTGGAACCTCGCCGCGGACTTCCCCGGGCTCGGCGCGAACGCCGGGCTCGAGGGCGTCACCTGGATCGCGGACACCTGGCTCACCGCGCACGGCTTCGCCGACGAGCGCACCGGCGCCGCCTACGCACCGTCGAGCTACGCCGGACACGGCGAGGGGCTGTTCTTCGTCGGGGTCGAGGGCACCGCGAGTGTGTACGCCTACGCCCTGATGGACGACGGATCCTCGGCGCGGGTCGCCACCATCGCGACCTCGCTCGCCGTCGTCGCCGACGTGCAGTTCGACCCGACGCTCGACGCGCTCTGGGTGGTCTGCGACGAGGTGTGCTCGGGTCGGACCGCGCTGTACGAGGTGACCGACGGAGTCTTCGCCGCGTCGACGCTGTACGAGACGCCGTCGGCCGCTGACCGCACGCTCGCCAACGAGGGCTTCGCGATCTCGGGCGTCTGCACCGACGGGGAGCGCGCGACCTTCTACGCCGACGACAACGACACGGACGGGTTCTCGCTCCGCACGGGGACGTACCCGTGCGAGGGCGGTGACACCGACCCGGGCACGGAGCCCACGCCGACTCCGACCCCGACCCCGACCCCGGGCGACGGCGGCACGACGCCGACCCCGGTTCCGAACCCGGGTGGGACGCCCACCGCGGGTCCGACCCCGGGTCCCTCGGTTGCTCCGGTGGCGCCGTCGGAGTCGTTGTTGACGGAGGCGAACCGTGGTGGGGTGTCGGCTCCGGCGACCGCTCGTGCGGGGGAGGCGATCACGGTGACGGTCGGCTCGGCGTCGGCCGGTGACGTCGTGAACGTGTGGTTGTTCTCGGAGCCGACGCTGATCGGCACGGCTGTGGTCTCATCCGACGGGACGGTGCGGGTGACGATCCCGGCGGACACGATGGCCGGCGTGCACCGCCTCGCGGTGACGGCTGCTGACGGGAGCCTGATCGGGTGGACCCCGATCACGATCACCACGGATGGGCAGCTCGCGTTCACGGGTGCCGCAGGGATGGGTGCCGGTGCGCTGGTGGCGTTCCTGCTGCTCGCGGCGGGCGCGGGCGTGCTGATCGTGCGCCGCCGTCGTCGGACTGTGGCTGCGGAGTAGTCCCCCGCCCCACGGGCGCACTTGGTGAGCAGGAATGGTCGGGTTCGCAGTGGGGACCCGACCGTTTCTGCTCACCATGCGCGGTGGGCGCGACCGCGTGACGGACGGGAGGCGCGGTGCGGGGCCGCCCCGCGCCTCCAGGCCGGTGGGTGGCTGCGGTCAGTCCGCCGACCCGTGCATGGTCTGGGTGTCGTCCTGACCCGGGATGGCGTCCTTCGTGGTCCAGCCGTACCAGCGGCCGTCGATCTCGGTGACCGCGCGGCCGTCGCCGCAGGTGACCAGGCCCTTCGTCGGGAGCTCCTCGGGCAGGAAGTCGGCGGTCATCGCCGTGCCGCCGTACGACTCGTCGAGCGGGGTGCAGTCGTCCACGTCGACGCCGTCCTTCGAGGCGAACCCGATGACGTACCCGGGCTGGGAGACGTGGAGGCGCACGTCGATGTCCTTCGCGTCCTTCGGCACCCACTTCGGCATGAAGAAGGCCAGGTCCTCGGACTCCCCGGAGCGCGGGGCGTCGGAGTACGCGTCGAAGTGCTTCTGCGGGGTCTTGTTCGGCACGATGTCCTGGATCGCGCTGCAGCCGGCGGTCAGCAGCAGGGCGGACACCGCGGCGGTGGAGGCGAGGGCGATCCGGAGGGTGCGGCGGGCGGTGGTGGGGCGCGTGTCGGTGCTCATGGAACCAGTCTCACGACGGACGCGGCGCTGAAACATCACGTGCGCACCCGGAAGTGGTCGGGGGTTACCCCCACCCGCCGCGCCGGGCCTGCCGAGGAGTACTCAGGAGTGCCCAGGTCGCCCCGGTAAGCAGGTTCGGTGCACCAGACGCAGCAGCCACCGGTCGGAGTCCCCTGGCACCAGGCCACCTTCCCCGCCTCGTTCTCGCGGTTCTGGCGGGGGTACGTCGTGTTCCGCGGTCGTGCCGCTCGTGCCGAGTTCTGGTGGTGGGCGCTGTGGTGGGCGATCATCTCCGCGGCGATCAACATCGTGTACGGCATCGGACTCTTCATGACGCCGCCACCGATGCCGAGCCCGGACGAGACGCGCGTCCTCGACCAGGCGATGCAGTCCTTCAACCCGTTCCCGGTCTGGTGGTTCCTGCTCACGTCGATGCCGGTCTTCGCCCAGATCGCACTGGGGGTCTTCGTGGTCGTCGGACTCGCGGCGCTGCTGCCCTGGATCGCCATCGCGGTGCGGCGGCTCCACGACACGAACCGCTCCGGGTGGTGGGTCCTGCTGTACCTCGTGCCCGCCGGCAACATCGCGCTCGCCGTGTTCCTCGCACTGCCCTCGGAGCCACCCGCGGCACCGCAGCAGTCCGGGCCACCCGTCGGTGATCGGCCCGCGCACCCGGTCGTGACGCCGCAGTAGCGTCGGGGCATGCAGCAGGAGATCCTCCGGTACACCGCCTTCGCCGCCGAGCCGGGCGGTGGCAACCCCGCCGGGCTCGTGCTCGACGCGGCCGGGCTGTCCGACGCCCAGATGCTCGCGATCGCCCGGCAGGTCGGGTACCCCGAGACCGCATTCGTCGTGGGTGCGACGTCGCCCGGGCCGCGGGTCCGCTACTTCTCGCCGAGCGCCGAGGTGCCGTTCTGCGGGCACGCCACCGTCGCACTGGCCGTCGCGCTGGCCGAGCGCGAGGGGCCGGGCCGCCGGGTGTTCACGACCCTGGCCGGCGAGGTCACCCTCGACGCCACCGTCGGCGCGGAAGGGTCGGTGCAGGTCGCGATGACGAGCGTCGAGCCGGCAACGCGGGACATCGACCCGGCTCTGCTGGCGCGGCTGTTCGACCTGCTCGGACTCTCGGCCGCGGATGTCGCTGCGGGGTTCCCGGTGCTGGAGTCCTTCGCCGGCAACTGGCACCCGGTGCTCGTGCTGCACGACGGCGAGCTGTTCCACCAGTTCCGGTTCGCGCCGGGGCCCCTCGCCGAGCTCAAGCGCGAGGCCGGCTGGGCGGGGACGGTCACGGTACTGCACCGCACCGGCGACCGGGAGTACGAGGCGCGCAACCTGTTCCCCGCCGGGCGCATCACCGAGGACCCGGCGACGGGATCGGCAGCGGCGTCGACCGGGGCGTACCTGCGGCAGATCGGTGCAGTGCAGCCGGGCGACCGCATCACGATCCGGCAGGGGCGACACGTCGGGCGTCCGAGTCTGCTGCTCGTGGACGTGCCCGAGGCCGGCGGGATCACGGTGACGGGGAGCGCGACGCCGATCTCCTGACGGGCGTTCCTTCCCAGAACGCACGCGATGGGAAGCGGAATCGGGCGTACCTGGTCGAAACTTCCGACCCGGTACGCCCGTTTCCGCTCGGTACGCCCGATTCGACTCCGTACGCCCGATTCCGCCCGGTACGCCCGAATCGGCCCGAGAAACTCCTTGACACGGTTAAGTCAATACGGTGGACTAATCCTGCGCGCGGGCGATGGTGCCCGCGGACATCACCCGTGCAAAGGAGCACCGATGAAACGCACCCGCATCATCGCCGGACTCGCAGCTGTGGC
>Ga0265797_10010071_pt1 | contig 12104 bp, 10 predicted proteins | sample P2T30metagenome_FD_192433 | JGI IMG/M metagenome (GOLD analysis project Ga0265797, IMG submission 192433) | Plant litter microbial communities from East Loma Ridge, Irvine, California - P2 T30 | ecosystem: Environmental > Terrestrial > Plant litter > Unclassified | place: USA: California... | reverse complement strand
GACGACGAAGCGCTTGCGGAAATGATTGGCATTGTGCTGCGCAACGAGGGATTCGAGCCCACCTTCTGCTTCAACGGCGACGACGCCCTCGACACCTTCCACAGCTCCAAGCCCGACGTGGTCCTGCTGGATCTGATGCTGCCGGGGAAAGATGGCATCGAGGTCTGCCGCGAGATCCGCGAGGAGGCCGACACGCCGGTCATCATGCTCACCGCGAAGTCTGACACCGCCGATGTGGTCCGCGGGCTTGAGGCTGGCGCGGACGACTACGTCCCCAAGCCGTTCAAACCTGCCGAACTCGTCGCCCGAGTGCGCGCTCGGCTGCGACCCGCGGACCATAATGCTCGTCCGGAAGGGGAGTCGCTGAGCATCGGAGATCTCAGCATCGACGTGACCGGCCATGAGGTTCGCCGCGGAGATACTCGTATTTCGCTGACCCCGCTGGAATTCGACCTGCTCACCGCCCTGGCGAAGAAGCCGTGGCAGGTGTGGAACCGGGAGATGCTGCTCGAGGAGGTCTGGGGCTATCGCCACCAGGCCGACACCCGTCTGGTCAACGTGCACGTGCAGCGGCTTCGTTCCAAGATCGAGAAGGATCCGGAGAATCCCGAGATCGTCCAGACAGTGCGCGGCGTCGGGTATAAAGCTGGCGGGCAGGGATAGTCATTCCTTCTGACTCGTATCGCGCGAAGGCCAAAAGCGCAGAGGCACGGAAATCGGACGCACAGCGCTGGAACGAGGGCGCCGCATCGCGGTCTTCGGCGACCTCCACCGGCAGCATTCCGGTGATTCGTGACCTGGCGACTTCCCCTGCGGACGAGTCCTATCCAGCCCTTCAGCTTCCCCAAGCATCCGGATCGGGAAACTCCAGATCGACGAAGTCAGCTGGATTCCGGAGCCGCGTGCGCCAGATCGGCGGTCTTCCTCGGCTATGGGCTCGATCGCTGCTGATACGAGCGGTTTTCATCACCGGTGTCCTGACCATGATCTCCACGATGGCAGTGGCGGCATTCCTGGTGCAGCAGGTCACCTCGGGTCTGTTCCAGGAGCGATTCGACCAGGCGGAGCGCGAGGCAACCGACGGACTGGATCAGGTGCGCAGCAACTTCGCGGCCCTGAACACCAGCAACAGGTCAGAGGCCCAGCTAGACATCGAGTCCATTCTGGAAGACGTGGGTGAACGCACGGCGCAGATCAGCCGCGAGACCATGCTGCTTCCCTTGGCAGGCGGTGAAAACATCTTCGTGGATGGATTCACCACCGACGACGGTGTCGTCACCGCTGATCTGATCTCGCCTGATCTGCGGGAGGCCATCTCTGAGGGCACAGGTCAGTACTGGCAGGCGGTGTCCCTCGACGCCGATGGCCAGGAGGACGTCCCCGGCGTGGCTTTCGGCACCCAGGTCGACGTTCAGGGAAATCCCTATGCGCTGTACTTCGTCTATGACTTCTCCCCGGTGCAGGAGAATGTGTCATTCGTCTTCCGCACCATGCTCGCCGCGGGGGCCGCGATTCTGCTGATCAATATGGCCATCTCCGCCTGGGTTGCACGGTCCGTCGTGCGCCCGGTCTCCCAGGCTGCAGAGGTCTCGGAACGTATCGCCGACGGTCAGCTCGACCAGCGTCTCGCTGTGCGCGGGGAGGATGAGATCGCCCGACTGGGGCTCTCCTTCAACCGCATGGCCTCGAACCTGCAGGAACAGATCACCCGACTCGCCAATCTCTCCAAGATGCAGCAGCGTTTCGTCTCAGACGTCTCGCATGAACTGCGCACACCGCTGACGACGGTGCGGATGGCGGCGGAGGTTCTGCACGAATCCCGTGAGGAGTTCGACCCGATCAATCAGCGCTCAGCAGAGCTGCTCTACCACCAGGTGGAACGGTTCCAGGCGCTGCTTTCAGACCTGCTTGAGATGTCTCGCTTCGATGCGGGTGCTGCCGAGCTGGCCACCGCGGAGATCGACCTCCTTGAGCTCTCCCGCGAAGTCATGATCAGCTCTCAGCCACTTGCCGAAAGTTCGAATACACCGCTGGGACTGGTGATCCAGGGAGAGCACTTCCTGGCCGAGGTGGACGCGCGTCGCATCAGCCGGATCCTGCGCAATCTTGTGAACAACGCCATCGAGCACGCTGAATCTCGACCGGTGGATCTGATCATCGCCTCGAGCCCCACGGCAGTCGGGATCGCTGTGCGTGATCACGGCATCGGTATGAGCCCCTCCGAAGTAGCCCACGTCTTCGACCGATTCTGGCGGGCGGATCCCGCTCGGGCACGCACCACCGGTGGTTCCGGGCTGGGACTTTCGATCGCCACCGAAGACACCCGGCTGCACCAGGGTGCCCTGGATGCCTGGGGACAGAAGGGTCAGGGTTCCTGTTTCCGCCTTGTCCTTCCACGCAGGCAGAGCGTGCCCTACCGTGCTTCCCCGATGGCGCTGCCTCCGGTCTACCGGGCAAGTGATCGGCATCGCATCGAGAGCATCCCCGAGCATCCCAACGAGGGTGCGGCCGACTACGACCGCATCAACGAACAATCCCTGTACCAGCGCAAGGAGGGGGAGTCATGATCACTCGCCGTTTCGCCGCGTTGTTCGCGGCACTCACCGCGCTCATGCTCCTGGTGACCTCCTGCTCTCCGATGCTCCCTACCGACGGCCCCGTTGGGACCTCCGCTCCAGATTCGGAGCAGGGCTTCAACTACGCCCCCCAGGCGGAACCGCCAGTGTCTGGCTCTTCACCTGAACAGATCATCGAGGGCTTTATTCGCGCCGGCGCGGGCTCTCAGGATGACTACGCCATCGCGCGGGAGTTCATGTCCCCAGAGGCGGCTCGCGAGTGGCGCCCAGACGAGCGAACCCTCGTCTACGCCTCAGATCCCTCCATCCTCTTCTCCGGTGAGGATACGTACAGCACCACATTTCAGGTGGACGCCGTCATTGATTCCAGCGGAATCCTGACTCGTCTTCCCGAGGAAGCCACCGAGATCATGGACTTCGGCCTCGAGCAGATCGACGGGGAGTGGCGGATCACTGATGCTCCGGATGGCACGATGCTCATCGACGGCACCTTCCAGCAGGTCTTCCAGGCACATACCCTCTACTACTTTGACCCGCAGCTGCGCTACGCAGTCCCAGATCAGCGCTGGTTCCTCAATCGCGCAGGCATCGCTTCCGAGATCGTCGGTGCCCTGCTGGCGGGACCGGCCCCCTATCTGGAACCTGCAGTGGTGTCGGCCTTCGGGGACGGCGTCGAGCTGGAACGCTCATCGGTGCCCGTGGATGAGAGCACCGCAATGGTGGACCTCGCACCGGAGCTGGTGGAGAACGCGGAACCTGCCGAGCGAGCCCTGATGCAGCAGCAGCTTAATCTTGCGCTGACTTCACTCTCACGCGTGACAGATGTCGAGATCACCGTTGCCCAGCGGGAATTCGACATCCCCACTGAGGCAGAGCTCCCGGAGGATGAGCGTCCCGACTACGAAGTATCACCTGAGGTGGACTCCACCCAGGTGGGCATCGAAGGCGGCACTCTTCGCCGGCAGAATGATCAGGTCACCCTCACCATCGGCAGCCTGCCTGATATTGCCGATCTGGACCCCCAGGCGCCGGCGGTTCCCAATACCGCCGCGGAGGAGGTCTTCGGCTTCCTCAACGGCGATGGGAACCAGCTCTACCATCTGCGTCCTGAACGGGCCCCGGACCTCGTGCTCGAAGCCGATGACCTCACGCGTCCCTCGATGGACAACTTTGGTTGGACGTGGACAGCGTCGCAGGAGGGTGACGACGCAACGGTGCATGCGATCGCCTATGACGAGTCACTGGAGCCCAGCCGGGCTGAGGTCAGCGCCGATTGGCTGGGCAGCAGGACGATCACCTCTCTGCGCATCGCTCAGGATGGTGCCCGAGCGGCAATGATCTTGGACGACGACGGCGAGCGTGGCCTCTACGTGGCCGGTGTGATCCGCGATTCCACCGGTATCCCACGCGGGCTTGGACAGCCCCTGCGGCTGGAAGCTTCGGTGGAGCTGGAGGAAGTACGCTGGCAGGGCCCAGAGGCGCTCTATGTCTGGGCAAACTCGGAAGAGGAGGCGATGACCCCGGAACGGGTGACGCTCACGGGCGCCAACCGAGCCGATCAGCCGCTGCTGGGCTTGTTGAACATCTCAGTGGGTGAGGGTCAGCAGAATGTCTTCGCCGAAACGGTGGAAGTTCCGTTCCAGAACCTCTCCGGTGATACCTGGGTGGCGCGTGAGGATGTCGACGTCAGAGATCTCGCCTACCCGGGGTAGCGAGACGCTTTGGTGGGGGGGCTTGTTCCCCAGGGACGACCATGCGGTGCCGATGAGCTGAGTTCTGCACAGAAGTGCCTCGGCCGCGGGGAGCGGACTCTTCCGGTGCCATGCTCGGTTCATGCGGTGGGCGGATGTGCTTTCGGAAGTCCTGGATGAGCTCTGGTTCTCCCGGGCTGGCAGCTGGGTGCGTGATGCGCTGCGTACCGCTCTTGGTCTGCTCAGCCCGACCTGGTGCAGTGGCTGCGGCGAGCAGGACACGGTGCTCTGTGCCGAATGCGCGCAGGACCTCCACCTGCTGACGCGATCCCCCTTCGCGGCGGAGCGGCAGGCACTGGCGCTGCCGTTGATCTACCCGGAGGACATCGCGGTCGTCGCGGACGTCGAAGTCGGTGAGGACGGTGAAATCAGCGAGGTTGCTCAGGACGGCGAGCGTGACCTCGCTGAATCTCTTGGCAGCATCACGGTGCTGCCGGTGACAGCTGCAGCTCGCTATGCAGGACTCGCCTCAAGAGTGCTGCTCGCCTATAAGGATCACGCGGCGATCGGGTTATCGGTGTTTCTGGCACCCGGAATGATCCGTTCGGTTCACGAAGCGCTTGAGCGGGTGGGGTTTCCTGATGCGAGGGCTCCAGGGGCGGAACCAGTCCGCTGGGTGTTGCTGGGCCCGCCGTCGTCGTTGCGGTCCCGACTCAGCAGAGGCTTCGATCCGCTGCAGCGACTGTTCTGCCACGGCCCACCGGGTTCCGCCGCCGAGGTCCGGCACGGTGACCTCCGCCTGAAATACCTCACCGGGGTGCTCCGCCAGAGTCCCGTTACAGCACTGCGATCGCTGAACCCACGCGGGGGCAAACAGAAGTCGCGGGGAGCACTGGCGCGGCGGAGGGAGCTCTCCGGGGCCTTTCAGGTGACAAAGCGAGGGCGCCAGCTGCTCGCTGGCGCCGATGTGGTGCTGGTCGATGATGTTCTCACCAGCGGTTCCACGCTCGCCGAGCTCTACCGCGTCAGCCAGCAGGCCGGCGGCCGAGTCCACGCTGCAGCGGTGCTGGCTGCAGCTCCCTCACCTGGCTCTGGGGAGGAGTTTCCGCTGGTGAGCGCTTCGCCTGAGGCATAAGGGGTGACGTGGATCGCTGTGTACCTCTAGTCTGAGGTATGGGTACTTCGATACGGTCCCATCGCAGCGGCGAGGGGCAGAGCGTTCCTCTCTCCGTTGTGTCAGACATCGGATACGAGGAGGACAGAATGACTCTGCAGGTCAACTACACTGGCCGAAATATCGCGATCCCTTCTACTTTCAAGGAGCATGTCGCCGAGAAGCTCGGGAAGATCGAGCAGCTCGCTGACAAGGGACAGCGCCTTGAGATCAAGGTTTCCAGCGAGAATTCTCATCGTCGAGCCGATACCAGCATCACCGTGGAGCTCACGGTGATCGGACGTGGGAAAGTCATTCGTTCCGAGGCGCAGGCGGGAGATAAGTTCGCCGCCTTCGAGATCGCCATCAATAAGCTCAATGAGCGTCTGCGGCGGACGCGGGATAAGAAGAAGTCCCGTGCTCACGCCTCTCATAACGGAGCCCCTGATGTAGCAGCAGCCATGGCTTCCGTCGCTCCTGCCGCCACCGACCGGCCGCTCTATGAGCAGGTCCTCGATGCCGAGGAGGCCGATGATGTGCCTCCGACCGAGGACGAGACGGAATCGACCGTCAAGATTCGACGCAAGGTGTTCCCCGCGCAACCTGTCAGCGTCGATGCTGCTGTGGACGCGATGGAACTTGTCGGTCACGACTTTTATCTCTTCGTTGACGCAGAGACGGGACAACCCTCAGCGGTCTACCGCCGACGCGGTTGGACCTACGGGGTGATCTCATTGGATCAGGACACCGATGAGGAGCACGTCGTCGAAGAACGGGCTTACCACGCACCCAATGGCGCAGCCGCGGGTTACGCCCAAGCGCTCTAAGCCATAGACCCTCACGTTGAGCGGCGGATTTTGCGGGTAGCTCGGGCCTCAGATGGCTCAGATGCTCGTAGAATCCGCCGCTCAACGGTGCTTGGGTTCGGGAGCGCCACACCTGAGCGCGTAGAATGACAGATGGTGACTCATGCCGATCGTGAGCCCCTGACGTACCAGTAGACACTGATGGAGAACCGGCTGTGCCCACTCTGCTTGAACGAATCCTCAAGACTGGGGATAAGAAGATCCTTCGGACCCTGCGCTCCTACGCGGACGCGGTGAACCTCCTGGAGGACGAGTTCAAGGAACTCAGCGACGCCGAGCTGCGCGCCGAGACCGAACGCTTCCGTGAGCGGCTGCGCGACGGTGAATCGCTGAACTCGCTGCTGCCAGAAGCCTTCGCCACCGTGCGCGAGGCTGCCGATCGCACCCTGGGTCAGCGCCACTACGACGTTCAGCTCATGGGCGGAGCCGCCCTGCACCTCGGTGACATCGCCGAGATGGGCACCGGTGAAGGTAAGACGCTTGTCGCCACCGCACCGGCCTACCTCAATGCTCTTTCGGGCAAGGGCGTTCACGTCGTCACGGTCAATGACTACCTGGCTAAGTACCAGGCCGATCTCATGGGTCGCGTCTACCGCTTCCTGGGCCTGGAAGTCGGCACCATCACCAATGACATGAAGCCAGCTGCGCGCCGCGAGGCGTATGCCGCCGATATCACCTACGGCACGAACAACGAGTTCGGCTTCGACTTCCTCCGCGACAATATGGCGCAGTCACTCGATGACCTGGTGCAGCGCGATCATCACTACGCCATCATCGACGAGATCGACTCCATCCTCATCGATGAGGCCCGCACCCCGCTGATCATCTCGGGTGCCGCCTCCGGAGACATCTCACGCTGGTACAGCGACTTCTCCACGCTCGTGAAGAAGCTGACCATCGACGAGGACTACGAGGTGGACGAGAAGAAGCGCACTGTCGGCGTCCTGGAGTCCGGTATCGACAAGGTCGAGGACTACCTGGGCATCGAGAACCTCTACGAGACTCAGAACACCACGCTGATCCAGTACCTCAACAACGCCATCCGCGCCAAAGAGCTCTATAAGCGAGACACCGACTACGTGGTCTCCCAGGGTGAAGTGCACATCGTGGATGAGCACACTGGTCGTATCCTCAAGGGCCGCCGCTATAACGAAGGACTGCACCAGGCCATTGAGGCCAAAGAAGAGGTACGGATCAAGCCCGAGAATCAGACCCGGGCCACTGTCACCCTGCAGAACTACTTCCGCAGCTACGACAAGATCGCGGGCATGACCGGTACGGCCGAGACCGAGGCCGGTGAGTTCATGTCGACCTATAAGCTCGGCGTGGTCCCGATCCCGTCGAACCGTCCGCGCCAGCGCGTGGACCACAATGACCTCGTCTACAAGAACGAGGTCGTGAAGTTCGACGCCGTGATCAAGGACATCATCGAACGCCATGAGAAGGGCCAGCCCATGCTTGTGGGCAGCGAGTCCGTGGAGAAGTCCGAGTACCTCTCCAAGAAGCTGGCCAAGGCCGGCATCCGCCATGAGGTCCTCAACGCCAAGAATCACGAGCATGAGGCAGCGATTGTGGCCCAGGCGGGACGCAAGGGATCCGTCACCGTCGCCACCAATATGGCCGGTCGAGGCACCGACATCATGCTCGGCGGCAACGCGGAGTTCAACGCCGTGGCTGAGATGGAGAAGCTGGGACTTGACCCGGTAGAGGACGCAGAGGCCTACGAGGCCAAATGGGATGAGGTCTTCGACAAGGCCAAGGCTGAGACCAAGGCCGAAGGCGATGTGGTCCGCGAACTCGGCGGGCTCTACGTGCTCGGCACCGAGCGTCACCAGTCACGCCGCATCGACAATCAGCTTCGCGGTCGCTCGGGGCGCCAGGGAGACCCCGGTGAGTCCCGCTTTTACATCTCGCTGACCGATGACCTGATGCGCCTGTTCAACCAGGCCGCGGCTGCTCGAATCATGAACTCCAAAGCGATGGACGACGAGATCCCCGTGGAGCACAAATTTGTGTCCTCGGCGATCGCGAACGCTCAGCAGCAGCGCGAGGGACAGAACACCGAGACCCGCAAGAACGTCCTGAAGTACGACGACGTGATGAATCGCCAACGTCAGGCGATCTATTCTGATCGACGCCGCATCCTTGAAGGTGACGATGTCCATGAGAAGGTGCAGCACTTCATCGAAGATGCGATCAGCCTCATGGTCGATGAAAAGACAACTGCCTCGTCTTCGGAGGACTGGGACCTCGAGCTGCTCTGGGAGGAGCTCAAGTCGCTGTACCCGGTCTCGCTGAGCATCGAAGATCTTGTCGAAGAAGCTGGCGGAATCGATCAGCTCAGCTCCAAGATGCTCAAGCGTGAGCTGATCTCGGACGCCAAGATCGCCTATGAGAAGAAGGCCGAAGAGATCGGTGAGGATGCAATCCGAGCCCTTGAACGCCGAGTGCTGCTGACCGTCATTGACGAGAAGTGGCAGGAACACCTCTACGAGATGGATTACCTGAAGTCAGGCATCGGTCTGCGCTCGATGGCGCAGCGCGATCCCCTGGTGGAATATCAGCGTGAGGGATTCCTGCTGTTCCAGACCATGGCAGATACGGTCCGAGAGGATTCGGTGCGCCTGCTCTTCAGTGCCGAGGTCACAGCACAGGCTCCTGCGACTGCTACGCCGAACCTGCCCGGGGTCAAGGACGGACGCATGTTTGCTGCCGGAAAGCGGCTGCGGGTTCCCGGACTGCAGGACACCACCGCAACTCAGGGCTGATCCCCAAGCGCTGATCCTTAAGCGATGGGCCGGTCCGCGAGGCCCGGCAGCCTTCGCACTAGCCAGTTCAGCCCAGTTCCATCGCCACCACCCGCCATCGGCGGCGGTGGGCTTGGAGTCGCAGCGCGCAAGCGCGTATCCGGGTGGCATCGGCGAACACCACTGAGACTTCCCATGCCCCTCGAGCCACACGCTCTGCACGGATATGACCGAAGCTCAACGGTTGTGGCCGCGGGACGACGAGGCCGGCTCGCCCTGAAGAGTCTGCGCCAGTATGGCTTCCCTTCTGTCCGCGGTTGCCACTGCGTCCACGGTTGTCACGGCTCCCTCGGTTGTCACGGCGCCCGCTGATCTGTGCATGCGCCCGGGCGTCGGCAAGCAGCGAGGCGCGCTGCTCGATCTTCTGCTGGACTTCGAGATCGAGCCAGCGCTGGAGCTGCTGTGCAGGCCGCAGTCCCGCGAGAACCTCACTGGTGACCTGGCATACGATCCGGGCAATGGCGCATATCTGACGCTGTTCCTCACGAAACGTTGCGAGCGTGGTCGGAGGCTCACCTGGCGCCTCTCCGGCCGCCTCGCGGGAATTCTTCACCCCATGGAGGCGTCTGATGAGCGCCGGGAGCTCGGCCTCCCGCAGCAGGGGATAGCCACCCTGAGCAGCCGGTGCTGCACGTTCCCAGGCTGAGCCCGGCGCGGGGATGACCGTCGCCTGACCTCGAAGAATCGGGTCGCTGTCAATGAATCTTCGCAGTGCGTTGAGTGCCTCCTCGGTCGAGGCGTGTGGGCGCTGCTGACCTGCTGTGCTGACTGACATGTTGTCTCCTGTTGGACAAAGGTGGTGTAGACGGTGTGATCAGCGAGTGGGGGGGATGCAGGACTGTGCCTGGGTGAATGATGGCGGGGTCCTCGCCGATAGGCTCCCGGTTCGCTGAGTACCAGCGCGGCCAGCTTTTAGCGATCTCCCAATCTGTGGCATCGGGGCCCAGCTGATCTGCAGCGATGTCCCAGAGAGTGTCCCCGGGGAGGACTGTGACCTCCGCCTCATTCGGGCTCCTATGCGGCAGTCCTTGGCCTCGGTCGCTGTTGGGGCGGTCTTTCTTCGGGGTGAATAGGCCTGACATGTTTTCCTCCTTCGTGTCTCGGCCAGTCGTGGGGTGATCGGATTCAGCACTCTTCGGGTTGAAGAGGACGGAGTCTGGTCCCGTTTCTACTGCGGCACTCGCGCCTCCGCCGTCGTCAAGCGATGCCGCGTGATCGGGTGTCATCGACCATGAGCCCGCCGCGCTGGAGGAAAGTGCCAGGCCTGCGCCCAGGGTCAATATCGCGCTTCGTTGCAGAAATCCCGGACTCCATCGCGAAAGGACCTGTTCGACGCCGAATGCGCCGCGTCGATGGGCGAGGGCCTGAGCCAGAGATGCGGTGGTGGCCAGCACGGCACCGAGACTGATGAGCAGCCCGAGAAGGACCGCACCCATTCCCAAGATTCTTTCCACGGCGCCGATGCCCGAGTGTTCAAGGCTCATCCACACCTCAGCGAGGCGTTCGAGGGTCCCTAAGGGGGATCCCAGATCTGCAAGAGGCGAAGCCCGGGTGGTGGAATTCGAGTGCACAATGATGGTCCCGATGACCCACAGCGCAGGACCGCTGGCTATCAGCGCTGCACTGAGCAGCAGGTCCGCCGAGGCCCGGCTCTTCGGGAGGGAGTACGCGGAAGATATCAGTGCCATGAGACTCACCGTCGAATTCAATGAAGATCATTTGATGCTGTTTGATATTTTTAGAGTTTACTCAGACCATTTGGTCCGTCAAGAGGTTCAGCGACTGAGATGTGGTGTGCTTCCGAGATTCTCTCCGCAGAGTCCTCAGGGCGAGATGTGTACGCTGAGCGGCAAGCTGGATACAAGAGAAACGAGGCGGGATGCGGTGGGATGAACTGTTCGCTGATCTAGAGGCTCAGCTGGATGCGGCGCGAGCTGCCGAGTTCGACGCTGCCGTGGAGGAAGCCTCTCGGCTGGAGGCTTCACGGCTCATGCTGATGGATCGCGTCCGTGGTCACGAAGGTCGGGAGCTGACCCTGATGCTGCCGGGCCGGCAGCGCCTCGATCTGCATATCGTGGCGGTGGGATCTGACTGGATCGCTGGGAGCCAGTCTCGATTCAGCTTCCTCGTCCCGCAGGCCTCCGTGCTGAGAATCGACGGGATGCAGCGGGCCGCCGCGCGTGCCGAGACAAGTCTCGTGCGCCGAAGACTGGGAATTGCCGCTCCACTGCGGCGCCTCGCCAGAGATCGCGCGCGAGTCAGCGTCTACGGTGCCGACGGGCTTCTGGCGGAGGGTCTGATCGCGAGTGCTGGTCGGGATTTTCTCGAGATCTCCCACACTCCGGTGGGGGAGCAGCTTCTGCGCCGGGCTGGTGTCGGGTCCGCCCTCACCATTCCGTTACATGCGATCTCGTGGTTTCAAAGCGAGGCCACCCCCGGTCTCTGAGTGACAGGGGAGCCATGAGACTCTTCCTTCAGCTGCGCGACTCTAGCGGCCTGACTCTGGGGAATGGCTCGCAGTGCTCAGAGGTCGGCGAGCTTGTCCGTCGTGGAATCCGCGCGGGAGGCCCGTTGCGCCGCGTACTGGCGCTCGATGTACTCGTCGAGTTTCGCCTCTTCGACGCGCCACTGTCCGCGGCCGCCGATCTGGATGCCCTCGAGATCACCGGTCTTGATCAGCGCCCGGGTCTGAGACATGGAGATGTTGAGTGCCTCTGCGACATCCGGCAGGGTCAGGAATCGACGCATGATCATCCTCTCAAAAAGTCAGACATGACGTTTGATGGCGTTTCATCACATTATCTCACGCTGTGCCGGGTCAACTCATGACACACGACCGCAGGTTTGATGATTGGTTCCACAGATTTATCTTCACCCGTTGATAAATGGTGAAGCTGTATTACTCTTTGCCTGAAGGACGCCCAAAGTTGTGGCTGATGCGGATTTCTTCCGTACTTGCAGATGCGCAGGGCGAAGTTCAGGGAGGCATAGATGCCTGATCCATATTCCCA
>Ga0265797_10010070_pt1 | contig 12104 bp, 14 predicted proteins | sample P2T30metagenome_FD_192433 | JGI IMG/M metagenome (GOLD analysis project Ga0265797, IMG submission 192433) | Plant litter microbial communities from East Loma Ridge, Irvine, California - P2 T30 | ecosystem: Environmental > Terrestrial > Plant litter > Unclassified | place: USA: California... | reverse complement strand
CACCAGTGCGACCCGATGTCGGCGAACGCCCGCGACATCCCGCCGGCGCCGGCGTCGACCCGCCACGAGGACGAGTCCTCGTCGAGCATCCAGTCCTGCAGGTAGTGACCGTGCACCGCGAGCACGCGGCCGAGGTCACCGTCGGCGATCTTCGCCCGGACCTCACGCACCATCGGGTGGAAGCGGTAGACGAACGGCACCGTCGCGACGACCCCGGCCGCGCGCGCAGCGTGTTCGAGTTCGAGGGCCTGCTCGCTCGACACCGCGAGGGGCTTCTCGCACACGACGTTGATGCCGGCGCGGATGACCGCGAGCGCCTGGGGGTGGTGCTGGTCGTTCGGCGTGCACACGTGCACGACGTCGGGCCGGTCCGCGATCACGTCGTCGAGGGACGCGTAGCCGGTCGGGACGTCGAGCTGCGCCGCGACCTGCACGGACCGCTCCGGGTTCCGGCCGAGGACCCCGAGCACCTCGGCCCCGGCGGCCCTGGCGGCGCGCACGTGCACCGCGGCGATCATCCCGGTGCCCACGACGACCACGCGCAGGCGTCGTCCGGTCTCGTCATTCGTCATGGGGCTCCCTCGCGCCGTCGCGCCCACAGTATTGGAACCAGCCGACCACGCACCGGAACCGGTGGGTACGGTCTGGGGCATGGCGAGCCTCCAGACCACACTGCTCATCCTCGGCGCGAGCGGGGACCTGTCCAAGCGACTGCTGCTGCCGGGCCTCGCGACCCTGCTGGAGGTCAAGGAGGACTGGGACATCCAGCTCGTCGGGGCCGGCGTGGAGGACATCGCGGACGCCGACTGGAAGCGACTCGTCCACGACGCGTTCGAAGACGCACAGGCGTCGAAGAACGAGGAGGACGAGGGCGCATCCGGCACCGCGACCCTGTCGAAGCGGCTGCAGGACGTCGTCGACGCCTCGAGCTACCGCAAGGCCGACGTCACCAGCGCCGACGACCTGAAGGCCCTGCTCGCGGACTGCCACCACGACCCGGCCGTCTACTTCGCACTGCCGCCGGCCGTCACCGAGAAGAGCTGCGCCGTCCTCAAGGACCTCGACCTGCCGGCCGGCACCCGCCTGGCGCTCGAGAAGCCCTTCGGCACCGACGCCGAGAGCGCCGAGCACCTCAACGACCTGCTGCACTCGTTCCTGCCCGAGTCCCGCATCCACCGCGTCGACCACTTCCTCGGCCGGTCCACCGTGCTGAACCTGCTCGGCCTGCGCTTCGCGAACCGCATCATCGAGCCGCTGCTGTCGTCCGTGCACGTCGAGCGCGTCGACATCGTCTACGACGAGACCCTCGGGCTCGAAGGCCGTGCGCGCTACTACGACAAGGCCGGCGCCCTGGTCGACATGATCCAGAGCCACCTGCTGCAGGTCATGGCCGTCGTGGCGATGGAGGCCCCCGCCTCGATCGACGCCGACGACCTCCGCACGCAGAAGGAACTCGTGCTCCGCGCCGTGCGGCCCTGGGGCGGCGACCCGCTCACCGCCGGGCGACGGGCGCGGTACACGGCGGGGACCGTGGGCGACCGGCAGCTGCCGTCCTACGTCGACGAGGACGGCGTCGACCCGTCGATCGGCACCGAGACGCTCGCGCAGATCCAGCTCGAGATCGCGAACTGGCGCTGGGCCGGCGTGCCCTTCACCCTGCGGTCCGGCAAGGCCCTCGGTGCCCAGCGTCGCGAGATCGTCGTCACGTTCAAGGACTCCCCGCACGTGCCCGACGGGCTGACCGGGGTGCAGCGACCCGACCGGCTCCGCATCTGGATCGCCCCGGACAAGATGGACCTCGAGCTCAACGTCAACGGCCCCGGCGACCCGTACACGATCGACCACACCGTGCTCGAGACGACGTTCAACCCCGGCCGGCTCAGCGCCTACGGCGAGGTCCTCGCCGGCGTGCTCGAGGGTGACGCGACGCTCTCCGTCCGCGGGGACAGCGCGGTGCAGGGGTGGAAGGTCGTCGAGCCCTTCGTCACCGCGTGGAAGGCCGGCACGACGCCGCTGGACGACTACGCCGCCGGGTCCGAGGGTCCCGAGGGCTGGGACAACATCGACTGCTGAGGGCTGGGGCGGTGGAGGCCGCCCGCGCTCGGCTGGTGCCGTGGGCGCTCCTCCGCTCGGCTGGCACCGTGGCGGCGGCGCGTAGCGTCCGTGGCATGACCACGACCGACGACGTCCTCGCCACCGTTCCCGAACCCGCCGGAGCCGACATCCGTGTCGAGCCCGTCCGCTACGACCACGAGGGGACGACCCTCGCCGGCGTCCTCGCGAAGGACCACGCCGTGTCCGGCCCCCGCCCGGCCGTGCTCGTCATCCACGACTGGCACGGGGTGAACGAGCACGTCGAGGCCCGCGTCACGATGCTCGCGCGCCTGGGCCACGTGGCCTTCGGCGCCGACGTCTACGGCGAGGGCGTCCGCCCCGGCGACGACACCGCGGCCGAGGTCGCCGGGTCGTTCTACCAGGACCTGCCGCTCATGCGGGCGCGGGTGCAGGCGGGCCTCGACCGGCTCCGCGAGGACCCCGACGTCGACCACTCCCGGATCGTCGTGATGGGCTACTGCTTCGGTGGTTCCGCGGCGCTCGAGCTCGCCCGCACCGGTGCCGACCTGGCCGGTGCGGTGTCGTTCCACGGCGGCCTGATCGCGCACGACCCCTCCGACGCGGCCCAGATCCGCACGAAGCTGCTCGTGCTCACCGGTGCAGCCGACCCCGTCGTCCCGGACGAGACCGTCCACGCGTGGCAGGACGAGATGCGCGGGGCGCCCGAGGTCGACTGGCAGGTCGTCACGTACGCCGGAGCGATGCACGCCTTCGCCGTCCCCGGGACCGACGCTCCGGACCACGGTGCGCAGTACCAGGAGCGCGCCGACCGCCGCTCGTGGCAGGCGCTCCAGGTGTTCCTGGCCGAGGTGTTCGGCGAGGAGCTCGCCACCGTCTGACCGGTCTCCGAGCCGGGCGACACGCCGACCTCGGCGTCGAGCCCGGCTCGATTGGCGTGGGGGCCGCACCTGTTGTAGAGTCTTCCACGGCCGCTTCGGCAGCCATGCGCTCGTAGCTCAATGGATAGAGCATCTGACTACGGATCAGAAGGTTGGGGGTTCGAGTCCCTTCGAGCGCACAGGGCTGGATCAGGCAACTGACCAGCAGGCAACACCGAACAGACGAAGGGCCCCGGCATCGCCGGGGCCCTTCGTCGTTCCGCTGGTCGTCGGACCGGCTCAGGCCTGGTCGTTCTCCGGCGCGGCAGGCTCGCCGCCGGAGTCCACGTCGCTGTCCTGGTGCGGGTCCTCGGTCGCGTTGCCGGTGCTCGATCCGTCGCCGAGGTCGGCGGTGCGCTGACGCTCCTCGTCGCTGACGTCGGTCGAGCCGTCGGGTGCTGACTGTCCTGTGGTGTCGTCGCTCATGGCCCGGACGCTACGCGCACCCGCACGGAGGGGTCGCAGCTACTGGGAGACGTCGCGGTCGAGGCGGTCGAGCAGGGCCTCGAGCGAGACCTCGAACTCCTCGTCGCTGCGGTCCTCGCTGAGCAGGGTGCGGAGTCGCCGGACCTCGGGGGCGACGTCGAGGGACATGCTGCCGTCGCCCTGGGGGATGTCGGCGCCGCCCTCGTCGAGGGGTTCCTCGGCCGGGCCTGCCTCGGCGCCGCGGACCACGGACTGCAGCAGGAGCTGGCCGAGCAGGAAGCTGCTGAACGCGCGGTAGGCGTTGACCGCTTGGGGGTCCGAGAACCCGGCCTCGGTCAGCGCGGTGAGGAAGGTGTTGACGACCTCGACGCTCCGGAGCGGCGGACGGAGCCACGGGGCGGCGGGGTGGCGGGTCGCCACGAGCGGGAAGGCCTTCGGGTGATCGGTGGCGATGCGGCGGACCTCGTGGGCGACGGTCTGCAGGAACGCCTGCCAGTGGTCGCCCTCGGCTTCGTCGAGCTGCGCGGTGAGCTCGCTCATGAGCGAGGCGACGACGCCCTCGAGCAGGTCCTCCTTGCCGTGCACGTACCGGTAGAGCGACATGGCCTCGACGCCGAGCTCCTGCGCGAGGGACCGCATCGACAGTCCCGAGGGACCGGACTCGTCGATCTGGCTCAGCGCCGCCGCGATGATGAGCTCGCGGCTGAGTCGGGGACCGGTGGCTCCGGCCCGGTTCGCCTTCGTGCGTTCCGCCACGGGAGTTCCTCACAGATCTGCCGTCCACCGGCCGCGATGCGCGTTCCGGAAGTCCGCCGGGCGCAGTCCTTCACGATAGCCCGACTTACGTTGTAAGCTCCGAACCGGCTTACACCGTAAGTCAACCGAGGCGGCACCTGTGCCGGCACGCGGGACCCGTCCGTGTTCTCTGCCCCACAGCGCCATCGAGCTCCACCCGAGCAACCGCCTCGTCTCTCCTCACACCGAACCCGGTCGACCACGCCGGGGAAAAGGAGCACCACCATGATCGACAGCAGCACCGTCAACCAGCTCGTCGGCGCCGACGTGTACGGCAGCGACGACGCCAAGATCGGCACCGTCGGACAGGTCTACGTCGACAACGACACCCAGGCCCCGACCTGGGTCACCATCCGCACCGGCCTGTTCGGCACCTCGGAGTCCTTCGCGCCGCTCGACGACGCGACCTTCGACGGCAGCGCCGTGCACGTCACGCACGACAAGGCCTTCGTCAAGGACGCGCCCCGCGTCGACGCCGACGGCGAGCTCGACCCGTCCGAGGAGCAGGCGCTGTACTCGTACTACGGCAACGGCGACGTCGCCACCCACGGTGCCCCGACCGAGTCCCCGCTCTACGACCAGGACGCCGACCGCGGCGTGGACGCCGAGCGCGTGGGCGACCACGGCACGGACGCCCACGGCACGAACGAGCACGGCACCCAGGGCCACGACACGTCCGGCCCGACCACCGACGACGCGATGACCCGCTCCGAGGAGCGTCTCCACGTCGGCACCGAGCGCGTCGAGGCCGGCCGCGCACGCCTGCGGAAGCACATCGTCACCGAGAACGTCACCACGAACGTCCCGGTCAGCCACGAGGAGGTCACGCTCTCCCGCGAGCCGATCACCGACGCCAACGCGGCCGACGCCCTCGCCGGCCCGGACCTCAGCGAGGAGGAGCACGAAGTCGTCCTCACCGAGGAGCGCGTCGTGACCGCGAAGGAGACCGTCCCCGTCGAGCGCGTCAGCCTCGGCACCGAGAGCGTCACCGAGCAGCAGACGGTGAACGAGGACGTCGCGCACGAGGAGATCGAGCTCGTCGAGCCCGGCACCGACGGCACGACGACGACCGACACCTCGGCCGTCGACCGTGACGCCCGCTCCTAGGCACTGACCGCGGGCGACCGGACCGGCACCCTCCGGCCGGTCGCCCGCCTCCCTGCACGCTGCACCACCCGTTCGCTGCACCCGCACGCGACGCCCCGCGCCATGCGCCCTGCGCCCGAGAGGCCACCCCCATGAACTTCCCCGCTGCCCTGCAGAACGGACTCGCCGCGGTCATCGCGTTCGTCCCGCTCGCACTCCTGTTCCTGCTCATCCTCGTCGTCGGCCTGATCGTCGCGAAGCTCATCGAGAAGGGCCTGTCGCGCCTGCTGACGAAGGTCGGCTTCGACCGCGCCGTCGAGCGCGGCGGCATCAAGAAGGCACTCGCGAACTCCAAGCTCGACGCCTCCGACATCGTGTCGAAGATCATCTACTACACGCTGGTGCTGTTCGTGCTCCAGTTCGCGTTCGGTGTCTTCGGACGGAACCCGGTCAGCGACCTGCTCGCGGGCATCATCGGCTTCCTGCCGAAGATCATCGTCGCGATCATCATCATCGTGATCGCCGCCGCGATCGCCGCCGGCGTGAAGGGCCTGATCCAGAACACCCTCGGCGGCCTGTCCTACGGCAAGGTCCTCGCCAACGTCGCCGCCGTCTTCATCCTGTTCCTCGGGGCCACCGCCGCGCTGAACCAGGTCGGCATCGCCACGACGGTCACGACCCCGATCCTGATCGCGGTCCTCGCGATCGTCGCCGGCGTCATCATCGTCGGTGCCGGTGGCGGGCTCATCAAGCCGATGCAGCAGCGCTGGGAGTCCATCCTGACGAAGGCCGAGGCCGAGGCGCCGAAGATCCAGCAGCACGCGCAGAACGCGCCGTCCGTCGCCGAGCAGGCCAAGCAGGCTGCTGCCACGGCCAAGCAGGCCGGTCAGTCGTCGACCAGCAGCGCCCACCGCGCCCGCTGACCAGCACACCCGTGCCACGGCCCCGCTCCCACGAGCGGGGCCGTCGCGCGTCCCCGCACCACCCCGCCGCGCATCGGAGCAACCATGACCGACCACCACGTCCCGCAGCCCGCCCCCGGTGACGACGACCAGGAGGCCACCGTGGTCCGCCACGAGGAACGCCTCCTCGTCGGCACCGAGGTGCACGCCACCGAGCGGGTCCGGCTCGAACGCTTCATCGTCACCGAGCAGCGGACGATCACCGTCGACGTCCGCCGCGAGGAGGTCCGGCTCGTCCGCGAACCCCTCGCCGACGGTCCCGCCCTGCCCGCGGACAGCCCGGCGCCGGCCCGGGAACCGGTCGTGGTGGTCCTGCACGAGGAGCAGGTCGTCGTGTCCAAGCGGATCGTGCCGGTCGAGCGCGTGACGCTCACGGTCCACACCGTCACCGAGGACCACCCGGTCGACGCGGTGCTCCGGCACGAGGAGGTCACCGTCGACGAGGACAGCACGCGGGACCCCGACACGCGCCGCTGAGCCAGCGACGCCCGGCACCAGCGACCGGCCGTCAGGCCGAACGACGCGGCAGACCGGTCAGGCCGTCAGCGCCTCCGTGTCGGACGCGGCCTCCGAGCCTCCGTCCTGGGTGTGGTCGAGGCGACCACGTGTCTGGGTGGGCGTCTCGCCGTACCGCTGGCGGTAGGCCGCCGCGAACCGACCCTGGTTCGAGAACCCCCACTTCAGCGCGATCTGCCCGATCGACGTGTGGCCGTCGACCAGGAGCTCCGCGTGGGCCGCGGTGAGCCGCGCGTCACGCACGTACTCCATCGGCGTCAGGTCGAGTGCGCGGCGGAACGCGAGCTGGAGCGCACGCGGCGAGGTGCCGGCAGCCGCGGCGATGTCGACGGCCGTGACGTGCTGGAGCAGGTTGGCCCGGATGAACGTGACGGCCCGGCCGACCGTGCGCGGCGCCTCGTGCTCGTCGACGTCGCGCCGGAGGCCGGCGGGGACGACCTTCGCCGCGGACTCCAGGTACCGCGTGGCGATCCTCCGGACGTCGTCCGTGCTGCCGACGGGGTGGGTGTCGAGGATGAACCGGACGTGTGCTGTGACGTGCGCCCAGTACTGCGTCAGGACGACGTCGGCCTCGGTCGGACGGGATTCGGGATCGCGCTCTGTGGTGATGCTGTCGCCTCTACGCACCAGGGGGAGAGGCGCCGCAGAGATGCGTGAAGGCGGGACCAGCAACGACGTTGCCTGCGCACACTACCTCGGTTGTCTGTGTGCCGACGCCGTTGAACGATCCGCCGCCCTGTCTCGTCGTCCAGGTATGGGACTCCGAACTCGCACCAAGGTCATCATCGGCATCACCACCGGCGTCGTCGTGGTCGGCGCCGCCGCCCTGATCGGCGGCCCGCTCATCTACGCCAACGTCGTCAACGGGCAGGCCGCCGCCGCACCGAGCCTCGCGCCGAGCTCGTCCGCCACCCTCGACGCCTCCGACGCGGACGGCACCTGGACCAGCCGCGACACGTCGTACGCCGGCTACCGGGTGCACGAGGTCCTGCAGGGCCAGGATGTCGACGTGGTCGGACGGACGAAGCAGGTGGAGGCGGACGCCACGGTCGACCGCGGGCAGCTCCGGAAGGCCACCGTGACCGTCCAGGTGGCGAAGATCAGCACGCCCGAGGCAGCCCGCGACGCCTACTTCCGTTCGAAGGCCCTCGAGACGGACCAGTTCCCGACCGCCACCTTCACGGTGACGAAGCCGGTCGACGTGTCGCAGGCGCTCGCCGGGACGACGCAGGACGTCTCCCTGACCGGGACGATGGACCTGCACGGGGTCGAGAAGCCGGTGACCGCCGACGCCCAGGTCGCCGTCGGCGAGGACGGCACCGTGCAGGTCGCGGGGTCCGTGCCGGTCACCTTCGCCGACTACGGCGTGACGGCTCCCTCGCTCGGCTTCGTGACCGTGGACGGGAAGGGCTCCGTGGAGTTCTCCCTCGACCTGGCACGGTGACCGTGGCGAGCCGGTCCGCGGACGAACTGCTCGTGACGCTCCACCGTGAGCACGGCGACGCGCTCACCCGGTACGTCCGGCACCTGACGCGGGACGGCTCGACCGTCGACGACGTCGTCCAGGAGACGATGGTGCGCGCCTGGCAGCGCCCGGCCGTGCTCGAACGGTCGCCGGACAGCGTCCGCGCGTGGCTGTTCACCGTGGCGCGGAACCTGGTCGTCGACGACGCCCGCTCCGCCAGGAACCGGCGGGAGCACGGCAGCGACGACCCCGTGGACCGCGTCGAGGCCGACCGCACCGACGCCGTCCTCGACCGCATCGTGGTCGCCGACGCGCTCACGACCCTGTCGCCGGAACACCAGCGGGTCGTGGTCGACGCCTACTGGCTCGGCCACACCGTCCCGGAGATCGCCAGGCGGAACGACATCCCCGAGGGCACCGCGAAGTCGCGCCTGCACTACGGGCTCCGGGCCCTCCGGCTCGCACTGCAGGAACGAGGCGTGACCCGATGAACGAGGACCGGTACACCGAGTGGGACGCCGCGTACGTGCTCGGCGCGCTGCCGCAGGACGAGCGGCTCGAGTACGAACGGCACCTCGCCACGTGCGACCGCTGTGCGGACGCCGTCGCCGAGCTCGCCGGGTTGCCCGGACTGCTCGGGAAGCTCCCCGCTGACCAGGCGGTCGAGATCGCGGACACGGACTGGAGGCTCGTCCCGGCCTCCGAGAGCACCCTCGCCGCCGTCGCGCACCGCGTCCGCCACCGTCGGCGCCGTCGTCGGGTGTGGATCGCCGCCACGGCCGGCCTCGCCGTCGTGGTCGCCGTGCTGGGGGGTCTCGCCGTCGGGACCGCGGCCGACCGCGGCTCCGTGCAGGCCGGCCCGACCACGACCGCCGTTCCCGGGGCCGACCGGTACGCGATGTCGGGTCGACAGGGCTTCACGGTGGACCTCGCCGTGCAGGACGCCTCGTGGGGCACCCGCTTCGACTGGGGCTGCTCCTACGGCGGCAAGGACTGGGCCGCTGACGGGTCGGTGATGTACGACCTCGTGGTGGTCCGGACGGACGGCAGGACGCAGACGGTCGGCACGTGGACGGCAGCGGGGGAGGACGCCAGCGGTCTGGCCGCGACGACCGACATCCGGCGCGCCGACATCTCCGGGGTCCAGGTCCGCCTGCACGACGGCGGCCTCACGCTCGCCAGCGTCGACCTCTGACCCGCCGACCCCCTACGGACGGGAGGCTCCCTGCCAGCTGGCAGGGAGCCTCCCGTTCGTCCGTGGTGCCGCTCGACGCCGCGCCGCCGGACGTGTCGCGACCGCCGGGCCGGTGTCGTGCCTCCATCGATGCGCGCGCATCGGGCGACACGCTCCGGAGGCGCGCGCGGCGCATCCGCACTGCGCCTGTCGCTTCCACCGGAGGCAGCAGGCGCCTTCCTGTCCGCCGGTCACGGGCGCCGGCGCCGTGCTGCCGGTCGGGTTGCGACCGCCGGGTCAGTGTCGTGCCTCCGTTGATGCGCGCGCATCGGGCGACACGCTGCGGAGGGGCGCGCGGCGCATCCGCACGGCGCGTGTCGCATCCGCCGGTGCGGGCGGGACGGCGGCGGACTCGGCGACCGGACGAACGACGGGAGGCTCGGTGCCAGCTGGCACCGAGCCTCCCGTCCGTCTGTGGTGCGGACTACGCGACGGAGGACGCGCGCACGTCCGCCAGCGTCGGGTAGTCGGTGTAGCCCTCGGCGCCCTGGCCGTAGAAGAGCTCCGGGCGGGGCTCGTTGAGCTCCGTGTCCTGCTCCCAGCGGTACGCGAGGTCCGGGTTCGCGATGGCGGCACGGCCGACGGCCACCGCGTCCGCCTGGTCGGTGTCGACCAGCACGACGGCCTCGTCACGCGTGGTGAGCGAGGAGAAGCCCGAGTTCACGATGAACGGCGCGCCCGCGGTGCGACGGACGTGCTGCACGAGGTCGCCCGTCGGGTCGGCGTGCAGGACGTCGATGAAGGCGAGTCCGAGCGGCGCGAGGCCCTCGGCGATCGCGGTGTAGACGGCGCGGGTCTCGACGGCGTCGTCCTCGAGGACGCCCTGGATGCCGTGCTCCGGCGACAGGCGGATGCCCGTGCGGTCGGCGCCGACGGCCTCGGCGACGGCCGTGGCGACCTCGATCGCGAAGCGGGCACGGTTCTCGGGGGAACCGCCGTACTGGTCGGTGCGGGTGTTCGACACCGGGGACATGAACTCGTGGACCAGGTAGCCGTTGGCGCCGTGGACCTCGACGCCGTCGAGCCCGGCGGCGATGGCGTTGCGAGCGGACTGCGCGAACTGCTGGACGACCTCGGCGACCTCGTCGGTGGTCAGCTCGTGGGGGACCGGCATGTCGGCCTTGGACCCGTCGGCGAGGTGCGTCTGACCGGGGGCGGCGACGGCGCTCGGGCCGACGATGCGCGGGGTCTGCGAGATGTCGGGGTGCGAGACACGACCACCGTGCATGAGCTGCATCACGATGGTGCCGCCCTCGGCGTGCACGGCGTCGGCCACGCGGCGCCAGCCGGCGATCTGCTCGTCGGTCTCGATGCCGGGCTGGCCGGGGTAGGAGCGGCCTTCCTGCACGGGCCAGGTGCCCTCGGTGATGATCATGCCGAGGCCGGCACGCTGACGGTAGTGCTCGACCAACAGGTCGTTCGGGATGCCGTGCTCGCCGGCACGGGTGCGCGTGAGCGGGGCCATGACGATGCGGTTCGACAGGCGCATGGCGCCGAAGGAGGTGGGTTCGAAGAGCTTCACGTGCGGGTCAACGCGCTGTTGCCGTGTGCAATTCCACAGCTCGTGCCGCTCGGAGGTTCTTCTCAGTCGCGGGGGCCGGACGGCGTCCGTCGCGCGGGCCGGGGCGTCGGTCGGCGTCAGTCGCGGGGGCAGACGAGCGTGGAGGATCGGACCTGGCCCTCGGGACGGATCACCTGGTGTCGCGACAGGGGCTTGTGGCAGATGGGGCATCCGCGGTCGACGGAGCGGTCGTCGACACCCTCGTCGTGCCCCGCGCCGATCTGCGACGGTCCCATCTTCTCGATGAGCGTCGTGTTCCACCGCTGGTACCACCCGCTGAAGCGTCCCATGGTCCTGCCTTTCGTTCGTCCACTCATCATTGTTGCACGAACGATCTAGACCGTGTCGACGACGTCGAGCAGGGCGGTGAGTTCGTCCTTGAGGGCCTCGAGTCGAGCGACCGGCCACCCGAGTCGGTCGGCCACCGCGACGGGCACGGCTCGGGCACGCTCGCGGAGGGCTCGTCCGGCCGTGGTCAGCGACACCTCGAGCTGCCGTTCGTCGGCGGCGCTGCGGGTGCGGCGCAGGTACCCGGCGGCCTCGAGGCGCTTCAACAGCGGGCTCAACGTCGCCGAGTCGAGGCGGAGCTCGTCCGCGATGGCGCGCACGGAGCGTGGGTCCTGCTCCCACAGGGCCAGCATCACGAGGTACTGCGGGTGTGTCAGACCGAGCGGGTCGAGCAGGTCGCGGTAGAGCCCGATCACGCTGCGGCTCGTGGCGGCGAGCGCGAAGCACAGCTGCCGATCGAGGGTGAGGGGGTCGAGCTCGGTGGAGGCCATGCACCCAGGATACCGTTCGTGCGCGAAGGACCTGCGGCACGGGGTCCGCGCGGGTCCGCCTGCCTCCACCACGTGAGATCGCAGTTCGTGTCGCCTCCGGAACGGGGGAGGCGACACGAACTGCGATCTCAGGGGTGAATGGGTGCTACTCCGCGCGGTGAGCGGGCACGTGGCCCGAGTCGTGCGGGTTGGCGTCCGGCTCCACCGGCAGCGCGTGGGTGCCCGTGTGGGTGGACTCCTGGGCGCTGCGTCCGTCACCCGGGTGCGACCGCTCGAGCTTGGCGCCC
>Ga0265797_10010069_pt1 | contig 12105 bp, 12 predicted proteins | sample P2T30metagenome_FD_192433 | JGI IMG/M metagenome (GOLD analysis project Ga0265797, IMG submission 192433) | Plant litter microbial communities from East Loma Ridge, Irvine, California - P2 T30 | ecosystem: Environmental > Terrestrial > Plant litter > Unclassified | place: USA: California... | reverse complement strand
TCCGTTGACTAAACACAGCTCAACACTTCACGAACGAAAAGGAAATTAAAATGTATATTGATGAGCCAGAAAACATTACAAGACCCAATATACACAATTGTGGGGTATCTGCAAAACATATACATGAAGGAGCTTAGACTTCTCCCCGCTCTCCGCAAAGAACCGCACTGACACAAGGAAAAGTCGTAATTCGTCGTCTCTAGCACTCCTCGCTCTGGATGTTCGGGTAGAACCACGCCGCAATAGCAATGATAACATACGACGCCATAAGCAAGACGCCCTCGAGCCAGTCTGTATCCAGTCAGTAGCCATTCCCACATCAAAGCAGCGTAGATAGTACTTACGAGACTTGCCGTCCTGAATGAGGTAGTTAACCAAGATAATGGACACAAAAAGGGTCGCAATCTGGAACGTGTCGAAATACAGCGTCATGCAATCTTTGCCCAGGATCCAGCCGAGAATGACGATGAGCGGGAAGACTAGCAGCGCAATCTGCATGCTGGACCCGACAGCCACACCGATAGACAGATCCATCTTGTCTTTAATAGCGACCGTGACAGCGGTAGCGTGCTCGGCTGCGTTTCCAACGATAGGCAAGAGAATCAGGCCGACGAAGACTTTGCCGATGGCGCCGGTTTCGGTGAGACCGTTGATGCTGTCGACCATGAATTCACCGCAGAAAGCGACCAGAGTGGTGGAGAACGCGAGGGTAGCGAGGGCGCCGACAACAGAGAGAGATGGAGTCTCGAAGTCTTCGTCGTCGTCCTTGTTGTCTGCGTGGTCTTCATCTGGGTTCTTGAACAGCATGTTGGCATTGACGCCGCCGCCAGATGCAGCGGCGGTGCCAGCGCCAATGGCGGCAATGCCACGCGTAGCCTCGCCTTCTGACCTCTTCGACGACTTGCGCTTCTCGACCTTTTGGCTGGGCGCGTTGTACATGGTGACGTGGGTCTTGAGCTGGAAGAGAAGGTAGCATCCGTAGACGAACAGCAGGATAACGGCGGTTCCGCGCGAGAGCTCTTGATTCCTTTTCGCGTCACCATTGTTGTCGTTATCCTCGGCAATGCTGTTGTGGAAGACGGTAGGAATGATTAGAGACCCGATTGAGAGCGCAAGCATAGCCGCCGCGGTCTGCGCAACGGTAATGTTGAAGAATTGCTCCGTACGATGGACTCCTCCGAGGAAGAAAGACATGCCGAGGACGAGGAGCAGATTAGATAACATGCTACCAATCAGCGAGGTTTTGACGATAGTGATTTCGTTCTTGATCAAAGCTTGGACGGAAACGATGAGTTCGACCGCATTGCCAAAGGTCGCGTTCAGCAATCCACCAAGCGTCTCGCCGACTCGAATAGCTAGCTCTTCGGTCGCAGTACTCAGCATGGCGGCAAGCGGTATAATGGCGATGAAGTTGAGGGTAAAGATGATGTAAGGCTTGAGATGTTCCTTCTCGCCGGTCTCTGGATTGGTCTTCTTGATGTAGAAGACGGCAAAGCCAATAGGCACAAAGATAAGTAGCACGTTAATCCACGAGAAGAAGACGAAGCGGAGCTGTTGGCCGATCGGAATCTTCCTCTTGTGTGCACGTTTCTTCCTCTCCTCGAGAGACAGCTGATCCGAGTCGATTTGAGTGAGCTCGCTACCCTCACCGCTATCTTGATGGTCTTTCCGGAATACGCCCTTGAATCTGGCCCGCTTCGTCACGCCATTGGTGTGGCCATTGGCATTCTCGGGAATCGTGCTGTCGGTGGAGTCCTTGGTATTGGCGTCCATCATGGGAGTGGCATCCTTTTCAGTGGAGGAGCCAGGGACCGCGTTGAAGTCATGGTGTGATGTAGACGCCGGCTCCGTGTTGTGATGGTGTTGACCTCCGAACTCCTTCTCAGCAGCTCTGCTGTTGTCCAGTCTCTGTTGCTCTTCAATGGTAGGGACGGCGGCCTCGGAACGTGTCGATCTGTGGTGGTGCGGTCGGTTCTCAGGATCGATGGGCGCTTCCCTTGACCGTACTCGGGCGAACGGGTTGTAATTTATGGCACCAGCATCGCCTTGCTGCGACGCAGCGCGATGCGCCTTTCTCCGAATGGCATCTATATTCATGATGTTAGGCCGGTCATACTAGAGTCGTAGAAAGAAAAAGAGGCAGAGACGGGATGTGATGGATCGGAAATGGTGCTCCACTTACGCATGGTTGTGACGACTAGAGTCTACGGCAACTGCGCCGACTTGATGATCCCAGTGGTAGGGGTTGATTTCGAGTGGGACACTCGCGACAATACTTGTATCTGCTCTTAAGATACTACAATCGCTTGGAACGGATACTAGGGTCGTTCGGAATGGTGTTTAGGGGCGGAAACCGTTGGAATGGGGGCGACGAATGTTTGGCCAAACAAGCGCACTGAGGTCGCAAGAGATCTGGTACAAGGGTGCGCGATGGTTGCGGTACAGATCGTCAGGTACCGTTGCCTTGTGGTTGCCAGGGTAATTGCGCCGATGAAGTGAGGAAAGGAGAAAGCAAGGGACGTGTCGTTGTAATTAAAGCCGGTCGTGTTGTCTCCTGGAGTAGCGGCGCAAGTGCAGTGGCGCAAATCATTCACAGCCACAGCACGAGATTTTCAGACGCGACAGAAAAGGCTCGATTGTCGAGAGGCGGAGCAGCAAGCGCAGGCGAATTGCTCACGGTAGATACGAATGGCAGATCTGGCTTCTATGATGGTGGTTGATATGCTCCACTGGATCAAGCTCACGTCACTATCATACAAGCCCAGATCAAGCTGGCTTGGAGAGGCTTGAGTGGCCTTGGAACCGCGGCGAGACCTGGGCGATGACGATGGCTCTGTGCGCCCAAGTTCTGATTGGTACACGCTGAAACGATGCGCTGTTTCCAGCGGGGACAACAAATTCCGCGAGATTTGTATGGTCGCTTGTGGAGTATTTCCTTGCTTCGTTGTGTTCTGATGAGCAGACTTCATGCGCATCTCGGGCCTTCAAGACGCACGCTGTAGATCATCAGATGCATCGCCATCAAACACACGTACAATTTAGAACCTTCACTGCACGTCGAATGCCTTCGAGTGCACGTAAGCTTCGTTCATTTGGCATTTCCGAAAGGATGACAGAATCGATACGAAGGTCTTCGTACTAAGTGAGATACATGTGTTGTTCTATGCGAATGCGAGAATAGATCCCACCAAATCATAAGCTTACCACCTAGTCCCATGATGCGGTTTAGCTTCACCGCATCAGCAACTCTGAACTCAGAGAGCTGCAAGGCACTTAGACCCTGCAGTCAGATCTCCCGGGATGACGTGTTAGGCTTTACGCTGTATCTGCATCGTAGTATGCCTCTTTGAGCGCCTGTTTACGAGCCTCTGGGTTTCTGATTCGCCAAATAAGTTGTTCTTTTCGTAGAACAATTCATTGATATACACATCCACACTAGGAATCTAGAAAGCATATTTCCATGTCCGTTAAGGTAACGCACTATCGCGCCATCTCTGCCAAAGCCATGAGATCGAGTCAAAACGAAGCAAGTGTCTCAAAGCCACACAAGTTTCTTCCTTCGTTGTACATTTCGCAACTCACTCCAATCATGCCCTGCGGACTGAGAATAGCCCAGCAGGACAGCATTTGAACACTTGCTTTCCTGCTTTATCTCACGCTCAACACTGCATGATCTTGTGGTCGATAACATAACATCTGTTGAGGTAACGCATATTACCAACCAAGTACCATGCCCTTGCATTCATAGTCCCTAACGCCATCCAACCGAGTCAAGAACAAGCAGGAGATCCAAAACACCATAGCAGAACGACACACAGTCTCCAGCCTGCAACTGTCCCCAAATGGCGATGCCCTCACGGACCCTGCACCTTGTTATCCCCCTTAATAACATCCGCATACGTCGGCGGCGCTCCCTGCGACCCCTCACCCTCCCCCGCCTCCACAGGCCCAGCTACACTCTTCTTCCCCGCCCCAGCCCCATTCCCCCTCTGTCCCCCAAAGCTCCCCACCCCACCACTCTGCTGCCCCGGAAACTGTCCGCCAGCAGGCTGACTACCCCCCACAGTGCCATAACTCGGCTGAGGCTCGTGCGACACGACGTAGTACGTTGTTCCGCCGCGCTCGCGGTCGGGCACTTGCTGGTAGTGCTCGTATGTCTCGGGGTTCTGCAGGATGATGTACCAGGCGTGTAGGAGGCCGGGGAGGAAGCCGAGGCAGCAGAGGGCGATGTTGATGAGGGAGTCGGCGCCGCAGATGCCTTTCTTGACCCAGACTGTTGTGTGTGTTAGTGACGAGGCCTTTTGAGACGTATGTTGTTGCTAGCTGAGAGCAAAAGATACGCGGGTCAAGAGAGCGAGAAGCCCGTAACGTGAGACTATTCAAAATAGACCCTCGCGGAAGACTTCTTGCCGCTCCATCCTTCAATCTAATGATAGCCTTGTCTTGTGCGCTCGTAACTGAGCAGAAGCAGGAGGAACCTGGGGCAGGCTGTGGGTGCAAACGTACCTCCAATAGGCGGAAACAGCACCGCAAGCAACATAAGGAAGCAGTCCGTGCCGCACATCTTGACGATTCTCACGAGTATAATGTATTTGATAGAAGAGAAGTGTGCGCGGTGTGAATGTGATGTCGTTGCGTGGAGTGTGTACTGTCGATGTTGCCTGGTCGTGTTCAGTTGGTGCTGCGCAGCGCCTTCCGCATGACGATGACGCGTGCTGTGGCGGTGCAGAATGGCGCCTTCCTCGGCACGTGAGGAGAGAAAAGATCACGCACCACGTCACGCATAGCATCGAAATTCAAAGATCATGTCAAAGTTCGTCGTAGGATGGTTTGAAATGATTTCCGGCCTACTCTTTGCCACCGAGATATCTATACACCACGGAGAAGTCCTTTCCTTTGCACTTCTCGTCCTTCTCTGCTGCATCATAAACTGCTCTCGCAGGCTCAGCGAGTGCAAGCTTCACATTCGCCTCTGCCGCAGCCTTGATTGCGAGCTTCAGATCTTTGCTGGCGAGTGCCACTCCGAAACCTCCCTCGTACCCTCGAGAAGCTGGCGAGCCTTCAATGACACCAGGGACGGGGTTGTTGACCTCACTTGGCCAGCACTTGCCAGTACTGATGTTGATCATGCCAGCAAGCGCTTTCGGATCCAAGCCCCACTTGACGCCCATGCTCATAGCTTCTGCTGTGGCAATGTTGTTGAGCGCGAGCAGGTAGTTGTTGGCAAGCTTGCCCTTCAGTCCGGCACCCTGCTCGCCGAGATGCAATACTCTCCGACCCATCAATGACAGGACGGCAGTGGCTCGCTCGACGGCCTCTGGAGCAGCACCGATCATGAAGGTGAGCGTGCCAGCTTGAGCTCCGACGACACCACCAGACATGGGAGCGTCGATGAAGATGCCTTGACCAGCGGCAGCTTTCGCTACCTCTCCCGAGGTCATGGGGTCGATGGTCGAGCAGTCGATGAATAGGCGTTCCTTGTTGACGGAGCCATCTGTGAGTAGTGTTGCTGGCTCGAGCATCTCCTTGAACACGCCTTTGACATGCTTGGGTTCCGGCAGCGACGTGATGACGACTTCCTATGCCAGGTCAGTAATGGCATCTCAAGCTATTCAGCGAACAACGTGATGGATAGAAGAAGCATCAGAGGATTGGCTATAATATTTTGTGTAATCAGGATAAGAGCCACAAAAAGTGACCCCCAACTTAGATCATGGATAGAACAATTAATTCATCATGTAAGAGTGACTGAACAGAATAGAGCAGGAATACGTACCGCTTTCTCAGCGACTTCTCGGACGTTGCTGGCAACTCGGACGCCTTGTGGGTGCTCTTCGAGAAACTGCTTGGACGCAGCAGTGTTGACATCTTGCACGAAGAGAGTGTCCTCAGCGGGGATCTTCGCCCTCAGGTTCTTTGCCATGGGGTAGCCTGTCACTGTTGTCAGTATATCGCGTGGTCATGTGAGCATAGAGAGCACTAACCCATACGCCCTAAGCCTATGAATCCCCATGTAGCTTGAAGATGTTGCGAGCTCGAGAAGCATCTTCTTGAACCCTGCCGCACGGCAGTTGGGGCGGTTCTCCTCGCAGTCGATGCTAAAGCTGATACCGTCCGCATGATGTATGTCTTGTTGTGAGCGTAGCTAAACAGGCAATCGAGAGTCGAAATAGAGCTGTGCTGCGGGACACGGCTGGACGCGGTCTCCGCTTGGTTCGGGTTGGCTCAGCCGAGGTGTGCGTTAAGCATCGAAGAGCGAGATCTCCAGGTATCACCGACGCATCGGTGAGGCGGAATTGTCTCAAGGCATGGTCAAGAAAGAGTAGGCGCGCCAATGAGCGACGGGCACGACTAGGAATCTGGTGCTGGTGGTTGTTGCGCGTGTTGACGAAGAGCCGAGAAATTTTCGAAGGAAAAGCGTTTCCAGCTGGGGTGACTAAGCGAGAGCTTGGCATTTCGGCCTTCACGACTCACTCAAACGTCGTGAAATACGCAATCTTTGTGAAAGCGATGCATTCTGGGCATCCTTGTGCAATCCATTCTTACGGCTCACAGACAATTCCAAACCATACACACAACCGTAGAGGTTCACATCCAGTACAGCCACAATTTGTAAAGTACTACTGTACAAACCCATGGCAAGCAGTACCTGCACAACACAGATCCCTTAAACCACAATATCATCTCGCCATTCCGTCACGATTCCCTAGCCGCCGAAGGGTCCGGAACATATCCCACAAGTCTTTTATAAAAGCTCGGCCGACCATCCATTCCCGACCGCCTGTACTTATACTTGAGCACTCTCATCCAGCCGCGAGAGGTATATCTGCTCTCAAAAACGGACTCAGTCAATGGTCGATCGGCGCCGAAACCTACGTTTACCGGGGTCTAAAGCTCTCATGTTAGTCATCGCACTAATCTCTTTGGCAGCTCGAAAAGAATACTGCTTGAAGCCCTGAGTCTTCGTCCATACTAAGATAGATCTATGGGTATCTTGGGGTATGTAGTGATAAAAGGCCAGCGCAAATGCAAAATCCACATTTTCAACTCACGACCGGCTCTTCTTGTTCGTCTGACTCGTCGGAGATCTCGATCAGCTCGTCTGCAGTGCGCTTGCTCGTCTTCTTCTTGCTCCCCTTGCCGCTGGACGGAGCGCTAATAGCGTCCAGGAACTGGTTGTTGCTCATGTTGGAGTGGAGCTTGGGTGTCTCGGAAATGTCAGGGAGGAAGAGCCGCTCGCTGTAGGCCGCGTATGCTTCTTGTGTCTGTAGCGATGTCAGCTGTTGTTGCTAGATCAGAGAGGAGGTCACATACGTCTTCGTCGGAGTAGTTGAGCCTGTACCAGGCTTCCTGGTTGGTGGACTTCATGAAGGATTGGGTCTGTTCGGCTGCTGTGTCGCCGCCAGCTTTCTTGACGGTGGGTATGAAGGCCTTGGGCTCCACGGGCTTTGCGCCTTCTGCCGACTCCTTCTCGCGGCGCCGGTTGACGGCTTCTAGCTGGGCGGATGCGTCGAGATGGTGGAACTGCGTGCGCAGCTGTACGAGGCCGTTCAGGCGTGTGAGATGTAGTTGATCTGGTCAAATTAGCATGCTGCTTGCACCTGCACGAGTGAGGCCTACCGTCGCGGAACGTCCCCAGCATGTAGCTCGGCCCTTTGTCCTGGTCGTTCTGGATCTGTCCGCCAAAAGTCTGCATGTTCAAGACGTGGCCCTTCTCGTTTGCATCCTCAAAGTGCGTGACATACTCCTCGAAGTTGTCGTCGTCCTCAATCGCAGTCGGCGCTACAGGGCCACCCTCGCCAGCACCTGCACCCGCACCAGCGCGGTTGGTTGCGCGTGGCATAGTCCGCTCGAAGCCAGATGCGATGCCGAACGCCCGCTGTCCAAAGCCCTTCGTCTTGCGCAGCGACTCGCCCCAGCGCACGCCGGCCGGGCGGTTGTAGTTGTGGTGGATGTCTATCGGAACGTCGACTTCGATGAAGCCCGAGTCCTTCTTGACACGCAGTTCGCCAGGCTGACTCTGGGTGGCCTTGGTGAAGGGCTGGTCGGGCATGCGATTCAGGTACTGCAGGACGTAGAGCTGCTGCTCCTCCATCTCGGGGGTGATGTAGACATCGTACTCTGCGACCACGGGGTCGTCGTCTTCCATGTCCATGTCTACTGATGCTGTGTTAGTCATGGTTATTAGCAGCAGGATCAAGTAGTATGCGCCGATCAAAGGCCGGTCTTACGAGCCATGTGTGTTTATGTGGGAGAAGAGGCGCAAGGTAAGAGTGACTGGCGCCAAAAAGTTCCCAGAACGCGAGGCGGGGCAGGCGCGTTAAGTTCCGAACCTCTTGGAACTTTTGTGGGTCGTGTAGGCAACGGGTCTACTATGTCATTATCCCCGAGAGACGTCGAGACATTCACCTCGTGCTTTGCTCTTCTTCCTTTCTGCATTGGAGCTGTAGCGTAGTACAATGGCTTACATAGCGCCAATCCACCGCCCGAGCAGCGTCCGCCATGCGCTCAAGCTGAACTTCCTCGCCCAAGATGAAGACTGTTTGGTCGTTGCGTAAGCAGAGCAATTCCTATAGATCCTGCGATGCTGATGTCCTTATAGCAAGGCAAATCGACTCGAGTTCTACACCCAGACACCCGATGGATTGGCCTTACAGCACCAGAAAGCCATATATGGCAAAGTCACTATGCTCCAAAAGCTCCGCCCTGCGCTATCGCCCACCGACCACCTCTTCGTCGGGACCGACCGCTTCATGTACTTTACGCTGTCTTGGAATGCCGAAAAAAAGCAGCTCCAGACGGAAAAGTCGTTCACAAGCGTCGCGGACAATGCTGCGCGGGAATCACAGACAGGGGAGAGGTGCCATGTAGACCCTACTGGCCGATTCATGACGATCGAGGTATACGAAGGCATAATCACAGTCATTCCATTAATACAGCGAGGGAAGAAGAGAAAGCAGGAGCCAGACATCGCCAGTCTCGGAGAGCCCCAGCCCGTGAGACTGCCAGAGATGTTCGTTCGTTCCTCAGCTTTTCTAAAACCGAAAGCCTTCGACGACAAGCCCAAGCTCGCACTTTTATACGAGGATACACATTCACAGGTTAAGTTGAAATTGCGAGAAATTGCGTTCTCGGGAAGCGAAGGGGTGGAATTGGAAGATGGCGAGGCATGCAGAGCAGAACTCGAGCTTGGGGCGAGCCACCTGATACCGCTGGAAGAGCCTTCACACGGCTTGATCGTCATTGGAGAAACTTCAATTGCATACTTCGACGAGGAAACATCACAATTACAAACGGAGCCTCTGGACGAGGCAACTATCTTCGTGGCCTGGGAACGCATCGACGCGCAACGCTTTGTGCTCGCCGACGACTATGGCCGCCTATATCTATTCATGCTTGTTCTGGACTCTCGAAACAGGGTACAGTCCTGGAAGCTGGACGTCATTGGACAAACCTCACGAGCAAATGTCTTGATCTACCTGGACGCAGGATACGTCTACGTTGGCTCACATCAAGGCGACTCGCAAGTGATTAGGATTACCGAAGGGTCGATGGAGGTCGTTCAGAGATTCTCAAACATCGCACCCGTGCTGGACTTCACAATCATGGACATGGGCAACAGATCCGGCGAAGGACAGGTCAACGAGTACTCCTCTGGACAGGCTCGCATTGTCACCGGAAGTGGCGCATACCAGGACGGCAGTCTTCGCAGCGTCAGGAGTGGCGTAGGTCTCGAGGATCTTGGTGTGCTGGGCGAGATGGAGCACATCTCGGACCTGTTCAGCCTGAAGTCGAGCGCTTCCACCGAATATGCTGACACTCTTCTCGTCACCTTTATCAACGAAACACGAGTCTTCCGCTTCGACTCACAAGGCGAAGTTGAGGAAGTAGGAGACTTCGCGTCCTTGGCACTGGACGAGAACACTCTGGCTGCTTCAAATCTCTCACAACGCGGAGTCGTGCAAGTCACGAGCCAAAGGGTACGGATTTGCGACCTTGACGGAGGCATGACTACCTCAGAGTGGACTCCACCTAAAGGAAAAACAATCACTGCTGCATCTGTGAACGAAACACACGTGCTACTCTCGCTTGGAGGCGTAGCCGTGACTGCTCTATCTGTTGATGGCCTCGCAGTCGTTGCAGAGAAGACATTTGGGGTGGAGAGCCAAGTTGCTTGCATTGCATTACCCGCTGCATCGAGCCCGATCTGCTTCATTGGGTTCTGGAAAAACTCACAGCTTGCGATCTGCTCACTCGACACACTAAAAGCCGTCAAGACCGTACAAATCTCTGAAGACTCTGTTCCGCGGTCACTACTACTCACACAGATCTTCGCTGAGCAACCACCAACCCTCTTTGCTGCGATGGCAGACGGTAATGTTGTGACCTACACCTTCGATCCTTCTAGTGGCGAGCTATCTGGGCGAAAGAGCATTGTTCTAGGAACACGAGAAGCCACGTTCCGGGCACTACCACGAGGCGACGGCGTGTACAACGTCTTCGCAACATGTGAGCATCCATCGCTCATCTACGCGTCAGAGGGTCGCCTCGTCTACTCTGCGATCACAGCAGAAAATGCAACAACAGTATGCTCTTTCGACTCGGAAGCCTACCCCGGTTCAGTAGCTATCGCCACTTCCGATGACCTACGCATCGCCCTCGTGGACACCGAGCGAACAACACACGTCCAAACCCTGAAGGTCGACGAGACCGTCCGCCGAATAGCCTACTCACCCAGCCTAAAAGCATTCGGTCTCGGCACCATCAAGCGCGTGCTCAATGGCGGCGAAGAATTTCAACTCAGCCACTTCAAGCTCGTCGACGAAATCCAATTCAAAGAGCTCGACACATACGCCCTCAATGAAGAAGAACTCGTCGAATGTGTTATGCGCTGCGAAGTGCCCGACGGCTCTGGCGAACTTGCAGAGCGCTTCGTCGTCGGCACCGCGTATCTCGACGACCAGAACGCAACTGCAGAGCGCGGCCGCATTCTCATACTGGAAGTTACACCTGAACGAGTCTTCAAACTCGTCACTGAGATCGCTGTCAAGGGCGGCTGTAGATGTCTCGCCATGTGCGAAGGCAAGATCGTCGCCGCGCTCATCAAAACAGTAGTCGTGTACGACGTCGAGTACAGGACGCAAAGTAAACCCGACCTCGTCAAAGCCGCAACATTCCGCTGCTCCACCGCACCAATCGACATGACCGTTACCGGCTCGCGCATCGCCATTGCAGACCTCATGAAGTCGCTCGTCGTAGTCGAGTACCAGAAAGGCGAAATGGACTTGCCAGACAAACTCGTCGAAGTCGCGCGCCACTTTACAGTCGCGTGGTCTACGGCGTGCGCAGAGGTTGACGAGAATACTTACTTGGAGAGCGACGCGGAGGGCAATATCATGGTGCTGTACCGCGACCCCAAAGGTGTGACAGAAGACGATCGGCGGCGACTGAACATCTCGTCCGAGATGTTACTAGGCGAAATGGTGAACCGCATACGAAGAATAGACGTCGCATCCGCCCCAGACGCCGCCGTCATTCCCCGCGCCTTCATGGGCACCGTAAGTCGCCCCATACCCCCCCATCCACACCCCCCATCTCTACTAACACTCCACCAGGTCGAAGGCTCAATCTACCTCTTCGCCCTAATATCCCAAAACTACCTCGACTTACTAATAACCCTGCAATCGAATCTGGGCACCCTCGTCGCTGCGCCGGGGGACATGGAGTTCGCCAAGTACCGCGCTGTGAAGAACCAGGTGCGCGAGGAGGAAGAGCCGATGCGCTTTGTGGACGGGGAGCTGATTGAGAGGTTTTTGGATTGTGGGGAGGATGTGCAGGTTAGGGCGATTGAGGGGTTGGGCGTGGGGTTGGAGGAGGTTAGGGGGTTGGTGGAGGGGTTGAGGAGGCTGCATTAGAATTTAGGGGGTTGTTGAAAATGAGTAATTGATTTCTTGACGAAGTGTATTGATTCTTGGTGTGTTCGTCCGGTTTGTTCTGAGTATTATACACGCCCATCCTCCACACCCCCAAGACTTCACACAGGCCTTCCTTCCCTTCTTCTTCTTCTTCTTCTTCTTCTTCTTCGTTGTGCCTGTCCCCCACCAC
>Ga0265797_10010068_pt1 | contig 12105 bp, 15 predicted proteins | sample P2T30metagenome_FD_192433 | JGI IMG/M metagenome (GOLD analysis project Ga0265797, IMG submission 192433) | Plant litter microbial communities from East Loma Ridge, Irvine, California - P2 T30 | ecosystem: Environmental > Terrestrial > Plant litter > Unclassified | place: USA: California... | reverse complement strand
ACCCATGTCCAAGCTCGTGCACTCGAGGCGCATGCCCAGCACATCAGTCAGCGAGCAGAAAACTCGCTTCATATCCAGTAATCATCTGCCTTCTTCGAGCTTGTACAGTACTAGACTTCTTCGGCTGCCGATATGCCTACTGCACCGTGTGTGCCTCTCGGATACCCTTTTTACACAAATTTTTCCATCGGGTCACGACATTCCCAAACGACCACACGCTCATTCATTGATGGGCCTTCTTGTACAGCTTGCTTCGTTGATCTGGATCAAACGCACTGCTTCGGTTGCTTAGCGACAGTTAAAGCACCGCGTCTTCCAGTTACATATTATTCCGGTGTGGATGGTTCCAGAGATACGTGCAGTCACCATCCGTCTACTCACCTTTGACGACATCGCTGCCAATACTACTCCCATTTTTATCATTTCAGGCGTTGGGGACAGGACGCAGGGCGTTCCTTCTCATCTTGATTTTTCGGGTTTTATTAGGAATTTGTACACATGGCGCTACGTATCGAGGCACGTTGCTGGCGAGCAATCGTGTCTGACCCGGCGGTGGCTGTAACACGCGCAGAGTAAGATGATACTATGAACAATCCTTTACGACAATCTGGGTATAGGGTATGGGCGGCGTAAATGGGACAACGGGTCAAAAAGTCAATTTTGATCACGCAGCTAGGGAATGCCTGCATCACGAATGAAAAATCTACCACCCCAAACTCCAGTATGCCTTGTGACTCCGCGATATGCCGCTGATACTTCAACCGCCTTCTCCGGTGCAACCCCTACATGAGATTCAGGTTCACCAAGCATTCTGATTCGTTCGTTGTGCTGTGTCACCATCTTAGCGGGTGGCTGACAACTGCGGCGTTGCTCTCGAACCAAGCAGCGGCGACGCCGTTTTGAACCTAAAGATAGCCAAAAGCCACCTGAGCAAGATCAAGATCTGGACCCTTCAACGAAATGAAATCTAGCTACCAAAAGACACATTGCGTGACTTGGACATGTCCTCATCTCCGCGCACATCTACACGGTAGACTACACCACAAGAAGCCCCCAACCAATCCGCCATCTCGATGACCAACACCTCGATGCTCACACTACCCCAGCGCCCAGCCCAAGCTACATTAAGCCTCACAGCCTCACTCCTCTAACCCAAACACACCACGCAGCGCCGCCGCCGCCTTCGCCAAGCTCCTACGCGTAAAACCACTCGTACGCAGATCAAAGCACTAACGCACTAACCCAAATGCAACCACACACCACGTGTACATACGAGCGTGCGAGTCTCCATCAATCCCCCGGATGCGCTCGGATGACATGGAACACGGCCGGCACCATTGGCGGCGATGCAGCCGGTGCGCCAGCCGCAAAAAACGTGTACGGTGTCGGAGGTAACTCCGGCGTTATCATGGGATTGGGTGTGGATGGGAATAGCGCGGACATGACATGGAGGGACGGCGCAGGGTACCGGGTCAATCAAGGATTGTGAGCAGGGTCAGGGTCAGGGTGGGCTGGGGAAGGAGGGATCGGGGGAGTGTTGCTGTTCCTGGATTGAGAGGATGGGGGATTGATTGGGGTGAGAGGCCGGTCTTGGGATGTGTTACGTTTTGAGTGTGTTGAGCGATGGTGTTGGGATGGTAGGGCCGATGATATGAGATGGGGGTGAGGCTGAGGCTGAGGATGCGATTGGGTGAGGGTGGAGGAGTAGGAATATGTGGATGGGAATTGGAGTCTGGCATGCGATATGGAGTGTGTTTGTGATGTATACTGTGAGAGCGCGGTACTTTCTATGCGGCGACAGTATGGACTTGTTCTCGAGTATGTGTCGACTACACAAGTTCTACGCTAAGCTCAGCCCTCTGGACCTGCAGCCCTAATTGTCCTCCGTTCACGAATTCTACGTGGGCAGAAAATCGAGGTGTAAGGGCTGTCATTCGCGACTACCTGCCATGCGCACGCGAAGAGCTGGCTGCGACGCGTTGATTGGCTAGATTTGGAGCTTGGGTCGCGTACACCTTCCGCTACAGATCGCTCTTTCACGTCAACCACATTCGCGTCTCTGGTTCAACAAATAGCCTATTTATCATCACACTCGATTCGCAGGAAGCATAGCAGATAATAAGAAGCGTATCGGTTGTCAGGATGTCGCGCCCAGCAGCGCGTAAGGCCGCTCCTAAGGGGGAATACATCGAGACCGTATGTCTCTCCTCCCCTTCCGCATCAACAAAACACCGGAAAAACATTATACATATCTTGCGCACCCCATTACCACATCCTTGCCATTTCATAACTCCATCACAACCCCAAACCATGCCCCTCCCCACTAACACCGCCCCCAGGATTCCGGCAACAAAGTCTCCCGCCGCAGCGCGATCACCGGTACTGCCAACATCACGCTCGGCGGGCGCACCGTCATCATGGCCGACGTGCAACTGCGCGGCGACCTGCACCCCACACGCTCGGCACCTTCTTCGTCTGGTAAGGACGTGACGCCGACGAGCATCAGCATAGGGCGCTGTACGGTCATCAGCCACGGAAGCGTGATTAAGCCGCCGAGCAGGATTAGTAGGGGCCAGGTGCATTATTATCCGATGAAGATTGGGGATAATGTTTTTGTTGGTACGTTTTGTTGATTTCTCTTTCTTTTCACTTGTCATGTTGGAACATGGGTCTGGGTAGGATGGATTAGAGGATATGGGTGTGGTGTACATCATGCTAAACGATGTGACAACAGGGCCAAACTCGACTGTCCAGGCTATTTCCATTTCTTCTCATGTACACATCGGGCATCACTGCAATATCGGTCCTTTTGCTATCATTAAGGAAAACGTCAAGATATTACCACATACCGTTGTACCAGCGAACATGGTCATTGCATCGGGGTCTGTGGTGGGTGGTCAGCCGGCGAGGGTAGTAGGCGACGTAGGAGAGGGATGGGGTGTTAGTGGAGGTGGTGGTGGTGGATTGGGTGTTGGCGGTGGAGGAGAGGAGAAGTGGGTTGAAGGTGGCGATCTGAGGGAGCTCGTTAGAAGTATTAGATGATGGTGGGAGTTGCGCGTGGGTCGAGACGGGATGGGGATGGAGAGCTATGGCGAAGAGAAGAATGGGGTGATATCTAGGGAGGGTTGATGCATTCTTCCAGAACGTTGCGAAATGCTATTTCTGGTTCATTGAAGCTATCAAACTACAATACAGGTAGTTCAGATTCTATCTCAAATATGTACAAAGAAAAAAGGCGAAAAGCGCCAAACGATCGAGCGCAAGACTTGCGCAACTCAGCGACTACCAACGATGCTGCATCGTAACTTCCAAGCCAGCCCTCAAATATCGCTACCTAATCATCATATGGACCGTAACAACCGTGTCGTTCGTATCACTCAAAATCGCCATGAAACGCATACACAGATCGCAGCGAAGCGTCTCCATTCTCTATCCTAGCTATTACCCGCCCGTAGGTGGCCAACATATTTACATCCATCTACACCATCTCGTTCCCCTTCTGCGCTTTGACCTCCATGGTGGTCAACTCAAACTCCCTCTTCTGGTAGATACCCTGCGTGTCCCAAGAATCGGGGCAACTCTCGCTTTTCGTATCGTTTAAGGTGGTTCGTCCATCGGAGTAGATGTGTGCCTTGTGCGTGGATTTGGTGCCGATGGTTGGGCCGGGGCCGAAACCGAAACCGAAAAGGGATGGAGCTCTGTGTGATGTTAGCGTTTTGTGACAACGACGGTACAAGATGAGGACGTACCGGCTGCGTCGCCTTGTTCCTTCTGCGGTGGACGCCAGCTTCTTCGATGTAAGGGAAGTCTTGATGTCCCGGAGGAGAGGTCGCAATACGGGTATACACTGGACGATGATGGTGCCGACGATCTCCGAAGAATACCAAATGTTGGAATGAGCGTTGCGCCAGAAGTACCACTCGTCCTTCACGTTGCCCTCGTCTTTCCAGCCTGTGCGTACAGCAGATACGATCGCAACAAACATTCCCTATTCCAAAGTCAGTGGTGGATTATAGGGGCATACTTTAAGCGACGCACCAGACTCATGGCAACACAAAGCCCAATCTTTTCCACCTTCCGCATGTCGAGGTTCCATGTGATGACCCAGGGAAAGACTGCGAGGATAAAGTCCATGATGATGTTGTACACGTTGCCGCCTTCCTTGAAGTCGTCCCTAAACTTCGAGTCCAGGCAGAAATCCAAGCGGTACCAGACGTCGTAGGATTCTTTGCCGCACACTTTTGCCCATTGGAGAATGACCTTGGCAACCATGTATGCATTCATACTGCCGATGATAAACCAGAGAATCCATTGGCCCCAGTTCTTAGTCAGCTTCAGCAAAGTGACGGCGAAGGCAGTTTTGGTAAGCGATTGGTTGATCAGTGTTCCACAGGAAGTAATGTTGATAAGTATGTGCATTCGATCATCCCATGTGTCGGTCACATAGCCCGTGGCGTACTCGGTTGTGATGATGGCATTGTTGACAGCAAGTAAGACCTGTTACATCGTCAGCTACGACTATCTGTAAGCCCAACAGGTGTCTTACCCATGCAACGAGGAGGATGTGGTCATCCCACCAGAGACCGTGGCGACGAGTGACTTTGATCCATATCCGGAGCGCCAGGAAGAGTGATGCACCAGCAAACAACGCCCATAGCCCAATGTTCAACTCGAGCGAAGGATCCACGTAGTGGTGACCCGAATCATCGTGGTTCCGGCGGATCATGTTTTCCCAGCGGTCGGAACGGGATGCGGCATAGAAGCGAAATGAAGGAAACCGTAAAGAGTGAGATGTAGTCGCAGACCGACAAAGTTAAGAAACGAACGAACGAATGCCTCCGGCACTCTACACTGAATGACCGGGGTGGTGGGTGGAAGAAACGACGAACAAGAAACGCCGTAAAGTGCGAAGCGGCACGAGGTCTAGATGACATTTGCGCATCCCCGTGCAAGGATTCCAGGGCTTTCCTGTTGTTAGCATCGATCACAGCCCAGCAAGCGACAATCTGCTTGACATTCCAGACTCGGAGGTTTTGAAATGAGTCCCATCTCGAAGGATGGTTGGTGGAACCACTATGCCGGTAGTGGGCAAGCCCCGGGCGCCGTCGCACGATAACAGCTGTATCTTCCGATGTATCCTGGGGAAGCTCGTGTTTGCTAACTGAGATAGACGTTAGTAGGCGAGCCTCCCATGGCGTGTGCTGAGGCGGAAGGGCTCCGTCATTTAGTACGCTTGGGAGAAGCAAGCAGAAGCTGCTCAGTGCCCTTTAAGCGGTGGTTTGACGACATTCAGATCAGCGATGGTCATGGCTATTGAGATAGCTGCCACACAGTGGGACAACGTCGCACAGATGTGCGAAACATGGCAAATGCCGCGACCGTGCTTGCGTCTCCTGGGTGTGCGCAACGTTCCAAAGTCGTTCCAACGTCGTTCGAAACAGGCCACGTGCTGAAGACGCCACTGCGCCCGTGTACTGGCGGAGAATTACGACTACGATTATCCTTGGGGGGCGGCTCGATATTAATCGATGCATTGCAAACACCAGGTCAGCTGCGCCGAGCGTATGGTACGGAATGGGTAGGCCCGGGAAGCCGCAGTTATGCCGACCGGTAATGACTGGCATCCCCAGCGCGCAGACTCTGCTGTTGGGTTTCTTCGCAGAGTTGCACACGAAATCGATGAATCGCGAGGGAAGGGGTGGACAGAAGTGTTTCAGATTGAGAGACGCCGGGTCAGTAGCCGATGCGCTGTTTCGAAACGGGTAAAGCATATCCGGGCGCATGAACGAGGACGTCATTCGATCGTGCGCGCGACGAACACCTCCCTTTTTCTTCTCTATTTCCGACATACCATGCTATAACAAACACATCGGTTAGCAGTATAGGAGGAGAGATGCTGGATGACTTTAGAGAATTCGCAAATGAAGGTTGCGCGATGATGGTTCCTCATTACCCACACCTCCAAGCGAAAACAATCGGGCATGTATAGCGGCGTTCCTTCTCTCTCGCTCTTATCTCACTTGCTGTGCAATTTCTCAAGATGCTCGTTCCTTTTTTCCTACTCCCTCCACTTCGCGATAGTTCGACGTCCTGTAACGCCCCAACGGCGCGCAATCTCAGGTTTCGATGTAGCGCAACCGCCGTGAACCCCAAGACTAAAGGAACCAGAACAAACTACACGCAGGCGCATATCGAGTTCAGATTGAGAAATTGCATTCATCTAGTTCGCCAGATCTTGAGTTGATCTAGGGCTCGCTCCTTCTTCGACACCGTTAGAGACCCGTTTCGCCAGGTGCGCATCGCCGTCCAAGCGGCATGCCAGTGCCTCCTCGAAGTCCTCGGATGCGATTGGCTCGTCCGTGCTTGGAAAATTTTGTCGGCAAAACGTGTCTATTAGCCGACCTCAGATCGATCTCTTGGTTGTAGATTTGGGTGGATGGACATGATCTTCAATGTAGCAAGCATCCCCTGTTAAAGGGGTTGAGGGCGCGTGCTCTTGCGACTTGAGAAGGGTGAGCGAGATTCGTTGGGTGGTCTAAATCAACGTTCGCATGGGCAGCCACGCCCTACGAGGATTGGGCCTCACCATACCTAGGTATCCGCACTCGTAGTCGCCTGGCTCTATCCAACTTGTTTTGAAAACATATCGCAGACATGAGCGGATCTTCTGCAAGTAGTTGTGTTTCCGTCTTGCAATAGAAGCGACATCATTAGCGGATACGACGAGGTTCGCGAAGCTACCCATGGTTACGCGATGATGGGTACTACCACTGCATACCTCTGGCGAACCAAGGGAGGGATTTTGCGGTACTATTTCTTTATGATAAATCTAGAATTACCGTGCAGTCACCATCGCGCAACAAATCTCCTCTCACATCTCAAAAAGGAGAACACGACTCACAGCTACATTCAACAGCCTGTCCAAGCATACGCAGTTCAGCAAGATGGTTCCGTGTTTAACGCCGGCAAGCGCACTGCGCTTCGCAACCAGTCATGCCACCAGTTCAACAAGAATGTCGCTCTTCTGTACACTTGCAAGGCCATCCACCTTCTCAAGAAGGAGCCTCACTCTATCTCGCGGCTTCCGATCGTCTATCCAGTCCTTAGGCCCCTACAAGAAGACTGTAGCTGCACCAAAGGATTCACCACCCCGCTTCCAAAGACCAATACCTCGATTCACCCCTTCTATTTCGTCCCCACGGAAAATTAGGTATCGACACACATCCAAGGTCAAGAAGCCCGTGTCCAACATCCGCAGATACTCAATCCTCGCTCTACTGCTAGCCCCCAGTATAACCTTTCTAGCCGTCGGAGTGTTATACGGATATGGATTCAGCGAGCCGACCTCCAAACAAGGGGGTGAGAAAACGGGGAAAGCAACGAGGAAAGAAGTGGGAAACAAAGCGGGAGAGGCATTGAAAGACGGCCTCAGTGACCCTTGGATGACGCACGTTGATGGATTCCGGGTGCATAGTTACAGCCAACCCTTGCCATGGCAACCCTGGCAACCCTGGCTCGTCGGCTTATACATCTACGGAAGCTTGGAGTAATCAATCTGGAAGGCTTTTTGAGACGCCATCATTGTCCCACGGCGTCCGGACACAGGATCACCCTAGCGGCCACAACGCCGACGCGAGACTATCAACACCTCACCAAAGACGAGATCCTTATCCATCTGCAACGACATCCACGTCGAGCTCTCGTTCACATACGATACCAAACCCCGGGAATTTTGCGCAACACGCGATAATGTCCTCTCTGCCGTCGCGTGCTGCATTTTGAAAAGGAAGAGGTCTCCTGGGAGTGCAGATTCGGACCTCCAGTCCCTCAACAGTCAGCTTACATCCCTGCGCAGTGTGTATGCTTTTCGATATGAGTATATGCCGCTACCTCCCTTCTCTAAAAAGACAGTAGGGACGAGACAGAAGTATACATGGCCTTGGGATTTGGTAAACTTGGGTTCTGATACCAATGTAGTCTGCAGCGCACCTGTTATCACTTCCAGTCTATTTTATGGTTAGCTCGCAATAGAAAGTTACCAGGAGTCTACATTGCCCTAATACTTCAACAGTTCTCGTTCTGATACTAACATAGTCGCAGCGCACCTGTTACTGTTCTTGACCCATGTTGCAATTAGCTAGCAATGGAACTTACCCAGGAGATCACATTGCCCTGGGGTGTTAGAAGCGTTCACTTTTATAACAATGTAGGCTGCATTACCTCTTTTGTGGTCTTCAATGTCAAGTAGTGGGATTCCATCATGGCAGTATCTTATTTTTGTACCAGCTATGTCTTGATGTCATATGAAGGGACTACCTCAGTCAAGCCTATCGACATACCCTGACACTCCACTTTCCGTCGCAATCCTCATCCAGTCTTCAGTTGGGCTTGAACCAAAGCTAGCGCCTAGTTGTCGACGGCAAGCAGAACAGCCTCATACTTGTTCTTCCAGTAGAGAGCATCGCTGCTAGGCGCAGCAGCTCCAACACCGTTAGTCTTCTTGGAAACTTTGGCTTGAGTAAGCTCGAGCTCCAGGCCCCGGATGACTTCGTCCCTGTCAACGACCTCCTGGCGGTACTGATCGGCCTTTTTGTAGGTGGGCAGCATCTCCTTATACTCGCTATAGGAGCGCTTAGCCAGCTCAGTCCACTCTAGAACGGTTCCCTCGAGCTCTTTGATCTTGTCCTCCCGAGCACGTGCTTTCTCCTCGTTCATGAAAGACGGAGAGCCACCTACAGCGAAAGTGGGGCTCTTGGAGGCCTTGAGTTCGTTGATATCGGCCTTGAGTTTGGCGTTCTCCTCCTTGAGGGACTCGTAGGTCTGTACGGCCATCCTGTGCTCTTTCTGCTTGGCGAGAAGGTCGGTATTCTCCGATTCTAGCTGGTCAACCTCATCGTCAAGACCCTCGAGCTTCTTCAGAAGCCCCTCCACTTGAGTCTTGGTCTTGGCTTCTTCCTTCTTGCTGGTGTCCAAATCGGCGCTGAGAGTGCTGACTTGTTCGGAAAGAGTCGACTTTGCTCGCATGAGTTCGGTAACCTGGGACTCAAGATCGGCGACTTTGACGAGGCGCTGCTTCAGCTCGGCGTTCTCCTTCTGGCTACTACCAAGGTCGATCTTCAGGCCTTCAACTTGCTTGGTCTGCTCGTTGAGTTTCTAATGGCATATTAGTTCAACCTGCACTTAACTTGCTTGTTATGTCAAAGCCACTTACCGCGAATGCCTTCCCATGTTCAGCTGCCTGGTTGCTGTAGCGCTCGTTCAGAGCCTTGTTTTCCTTCTTTGCCTTTTCGGCCTCGAGTCTAGCAGTGCTCTCGCCTCCCTTCAACTGGCTGATCATGGTGTTCAGAGCCGTGTTCTTCTGTGTCTCCTTCGCGAGAAGATCGGCAGTCGACTTGAGCTCAGCGGTGAAGCGATCGGTTGTCGCCTGCTCGTCGGCCTTAGTCTTAGCCTGGACGTCTTCGAGCGCTTTGCGCAGAGTGTCGGCTTCTGCAAGGAGCTGCTTCTTGGATTCCACGAGATTCTCCAACTCCTTTCCGAGAGCGTCGACTTTGCGAAGATCTTCCTCCTTTGTAGAGCGCGCTTGCTCTAGTAGGTGCGCATAGTTGTCAATCTCGGTGCGGAAGTTGCCCTTCTCCAGCGTCAGGCGTGAGACGCGCTCTTGGAGGGCCTCGAGCTCCTTCAGCTTGTCGGCAGTCTGCTCCTTGTGCGCAAGGAAAGCCTCCTGGTGCTCGAGGATGAGATTGTGCTGGATGTTGACCTACATGACGTGAAAGAGTTAGTGACTGATTCATCGGTATGAAAGACCTTTTGAGAGCGACTCACCTTCTTGTGCTGAGTGTTGAGCTCGTCTTGCGAATCCTTGATGGCCTCGTTCACCATCGAGCTGTGATATAAGCTCATGTTGTCACGCTGCTTCTCCAGGAACACAGGCAGCTTCTCCTTGGCGTCATTTGCCGCAGCAAAGAGCGCCTCCAGCTCATTCCACAGGGCTTCGACAGTTGGGTTGGTCGCATCCGGTGACTCTGCGCGGATCAGCTCCAACAGTCGGCGCGTATTGGTGACCGTGGTCGAGACAGTCCTGGTGAACTTTTTGGCATGCTTGGCGACTTGTTCCTTCAAAGCATTACCTTGCGAGATGGCGAGCTGCGCATCGGGGTTGTTCTGGGCTGTGTTGAGGACTACGTGAGCGCCACTGTCTGCGTCAGCGTTGTGGTGAGCGTCTTTGAGGGCCACATTGGAGTTGCTGGTGTTGGGGGTAATGATCTGCTCCTTGGTGGCGATGACGCTGTCGACAGTGGGGGGAGCAGCAGCGATGGATGCAGATGGGTTGATGGACGTGGCCAAAGCTGCCTTCTTCAAGTGCGGAGCAGCATACTTGGAGTATCCGAGAGAGACGGGGCCCATGTAGGGCTTCGCGGATGCCATGTTGCGTGGTGGATGGAGAGAGCGCGGAGTTCTGTGCTTGATGTGAGCCGCTGTCAATCACTACCGTCGGATGTGAAAGTGAGGTCGCCGTTGCGCACGATGTAGTCGGATGCGACCAGTGAGGGACACGACTTACAATTGACGGTGGACAACTAGGAGAGTGCAAGCCGGCTTTGTTCGAGAGGGTTGGAGGTGCGATAATCTGGTTGGTGGGGTGAAGCTCTTGCGGTGTTTGTGGACTGAAAATAGACCTTGGGAGGGCAGTCGCGCTCGGCCTCAGGGCAACAACGTAGGCAGGTACTCTCGCCGCCTAATCGAGCCAATCTCATCGATGAGAGAGATATCGGTAGACGTATGCGATCAATACATCTTCGTAGTAAAGTGAAAAATGAAGAGAATGGATTATGACTTGTCACGTGCTGGCAGAGAGGGCGACTGCCTTCACCTTTTCCCACGCTAGCATAACGACTGGAAGGAGCTGTGAGTAGTTGGCAGTCACACTGAAGAACGGAGGCGCCTCATACAAGGAAGACATTGAACAAGTGCGCCACAGTCTACGTTGTCTAAGAGGTGAAAGTTTACGATATCCTGAGATAATGTGGACTTCTAGTTCTTTGCATTCTTCCTCATCAGGAAGGAGACAGGAAAGACGGAAGAAGTGGACGATGAGACGGAAACAAAGAGATCTGACTACTAGAGTATTCGAGAGATTGATCTTCGACAAGAGTCATGAACCAGTTACCTTTGTCGTTATTAGAGCTGCCACCTTGGTAACAGATGTCCATCGTGATATTAGAACGTAAGCTGAGCAGGAGCCCGCGGACGATAGCAACTCTTAGACCTACACGTCGAAGTATTGCCACACAAGTTTGTCAGGGCGATCGCGGAATGCTGATTACTTAAGATGTAACTTGTGGAGAGAACAAGTCACCCACTCCAGCGCTCCCCATGGTCCCCACAACCCGCCAAGCTGGACATGCGACCTGGAAACGGGAACGTGGCTCTTGGCTGACTCAGGATACGATGTTGGATCAACGTCCCCTCCAAAACGAACAAAAAATGCTGACAAGGCAATGGCAAAACGCGGCTTAAGCCTCGGTTACGGGACAGAAACACAAAAAGCAAAAGACACGCCATTCTGCTTGCCTGTCAAACCAGGAAGACGGGTCACATTCCCATTCGGCATGCTGTGTGACGGTCACGTCGGCGTGCGATGGACCACGATGGATCGCGTTGGCCGTATTCAGACGTGCAGAGGGCACATTTCGATTTTCATCGAGTGGGTTCAGGGTGGAACAGGAGAGTTCCAGACACGCAGGCAGCCGAATACCCGCGCAGAGGACGGTCCGCCCCTTTGAGGATGTTGGAACGGCGCTAGTCCGTTGTGGTTTTGGACGCTCGTGGAATATGTTGCGGTGGGTCCCTTAGACCTGAGAGGCTCCTCGCTATTTATCCAGGTGGCCATGGGGAACGGCCGTTGAACCAAGCGAGTGGGGGTTACCTCGGGTTCAGGTGGCTGAAGTGGTTGAAGTGAGGTGAAAAGGGCCGGAGAGAGCAATCACAAACATGTCGAGAGAGAAAGGCCGAAACGAGGCGTCTTGGGTAAGCATTGGAGGTGATGGGGTGGGTCCACTTTCGGAGGTATGGCGCGGAAAGAGCCGCCATCCAGCGTCTGAAACA
>Ga0265797_10010067_pt1 | contig 12106 bp, 10 predicted proteins | sample P2T30metagenome_FD_192433 | JGI IMG/M metagenome (GOLD analysis project Ga0265797, IMG submission 192433) | Plant litter microbial communities from East Loma Ridge, Irvine, California - P2 T30 | ecosystem: Environmental > Terrestrial > Plant litter > Unclassified | place: USA: California... | reverse complement strand
GAGGTGCTAGGGCGCCGGGCTGGCTGGGGCAGCTACTGGAAGGATGGTATTAATAAGTACGTGGTAGAAGGCCGCCGCAAGGCAGTGAACCCGGCCCGGTGCGGCACTAAGGTAGCCGCGCACTACACCCTGACCATCGCGCCCGGCCAGAGCCAGCAAGTCCGTGTGCGCCTCAGCCAGCCGGCGCACGAGGCACCATTTGCTGACTTCGACCAGGTTTTTGCTGAGCAGCAGCAGGAAGCTGATATTTTCTACGACTGCGTGCAGGAAGGCCTGGCTAGCCCCGATGCGCGGGCCGTGCAGCGCCAGGCCTTCGCAGGCATGCTCTGGAGCAAGCAGTACTACTACTACGACGTGAACCAGTGGCTCGACGGCGACCCTAAGTGGCCCGCGCCCACTGGCCAGCGCCGCGAGGGGCGCAACTCGGCGTGGCGGCACCTACACAACGCTGACATCATCTCGATGCCTGATAAGTGGGAGTACCCGTGGTACGCAGCCTGGGACCTGGCCTTTCACTGCCTGCCGCTGGCCATGCTCGATGCCAGCTTTGCCAAAGAGCAGCTGCGCCTGCTAACCCAGAACGGCTACCTGCATCCCAACGGCCAGATGCCGGCCTACGAATGGAAATTTGACGATGTGAACGCGCCCGTGCACGCTTGGGCCACCTGGCGCGTGTACCAGATGGACCGCAAGCTCAACGGCGGCCAGGGCGATACGCAGTTTCTGGAGGCCGTTTTTCAGAAGCTCGTGCTCACCTTCACGTGGTGGGTGAACCGCAAGGACCGCGACGAGCGCAACATCTTCGAGGGTGGCTTTCTGGGGATGGACAACATCGGGGTGTTTGACCGCTCGGCGCCGCTGCCCACGGGGGGCAAAATTGAGCAGAGCGATGGCACCAGCTGGATGGCCATGTTCGCCCTCAACCTGATGCGCATGGCTCTGGAACTAGCCAAAACCAACCCGCTGTACCAGGAAATGGCCAGCAAGTTTTTCGAGCATTTCCTTTACATCGCCCACGCCATGACGCTAGGGGGCGGCGGGGAAATTAACCTCTGGGACGAGCAGGACCAGTTTTACTACGATGTGCTGCACATGCCCGACAACTCGCGCGAGCGCCTGCGCATCCGCTCGATGGTGGGGCTCATTCCGCTGTTTGCTGTAGAAGTTATTGAGGATGAGCTACTAGACGCCATGCCCGAATTTACGGCCCGGGCGTGGTGGCTGGTGCAAAACCGCCCACACCTGGCCGAGTTGGTGAGCCGCTGGCAGGAGCCCGGCAAGGGCGCCCGCCACCTGCTGAGCCTGATGCGCCGCAGCCGCCTCAAAAGCGTACTCACGCGTATGCTCGACGAAACGGAGTTTCTTTCCGACTACGGCATTCGCTCGCTCTCGCGCTACCACCTCGAGCAGCCCTACGAGTACCACACCGAGGAAGACAGCTTTGAGGTGCGTTACGTGGCCGGCGAGGCCGAGTCGGATATGTTCGGCGGCAATTCCAACTGGCGCGGCCCGGTCTGGTTTCCGGTCAACTACCTCATTATCGAGTCGCTACAAAAGTTTCATACCTATTACGGCGATTCTTTCACGGTGGAATATCCGACCGGCTCGAGCCAACTGCTCAACCTGAGCCAGGTGGCCGATGCTTTGTCTGAGCGCTTGGCCAGGCTGCTGCTGCGCAACGAGCAGGGCCAGCGCCCCGCCTTTGGCCCAGCCGGCCCGCTGCAAGACGACCCGCACTTCCGCGATTACCTGCTCTTCCACGAGTTTTTTCACGGCGACGACGGGCACGGCCTCGGGGCTAGCCACCAAACCGGCTGGACTGGCCTGGTGGTGCGCCTGCTGCACCAGCACGGCAAAACGGAAGCTTAACAAACCACAGTGCAACCTAGCGGTAGCGCGCATTGTCTGTGGGATATAAGTGAGCGAGTCCCGACCTTCGCGCCTCACCCCAGCTGCGTTTGCCTATGGAAGCCGTTGCGTATATCGACATCAATGCCCCGCTGGTAGAGCGGTGCCGTGTAAATGACCGCCAGGCGCAAGCCGAGCTGTACCGGCGCTACTCGAAAGCCATGTTCAATGCCGCCCTGCGCATTACCGGCGACCACGCCGAGGCCGAGGACGTGCTGCAAGAATCGTTTCTGAGCGCCTTCCGGGAGTTGAGTGGCTATAAGGGCGACTCTTCTTTCGGGGCGTGGCTCAAGCGTATTGTAGTTAATAAAAGCATTAACTGCCTCAGGCAGCGACGGTTGCAGTTAGTGCCGCTTGAGGATTTTCATCACGAAGCTACCCCCGCCGACGCTAGCCCGCCCCACGACCGCGAGGAGGCCGAGGAGCAGCAGTACCGCGCCGATGTGCTGCGCCGCTGCATTCAGGAGCTGCCCGATGGCTACCGCGTGGTGCTGTCGCTGTACCTGCTGGAGGGCTACGACCACCTCGAAATTGCCGGTATTCTGGGCATTACGGAGTCTACTTCCAAGTCGCAATACAGCCGGGCCCGTACCCGCCTGCGCGAGCTGGCCCGAGAACGGGGCCTCAGCTAGCCCGGTACTTTTTGCTACCAACAATCTGCTTTTCCCGCCTTGTTAACAGCCATTGCGCCGGGGCATTCGTATTAGCCTCACGCAATAGTCCTACTCCGCTTTGCAGCGGTACTTATTCATTATGGAGCCTATTACTCGTCATTCACTAGAAAGCTATGTAGAGCGGCACCGCGCCGACTTCGACCTGCACGAGCCCCGGCCCGAGCTGTGGGCTGCCCTCGAAAAGCAGCTGCCCGGCGCCAGCCCCGCCGCTGCCGAGGTGCCGCACCTGACGATTACCCCCGATTATAGCGCCCAGCCGGCCGCCGAACTACCCTTGGCCCAGCCCGTGCTGCGCGTGCAAAAGAGCGACCGCTGGCAGCGCTACGGCCTGGCAGCGGCGCTGGCGTTGCTGCTCGTGGCCGCCGGTGTGGGCGAAGCTTGGAAAACCAACCGCAACCCCACCGTGGCCACGCAAGTGGCCTCCGCTAGCCCCGCTGCCGACCAATATGCCGACGCCGACCCTAGCGTGCTGCCCGCCAGCCAGGGCGGCGCCGAGGTCGATGCCCGCCTCGATACGGCTGTGCACGGCATGGAGCGCTATTATATTGCCCAGCTCACCGACCGCAAAACCCAGCTCAGCCAGCTAGCCCCGGCGGCTACTGCCGAGTGGGCGCGCGAGCTGGTGGGCCTCGATTCGAGCTACCAGCAGCTGAAGCGTGAGCTGCCCCGCCACCCGCAGCCTGAAGTAGTGCTGACGGCCATGAACCGCAACCTGCAAATTCGCCTCGATATTCTCGACCGCCAGCTAGAGCTACACGGCGCCGACCAGCCGGCCCTCGCCGGCAACGGCGCCAACAGCGAGTATGCGCTGGCCGACAGCCGCGCTGTGGCCGAAAATGGGCGTCGCCATGCGCGCTAGCGCTACCTGGCGGCTGGCCGCCGGGCTAGCCCTGCTGGCCCTGGCTAGCCCGGTACTGGCGCAAACCACCTCAGACCCCACCGCCGAGCGCGCGCAACTCACTTACTACGTGGCGCCGCAGAGCGCTGCCGGTGGCCAGGAAGGCCCTGCCTGCCCTCAGGCGCAGCCTGCGCAGGAGCAGGCCACGCCACCCATTGAGCAGCGGCGGCGGGTGAGCCGGCGCTTTCGGGTGATGAAACCCGGCCAGGCTTTCGCCCTCGATACGCGCTATGGCCACGTGCGCATAAGCGCCTGGAACAAGCCCGAAATGAAGGTGGAAGCTGAGCTGATTGCCCGCGCCGATACCCCGGCGGGCGCCGCGCAGCTACTCGATGGCCTGGGCGTGCAGTGGCTCGACTACGACGCCCGCACGGGCGGCGTGGCCGTGAGCTCGCAGTTTGGCCCCGCTCTGAAGGGCCGGTGCAGCGGCGGCGGCTGCCGCTACGAAATCAATTATACCGTGTGGCTGCCCAGCACCACGGCCCTGCGCCTCACCACGGCCTTTGCCGAGGTGCAGGTGGCTAGCGACTGGCAGGCGCCCGCCCAGCTCACCATCAACTACGGCAGCCTGCGCACCGGCCGCCTCAATGCCAGCGGCAACGCCGTGCACATTGCCAACGGCGATGCCACGCTGCCCTTCGCCAAGCAGGCTAGCCTGGAGGCTGACTACGCCCGCCTGCGCCTAGACGCCGGCGAGCAGATTGAACTGCGCACCAACTACTCGGATGTGGACCTGGGCAGGGTGCACGACCTCACGGTGAATAGCAAGTACGGCGACGTAGCGCTGGGTACCGTAAATACGCTGCGCGGCTCGTCGGGCTACTCGCACTTCAGCGTGGGCAAGCTCAGCGAAGGGCTGGATATGACCGTGCGCTACTGCCCCGATTTTGAGGTGCGCGATATGGGCGCCAACTTCCGCCAGATAACCCTGGATGGCGGCTACAGCACCATTCGGCTGGGGTTTGCCGAGGCTACGCCCAGCTTCCGCTTCGATGTCAGCACCGAGCAAGGCCAGCTGCTGGTAGATAAAAAGCAGGTGCGCGTGCTCTCCGAAGGCGGCAAGGCCGACGGTATTGCCGACGTGATGGGCGTATACGGCGGCCAGGTGCCCGCCCGCGGCGCTGGCAACGTCAACATCAAGGTACGCTACGGCACGGTGCGCTTCAGTAAGTAAGCGGGCCTGGCAAGCTTGGGGAAGCGCCCGGCCGTGCTTCGCGCGGTCGGGCGTTCTTTTGCAGGGTGTTGAAACCTCTTATTCTGCTCGGGCTGGGGCTGCTGGCGCTGGCTAGCCCCGCCCGCGCCCAAACCCCGGCTGCCATGGCCCCTTCGTCGCCCCTCACTGCCTACGCCCTGCGCCTGAAGCCCGGCGACGACCTGCGCCAGCAACTAACCGCCTTTGTAGCGGCCCACCACCTCGAAGCGGGCGCCGTGCTCACCTGCGTGGGCAGCCTCACCGAGGTGAGCTTGCGCCTGGCCAACCAGGAAAACGCCACCCGCTACCACGGGCACTTCGAGATAGTGTCGCTCGTGGGCACGCTCTCGGCCAGTGGCGGCGGGCACCTGCACCTGGCCGTGGCCGACAGCACCGGCCGCACCCTGGGTGGCCATTTGCTCGATGGCTGCCGCATCTACACCACCGCCGAAATTGTGCTGGGCGCGCTGCCCGCCCTGCGCTTCGTGCGCGAAACCGACCCTACCTTCGGCTACAAGGAACTGGTGGTGAAGCCAAAGTAGGAGTGGGGCTAGCCCCCGCCCGGCGTCGGTGAGCACTGCCGCATCCTCCTATTCATTGCCAAGCCACCTGCCGGGCGGGGGCTAGCCCCGCACCCTACCGCCATGCCTACCGATACCCCGGCCGCCCAGGCCTTTCGCCGCCAGGTACTAAGCCCGGCCAAGCTGCGGCTCTTTATGCTGCGCAAGCTGCCGATGGCCTGGCTGGCCGGCCTGCGCCTGGTGGCGCTCACGCCGGAGGCGGCCACGGTTACTATCCGCTACAAGTACCTTACCCAGAACCCGTTTCGGAGCATCTACTTCGCCTGCCTGAGCATGGCGGCCGAGCTGGCCAGCGGTATTCAGGCGATGATGCACGTGCAGGGCGGCGGACCGGTATCGATGCTGGTGGTGGGCCTTACGGCCGAGTTCAGCAAGAAAGCCGTGGGCACTATCGCCTTCACCTGCCCCGACGGGCTAGCTATTGCCCAGGCCGTGGCCGAGAGCCGCGCCACCGGCGAAGGCCGCACCGTGATATGCACCAGCACCGGCCGCGACGAGGCCAGCGACGTGGTGGCGGTGTTTCAGGTAACCTGGTCGTTTAGAGCCAAGAAGTAACGTCTGAACCACCCAGGCAGGCCGGCTTAGGTACTTTCAGATAACAAAAAAAGGGTCCCTCCGAGGCAGCAATTGCTACCTCGGAGGGACCCTTTTATCTTGCAGCGGTATTAAAAGCGGCGCTAAGCCCGGCTCTCGGCCAGGTTTTCCTTCGTGAGCACATCCACCATGCCATCCTCACTCACTACTACTACCAGGCAGGGGTAGGGCGAGCTTTCGACGTAGCGCACGGCCGAGTTGTAGCGCGCGCCGCGCGTGCCATTGCCGTTGCCGCTAGCCTTGCCATCGAGAATGACGCCGATAGAGTAGCAGTAACCCTCGGGGTCGAGCAACACGGCGCCGTCGATGCTGGTGATGAGCTGGGTGATGAGCGGCGTGAGCGGCACCGGCTCGATAAGCGTGCACTGTAGCTTGAGGCGGTCGGCCTCGGCCAGGGCCTCGGTGGTGATGACGAGCAGCGTGCCCTTGGGCTGCTTGCTGGCCTCCAGCACTACTTCCCAGAGGTGGGCCACCTTATCGGCGCGGTGCAGGTCGAAGGTGCGCTTGAGGTCGCGCTTGAAGCGGGTGCGGTTGAGGCGGGGCCGGGGCAGCGTGGGCAGGCCGTAGCGCGAGCGCAGCAGCACCTGCCCGGCGTGGGCAAATTCCCAGGCGTAGTGCGTCACGAAATGGATGTCGAACAAGTCTTCGCGGGTGGCATCGTAGTGGCCCACCTGGCGGCCTAGCGCATACACTTTTTCGCCATCGGCGAGCAGGTGCACGTCGTGGCTGGTCATTTCGAGCAGCTTGCGCACGGCGCGGTAGTCGCTAAGCTCGGTGGGGCAGGTGAGGGCAAAAACCTCCTCGATGTTGGGGTGGCCGCGCTGGGCCAGCAGCAGCCGCCCAATGCCCTCGGCGCCCTCGTAGCGCAGGCTGGAGATGGTATTGAGCGTGAAAAACAATTGGGCCGTGCCCGGGTCGGCGCCCAGGGCGTGGGCCGGCGTGTCGAGCAGGCTTTTGCCGGCGGCGCGCAATAATTCCTCCGTTTCGCGGGGGCGAAAGAGGAAGCCCGCGCCAGGCTCGGGCTCGCTAAGCGACTTGGCGCACTCCTCATTAAATCGGTACATGGCGCCCACTACCAGGGAGTTGGCCAGCGGCTTGCCATCGGTGTAATAGCGGTTGGGCAGCAGCGAAGGGTAGGCGCGCAGGGCCTTGCGCTGCACGCGCAGCACCGTAAACACCAGGTAGCCGTTGATGCGCGCCGGCCAGCCCGCAAAGTGCTGGTCCTGGGCGCCCTCGTCCAGCTCGTCTAGGGTGCGCTGCACCAGCGCCCGGATGCTGCGGTTTTCGTAGCGCTGCCGCACGTAGGCGGGGCTCATATCGGCCAGCATGGGCAGGAGGGCGGCGGGCACCACGCCGGTAGCCGGGCAGGCCAGCCCTTCGGCCACCAGGCCGGTGAAAGCCTCGGCGGGCAGGCTGCTCTCGGTGGGCTCCTGGCACACGGGCTGGCCGGCCTCGGGGTCGAGGGGCAGGCCCAGCAGCTGCACGTAGGGTTTCAGGTCGTCGTCGAGGGCATCAAATAAGGCTTGCGCGATGGCCTGCGCGCCTTCGAGGTAGCGCCGCTGATGCAGCCAGATGTAGTTTGGCGCGCCGGCCGTGGCTAGGGTAGGTTCGGGGATAGTAGGGAGCGTGAGCAGCATGGCAGACGGAGGGGAAGCGCGGAGGCCGGGCCGCACGCGCCCCCAAAACCGGGCGCGCCAGCCTACAGCTGAAAGATAACCGGCAACGCCATCTTTTGCTTTATTGGCTTGCCCTGGTACAGGGCCGGCTCCCACTTGGGCGCGGCCTTTATGAGGCGCACGGCCTCCTCATCCAGCCCCGAGCCGTGCTTCTGCACCACCCGCACATCGGTGAGCGAGCCATCGGGCTGCACGATAAACTCGACCGGCACTTTAGCTTGAATCTTACGCTTGCGGGCCAGCGCCGGGTACTGCTGGTGCTCGGCCAGCCACGTAAAAAAGGCCGCGTTGCCGCCCACCGGCTGGGCCGATTTCTCGGGCCGGATGATGTTGGCCCCGCTAGCCGTGGTGCCCACCACCGAGGTGGTGCCGGGCGCGGCGGCCACCGCGCCGGGGGGTAGCGGCTGGCCGGGCTTGGTGCTGCCGGCGGCGGGCACCTCCACGGTTTCGCCCGAGCCCTCGGCCAGCACAAAGCTCACGGGCAGGGTCACGCGCTGGCGCACCAGCTGGCCGCGGTTGTGGGCGGGCGTCCACTTGGGGCCGGCCTTCACTACCCGAATGGCCTCGGCATCAAGCAAAGGGGCCACGGGCTGCTTTACCTCAATATCGCCCACGCTGCCGCTGCGCTCGACTACAAACGTGACCATTACCGTGCCTTCCTGCTTGGCCTGCATGGCGGCGGTGGGGTATTTCTGGTGGCTGGCCAGGTACTCGGCGTAGGCCTGGGGGCCGCCCTTGGGCACGGCGGGCTGCTCCACGGCGTCGTACACCGTTTTGGGGTCATCGGCTTTGTATTTGAGCTTGGCCGGTTTCTGGGCCAGGGCCGGCGCGGCGGCTAAAAGCAAGAGGGCGAGCGCGTGCGGTTTCATAGAAATAATGAATAAAAGGAAGCCAGCTGCGAAGCTACAACCGTGCCGGGGTAGTGCGCTACTTGCTTACCGCGGTACGGCCCCAGTCGGCAAGCAGGCCTAGCCAGCCGAAGTCGGTGGCAGCAAAACCGCTTTTACCGTAAAGAGTGGGGTGCCTGCCGATTTTATTTGCCTAGCCGGCGGGATATTTGCTAAAAATTCATCTTATGCACATCGGACGTAACTTACGGCTACCTTTCATTTGGGAAAAATACGGGTGGCGGCCCCTGCTCTTATTCGCCTCCTACGACTCGTTTGTGGGGCTGCTCTACGGCCCGCTCGACATTCACTGGCTCGATATTCCGTGGCAGCCGGTGGCTATGCTGGGCACGGCGGTGGCGTTTTACATCGGTTTTAAGAGCAATGCCTCGTACTCGCGCTTCTGGGAGGCGCGCCAGCTCTGGGGGGCGGTCGTGAACTCGTCGCGCACCTGGACCTCGCGGGTGCTTTATTTAGTGGAGCCAGCCGCTGGGCACTACTATCCCGAGGAGGAAGTGGTTGACCTGCGCCGCCGCCTTGTGTACCGCCATATTGCCTGGACCAATGCCCTGCGCCTGCACCTGCGTCGCCAAACGGCCGAATTGTGGCAGGCCGAGGTAGTGCCCTTCCTGCTCGACCCCGCCGACCACGCCGTGGGTAAGCTAGCCAACCCGCCGGCCCAGCTGCTGAACCGCCAGAGCCGCGACTTTGGCGAGCTCAGCAACGAAGGCTTGCTGACCGAGTTTCGCGAAATTTCGCTGGCCGATACCATCCGCGAGCTCAACAACCACCAGGGCGCCTGCGAGCGCATCAAAAACACGCCGTTTCCGCGCCAATACGCGTTTTTCAGCTACGTTTTTGTCATGGTGTTTGCCGTGCTGCTGCCGCTAGGCCTCGTCGAGGAGTTCGACCACCGCGTGGCCCTCGGCCCCTACCACGTGTGGCTGATGGTGCCCTTTGCCACGCTCGTGAGCTGGGTGTTCCATACCATTGAGAAGGTGGGCCACAACAGCGAAAACCCGTTCGAGAACGCCGAAAACGACGTGTCTATGTCCGCCATTTGCCGCAGCATCGAAATCGACCTGCGCCAGATGATGAACGAAACCGACCTGCCTAAGCCCGTGCAACCGGTAGAGGACGTGCTGTATTAAGGCAGCTTAAATACGGATGCTGCAAATCCGCGGTACACGCACAAAGGCCGGGCTAGCAGTGCTAGCCCGGCCTTTGTGCGTGCAGACGGCCTAGCGGCCGTTCGTTTTCTTGATGAAATCGGTTTCGTCTTGGCGGTAGGGCGTGCCGTCGGGGCGGAACACTTCGTGAAACCACTCGCTAGGCTCCGAGCCATCGGCCAGGGGCGTGTCCCAGGCGTACTTGGTGTTTGTTTTGCCCGCCACCAGGCCCCAGTTGATGGCCGCCACGTTGTATTTCTTCAGCAGCGGCATAATGTTGACGAAGCGCGAGTTGCGGGGCCGGGCCATGTACTCGGTGCACAGCACCGGCCGGCCGTGGGTTTTGAGCAGCTCGATTACGCGCTGGTGGGCGGCCACCTCGTCGTAGTTGTGGTAGGTAATCACGTCGGAGTGCAGCGCCTGAAACGTGTTCAGGGCCGTGTAATCCCAGTTCCAAAGGCCCGCGCTCAGCGGCTGGTCGGGGCGCACGGCCTCGGCCCAGGCAAAGGTGTTGCGCAGCAGCGGCAGCGAGGCATTGCCCTTGTTAGTGTTGCCCGGCTCGTTATACAAGTCCCAGAGCACGATGCGCTTATCGTGGGCAAAGCTCGTGAGCACGTCGGTTACGTAGGGCCGCAGCTGCATAAAAGTGGCCGAGTCGCGCGAGGCGGGCTCGCCCGGGTCCTGGGCCCAGCCCGAGTTGTGAATGCCGGGCTTGGGCGCGGGCTGTGGGCCGGCCTTGGGGTCCTTGTTCCAGCAATCGTCGAAGAACACGAAGATGGTGCCGATGTGGTGCTTATCGGCAATGGCCAGGTAGTCGCTCACCCGCTTCTTGAAGCCCGCCGGGTCTTCCTTCCAGGCCAGGCTGTGCAGAAACACCCGCATGGTGTTGAAGCCGATACCCTCGGCCCAACCCAGCTCTTTATCAATGGTTTGGGGGTCGAAGGTGCTGGCCTGCCACATCTCCAGCTGGTTGATGGCGGTGCTCGGAATAAAGTTGGCGCCCGTCATCCAGGGCCGGGCTTTGTACCAGGCGTTGGCCTTGTCGGCGCTCCAGCGGCGGTCCTGGCCGGTGGCCAAGCTAGCGGCAGTGCCTTTTACCTTGGTTTTAACTTTTTGAGCCTGAGCCAACGGCGCGCCAAGCAGCGCCAGGCCCAGTAAAAGCAGCGAAGAGTTCTTCATGCGGAAGGAGAGAGGGTGGGTAAAGAAAACAGACATAAAAGCCGCGTCGCTACTCGCCCGAGGGCGCGGGCTGCGGCGTGGCCAGGGCCGCCGGCACGCCAAAATCGGGCAAGCCATCGGGGCGCCAGGTAAAGCGCTGGGCGCGGGCGCTGCGGCCCTCGCACTTGCCATCGGCGGCCGCCTTGGCGTGGTAGATGAGCCAGCTTTCGCGGCCGTCGGGCGAAGTCACGAAGCCATTGTGGCCGGTGCCCCACACCCCGTTTTCGGCCGAAGGCTGAAACACCGGCGTCGGCGATTTCACCCACGAGGTGGCCCGTAGCGGGTCGGCGCCGGGCCGGGCCGTGAGCATCCCCAGCGAGTAGTTATCGTCCCAGCACGCGCTGGCCGAGTACACGAGCAAAAGCTGACCCTTGCGCCCCGCCAAAAACTCGGGGCCTTCCAGAATCTGGCGGCCGCCGCCTTTTTCCCAGGCTAGGGTAGGGGTGGCGATAGTAGTCTCGCGGGCCGCGTCGAGCGTCCAGGGGTTGCGCATGGGCGCGATGGCCAGCACGCTCTGCGGCCCCACGTAGGCCGAATACACAAAATAGCGCCGCCCGCTGTGCTCAAACACCGTGCCGTCGAGGCCTGAATACTTGGTGTTTACGCGGCCTTTGTCAGCCCAGGTGCCGGTGGTGGGGTCGGGGCTGGCATTCTCCAGCACAAACACGTAGCGCGTGTTATCGCCAGGCTGGGCCCGGTCGGTGGCCGTGTAGTAGAGGTACCATTTGCCGCCAAGAAAGTGCAGCTCGGGCGCCCATATTTGAGTCGAGTTGGGGCCGGTGGCCGGCGGCGTCCACACCACCGCGCCGGGCTTGTTTTTGATGCCCGCCAGGGTTTTCGATTTCCAGAGGGTGATATTCTGTCCCGTGGTGTTGGTGTAGTAATACTGCCCGCCGCGGCGCGTAATCCACGGGTCGGGCCCATTCGCTTTCAGCGGGTTAGCGAAAGTAGGGCGGGGTGCCGGCGCCTGGGCTAGCGCGCCGGCTGCGCTCCCAACTAGCAGGCTAGCCAGCAGGGCCGGCCCCCAAGCCAGGCGGGCAAGCTGGGCGCGGCGCCCACTCGCGGGCTGGTTGGGGCCTGGCGGTTGCCCAAGAAAGGCCTTGGTTAAAGCCTGGCAAGTGCGGGGCGGCATCTGCATGGGTGGGAGGAGAACAGCGTGGAAAACCGATAGGCGAAGGTAGGGCAAGGGAATGCAAACGATTGCACTTGCGATGCCCTTTTCGTCTTCGCTACGGCTACTTTTCACGCTCCGCTAGCCTGGCTGCCCGTTGCGCAGCGACGAGGCGCGCACAAACAAATCGGGTTGCAG
>Ga0265797_10010065_pt1 | contig 12107 bp, 8 predicted proteins | sample P2T30metagenome_FD_192433 | JGI IMG/M metagenome (GOLD analysis project Ga0265797, IMG submission 192433) | Plant litter microbial communities from East Loma Ridge, Irvine, California - P2 T30 | ecosystem: Environmental > Terrestrial > Plant litter > Unclassified | place: USA: California... | reverse complement strand
AGGGGATTTGTGGTGCTGCTACAGCCTACGGTGCTGGTGACGTTGTCGTAGATGGTCCGCGAGTACTCGATGGTGTTGGGGATGAAGCTGAGCGCCGTGCCGGAGTGAGAGATGATGCCAGCCACGATTGGATCTTTCTGGTAAGCATAGGCCCAATAGTCGACCGCGGAGCCACCAGCAGATTGGCCGAAGATGATGATCCGATGTGGATCGCCTCCAAAGCCGGCAATGTTGTCACGAAGCCATTCGATGGCAGATCGTTGATCTCGAAGCCCAGCATTCTGTTCGATGCCTGGCGCTCCAGAGAAGCCGAAAATGCCCAAGCGGTAGTTGATGGTCACGACGACGACATCTTCGTTATCTGCAAGATACTGACCATTGTAGAATGGACTGTGTGGCCCAGGGATAGTGAAGCGGCCGCCATGGAAGAAGGCGAAGACGGGCTTTTTAACCTCGTAGGGATGTGCATCCGATGTCGACTTGGTCCAGATATTGAGTGCGAGACAGTCCTCGTCCTGTCTATTCCCGAGACGAGCGGTGAATTGACTGAAGATTTCCAGGCCATTGCCTGTGAAGTTGGGGTACTTTGCTTCGGGCGGGATATTGACGGGACAGTCTCTGCAAATCTTATGAGCAGAACAACATCATGTTTGTCGAGTATACAGCCACATACGTGTTCTGTGAGAGTCGTCAGTCGGCATTGCTAAGTATCGACGGAGACGTGGTCCTCACCCAGTCTGAAGCGTTGTAGACAGAGTACGGCGGAGCGCTGTATCGTTCCGGAGCTGCGAACCGCAACTCCCCAACCGGAGCCTGGCCATACTTTATGCCCAGGAATTCGAATGTCTCGGGCCTGTGAGGAGCACGGTGGCCAATGATTGTGCCGCTTGTCGAGTTCACTTGTGGTGCATTTTCACCATAGGCTATAGCGCCTCTTGAACTGGCAAGCCAAGTCAAGAACAACGCAGCAACCTGTTTGAAGGAGTGTTGACCCATTGAAGCACGCTTTCGACGAGATCAAGTGAAGCGTAGAAGCACGTTATCCTTCCCAGCGAGGTCTTTAAGTGTCAGCAGCGGCCTGCCATTAAGTATATCGAAGGTTGCATCAAAAGGGAATAATCCAGCGACCCCAAATGGCGCCTTCGGCTATGGGCAAAATCGAAGCTACTGCCCTTCTACCCTTGTACAGAGCGACATGGGTTCCTCCACTCGCAGAATTTCCCGCCTGGTGAGTTGATTAAGGTTGTTGCTTTATCTGCCGATTCTCCTTGGACGTCATGGCAAGATCTACGCTCCCTGTGTGCGATAACGGTGAGAATCAGACGATATATATGCGCGCACCTGTCCATTTCCTTCGAGACTTGACATGTTAGTATCTAGAAGAGTTGCAGAGATCATTCTTGGAAGGATGAAGTCGCATGCAGCTACATGTACACAAGGTTGTTGGTGACATCGAACATGGTATCCAGAGTTTTATGCTCGGTGCATCTGTTCAACCCTAACACTAATAACCCCAATCAGATATGCGCGAAGAACGGACAAAGGTGGTAAGATACTCTGTATACGTATGCCGTGCTGATGAGCTCGATGGAGGAACATATGTCGTCTATTCTTCTGTCGAGCGCTTGATCTTCGAGTCGGCTTCCGATAGGTTAGCCTGCCGAGGAGTCACAAACAACAAATCGAGCGTTTTCTCAATTGATGTTATGGTAGGTGCAATCAATGCCTGGCCGACAACGAAGTCACAATCTACGAAGACAGTTGTTGTTCCCATGAGGCAGACATTTGATCAGTCAGATGTTGAAATCTCTACATCACGTATGACAACCACATCTACACCAGCGGTAACATACAAGGAATCGAACGAATGGTGGCTCCACCTGACTGGAACGAGAGGTCGACACCACGTGACTGAACCCTTTCGCGTCTTCTCCATTTATGTACCCCACAACTCTCGAGTCAAGATCCCTGATCGGGGCCGACCGAAGATAAGCAAATGCGTGATCTCAGGTAGTTGCATGACCACTGCTGCCGCAGCAGTAAAACATCCAAGTAGTGTTGTCAAAAACAACGCTCTCAATGGCGACTCCTTCCAAGCGTCTGGTACAGCCATCAATATACAACGACAATGGCTGAACGCACGAGGACCAGGCTACTGGCCAAGACCATGGACGATCCCATGGCATACAACAATTACATCGAGGAGATGAGAGAGGCACAGTATCCCATGCTCAAAGACGCAACATACCTCGACCATGCCGGCACTACACTCTACAGTAAGGCTCTTATGGAACGCTTCCATTCCGACATGATGGGCAACCTATTCGGCAATCCACACTCTGCTTCGTCGTCGAGCCAGCGGTCGACACAACTAGTCGAAGATGCACGCGTAGAACTTCTGCGGTTCTTCAAAGCAGACCCAGACGAGTACGATCTGGTATTCACAGCGAACGCTACGGCGGCGATCAAGCTCGTGATGGAGGCTTTCCGGGAACAAGAAGACGGGTTCTGGTACGGATACCACGTAGATTCGCATACAAGCTTGGTGGGCGTGCGTGAATCTGCGCAGGAGCACTGTTGCTTCAGTTCGGATGAAGAGGTGGAGCGTTACATACAAACGAGCAAGGAACATGTCACAGCCATGGCAAAGTTATTCGCGTACCCAGCCCAGTCGAACATGAATGGTCGACGGCTGCCACTAGAGTGGACCACTAGGATGCGTGACATTGCGAAGTCACCCATCTATACTCTGCTCGATGCGGCCGCGTTCGCTTCGACATCTCCGCTGGATCTTAGCGACGCTGGGCTGGCACCAGACTTCGTTACTTTGAGCTTGTACAAAATCTTTGGATTTCCCGACCTTGGAGCTTTGATTGTCCGCAAATCTGCGGCGCCTTTATTTACCAAAAGACGCTATTTTGGTGGCGGTACGGTGGATATGGTCGTATCTGTCAAAGAGCAGTGGCATGCGAGAAAGACTGGTACCATACACGATCAGCTCGAAGACGGCACTCTGCCTGTGCATAGCATTATCGCCTTGAGGACAGCTATGCAAACCCATGCAGAGCTTTACGGAACTATGGAACGGGTTGCGCGACATACGGCGATGTTGGTCGAACGGTTGCATGCCGGACTGGCAGCAATGAAGCACAACAATGATCAGCGCGTAGCCATAATATACAGAACCGAGAAGTCAAGACATGGTCCTGTGGTTGCTTTCAACCTGCGTAACGCCCAAGGAGATTGGGTTAGCAACACCGAGCTTGAGAAGGTAGCAACCGTCAAGAATATCCATCTTCGAACCGGAGGTCTCTGCAACCCTGGAGGCATAGCTACATCTCTCGGGCTAGAACCTTGGGAGATGAAAGACAATTTCTCCGCAGGCCATCGCTGTGGCAGCGAGAACGATGTCCTTAACGGCAAGCCCACAGGCATGGTACGGGTCAGTTTAGGCGCGATGAGCACCCTGAAAGACGTCAGAAGCTTCCTCTCATTCATCGACGAGTTCTTCGTAGACCATGTGGTTGTCCCACTAAGGGTCGACTCACCTATGTTTGACTTGGAGCAGACTGACATTAGTCATTTGCGTGTGGAAAGCCTGACTGTCTATCCTATCAAGAGCTGCGCCGGATGGCGAATACCTCACGGCACACCATGGGAAATTCGACAAGAAGGCTTGGCCTGGGATCGCGAGTGGTGCATTGTTCATCAAGGTACAGGCGCTGCGCTCAGTCAAAAGCGTTATCCTCGAATGGCACTTATCAGGCCCGAGCTGGACTTCAAAACCGGCACGCTGGTGATTCGACAGGCAGGAAACTCCACAGATGCAAGTGTGCCTTTGTCGCTGGATCCTTCTTACTTTGCGTCAGATGGCTTACGGCATAGCAACGCCAACGTGTGTGGTGAAGTAGTGAAGGCCAAGCTGTACACATCCGCAGCCGTTGCTGCATTCTTGACCACGGCCGTGGGCGTACCCTGTACCCTCGCCCGGTTCCCTAGCGCAATTACTGCAGGCTCATCGACGAGACACAGCAAATCGCACCTCAAGCCTCTGGACGAAAAGATTGGTGTCCCACGGCCGATTCTTCTCAGCAACGAATCGCCAATACTGACGATCAATCGTTCCTCTCTCAACCGTCTGAATGAACAAATCAAATCTAAAGGTGGCAAAGCTGCGCATCCCGCCGTCTTCCGCGCCAACATTGTCCTCGCCGAGAATTCACACCTGCCTCCTGGCCAGGAACAGCCGTGGGCCGAAGATGAATGGCAAAGCATGCAAGTCGGCGGCTCAGGCGGACCAACATTAGAGTTCTTAGGCGGATGTCGGCGGTGCCAAATGGTATGCGTGGACCAGCAGAGTGCAGAGAAGAACGAGGAGCCTTTTGTGACTCTGGCTAAGACGAGACGATTTGGCGGACGAGTGTTGTTTGGTGTGCATACTGCGTTGAGGGATCGCCAGAGCACTGACCGATCGATCTCTGTGGGAGACGAAGTCAGGACTGTAAGAAAGCATTAGTGTTCGTATATGTAGGCCCATGTAAATACGTGCGGCGCCCCAAACGTATCCACAATCTTCACGGGGTGGAGCTTTGGGCCAGCTTTATTATTGAAGAAGTCGCCGCAGGTCTCCGTCAGCTTGAAGTGATTAACAACGAGACCGTCTGGACACTCTCGTATGGAATATCCTACTCCAGCGTCTCCCAATCTTGTTGTTGCAATTGTATAACAACCGCTCCTCAATCGGCCTCGTGGACATGTTTCGAGTCGGATCCTACCAACCCCAGAGCGATCGACGTTGACGCTCGTCAGCTCCCGCGAATCCTTAATTCGTTAATTAAATCGGCCGCCTCCTTCTCTACTTGTAGTATACGCGTACCGTCTCTTAATTCTAATCACTATAACGAAACCTCATGACCGGATACCCTGTACAATAGATTTGCCATTCCCAAGTTTTGGAGCTTCTGCGCCGCCCAATCCTTACGAACTACCACCCTGCGACCAGGCTTCCACCTAGTGACCAACTCATGCCGGCGACGTGAAGAAAGGGGTTTGAGGCCACCGCGCACCTGCATACGCCTCGACGGAGAGCATTCGAGAACAAGCGCATATGCCGCCGACCAGGACGCAGGCCGAGTATGAGCTGCAAGACCAGCGCAAAAAGGTACGTCGCCCTGGCGCATGCTGAACAGCAGATGGGCCACGAACTCTTTGCTAATACCGTGCTTCCACAATAGCTTGCCAGCTCCTACCAATCTCTCCTGACCGAGTTCTCCTCTCCGGATCTTCGACAAGTCGGTAACTACACCCTCGGTCGCCTGATCGGAAAGGGTAGCTTCGGCAAGGTCTACCTCGCCTCACACAAGCTCACGAATGGCTCACGCGTAGTGCTCAAGAGCGCGAAGAAGGATGATGCCAACCTGGCTCGCGAGATACACCACCACCGACAATTCCTACACCCACACATCGCTCGCCTTTACGAAGTAATAGTGACTGAGTCATTGGTATGGCTGGTCTTGGAATACTGCCCTGGAGACGAGCTGTACAACCACTTGCTCAAACATGGGCGTATGGAAGCACCGCAGGTACAAAAGATATTCACTCAGCTCGTCGGTGCTGTAAGCTACGTACATGCAAAGCAGTGTGTGCACCGAGACTTGAAATTGGAGAACATACTGTTGGATAAGCTTGGGAATGTGAAGCTGGTGGATTTTGGCTTCACGCGGGAATACCAGGGATCAACGAGCTATCTGCAAACATGGTGTGGGACGGTGTGCTACTCAGCACCGGAAATGCTCAAGGGAGAAAAGTACGCAGGCGAGAAGGTGGACGTGTGGAGCTTGGGGATCATTCTGTATGCGCTACTTTGCGGCGAGCTGCCGTTTGACGACGACGACGAGTCCGTGACAAAGGGCATGATCTTGAGAGAGGAACCAAATTTCCCGGAATTTGTGCCGGAGCCGGCGAAGGAGTTGATCAAGAAGCTACTGTCGAAGAGGCCCTTATTGCGACCCGCTCTCTCGGATGTTCTCAAGGATCCATGGCTGGCGGAATACGCCCCTCAGCAACAAGAGATCCTCAAGTTGCAGCAACCTGCGCCTTTCAGCACACAGCTAGAAAAAGACACTCTCCAGCGTATGCGCAGCGCCGGCGTTGACATCGACATGGTGATTGAGAATGTGCTCTCTCAGCGCTGCGACGGGCTCGCAGGCTGGTGGGCATTACTAATTGAGAAGGAAACACGCAAGGAGCGCCGGAGGGAACGGAAGCGCAAGGAGCGAGAAGCCGACGCGAAGTCAATTCGTCGTTTGAGTGCTGCCAGTAACAGACTGCTCGCCCAAAGCGCTTTACTAGGAGAGATCAACGAGGGTAATGAGGCAGTCATTGATGAATCACCTCATCCTAGAGGCAGGAGGTCGAGGAGGAATGCAAGCGTCAACCGTCGTAGCCAGGTCGAGGAGATGCCACAAGTCGCGGAAGGCAAACCTGATACGCCTCCGCCACTAATCCAGCACACGAGTGCGACGCCAAAACTCCCCGAGAAGGACGAAGTGAGCAGAAGTCGAAGTCGACCACCTCCTCCACCAAAAGACAGCGTCAACCCAACTATTCGACGCCCACGGAACATGAGTCGGGGAAGTGCCAGCATGCTACAACATGTCACGACCAACCCAGACCTCCTCAGTCCGTCATACATTCCACCTCCACAGCGCAAAAAGAAGTTCCATCAGCAGCCGCTGAAGCAGCAGCTTGCCATGTTTAAACACTGGTTCAAGGAGAGCGCGAAACGCGCAAGGTCGCCAACCAGCATGGAGAGCAGTAGCGGCAAGAGCAATGGGCCCACAAGTCCAGGTCTTTTCATTAATGGACAGAAGCATGTTGCGGAAGAGGGCAGTCTTCGACGGGATCTGACACGAACTCCAACTGGACCAAGGACATCAAGCCTCGGTAGCAGACCCGATCTGGCACAGCGACAAACTATGCCTGCTCGACCACGCATTGTTACCAACGCTTCTTTCGAGAGTCGGAAGCGACAGAGCTTAAGTCCACACACCCTAACTCCACATTCCTCCTACCGGCGCTCATCTGGACTGCGAGGTAGGAAGAGCACCAGCTCTTCGGTTTCGTCAATACGTAGTGCGTATCCGTCGGTTCCGAGACACCAACACACGCACTCCAAGGCCTCGTCAACATCCAGCACCAGCCTTGCAAGCCCATCGGGCCTGAGCACGACATCGGGATCACGACACGGGAGGTCGCCGCACAATTCCGTCAAGCTGTTACCAGCGACACCCACAAACAGCACATTCCCGTCGGGTATTCGCGTCTCCCGTAGGCCTCCGCCTTCAGCTCTAGGCACTCTCCCTTCCTTTGCAGAAACGAAGTCTAACTTTGGGACTGGTGGTCTGGGACCAAGCTCACCAGGTCTGCCCGTGTTCGCTCGCAGAAAGCGTTCAGTGTTCAAAGGACCGATCACCAATTCTTCGTCGCCTAGCGGTCTTGGCCGCGTGCCTATGGGCACCAAACCTCGCTCGGGCTCGTTGCAGGGGCAGCAGAACACGGAAGTCATTGGCGGCATCCAAGAGGAAGAGGAAGAGGAAGACCAAGAAGATGAACTAGTTGGGGGCATTGATGAAGACGAAGGCATTCTGGCCAACGCTATCACTGACGACGACGAGGGCAAATGGGAAGATACCGACCAATTTGGGCCTGAACTTGAAAGTCCAGTGCCCATGACAGAAATCGGCGTCGGTTTTCTCGCGCCTCCACCGATATTACACTCTGAGCAAGACCGTAATTCAAGTGTTGGAAGTGGCCCTTTGACTCACGAGGCTTTACGGAAGAAGGATGCGCTGGACGAGGAATCGGCCGCCAGTGACAAGGCAGCGAGCCTGAAGAAGGGCAAGGAGAAGATTGATGGTTTGGAGTAAGGGCTTTACACTTCTGCTGTACATTTTGTCGTCCTGGTTCTCTTTTGTTTCTCTTATGGGACGTCCCATCTGCGCGTTTGAGCGAGCGAGCGAGCATGGACTGGATATTGCAGGGACTGCTTTCAAGGGTTTGTCCCCAAGCGCTGGTATATACTTGTAGGATTAGCATAGACGACTGTTGCATGTTGTGCGCAAATGCAGGTGTGATTTTTCGAGCTGAAATAAGTGAGGTGTGCATGTGAGCATTCTTCCTCGCGACTTTTCGTAACTTCGCCACAGACTCTTGACAATCGTTCCTTCCTCCATTTGCTGCTGCCACCGATCTTCGACACAAATATGTCCACGCCACCCAGGAGATAATGCTTGCTGCTGCTTGCATGGTAACGCATGCACTCCCTCACGACAGCACACGCGAGCATGCCACAACATAAAGCCCTGATGCACGCATTGTTACACCACGGCTCCTCCAAGGACTATTGCCGCCACCGTCTCGGGAGCCTACACCGCCTAGGTTTCGTTCGTAGCACATACGGTCAGCCGGACGATTGGCAATGTGTGCTCCTTGCCACGCTGCTAATGTTGTCCCAGGGAGCACGTAGTTTGCCCAGAAGTCACGATACCAGAGCACAATCTGCAAGACAGGAAGATACGCACGTCACTGGTGGCCTAACGCATGACTGCTGGTATTGGTGCAAAAGCACCTGCTGTGCCTGGACCTTGGACCGGATGCACAGGATGCGTCTGCACGCGTGGTTGGCTTGTCTCGGCGGCTCGGCACCTCGTGCAGTGTGATAGATGTCATTTCGGGAGAATGATGGCCTTGATCTGTGACGACGAAAGCAACGACATGGGCTGTCTAGCCCTATAGCTCTTCCTCAACCTGGCAGTTCGTTCAGGCACCCAGGCTTGCCAGGAACGAAGGTGATGAGGTGATATGCAAGACTCCGAGTCGGATCGAGTCTGCCCCACACACCAGATTGCCAAAGCGAAGGCTCTCGAACCAATCGGTCGTGTTGGTGCTACAATCCTCCTTGTGCGAGCACATATGCATCTCAAAGGCACTGCGATCGGCCAGTTTCAACCAAGCGGAAGAAATGCTTCCAATACTTGTTGAGAGGTCACCAAATTCTGACAGGCAAACATCTGTAATGAAGCACCTAATTTCACAGTCTGCCTCGGATCACGGAGGATGCCTTATCTGTCACTCCACAGCCGAATCCTCTCAAGTCCAGGCACCTTATCAGAAGCTAATGAAATGGCGCCGCTTCTCTCCGCAGGAACTCCAGGTGCTTGTCGGTAAGAAGCCTTGGTAATCGCACTGTTGCACAGTACGCGGACCGCTATTCGGCGTGAGACCCAAGTGTATGCAGCTCAAAGACGCGGCTGGACGCCACCGCCGTCGCGAGAACCGCCCACCACTGATTAGCGAGGATCGTCCAAGGTGCCATGGCACACTCGGCGCCCCTCTTCTTCAAGAGCAACCCTGCAGCCACGCTGGCGAGCAGCAGTAGTAAGGGCCGGCCACCCTCCCACGGCTAGCACATGCCACTAGAGCAAGGCAACTCTAATTCACTTGTACCATGTTGCAGTAACCTGACTATCAAACATATATGATACTGGCACCCTGTTATCCGATAGTCTATCCGTTCTCCCACCTGGCAAACCACAGCTGAAACTCATTCTTGGACATCCACGAGCTCGCGACAACCTCTTCGCCAAGCATGGAGGAGAAGGCCGCAAGGTCTGAATACTCTCCGAGCGGATCCGGCGACCTACCGGAGTATGGACATGTTCACAACCCAGGCCGCTCATGGCAGACGCGTCTCGTCGACAGCTTCAAGAAAGATCCGAACGCGCATGCGACTCCGCCTGGCGTCGTAGGCGCCGATGGCAGAGTCTTCGATGTCGAGACCGCCGCGCAGGCTACTGCTTCCTCGCCGCTGACAAGGACGCTCAAAGGCCGCCACCTCCAGATGATCGCGATAGGTGGCTCAATTGGAACTGGTCTATTCGTCGGATCTGGTAGCGCACTCGCACATGGCGGTCCCGCATCGCTCACTATCGCATTTTCACTTATCGGCCTCATGCTCTACTGTACCGTGCATGCGCTTGGTGAGATGGCTGTGCTCTTCCCCGTAGCTGGCTCATTTTCAGCGTATTCGACAAGATTTCTGGATCCCGCATGGGGCTTCGCGATGGGCTGGAAGTGAGTGGCATGTGAAACTAGCTCTTGCATGTGCCGAAACTGACCTCGTGATAGCTATGCTATGCAGTGGCTCGTGGTACTGCCCTTGGAAATTGTCGCTGCGACCCTGACGATCGAATACTGGAGTAAAGGCAGCATCAACAACAATGCTTGGGTGGCGATTTTCCTCATCCTTATTGTCACCATCAATTTGTTTGGTGTCAAAGGGTATGGCGAGGCTGAATTCGTCTTCGCAATCATCAAAGTCATCGCTGTCATCGGATACATCATTCTGGGCATCATCCTCAACATCGGAGGCGGACCGGATGGCAGCTACATCGGCGGCAGGTACTGGCGTGACCCTGGAGCTTTCCATAATGGCTTCAAAGGCCTATGCTCGGTCTTTGTCACTGCTGCCTTTGCATTTGCTGGCACTGAACTGGTTGGACTCGCCGCCGCCGAAACTGCCAATCCGCGCAAATCGCTTCCGACTGCCATCAAGCAAGTCTTCTGGAGAATCAGTCTGTTCTACATCGTTTCGCTCACGTTGGTTGGCCTCCTCGTGCCGTACGACGACCCAAGACTCCTAGGAGGTAGCAGCACTGTCGATGCAACGGCCTCGCCATTTGTGATATCCATTGTCAACGCTGGTATCACTGGACTGCCTTCGGTAATGAACGCCGTCATTATGATCGCTGTGTTATCAGTTGGCAACTCTTCGATCTACGGTAGCTCGCGCACGCTCGCAGCGCTCGCCGAGCAGAATCAAGCCCCCAAAATACTGGGCTACATCGACCGCAAAGGTCGTCCCATAGTGGCCATCGGCTGTGCATCAGTTCTCGGTCTTCTCGGTTTTTTCGCTGGCTCTCCCAGGCAAGGGGCTGCATTTGACTGGATGCTCGCTCTGTCGGGACTTTCTTCGATCTTCACCTGGGGCAGCATCTGTCTCGCGCATATCCGGTTCCGCCATGCGTGGAAAAAGCAAGGTCACACTCTGGACGAGCTCGCCTTCCGCAGCCAGCCTGGTATCTATGGCTCCTGGATCGGCTTCATCTTCAATTGCCTTGTGCTGGTAGCTCAATTCTGGACTGGCGCGTGGCCTATTGGCTACGCTAGTATGACTTCCCGCCAGCTGGTGAGCAACTTCTTCATGGCATATCTGGCAGCCCCGGTCGTCATTGTCTCCTACGTTGTGTACAAGTTCTGGTTCCGCACTTCGATTATGCGCAGCCACAACATGGATCTGCACACAGGCATACGCGACCTCAATCTTGCTGAACTGGTTGCTGAGGAGAAAGCAGAGAGGGCGACGTGGCCAAAATGGAAAAGGGTCTATAAACTTTTCTGTTGATCTGCGGCATTTCTTGTGGCCAAGGCCCTTCTGCGGTTGATTCATGTAGATTATACAGCTTGGAATTTCAATATTTATATACAGCATTTGTTAGAGAGTTGGATGACTGATCACATTGTGACTACCAATATGATCTTCCAGGCGATGGAGCGACCCGAAAACTAACAATATGGCGTACACTCTCAGGGTATCTCCATCTGAAATCGTAAAAGTTGCTGCCTGCGCGCAGCAACAAGCTGGTCACGCGATTGACTGAAGCGAAATGCCATATGGAAGCGAATCGTCAAGATAAGAGTGCTCCGTGTCGGATCGAGTAATATATTTCGCTCTGAGTAACCTTAGTTCAGGGAGCAGAGCACGAGCAGAGTTCAGCGCAATATGCGCACAACATCAAATCCAACGTCTGGCGTTCGGCGCCAACATTTGTTGTAACATCCGGCTCCGCATCTCTATATCCGGCTGTGTTGGTATTTGCAGGGGTGCGTAAAGTGGCTGTGCGGTCGGTAAGTTAAGCGACGCAAAGTGACCGACAGACGACAAGCATTCAATTTTGACGACAGTCCGATTATACCTAGGACGTTGCGTATTCTAGAATTGACCCTCCAGATGGGTGAGTTGAGACGGCGTAATTGTCCTTCCTTCT
>Ga0265797_10010064_pt1 | contig 12107 bp, 12 predicted proteins | sample P2T30metagenome_FD_192433 | JGI IMG/M metagenome (GOLD analysis project Ga0265797, IMG submission 192433) | Plant litter microbial communities from East Loma Ridge, Irvine, California - P2 T30 | ecosystem: Environmental > Terrestrial > Plant litter > Unclassified | place: USA: California... | reverse complement strand
TGAAGGCTAGTCTATGCGGTCACTACGAAGTCATACGCCTGCTCCTCGAAAACGGTGCACTCTGCGAACGCGACACGTTCCAAGGCGAGAGATGTCTATACAACGCGCTCAACGACCGTATACGTAACCTACTGCTATCCTACGACTATGCGAAGTCCTCGAATCCCTTACAACCGCTGGCAGCACACATAACTTCGCTCCTCACGCGGCCGTCGCCCAAGACGACAGACATCACGATTACCGCCTTTGGCCAAGAATTCCACCTCCACAAATTCCTCCTCGCCGCACGATCGCCCTACTTTGCGAAGAAGCTCGAGACTGCGCCGAATACAACGTCATGGAAACTACCCAATACTATACCCGCCGAGTCGCTAGGTGTGGCGTTGCAATATTTGTACTTCCAGGAAGTCTCAATACGGAGGGCGTTACATGGGTTGAGTGACGAGCAGGAGCTGGTTGTGTTGAAAGGCATAGACAAGATTGGCAAGCAGTTGGAGATTGAACGCCTGTTTGAAGACATAACGGAAGTTTCGGATCGAAGATTGTTGCGCCAGCGAAGAGCAGAAGAATTGGAACGCGGCAGAGATCAGCTAGAGGGCTGGTTCAAGAATAACGTCCTCCGGCATAAAAGAGTCGTAGACACTGCAAAAGTGGACAGCATACAATGTGACCGGGAAAACTCCATCTTCGCCGACATATTACTGCGCGCCGATGATGATGACGAGGACCAAGACTCCGATGGCACAGATCGGTCACCAGGGCCGTCAGAGTCATCTACGCCGCCTGTGCGAAACGCACCGGGGCCTCTTCTAGGCATACCAGTCGGATCGGGTCGCTCACGTTCAAGGTCGCCGTCCCGCCAACGAGCATCTCGTAAATCGACCATTTTCCCTGCACACCGAGCCATGCTATTGCGCTCCGAGTATTTCCTAACCATGTTCAGCTCGCAGTTCAAGGAAGCACAAGATACGCCGCATCTGCAGATTGTAACCCTTGACTGCTCGCCAGCAGTTCTGGAAACCATCCTCACCTTCATGTACACCGAGCGCGCCGATTTCGGCCTGGATATTGCCATCGACGTGCTCTTTGCTGCAGATCAGCTCTTCATCGAGAAGCTCAAGCAGCGCGCCGCCATCATCATCTCTGCGCTAGGCAATGGCGCGACCTCAGCGGTGGAGTCAGACAACCCACGGGGAGCTACAGATGCTGATGAAGCCGTGGACATTTACGAAGTTATCCGAGCCGGGTGGGATACAAGGGTGCAACGCCTGGAGGAGTTCGCTGCGCGGTACATCGCCTACCGACTGGAACACTACATCGACCAACCCGAGTTTGCAGAGCTGGTCCAAGAATCCGCGAATCGCGTCAAGGCACGTCAAGAGACCGACACTGTTGAGCTTGTCGACGATATCCGCTACTACCTGTCGGAACGATTCAGGCTTCGCTTTGAAGACAGCGGGCTGGATGAGATGATGGATGAGAACGCAGCCATGCAAGCTAGTACCGAGGGAGATCTTGTTGACGCAATGGACGATTTGGCGCTAGACGGCGCGTCAAATAGTGTACAGCAGGATGAGAATATCGCGTCGGTAGAACAACAGATTGCTGCTGGTGTGATTAGGAATTTGGATGGCGAGGAAGTGGGTGATGAGTTTGCTCAGGACGCGATGAACTATCAGATCTTGCTGGGAAAGATAGATACACTGCTTGAGAAGCTGAACTTGGATGCTTAGATAGCGACTTCAATCGAGCTCTCGAATACAAGTTCTACATGGAAAGCAACATGCCGATTGCGCGCAAAGAGTGGTGATAGGCATCATGACAAGAGTCTTGGGATTGCGATCTCTCTCATTTGATGAGGAGTATTTTTTATGTATGGCACTCCAGAAATGAACAAGGCCGTTCACAGATCTATTTGCATGCTCCGTAACTCTTCTGGCACCCAGTCTTACAATGACCATCCGTAGTGCCACAGAACCCCCCGCTGGAACAACACTGCCCGTTGAAAGGTCCTCCAGCACAAGTAAATCCCTTCGAAGCGCCACACGCACCATCAAGAGTAGGGATGTTTGTCGTGAGACAAGCGCTCGAGAACGACTTTTGACTGTGAACACGTTAGAATCCATGACACGATACACTTCACGCAAAGGAAATAAAGTATACTTACCATCCCTGTGCACAGTGATTGACCGTGCTTCCGCAGTAGCCACCCTTACTGCAACAATTCCCAAACGTGCTGCCCTGACATTTCAGCCCCATTGAGCCACCACAGGTGCCATCCGTCGAGACCCCAGTCTGGGTGGGCGCTTTGGAAGTAGTAGTCACCGTGGAGCAAGTACCAAAACCAGTTTGACAGCCTGCAGCACAATGATCCGTTGTCTTCCCACAGTATCCGCTGGAACTGCAGCAGTCGCCGTAGCTAGACCCTTGACACTTGTACTTGTTTGACCCGCCACACGTGCCATCAGGCGAAATGTCAGTAGAAGTGCATGTGCCAAACGCGGTTTGACAGCCCGCGGTGCAGTGCCCGGTGGTAGAACCGCAGTACCCAGAAGAACTGCAGCAGTCGCCGAACGTGGAGCCTTTGCACACGTATCCGTTCGTACCTCCGCAAGTGCCATCTGGCGAGACGTTGGTGGACGTGCAGGTCCCGAATCCAGTCTGGCATCCCGCTGTACAGTGACCGGCGGTGGAACCGCAGTAGCCCGAACTACCGCAGCAATCGCCGAATCCAGATCCTTTGCATTGGTACTTGTTGATACCTCCGCAGGTTCCGTCGGGAGACAAGCTGGGGTTTGTACATGTGCCGAAGGATGTCTGGCAGCCTGCCTGGCAGTGACTAGTAGTCGCACCACAGTATCCTGACGAGCTACAGCAGTCGCCGAATGGCGAGCCTTTGCAAATGTACTTGTTGGTACCGCCGCAAGATCCGTCGGGGCTAATGCTGCCGGGAATGGGCGTTGATGAGGGAAGAGCGACCGACGTGCTGGTGCTAGGAACTCCCGCGGAAGGAGGGGGAGGAATGATGATTGTACAGTTGCCATTTTGGCACTTGCCAACCCCACAAAAGCTCTCTCCTGTGCCGCAATTTCCTGTGATGTCGCAGCAGGCGCCCCATTTGCCGCCGCACAGGAGATTGTTGTTCTGGATGCCACATTTGCCGTCCATGCTGTATTGGGCGGGGAAACCTTCGCAAGCACCAGAAAAGCATGTTCCAGCTTGGCAGTCGTCTCTGCGAGTGCCTGTTAGTAGGAGTCTTTGACCGAAGTCGTACTATCGGGTTCTTACATCTGGTCACCGCATTTCCAGGTGTCTCCGTTGCAGCATTGTTTGTCCAGTCCAAGACAAGTTGCATTGCCGTGGTCGGGACCGCAGAAGCCGTCTTCGGCGGTAGGAAGCTCTAGCCCTAGTTCTGAGTCAGAATTGATGTACAGCGGGAACTGGAAGTGAGATCTTACAGCCAGCCACACAGTACTTGGTGTCGGGCTTGATTGTGTTGCAATCCTTGTCGACGGATGGGTTCAACTCGAAAAACTTCTTGACGGTGATGGAGTACTTGAGTGCCAACTCAGTGCAGGTGTAGTAGTTCACTTCAGATAACGTGTTGGTCTCGTATCTGCAAACAACATCGCCCGGGGCACCATTGACACCATATGTCAGCAGACTTAGAGTCAATACCAGCTGGGCGAGCATGATGATCGTGACGATAGAGTGGGACAATGGAGTCTTCTGGTACTGCTTCTTGCCTCGAGTCTACAGGGCCGGATATGACCCATTGTTAACATATCTTCTCATCGCCCAAATACCGCTAACTTGATAGTTCAAGGGCGAGACATATTGTCTCACGAGTCCAGGTCAACTTCGGTGCTGGTGGCGTCCGTGGATTTGATGCATGTGGCTTAGCGTTAGATGATAGATAGATGCGGAAGGTATGTCCGAAGAAAAAGCGAAATTTTATGCTCTAGCTATCCCTAAGGCAGCAGCATCTCCGCCTAGAGTACAGGATACTGAGCTTAGGGTTAAGATGGAACCGTGAATGTCGTACTGCAGCCGACCAATTGAGCCAACCAGAACTTGGACATTTGATCAGCCTTGAGTTCGGGTACGGTGCTTACCGCCGACGGACCGCCGTGCCCCTGCATAGCCGCGCCTATCAAGATAGGCTCGTTTCCAGCACGTGTCTGGGCCCGGGTAAACCCTTAGCGGTGTTGGGACCTAATGTATATTATTGAAATGCGCCCCGTTCTCATGATACCTTCCGCATTTACCTTTCAGCCCCCAATTTACAAAATCCTTCCTGGCACATTTCTCGGCCATTCTCCCCTCGACTCACGCCAACATGACTTCTCAATTGGTGGACGATTGCATCCGCTTGGACCTCTTGTGTCGGCTACGATGGAATCTGTTAACCGACTTGCACAATGTTGAGATTGTGGTGGGGTCGAAAGACGAAGAAAAGACTGTCCCGCTGATCGACCACCCCTATGCGGATGAGGCGATTAGCGAGCCCGGACTGAGCCGCATCGAGGTGAACAGCCGCGAATGTCTCGAAAAATTCGACCTCTCGTACGATTCTAGCCCCGAGGAGGATGGCTATCGACCCCCACCTCCTCTAATCATCAAGAACGAAGACGGGAAGCACATCACGTTGAGGCAGTTTGTCACCGAAGTACATGCCTATATCAATGAGCATCTGGCTGAACTCAAGAAAGCCCAGCGCGTAATGGCTGCCGAGCCTTGGTCAGAAACGATGTTGTACTACAGACGCGCCTGGCCAAGAAGGACCGATGATGGTAATATCATCGTGAACGTCGAGATGATGCCTCGAGCGCCCGCTGCGGAGACCAGGAAAAGGCTTTGGGCCGCTCAACTGAGACAAGCCGAACACTACGAAGAAAAGCGGCGACTCCGTCCATAGTCTATCGAATCCATCCTGCCGAGGTAGCATATGCTATGAAATTGAGCACTAGAGCACTAGACCGGGCGGCTTCGACTAACCACGGCGGCTAAAATACTTCAGCCCAATGTATCGGGAGATAGCTTCGAACAGAACGTGACATACGACCAGGGAGTTTTGGTCTCGGCGCAGGACAGTTGAAGCGACCTCTATTCTGGGCAAGTGTCTCTGGAGCGTGTGCTTAGCAGTTTGGGGTTCGTACACGCATGTATATAAGTTCAAGAAACTATGTGTGTAGAATCTACAGTGCATCATGCCACTTTCATTCGCCATGGTGCGCCTTCTTCTTTACCTACTTCTCACCAGCTTCGTGGATGCGCAATTCAATCAGCGATGGACGTGGATCAATGTTCAAGCACCGAATGGAAATTGGGTTCCGCAGGCGCATTGGAAACGCGACAACGAGCCAAATACAGGCTACAGACTGGTCAAGTTCCCTTCGGGGAACATTGAATTAGAGTAAGTGCACTTTTACCATCCGCCATGGACTTCAGATCAGGCTCTAATGCTCTTCCAGATACAATTGCTTGAAGATGCCAGCTATATGTCAGAACATCAGGAATTGGCATAACAACATCGTCCTGTCTGGGTGGCACACACAAAGCCAATGGGCGGGCTGGTTCACCTACGATCTAGGGGCTTCTGGGGAAACCAGAGGCCGCGGAGATAAACGCAGGAATGAGGTGTGCCCAAGCAATTGGAAGGGGACGATACAGAGGCCTAGATGTCCGGAGCCTAACCAGCCACGAGTCGTGCCACCACTGTATGACCTCGCTGGAATCGGAGTCACGGCTATCGTCCCCCAGCCAATTCCCGGTGCGACTGATCTCCACATGATCATCGCAGATGGCAAGGACAATCCCATTCCAGGTGTTGGTCAGCTGCAATCTTCTGGGCGGAAATACTCTTGCGACGAGTTTCCCCCAGCATCCTGGATCGAAGGTGGTGTTGGCATCGCAGGGTCGGGAAACAACCTACCAGGCACGCAGTATTGTGCTCCATGGGCCTTCAAATGCGACGATGAGACTGACGCCAGAGGATCCGAACAAAATTGGCAGGGCTTTATCCACGGTTTTCTGGGTGCCCACCTCGAAGCCAGAGTAGCCGAGGACGACCCCAATTACATCCCACTGGACAACCTCGACAACCCCATCGCCTTCAGGTTCCATTATGAAGACTTCCCGGATGCTAACTGGGCAGCACGTGTTGTGAAAGACGGAGATCAGGGTTTCACGTTGATCAGGCCAGGCACGCCGTTCACACGCCGCGCCAACAGGAACGGAAGCCGTTCGGTTATTAGCTTCATCCCCAACGGCAACGGCAGCTTAGCGATTGAGCTGGAGAACGGAGAGGTCTTCCGGACACATGAGCGTGGCTCAGAACGCCGAGCTCTCAAGCGTGTTAAGCAGTTGGCTCGTAGGGCCGTGGACCAGAACGAGCCTGATGTGAGCAACAAGACTGAGAGCCCCGAATGGTACGTACTTCCGACTTTTCCATCCGCTGTCTTCATCGGATTACTTACTAATATACCGTTATAGGCACGTTACCGCGGAAGACGTCGACCCGGCATTGAGCACGTACGGTCTTCAAACCCAGCAGAACCCCGTCGACGCCATTGACATTATCGAATGGAGCAAGCAGATAATCCTGGGACAGATTGGCAAACTCAGCAACGCAACCAACGAAACCTTTACCAACGACACCGCAGCCAATGTCCGCAAACATTCTCAGCAAGCCCGGCACACCGACCAGAATTTCTCTACTTACCGTCTCGGCTTGCAAAAGCGTGTAGAAGGTCCTATTCAGTGCGGACCTGGGCAACCCTGCCTGGACGAATCATGCTGTAGCAAAGATGGCAAGTGCGGGTACAAGGCAGCTCAATGCGCACCAGAGAACTGCCTCTCCAACTGCGACGCAAAGGCCATGTGTGGCATCGACTCAGCGGACGGGAAGACGGCATGTGGACTCAAGCTCTGCTGCTCCTACTACGGATGGTGCGGAACAGAGGATGTCCACTGCAAGGATCCGGAGCCTTTGGTTGGCAAGACGTAAGTACACAATCATCTACGGACTTGCGACTGTATCTGACATACTCTAGGCCATGTCAGCAAGGCTTTGGTTCCTGCGAGATCAAGCCATCGCCCTCGTGTGGCAAGGGCTCCGGTACCTCAAAAGCACGTCGAATCGGGTACTACCAGGGATGGAACACCCGTGAGCGCGTGTGCGACAAGGTCACGCCGCGTCAGATCAACACACGTGGGCTATCCCACTTGCTCTACGCCTTCGCCTTCTTCCACCCCCAGACCTTCGAGATGATGCCGATGAACTCGGCTGATGTGCCCTTGTATGGCGAGTTTACCGCACTCAAGCGCAACGGACTCCAGACGTGGATTGCAATTGGAGGCTGGTCTTTCAACGACCCCGGCACCGAAACCTATAGCGCCTACACTGACATGGTCTCGACGGCAGAAAATCGGCGCGCCTTTATCCAATCCCTTATCAAGTTCATGGATACGTATGGATTCCAAGGCGCGGATATCGACTGGGAATACCCTGCTGAGCCGAAGCGCGGTGGTCGAAAAGAGGATACCGACAATCTCGTTCTCCTCATGAAGGAGATGAAAGAACAGTTTGGCGGCAGATTCGGCAGCAGCCTTACTCTCGCACCTGACTATTGGTACCTACGCGGTTTCAAGCCAGCCGAAATGCAAAAGCATGTCGACTGGATGGGCTTTATGAGCTACGATCTCCACGGCCCTTGGGATACCGACGTCAAGACGCTAGGATCAAGAGTCCGGCCTCAGACCGACATCACTGAGATTGAGAAGAACTTGAAGCCGTTGTGGTTCGACGGTGTCGATCCTGCCAAGATAGTTATGGGCCTCGCGTACTATGGGCGTACGTATACACTGGCCGATGCGAACTGTGGCAAGATGGGATGCAGCTTCATTCCCGACAAAGGAGGTGCAGCTGGCTCTTGCACAAATTCTCCCGGTGTACTCTCGAACCGCGAGATCAAACGGATCATCAAGGACGAAGGCATTACGCCTTATCTGAACGAGACAGCCATGGTCAAGTACTTTACGTACCAGGGCAATAGCTGGGTCGGCTATGACGACGCGGAGACGTATGCGATGAAGGAATCGTTTGCTAATCAGTACTGCCTTGGCGGCATCATGATATGGTCGATTGACTTTGATGATGAAACAGGTGTTGGCCTGGGCGCCGCCAACGACTACAAGTCACCAGAGTCTGCAACCATCATCCCCATGGCGCATACGACGGTTCCAAGCGGAGGCACGTTTACCCTCAACTCTGGAGCAGCGACAGACGTTCCCCGTCTGCCCAACAGCGGCAACCAGAACTCTCCCCAGGGCCCAGGTGCCGCAAATTGCCAGCAGTGTAGTTTCTTCCGTCTCATCACATCCACATGCTGTGGCACAGGCGGATCTGTCGGGAATTCGGTCTTGATACCTGCAGGCGTCGCCACTCCAATGGACATTCCTCTACCAGCAGGCTTTACTCCTCCCCAGTCGTTCGTGGATGCTGACGGAATTACTGTTCCCGCAAACCAGCCGCTCCCAAGGGAAACTATCATACCCCGGGGAACCGTATTTACTCAGCCTTTTGTCATTGGACCTGGATCACCGCTACGCGAGGGTGAAGGGGATGACCAGAGTTCGAATTCATCGAATCTGGTGTGGTTATCTCCTGAGATCTGGAATGATCATAATCCCCAAGTGCAATGCTTCTTCCCTTGCACTCTTGTTCTACCGCCGTACACATCTTTCACCACCACTGTTGATTACCCTCGCATTACTGTGACGGAGAGCGGGAGCGTGAAGACGACCCTGACGTTTCCGCCCCTGACAGTGAGTTCGTGGGCACCAACAACGATCGTAGTTGGTGGGAGGCAGGGCTGCATCGAGACCGGCACTGCATCGTGCACTAATGTGGATAACAATCGTCGGACTTCGACCGTTCAAATCAGCTCTTCCACTTCCTGGCCGTACGTCACATACACGTCATCAGGAACACGACGCACAACCCGGCCAGAAGCAACCTCATCCAAGAATCCTGATCCCCAGAACAGCAACACCCCAGGTGGAGGCGAGAACGATGGCAGCGGTGACGGCGGAGGGGGCGGTGGTTGCAAGCTTCCCTTCCCCCTCGTCTGCCCTCCACCACCACCCAGGATTTCCATCCCCCTGATAACGATCTCGCATGGCCCACCCAAGCCGACCATCGCCCCTTGCGCATGGCCGACCCTGAACTGTCCGAAACCCGGACCACCGCCAGGACCTAATCCGACATCCGGCGGCAGCACCGTTGTTGTCCCACCATCCGAGAACGAAGAAGACGACGAGGAAGAAGAAGACGAGGAGGAAGAGGAAGAGGAAGCCTGTGCGATACGGCAAAGAACCACCAAAACTGTAGGAACGACCATCACCGCAACAAGCGAAAAGACCTTCACCGTCACACCAACGACGACCTCCAAAACCTCTACCAAGACAACGAAACAACCAAGTCCACCAGCCAAAACGCCCGACTTCAACAACGACAAAAAGCACTGCTACGACGGTCTCGGCCAGTGGACACGGCGCGCGCGCATGATCGACAGCGCAGACAAATACTGCGAACTCTCGCTCAAAGGCAAGACGCTGACGGAGAAATGGAATCCCGGTGAGGTCAAACGTTCCTATGACAGGATCGTGTCAGAGATCATGGCGGTGGAGATTACCGCCTTTGTCGAAGTTGTACCCGGGTCAGGGTGCGAGTGGAAGGTTAATGTGGATGAGTGCAAGCTGGAGTTTAGGAAAATCATTGATGATTGTGACGAAGATGGTGAGAATCGGAAGCAGGGAGGTACGATTTCGGGCGACTGCTTGAATTGGCGGTTGGATCCAAATCGGGACTATGATTGATGGACTTGCGAGTGGTTTGGTTTCTTGTGTATATATTGGATGGATTAGATGTAGGCTTTTAGTTATCACAATGCGTTTTGTTTTGTTCATTTGGTCTCTGGCAGGAGCATGTGTTCATTATTGATGGTGACATCATGGTGGGGTAGCCGCGGTGCTCAGTTCCCCACCCAAACGGTCGTTGACAGCTTGACAAATACCGTAGCAGCTCATAATGCGCGTCATTGCCCGAACAACTTCACTTCTTCAAACTCCAACTGCTCGACTATTACCTCGGAACTTAACGAGGGTTTCAATTGCTGCACCACCATACTTCACACACCGTCCAACAGCACCTCCACGTAAACAAGGGCTAATCGCCATCTCCAAGCAACAAACAGCAACCATGTCGACCGAATCTACACAGTCGCAGGCGTGCTGCAACACTCCCGCTGTAGTCAGCGAGGGCTACCAACCAAAGGGCGATTACATTGAGGCAGACGGATTGAAGACTTGTAAGCTCAAAGACCGCGATACCACCCCGCATCGCAATTGACTTTGTACAGATGAAACCGGCCCCAAGGACGCAAAGCAAGGAATCCTAGTTGTTTACGACATTTTCGGATTCTTCAATCAAACGCTCCAAGGTGCTGACATCTTGGCCTACACCGATAACCAGAAGTACCAGGTCTTCATGCCCGACTTTTTCGACGGCAAGCCAGCGGACATCTCCTGGATGCCCCCGGACACTAAGGAGAAGGAGCAGAAGATGGGCGAGTTCTTCCAGTCGCAGGCTGCGCCGCCAAAGACTTTGCCACGCATTCCGAAGATTGTTGATGAGCTCACCCAGAAGTACGGAATTGAGAAGTGGGCTATCATTGGCTTCTGCTGGGGCGGAAAGGTACGGAAGAGCTACAGATTACCTCCGATGTATTTCCTAACACTGTACAGATTGTCAACCTGTCTTCTATGGAAGGCACAAAGTTCAAGGTCGCAGCAGCATGTCACCCCGCGATGGTTGCCGGCGACGACGCGCCCGGCATCAAGATCCCATACATCATGCTTCCGTCAGGCGACGAATCAAAGGATGACGTCAAGAAGTGGCAGGAGGGCATCAAGGTTCCTCACGTGGTTGAGTGGTTCCCAGACCAGATCCACGGCTGGATGGCGGCGCGCAGTGACCTCTCGCAGGAGAAGGTCAGGAAGGAGTACGAGCGTGGATACAAGATGGTGTTGGATTTCTTCCACAAGCACATGTGAGTTTGTCGGAAGAGCTGCGGTAACATGGGTAGAATGCTCATTCCGCTAGGGGTTCCGAGGCGAAGCTCTAGTGTAAATACCGGTAATGTCGATACGAAACAATATAACGTAGGACAGAAGAACTTTTCTTCCCAGACTGTGACTGTGAGTGTGTTGTTAGCAACCTTGGGTGTTCTAATTGCGGCATTGGCTGCGTCGGCTATCCTGTGCCCAGGCGGATCCATCATCACCAACTATGTAATCCATGGCCAATGTGGAAAAGGTCCGAAGTCATGGCAATAAAGGTTGCAAGAGTAGAGTTACGGGTAGGTGTGGGGCTCAACGCGTGGGGTTAGGTACTCTGGGGCCGCCAGCCGCGTGCATTGGCGTAGAACGGCGGCTGGGAGACCGAGGGCACGTCGGCAATTGATCACGTTGCGGATGGCCATGTCGCAGGTTATCTAGAAGCATTGGGCATACTTCGGCGTATTTTTGTCGCGACATTTACCTTCAGTGTTTCTCTCCGCATCTTTCACGTTCATTCTTTAATCAAAGATACACCAGAAAGATTCCATCATGGCTCTTCCGATCGGTGCGTGTTCCTGTCTCGTGTAGCGGCCGTGGCGCGCTTGTCGTCCCATCCAGCTCCCGACCATCTCTACACGACTCTTATCGTACATGCTAGCTAACTAAGCTTCGAAGCACCCCAAGCTGTAGCAGGCGCAGTCGCAGGCGTTACTGCAGCTGCAGCCTATATCGATGCCAAATACCACATCACCAAGGACCTCAAAGGCCAACGCGTCCTGAAAGCTGCCGCGCGCGATCTCGAGAAGAATGGTAAGCCGGAGCTGCATACGACCTACCCACCACTTTCTAACAAGACACCAGCAAAAGGCAGAGGCCAGTCCCTCTGGTACCAATTCGAAGCCCAAGTCCACCGCCTGCCCTCGACCGAAGAATGCATCTGGTCCCGAACCGGCTGCTACACCTGGGCCGAGACCTACGCAAAC
>Ga0265797_10010063_pt1 | contig 12108 bp, 7 predicted proteins | sample P2T30metagenome_FD_192433 | JGI IMG/M metagenome (GOLD analysis project Ga0265797, IMG submission 192433) | Plant litter microbial communities from East Loma Ridge, Irvine, California - P2 T30 | ecosystem: Environmental > Terrestrial > Plant litter > Unclassified | place: USA: California... | reverse complement strand
CCCTTGGCTCGTGGCATTATGCGCGCGATACAGATTACGTTGATCAGCCCGACGTAGACGCGCCAGTCAAATTCATAGATAACTGGAGTTAACTGTGGTGTTGTGTCTAGCATTCCAAAACTTCTCAAACGAACTTCATTCCCGCTTGCTTCGCAAAAGCCATGGTAGCCACAAACCCACGAAATGCTTCAGGTGCATCCCGCACCACATCCTTTCAACACGAACCGCTTGACTACAGGAGGAATGCTATTAGACTACTCAAAATACTTCCAAACCTTTCAAATAACGGGCACATTCAATGTGAAATGTGGCATGACAGCGTTAAGGCAAGCTACACCTGTCTTTCATACGTCTGGGGTCCGGAGAACATACAGCGGCAGATCCTGGTCAACGGCAGGCTTCTATGGATACGCGAAAATCTTTTCGAGTTCATGCAAGTCGCTCGATCAAAATACGCAAATTCACCACGAATTCTCTGGATCGACGCTCTGTGTATCGACCAGGACTCCGTTTATGAAAAAAATCACCAGGTAGCACAGATGGGTTCCATTTACGCAAACTCTGTTGAAGTTATCTCTTGGCTTGGGCTCAGTCAAAGTATCGGAAGAGCATTTGCATTTGCACTGGAGTTGAGCAAGGATCCTAGATATGGGACATGGGACATGTTGGAAGACCAACAAAAGAGATGGTTTGAACGGAACAAAGAGACCAATGGCCAACTTAAAAGAGACTGGTACGCGGTTCTCAAAGACCGATACTGGACCCGCGCATGGATCACACAAGAGATCTTGCTCGCTCGAAATGTCAAGTTCCTCGTCAACAACCTCGAAGTCACTCTCAAGCAGATTGCTGCATGTGCCGTCAACCAACGTAGGCACATCAATGATCTCAAAGGCAATGCAATGATCGATCCTAAGAACTTTGACGTCAAAACTCGCGTGTTCCAGTATTACATGAGTGCTATAGGCAATCCACAAAGAAAGCCCAGCGAATCGAAACTCATCAGCTGGTTTACTCGCCTACCCGGTCGGCAAAGCTACTACGTTCACGACAGAGTCTACTCGCTTCTTTCCCTTGCTTCAGACGCGTCAAGTATCAAAGTAGACTATCGCACTTCGAGATCAGAACTTTTGTATCAGGTCATGAGCCTGTACAGAACAAGGATGTGCATTTGTGCATGGTTTTACATGGTCGATATGTTAGACTGCTACCATGTTCCTGGCGCAAAAGGCCGTGGCAACGGATCGGATACAACCCCAGTTTTCAGACTTCCCATGAAGCCAGTTCGTACAGAATCTGTTATGGGTGACAAAATAAAAGACTGGTACGATGCTTGTTCAGCATGTGCCACAAGGATGCCTCCTCCTTTTGACGAGAAGGTCCAGACAACCTTTTGCGTCAAGTCTCTTTGTTACAATATTCAAGACGGCCACGTGCACGTTTACAAGAACAAGCGTGGAAAGTACGAGGTCAAGCGATGGGGTGATACCACTGGTTACGACGTCGTGCACTTTCAACCCGGAAATCCTGGAACCTCCAAAGACGACATCAATCTTGGGTGGGGTAGTTCACCTGATCTATACGATGTCTTCCTCACAGGCGATGTCTTGATGAAGCTGTTTTTGTACCCTGATGAGAGTGTGAGACAGGCGGTGCCATTGCAGATTTGCTCAGGGGCGCAGAGTGGTGTGACCAGCATGGAGCTTCATTAGATCATTCTGTGGGCTTGACACGTGTTCCATTGAGTTTGAAGAGAAAAGCAACGTAAGGACGTATAGCGTGTATTGTATTTCACGTAATTCGCTTGCAAACGACCATGGCCCGGCAAAGATCAGCAATCGCCTTTCCTCTTCTTTTTTGCTCATACTATTGTGCTGGACCATGGTATACTCGACAATGAACGTATATAAATAGTAGCAAACAGTTGTTCCGAACTTTTCTTCTTTCCGCAAACGAGTTCGGTTATTTCTTACCAGATGTTGCGCAACACGACTACTCGCGTGGTCAGAAGTAGTGGAAATCTCAATCTGAAATCCTGCCTTTCTGAACGCTTTAGCTGATGGTTGCAACAGGAGGGCCATCAACCACCAACGTATTGTCAACACCAGACGCGCATTACTCACAAAGATGAGAATATAATGTGGAGAGAGTGGACAGAGTCGCTTTGAATGACCGACATATGTGTACCGTGTGCTGCGTGTAATTAAACGTAATAAAGATGTTGTTTCAGGGCGTCCGACGTCTAGTGTCATTGACGACTGACGGAGAATGTATGCGAGTCTTTGTCGTATGTGATCCAAGTTTGGTGCTATACGGCAGTTAGAGTGGAAGCGCGTGGTAGCACTTATAAAACACTTGCCTTCGCAATAGAATAACCTAGCCTCAATACCCTCTCCATACGACTCTTCACTGTACTTGCCAATTCCAGATATCGCTCCTCCTCATCGTGCTCTCTTTCAAACCACTTCTTGGGGAAATATTCATCCGCCCAGATCAAGCCTCGTACGAGGTAATCTTCCGGTAGCGGTAGCTCGTCGCCCCTCTCTCCCTCTCCAGGGAATACATCGGAAGCCAGCAAGGTATCGATGCTTGGTGTTTGCGTTTGCGACTGACTTTGGATTTGGTTTTCAGTCTTGACCAACGTATTCAGAAATGCAACAAGTTCAGTCCAAGGCGCATCTTGGATAAGATCGGAAACGTATTTACTAGAAGCGAAGCTGGAAAGAAAAGCGAGCATGATGTGTACGTGAGGAAGCACGTTCTTGTCGCCAATACGGCGAAGGACGAGAGCAAATGTCTCGTAGGTAATTAGTTTGGCGTTAGGGATTGTGCCACGCATTGCCCATGGCGTTGTTCCGTGTGCCTCGTCTCCTTCCAGTGCCTTTGAAATATCTTTCTCACTTAATATTGGCTTCGTCGGATTCTGTTGGTCAGCTGCAGATGTACTCCGGATCTTGTCTTCAGCAGCGCTTTGAGAGGAGTCCTGTGCCTTCAGGTTGATTGGATGGAGGGAAGCCTGGCGAAGAATGTTCTCGTTGAGCCCGTATTCAAACCAACTGGCGATGTTGGTCACTGCAATGTATACACCCTGCTCCTTCCACTTCGCTGTCACACGCCCGATGTGATTGTCCAAATTTCCGATAAACTCTGCCTTTGCCTTGAGGAACTCGTCCTGACCTTTGGACTCCGTTACTGTAGACCTTTCGAACAGCAGACCGTGTGCTTTGATGAAGCTGGTATCGATCGCTAGAGCATGCGTAAGAGTGGCGCCTGCACGACCAAGAATCGGGTCCAACAGAGTCAAGATCGATTCCCGTGCGCTCTGGAATGGTTTGACGCAAGTCAAAGACCTGGAGTAGTAGTACATCTGCTGAAGTGCATTGGGCCGCGCCAGAATAGCCAGATGATGATACAATCGACCCACGCTAGGATTCTTATCAGCAGCCTTAGTATACCAAGAGCGCGCAACACCTGCCCAGGTCTCACGGTCGCGGACGTCCTCGTCTTCGATAGCCATCCGGTAGCGTCCAAGATCTCCCAGGCATTCAATCCATGTATCTTCGAAAGCCGGAACGGTTTCGTATAATAACGCCATCATCTGGTACGCCAAATATATGAACGCCAGCATATAATCGATACTATCAGGAAGACGCCTCCGAAGTAACTCCAAAAAAGAATGAATCCCATGCTTCCACATACGTGCAGGCATGGAATACTTAGCTGCAAGACGCCGAAGAGCTGGCGATGCGGAAGGATGCTGACTAGCTAGGAAAAAGTCGTGATGCTCGTGTAAAAGAGTACGGTGAAGAGCAATCAATGCCTGCCAATGATCGGATGCAAGCTTGGTATCGCTATCTTGCGCAGCTGCAGCTTGTGCACGATCAACGTGTATACACTTAGTTTCCACCATAGTTAACCCTGCATAGATTGATTTCACTTCAGATGCAAGTTGCTCTTGAGAGATAGGCCTACTATCTGGTTGCAATAGCAGACCTGGATACCGAGGATCATAGCGTTGGAGCTCAATAAGGCCTGGTTGGCGTTGAGGTTGCTGAGGTTTAGGAATAGATCGTTGTGTTGAATGCGCAGGGGATTGAGGATGCGACGATTGTAATTGGTTACCCTTTGTAGCTTCCACTGACCATTCGCTGGAAGGCTCAGGCGTTGTCTGATACGGGGATGGAGTACCTTTAGTGCTCTGCTTAGGGTCAAAAAGGCGTGCATCTTGTGGTTTCGGTCGTGTCCGATCCGATACAACAGTATGAGGGATCTGTCTCGAGTACTCCGAATCGACCACCTCCACGTGAGAAGGACCCTTTCCCCTTGGGCTAGTGAACTCTTGCTCTGCCGGTCGTTTTCTACCGGAAGGTGGCGAGTTTTGTCGTGAGCCCTTTCCTGAATCTATAGTAAGGCCTCCAATATCAGGTGCTGAACGATCTCCCGCAGTTGCAGCTGATGAGTGATCCGACCTTCTAACCACGTCAATCGTTGATCCAGTAAGTGCTGTACATTGTAAATCTGTGCAAACTGACCTGAACTTTAGACTCAGCTCTCGGAACTTGTCTCGTGCCTGTCTCGAGGTCAATCCATCAAAATCGGCACGATGGTCTATCCTTCCGTGGTCATATAGCTGCTCAGCGGTTGGGAAAATCCGGCCCTCGTGTCCTGGGTAAGGACAAGGGTGGGGCCTATTGGCTGGGCTCTGAGTTTTGAGCGCCTGAGCGAACTTCGATTGAACGAATTCACCAGTATCCATTATGTGACCAAAATATTCAGGTATAACTCTCTCTTTCGTACTCGGGATGTCGTATGCGCCAGGAATTTGGTAGGAAAGACGCAGATGAATTGTAGATTGGTTGTGTAGATCCCCACATTCCCGTCTTGCGCCGCGCACTCAGGTTTTGGCGTGGCAAGAATCTTTCGACTCCGAATTCCACGCAGGATCTGTCGGATGCTGTTATTGCGCGATATCGCACATCAATCTGACCAAGATTCAGTATCAATTTGGGGGCCAGAAAGGCATACACGCGAATTGTGGGTTGTGCTCTACCTTTGCACTGACGCAACTTGTCAGTCAACCAAAGTGGCGGCGTCGCGGCTGTGGGGTCTGGAGGGAATGTGAGAAGCCTTTAGTATTCGCATCGATCCTTGAATGCAGATGTATTTGTTCGAGAAGAGGGGACGAGCAGAGCCTCAAGGTCTTAAACGTTAGTTCGCAAAATTGCGAAGCAGGCAACAAGGCGTCAGTTGCACGGGGTAAGATCCCAGTGGTGGGTCACGGATGCGGCCACACACCCCGGAGGCCGCAAGCAACCCTACTTCCACATCCTTGGGAGGACTCAAAGCCAACCATGTATCTAACGAAGGACCCTGTTGCCTGAAATCATTCTCAGTGAAGTAGGCAAAGCAGGCATGCAACGCGCTCGCTTTATCTACACTGGCGTCTCTCAGCCGCATACTCACGCCCCACAACAGCCGCCTCGATTTATAGTGCGCATCGAGACTAACACGGATCTAATCACACGAAAATCTTATAAAGAGGTTTAGCAGGGGCCAGATACCAAAATCTCGCAGGGTATGTTGCAAAGGATTTATGAGGTACCCAATGCATAATAAGTAGACAACAGGTTTCGCAGCCTTGTGTGCCAAATTCTAAAAGTGGTAGGATGCCGGAAATGGCCTGGCCAATCTTTGGTTCCATGCCTGTGGTATCGGTTGCGCCAGGCGATCGTAATGCTCTAGCTTCCATGCTGGTCATCGTTGCAAACAACGGTTCGTTTTTCCTAAGCAGCTTCCACTCGCCGCCGAATATGCACAGTAATGAACACGGCATTCCCGTGATGACCAGAATTGACCATTTCCTCAGAAAGGGTGCTTTACTCAGCTCACTACAAGAAGGGGTGCGCCGCTTACCGTTCTTTCAGCTCATTCAGCAACCTCTCATCGCTCCAAGGTCAACACACCCAAGACATACGTTCGCTTTTCGTGGTCATCGGCATCTCTGGAAGACTGGGATGGCGTCTATGGCGCCTATGAGGATATGCATACAGCCGCAGCAGGCAGATACATGCGACACTGCGTGTTCCACGCCTTCGAAATCAAGTCCCGAAGGGCTTTCGGTATCAAGCTACCCCTTGAATGGCGCAAATGCCAAATTGCTGATCTCGAATCAGGGCAGCGTATTGAGGGAGACAGGTTTCAGTCGCCTTCCGATCAGGACGAATGGATTGGCAGCCGACACGACTGGCGGATGATCAAGAAATCTATCACGAGAAACTGACGAAAGGACGCATTTTCGTCCTCTAGCGATTCTGATACACTGACTTTCCAGCGCGTTGCACGGCCACCCGCAGAGTAGTGATGATCTCAAGGTTGCCATACCACTAGGAGGCACACGTCACCTGTGTTCAGGCATGACAGCAGTACCCGAGGAATTGGGAGGCCGCACGTGTCATTAGCAATTCGTATCAACGACCATGCAATTGCTTATATGCAGATTCCCGTACTATCTGCTGTTGTATCAACAGATGTTAGTCTCGCACATGGCACCTCTAGCGCTCAGATAGCGGTGTTGGCGCTATGAGGCAGAAGTGGGCGAGTCAGCAATTCGGGCCTATGCTCGTGCGCTTTTGCTGCCTTGTTTTCAACCGGTGAAGGACGACAGACGAGATGTGATATCAACAAAGAACGTCCAACGCACATCGACCAAGACAAGAGCTAGTAATTGGAATACAACTGTCCAGTCATATCTGTAGATCTGGAATATGCTAAGCAGAAAGCGAAGGATACTTTGTGATTCCCGGGTTCTCGATCATCAGATCATACAAGAAAATTGTATTGGAGAAGGTTTCGTTATCGGTGGAGGTTACTCAGGCAATATCCGCTAAAAGAAACACCACGCGACTTCGACGTTTTGATATGCTACTACTCATCGAGATGGGCTGATGCCACCAAGGAAGTTGAGCAGGCCCAACGAGAATGGTCAGGCCCAAATCAGGCCCGAACCCGCCTGTCTATGCCACAGTAGCGGAATGAAGGTGTTTTGGCAGCCGGCGCTCAGAATTAGATAGGAATCAGGTTGAGTTATCTTTTGTCTTACATTTCTATCTTGTGTCTTAACGTACCTGTTGGAGTCTTGTAGCACTCAGCTCGAGTCTCAGATTTGTGTTTGTTTCCGTTTGCGAGCGACCTTGAGGGTAGCGGAACGATCATTCAGTCAATACCTATCGGGATCGGACACCGATCGACCGAAGTCTACTGAGATATTCTGTCAAAAACGCTTGTTACAGTAACACGGAGTCACGCAACTAGCATGCTGGAACATCTTCTTGTCCAAAGTAAGAGCAGATATGCAGGACTTGACAGGATTCTAAAGACTTAGTGGAAACTTAGTATGCCTCCCATTGGTAGAGAATCTTCCGGCCTGCGGGCCGTTCGTAGTTGCTACGTCGCCCCCGTCATCCCGGAGGTTTACTGCTGCCATGGTTGTGCTTGCATATTCTGAAACAGCTTATACTTCTGCGCCTCGAGACAATAGCAGGGATCTACACCAGCAAGGTGCTACTAGATTGTTCTCAAAACTGGATGATTAAACTTCAAAGCCCATCAGGCTGATATGGATGTGAAAGTTCACGAGAACGCTTCACAGCTGTTACCAGGCAAGTCACCGTGAGTGTGATCTTCCAATATAGACTGCATAACTAATGGCTCCGGTCATGCTATAGAAATCAGAGTCTTGCATGTGATAATCGATATGATTGGAAGGTGCAGCTTCGTATATTCGGAAGCCGAGGCTACGGTAGCATACCTCGATCCCCTGGAAGCACACGTAAAATAGGTAGTGTTGTACAACATTATGAGCGGGGTTCTATGATTGCCCTCCCGCTGAAAGCGGCACTCAACGATACTCGTGGCTTCTCCACTTATTGAAGTGGTATCCACGTCCAATAGCTGTTTACTCTTCATACACAAGTGCGTCCACCAATTCATCATTGATGCAGGAAGTCGTGTCGATTAGTGCCCCGTCGGGGCGAGCTCCAGGAGGCTGACTGAATCTTGGGGTAAAGTGATACGCGCTTGCACGTGCAGGCAAGCGACATGCATAACTCTAGGTTGCCGAGAAGGCTGCCCACGTAGCTCAATTGCAAGCTTATCGCAGTAATCCGGTATCTCGGTCCTGGACTACTAAGTCGGATTCAGTGCGACAGTTATGGAGTGTATGGTTCTACCAAGGAATCTTGTGACATCTTCTACTGACCGTTGTACATCACGCGCAGATTGACTTCCGGTCTAGCTGCCTTCCCTGATGTGCAGCGATGCACACTTCTATCGACTGTTGAAGGCTAGCATATTGATCGAAATAACGATACGATCACCGGATATATCGTTGTTTGCTTTTGAACGTCAAACTACCAAGTTTCAACATACTCATTTGCTCTTTCCGGAATCATCTCAGATCCTACGTAGTCATTGTAACAACCCAGATAGACCCCTGTATGCCGAACCCGGTGTACGACCACGTGGACAAGTCATCGCTTGCAAAGTTAGGCAGTAAAGCCATCCACAAGCGAAACCATGTACAAGTTCAGAGAGCGGTCTCGGGAGTCATGTAACATAGTTGCTTTTGTCAGGTCTGCGCGCAATCCACATCAGAACAGGCTATTAGCAAGAGAATGCACGGTAGGTGTTGGAAAGGGGAATGTTGCTACAAATCAATTGATAACTTAGTCCCCATCACCGCATCTAACAAGTTCCTTTATCAGTTTATTCCAAACACAGTAAGGGGCTGAATAGTACTACGAACTCAGCAATGTAATGTCTTTACCGTTTACAGAAGGGTTCGGTGAGTGAGGGGCTGGCTAAGGCAACAAGGCTGTGATGATGTGATCACGCAATTTCGGTAATCAGGAACTATTAAGCGAGGTCGCGTTGGGGGCCAAAAGGGACAGTGCGCTTGCCGTAGGGCTGGCGAGTCCTCCATGCAAGTGCACGTTGACGTCTCGGACTTCAACCACTGATCACTGTGCTGTTCCTTACCCTCGTCGTTCGCAATATCGCGCACCATTTAGCTACCCGCTCAGATATTTCAATCGCAAGGGAGATCAGAAGACAGTCCTGTACATACGATCGATGACAACTGTTCAGCCGCGAACTGTCATCCAGAGGTTCAGATTGGCACGCGAGGCGCTATTTTCATCTTCCGAACTGTAACAGTTATAGTTCGCGAACCATTGAACAGAAAGGGGAAAACGCACAATGTCTTCGACTGTAGAATTACGGCATATCAGGGCTTTTGCAGGTGCCGTACGAACCCATGACTGCTTATGGAAGGAATATGACCATGTTTCTATAAGGCAACAGGTTTCGACATAGGGTAACACCCAGTAAGTGACTCACCGGTCTAGATGCCGGGAAGCCATGTGCTCAAGAGGCAGATTGTTGGCATCTCTCCCAACCTCCTCTTTCGCTTCTCCGTTTCGAGTTTACGGACGTGTAGCTCCATGCTGACTGAAGGCTGTACGCTAACAACTCATAGAAACTGTTGGACTTCAGACAAAACAGGTCCTCTTGTGAGACGATAGTACTAGTACCTGGACCATTTTGCAGGTATGTTAGGCACTTACCTGTCGGTCTGTTCTCTACAACACGGTCGAATGGAGAAGATAGATACCAGGATATCTGAAACTGGCCCCCAGTCTATCTCACGAGTGCACGGACGATAAGGTGCGGTCGAACGATATACCTTGTATTTGATTTTTGCAGTCGTCTGGGCAGATGAGACATGAGTTGCGCCGTCATGATTGGCCCAAAGGTAACGAACTCGCTCGACCCACTCCTATACGACAAGCCGACCGTTCCACCCAAGGCAGTCTATACGATGTCGTCACCATTCCTAACTGTATAATGCTACATAGTTCATGCTCAGAACGAACGGGTGGTCAATAGTTTCTGTAAACACATCTGGGAGTTTGATCGCGCTCTTAGCAATGAAAATGGTTTGCTTCATAGATCACACCGATATACCCGCAGATCGGAATATACACGTGAAAGAAAGATAGTAACCATACGGAAACCGAAGAGAACCTAAAGAGAGATCAGTGCTAACCCATTACTTGCAAGAAGATCACGGTGTTACGCCATCTCTGCAGAAGGAATACGCGCCACGATGACTTGCGACATCGCCCTGGTTTCCCAGAGAGTCAGCAACATGCCTTTCGCCCGTAGGCAACCTGGAAAAGGGCGCATGTTCGCAAGAGCTTTTCTTGGTATGTCGCATAGTTAGATATAATCGCGGTCGAGTTGCTTGACTTGGTGACGAATTGGGTGGCTGTGTTGCGTCCCGAGGTCGTGTTGGGAAGACGTTATATGGCAATGACTACCTTCTAACAGCTGACCGGATCTGATCAATAGTTGTGGGGTCATCATATTGAGACAGAAAGATGTAAGCATGCCAGTCCTCAAGTGGATAGAAACAAGTCGTTTGTGCGATGCGATGATCGACGGCTGACGGCGCAGCTCGGTTGCGGAGATTAGTCGCACATCCTCCACAATCAATCTCCAAATGTGAAGCTCTCTACATCGCAAACAAACCCCGAAACCGTATGTCGTACTTGGCGATGTAAAGTGCATTTTCCGATTTCCTAGTGCTACCTAGGTATATGGGCCAAGCAATAGTTCGTGTATAGAATTGAAAAAGGCTAAGCGACTGACTGATGCGAGTAAACGAGGTTTTAGCTTCGCGCTGAAAGCCGTTGCCTGGATTCTTGCTTTGCGCCTCGATATGGAGCCCCGAATTATTCTTCGTCCGAGGCAGACCTGCTGGGGTGCTATGTTACGACAAGATACGTCAAGACACCTCAAGTCTGAATATCACATCCGATATCTGCGATGAGAGGATGGACAATGACGATGCTTCGCGAAGATTTCCGACTCAGAGAGTGGAGAAGTTCGTAGAGATCAACGTATCAACATTGTGGGAATAGTGGAACACCTGTTATGACATCACCCTGAAGCAACAAATTGAGGCGAACATCGGCTCGAGTCGTGCATAATAAACGCGCTTACATAGTCGACCATATATGGCACGCGCATGCTTTGCGCGACCGTGGTTTTCGTATCGGACCCTCTAATGTGGAAAGACTTCGGGGTCACTCAGTTACTCCGCGCGCGAGGCACCAGAACAATCGTCCCCGCTTGTCTGCGGGGTTCTCCGTGCACCAGGCAGCTCGCGCGGAGGATTTCACCGACAGCCATCGCAAATCATGCCGTTATCACAGCTTAGTGAGCAACAACGAGCAACCATTACCGACCGCACCCGAGTATGGGAAGTAAGACGCTTCTGCCAGGTGTTGCCATCTGTCGTCAAATACGTACGCGGCTCGGAAGCTGGCCTCACAGGCACGCTTCCAGAGCGGCAGGGACGTTATATCAAAAATGAACCGGATGGCGCGCTCGCTGCTATGCTGCGTTGCATTATCCATCAAACGGGCGCCGATTTGGCAATGGTCAGCTTGCTAGACGACCATACTCAATACTTCATCTCGGGGGCCAGTCGGGATAATGCGAATGATGCCAAAGTCACACTGGGTAAGTGAATTGGATACCATGCTAGAACTACACTAGCAGAGAATCTAACTTATATAGAAGATTCAACGAAATGGTATGGATGCGAATCGGTTACCCATCATGGAGGTTTGTGTGAGCGGACCATCACACGCCAGAATCAGCCCGGCAACTTGGCCATTTATGAAGAGCTCGACATGGCCGCGTCGGAGAGGACCAAAGACCTGCCTTTTGTAAGGGGCGACATCGCCAAATTCAGACACTACGTGGGTGTTCCCCTCAATCCTTATGATGGACCAAATATCGGTACGGTATTCATATTCAGTTCCACGCCGTCGAAGGAAGGCTTGTCAGAGACTCATCGTTCATACTTGTTTGAAACAGCATCACATATTATACGGCACTTGGAACAAGCAGTAGAGGCGCTGGAAGGCAAAAGATTGCTCAAGTTCAACCAAGGTGTGGCTTCGTTACTGAGGATGGGTTCCTCTGCAGGACTGGCGGCTGAGTCTGCGCAGGAGCAGTCTTTGCCAGAGAGTCGTGATG
>Ga0265797_10010062_pt1 | contig 12108 bp, 11 predicted proteins | sample P2T30metagenome_FD_192433 | JGI IMG/M metagenome (GOLD analysis project Ga0265797, IMG submission 192433) | Plant litter microbial communities from East Loma Ridge, Irvine, California - P2 T30 | ecosystem: Environmental > Terrestrial > Plant litter > Unclassified | place: USA: California... | reverse complement strand
GGTCGGCGATCATAAGACCAAGGCGCCGCGGCCGAGGACGCATCTTCGTATCTAGCATTGCATCAGCCTGTAGTCAGGCCCACAAGACAACGCATGCCTTCGCGCGGCGGGCGCGGTGCCGCATCAGTGCATGCGCCAAACACAAACCACTCCACTCTAGCCTGAGGGGAGCTGCACTTCACTGCGTGTTAAATATAGTATTCACCTCGGATGTATGAAACCATAGCTTGAGCCTCAAGTATTGGGCAGGAGGAACGTACATCCGTATCAAGTTATCCAATTCAACGGTCGTTCTCATGATGCGTTGCGTCTGACTTGAGTAGTCTACGCGTATCGAGATTGAACATCTGGCCTATACGACCGCTAAGTGGGCTGACTCAGTTATCGCATGCAGAGACAACTGCTTTGCACGTCTGTGAGATACTGTAGTAGCATGATCTGGTGCGGGGTAAGTAGTCAACCCTGACAACGATATGCTGATGAGATGCACATCGGTGTATGCATTGCATACATGTATACACGAGCTACGCTTCTATGAGATGCAAAGCTAGCAATGTATTGCGGTTTGTGGTAGCTCTGCGCAAAGCTTATACAACAGCTCTGATAGGATGGGGGTGTAAGGGAGCAAAGGGAACGGCAGGCTTGAGAATCTTGCGCTTGCGCTGGCTGGATGCATGACTAGATTACTTCACGTAGCACTGCCATCTGGTGTATGGTAGCGACGTAGTAAGCTCAAGAGTAGGTGGACCTTGGGCGATCCTGCGAAAGGACCGCCATGCCCAGGGATATGTCTAGTGGCATTCCCACCTTATCGTTCAACTTGATCAATAGCAGCATCGGGTTCTGACTGGTCCGCATATCTACAGTCGAATTCTAAACAGCTTTCTAGTCTTCCATTCGTGATTCCCGGGGCAATTTCCCGGGGCAATAGCGATTCGCAAACGTGGCACGCCGTGTACCAAAACACTCTGAGTGTATGTATTTCACATCCGCATCTTGACGTTTTTCTTCATTTCCTGCGAGATGCAACAACTCTGCTGACATCATACATAGGTTCGCTCGGAAAGCCAGATGGATCCGGACCGACTTACGCTTTGCGCGCACTGCCGAAAGCGTGATCGGCTCGATGACCTACTGGTTAAGAGACAAGGTGGGGATGTTCGACACAAAGATGGTCACGAGCTTGAAGAACTACGAGCACAAGGAGGTTACAGACATGATCAGCAGAGACTTGATCATGGTCGTGGGCAAGGCCGAGGAGTGGAGCTCGATGAGGATGACGCACCTCAGCCAGCAGACGCTCGGTTCCAAGGATTCGAGAGTGTTCGACTCCGCGCAGATCAAGGAGCTCACGGTCGCGGGTGGGTATGAGCAGATGATCGAGTCCTTGGAAAGGTTCTGGGACACGGATCAGTTGAGGTACACGAAGCAGTAGGTCGAGAAGCTGAAGAGGATCGAGCGCCTCACTAGGATCCTCAACACGAGCTTGTACGATTACGCGGACAAGAGGCTCTTCGACAGCAAGCTGATCAACGGCATGAGGAACAGGGGAGACTTTGAGATCACGATCATCACCTTGTTGGAGCTCAAGGACGTGACCAGGATAACGTTCAAGCTCCAGTAGGCGGCCGGGCCCCCATCTCGAAGGTGAAAACATATAGTGTCACGACCACCAATCACTTCAGCACCAGCACACAAAAAGTACCGCGAATGACAAGATGGACACGGCCAAGTACCTCTTCGGGCAGCTCAGCGGGTAAGATATCAGGGAGAAGATCGTTAACACACTCCCGGAGGCCATCAAGGAGTTACAAAGGTTTGCGCAGCGACCATCTTTGCAGCTACCATGATTAATTCGTGCGCATCGATTTGTCGCCGAATCATCTTGCGTCATCGATCCAGTTCCGTTCGTCATCGCCAACTGACTCTACTCTCTTTTCATCGCCAGTCACGGTCATTTCCATTATCAAAGCAGGGTACGCTTGATCTTGCGTCTTATCATTAGCTACCGTTGTACAGTGTACCACAAGTCTCACCTGGTATCGCAAAATGTGTTCAATCTCGCTAGTCATCGCAAGCTATGTTGATTTTAATCTGCAATCGTAAACCATGCTTAGTGCGGTTTGTCATCTACGATGACATTATCTTCTCGAAATGTGTAACTGCATATGCTCTACGATAGCCCCAATGTCATGCATCAGGCAGCTCTCCGTGCTAGTCTAGGAAACTACCATCACCGCCAATTACATCGCTGGTCTAGTCCATCACGGACTCACCCTCGTCAGACCTGGACAATGTTCCACCTGCGTTGTCGCACCCTTAACTCCTACGGCAGGTGGCTCAATGCGGAAAGAACACTCCCTTTGATCGCGACAGCGAAGCAGCGCTGGTAGCAGCGCCTGTGGGTATAGTGGCCGATCTCTGTAATGCTCACGACCGAGGCTTTTACGCATTATGCCTCTGGTGTTCGCTGTAACTCCGTCACGTTCGCCCCGGATCGAAGCGTGGCAATTGTTGTAGTTAATTTTGACACAACATCGTTCCCCGGGCTCCTTAGGTTCACACTCGAGAGCATGTTACATCTTGGCATGCTTATTTCTGCAGCCTGACCCATTTCTATAGCCTGGTAGATTATCAGAGTATGTGGCAAACTGAATCCGATGGAGTCGGTTTGCCCTCCGGGGTCTCCGGAGGTTTCACCATAGACTTCTGTGCAGAGTTTTGTGATACTCTAGACGTGACATGGTGTCCCGAAGGAGCAAGAGATAAACGAGAGAGATTTGCGATGGATTCTGGTCCAGTCGGAAAGCCTGAACTGCGCCAATGATCCTGCCGCTGATCTTTAATCCGCTTTTCCAGGACTGCTGAGAGGTGTACTAGAGCTTGGTTCACTTTTTGACTAGCGGAAGGGGTTCCGGTCTTCAAAACATCCCTGACCATCCATAGTGAGTACAGAGACTGGTGGCAGCCTCTAGAGTGGAGTCGACCGTGTTGATCCATGAAATGGAAACACAAAAAGCAGGACAATTTGTCGCACCCAATGTAGGTGTTAAGCAATGTTTTCTCAAGTTGCTCTTCGTAAAACATAACCAACTGTATCTCTGCGTGCTCTCGGTAGGTTCGCCAGCGATCCACCATAGCTTGGAGACGTTGGTCTGTAATGCTGTGGAATCTCCTTCCTCCCCGGGCCCGGAGATCCCTTGGTTTCCGCTCTGACAGTTGCGGGACCTCGATAGAGGACGAAGGTGTCCCTTTGATCTGAATCTTAATACCTGACTCTTTCATCTTTCTCACATGCCACCCCACCCCATAAGCTGCCCTTGCAAACTTGGAAAGCTGTCCAAGGCGATGAACGACGTCGTCGATGCTCGGTATATTACACGTCTGTCGGGTAAGGCAAAATATACTCTGTTGGATGATTTGACGCGCAGAAGAAGATTTGCGGATCGTGTAGGCAAGATCGGTGAGACGCTCGAGCCACGTCATGCTGTGTGGTAACAGGGAAGCATTCGAAATCATCGTGACCACATTTTCGATCTGCAGGAGGCGTTCTCGCTGTCTTTTCGCAAAAGCAACGTGCGTTTCTTCCGAATACTTCCCCAGTAGATGCGTATCTTGCAAAGACTCACAGTGCGCGATGTCGGGGTCGTATTTCGGCGGTTCAGAGTCCCCGAGTGTCGCCCAATTCATAGTCTGTGACATTCGAGCGAGACAAGCAGCATGCTTTTGGACGCGAGCCTGACAACGAGCTACGACCTTAGATAGAATGCGCCTGTCCATGCCGTCACCCCCAATGTCTGGAGAACCCTTGTGTGAGCAGCCTGCGTTGCTTAGGAAAGATTTGACTCACCCGATACCACGAGATCGCAAAACTTCTGCATCTCTTCGACGAAGAAACTAGGCGTTCCGCCATTTTTAGCGACACGCACCACCAGCGTTCGATCACTGTCGAAGACGCTTTCGACTTCAAGACAAGCAGCAGTAACGTTTTCTCTGCCACCCGGACCCGCAACAATTAGAGCTAGATCGTCCAGCAAGTTTTCGGTTGCGTAAGGATGAACACCACTCGTTGCTGAAGCTGCGTCACCGACCTCATTGCATGAGTCAGCTCGGAACAGTCTTCCTTGCGCTCGGTTTTTCAGCTCAAGTAGTATAGCATTCTCACGGAAAGCAGTCTTGTCCACGTTTAGCCATGTATTGGTTGAAGCCATCTTCGTAACGTGTTCTTATAGCTCCATAGCTTTGGACATCGGTGGAAGTTGCAGAGCAAGTCCTGGAGTTATCTCACTGCCGGCGCTGTAAGCTGGAAGCTCCATACCTGTAAGCCAGCGGGCTGCTCCTGTAGCATGCAATCTGGATGACAACCCCCACGTTCCCGCTCTACTCAAAGAGCGGCGCAGCCACGACTGAAGCTTCTAATCTAAGACGGATCTTGAATTGGTGCGGCGTAAACTTGGAGCGTAGTGCTAGTTCTACACCTACAGTTTTCAGCAGGGGAAGCGGGTGGCTTAGACCCCCTCTTCTCCTTGATCTATCAAGCTCAATTGGTCTCACGGTCAAGAGACGCTGAATCCTTGGAAGCTGACCACATCGGATGCGGTAAATTCATTTCGGGAAGCATTCACCTGCACTTGTATCGCTTACTATCGAGAGCTCGTCGCCCCTTTTGGAAGTTCCGTCCAACTCCTCAGTCTCATTGCATATGCATCTCATGGCGCCGTGTATCAAATGGGGGTGGGGTGAGGTGGGAGCTCCGCTTCGCACCGTGGAAGCCTTCTATTGGGACAGCACAGCAATACTCTACAAATATGCCTCATGTTGAGTTGTAGCTCGAAATATGCTGGAACGCGAGGAGGAGCCCGGATGGTCGAGATTTGATGGTTGGTGTTGCTCTGCCACGGATATTCTCATCGGTTGTGTCTACGCACGAATGCTGCGATTCAGAATTTATAAAATCATCGTTCGATTGCCAGAACGCCATGAAAGTTTTCATGAGAAGACACATTTGCCACTTCGCCCACTGTCCTGACTAATCCGGGTTCTCGTCCGTTTGACTTAAATAGCTGGTCAACAAAATCGTGTCAATCTCATCTCGGAACCTAGCAAATGATGGTTGCAAGGACAGCACGTTTTCTCACTCTGGAGGAGAGTTACTCAACCTGGTTCCCGATGAAAATGAGACATTGGTGGTATTTCGCGCCCTTGAAAAGTTAGAGAAACGCTTTCTTGTTTCCACGGCCGTTCTCATTCTCGCTTCTAGATGTTTCGATGACCTCTTTAACGGTCACATGGCAGAGGCTCTGAAAATTTCCAACGGAGAACCGGTGTCGGTCGACCTGGATGAGGACGACCCTCAAGCTGTAAAATATGTTCTTCGGGTTCATCACCACCAGGCACCAAGCCCGTCGATCAACTTGGACTTAAGCTTGATTGCCAGTATCGCGGTGCATGCTGACAAATACGACACTTGTACTGTGCTGGAACCTTGGGTTACCCGTTGGCTGGATGCTCCCCAACTAACTAACGTTAACTGGAAAGTCTGCAGTTGACGTTGGGCTAACTTACTCGTGCTAGCTACGCACATAGTTCGTGCCCGGTCCAGATTCACTCTAGCGTCAACAACTGCAGCAAAGAATCTCGCAAAGACGTTTGAGCGATCATGGCCAACGCATGAGCTTCTGCAAAACAGCTTCTATTCTGGGATTCGCCACAACCACTTGTCAAATGTGGCGCTATCAATACCCTGCGGCAGTGAATTTTTCTTCGACCTCCAGCGGGAAGAATAAGCTGCAAAGGTTTGGTGATTTGCTGGTGCTTCCATCAAAATTTTCATCTTGCTCGTGAGTGGACTGTCTTCGCCCTCGCATAAGATTCTCGCTTCGTATGCACGTTTTGCAAACATCGCTGCCCTGACCTGATCACTGTGAGCTATACAGATCTGGAATGCGTCGTAATAGAGACGTGCGAACAGAGCAAGACCGCTGTCCCCATGCTCGGTGATCAGTATGCCTAGTAACATCTTGCAGTCCGCTAAACTGGCGTTGGGATCGCGCATTATCCGAAATGGATTACCAATCGCGTCGTCCAGCTCTTCACATTTCTGTCTTCGAGTGTTACTTGCTTCAAGCTCGTTGGGTAGAAGAGAGCATAGAGAACAGTCGCAGTCGAACCCAAACGCCTGTCTCAGCTCTATGCGACGGTCAACGGAAGTACCACCCTTGCTGTAGCAGATCGTTATCTCTTCTCCGCTGGAGATTGGGCGAGTGGCATGGATAGTCTCTTGCCCGCTATCTGCGTTCCAGTTGTTGTGGGCGTTAGGAACACAACTGTGATTGATCAAACTTGCCCTGCCATAAACGCCGCCAGTACTGGATCCAGAGCCACATGGCAAGGCATTCGTCTTGACAATGCCACTGAAAGGATATTTGCCAGGAAAGTTGTTGGAAAGCGACAAGAATTGGCGCTGTTCTGCTTTCGAAAGCCGCTTCAGCTTTGCAGCAATAATTGGTTCAAGAGATGGTGGAGGTGTACTCTCCACCACGAGGATTGGCGTTTCGACCAGAATGCGGTACCCACGGGGAATGTTTGTTTTGGCAACCAGACCCCTCCCTCTTCCCGGTATTGATGTGATTTTGTACGCTGCCTGAGGCAAGTCCTCGAGGTACACTGCACCAAGCACGGATTCTGTTTTTGACATTGAAGGTTGGTTATCCATGGAGCTGGATACATGGTCAGCAGTGTCTGGAAGTATACTGGAACGGTTCGCTGACATGGTTCAAGGAGATACCTATCTCGTTGTCCAGGATTGGTGGTAACGGCCGATTTGAACCGCGGTGGTATCGTAAAGTTGGGAGTAAAGACCGACAAGGAACTGTTTCCTGGAGTGCACCCTTGCCTAATGATCCCTCAAGAAATTTGTCCTTTAAGCCACAGCTGATGTTCAACAAGTGATCTGTAATGGTGATGTTGGTATCAAGCTGCTGTTGAAAGCCCCAAATCCATGCGTCTTGGCTATATCTCGTGGTCACTTTCCACACCAGACATTCTGAACCACGTGCATCAGACCATAGCTGTGGTGGGATGACACCAACTCAGAAGAGTTGAGTGGCGTATATCTTATGCCTACCATGATGCCTGGAGCGCAACAGCGGGACCTTGTTCGCTTATGCGCCAAAGGGTGTGCATGTGCGTGCTTGTTGCCAGGAACATTCACTGTCACAACGGATGCAGCTACCAACGTAGACTTTCCGAGCATAGCCGAAGGGCGCCAGGCAACGTGCATATTCACATGGTGTGAACCATGTACCTGCGGACCCTCTTGCCTCCAGGTAGTTCTAAAGCCAATCAAGAGACACGAGGGAAATCAGCATGCTCAGCTCATTACATCAGTAACGCCAAGCAGGAAGCTCTCGGACCTATCAATCCATCCCAACGATACACTCGAGCATTCAATCTGCATGGTACAGTAGCGGGGGTCTATGTGGCAAACATTACAACAATGCCATTCGCGAGCGGTATCACAAAAGGTACCGTCGGTTGTCGTGCGTTTGCACTCTTCGGATTGTGGGAAAGATCTGCCTGTATCGCTCACTCATCAGCGGCAGTCTGCATATGCAGCTTACCATTTCAAAAAGCGAAAACGAGACAAAAGCCCTAAGTATACTGAGAAGATAACTTAACAATGTATCTGGATGCACCTTCATGAGTGTGCTCCAGATTGGGCTACACTGGACACACGCCCAGTCAACTAGCAGCGGCGGAGAGCACGGAGAGCTTGCAGACCTCGCGCATTCATGCAGCTGGTAGCTGGTACAGATGCTGCACTCTTGCGACAGCGCATATCTGTATAAAGGAGGATTCTCGAGGATGCTTGGCTATGCAGGCTAGTGTGGGCAACATCGCATTTGGCCGAATGTGTCTATCGCGCCGATGAAGCTTTTGACGAATGGATTTCTCGCAGTCTCTAATGTACCGAAGAGTTCGGAGCTGCACCAATACAGTCTCTTTGAGCTTAAGTCTTGGGAGGCGCCACTTGAGCAACATTGGGCTTACACTGCGGTTGCGTCCCACGCCAAGACGCCTGTCGCTGGCTACCGCTCTCCTACTGCGTGATGGCGCCCGCTTACTATGTGTAAAACTAGGGCCTCTGTACACCTACACTAACGACGGTAGCCTTGTGTCGGTCAACCTGAAACTGTACAGCACCTTTCCATGCCGGGCCATGCACAAACAGTCGACCTGGCTGTATGCTCTGCATGGAGTGGCGTGATTCTCGCGGTGTCGTCGGCGTTGGTGGAAGCTTGGCCCGAAGCGTTGTTCTGAGGCCTACCTTGCCGCTCGTATAGCCAATCATATAGAATTACCTAAGATCGAAGTAGCAAGCTGCTCTGGTGTAGTATGAGACATCTACTCAGTTCACAATTCAAAGCGCAAAAGCGACGTTTCTGTTTTAATGTTGGAAGCGTATGTATATCGTATTAACGCATCGCTTAGCGACATATCATCAGCATGAGAAGTGGTGATCAGGACTCAAGCAGTGGTTATCAAGGATACCATTGCTTCGTACGCATACTCTCTTCGCTTTGTTCTTTGCCAGTAATTTAACGTCAGCCTAGTCAACCAGCATCCAACTAAATGCCGAACTTGGACATTACGGCATCACTCAACACCGCCGTACGTTACGTACATGCAAAACCGGGAACAGTCGCAATTGTTACAGGCTTGGCTACGGTAATGGCTTGCCCGGCAGTCTTGTTGGTCGCTGCTTTCAATGCAGCAGGTCTGACAGCTTAGGGTCCAGTAGCTGGTGATCATACTTCCTCCCATTTCCATCTTGATGATTCGAATCCCGATCAATGGCCAGGTGGTGCATTTGCTCTTACAGTCCGCAGTTAGCGAAACGCCCGCACTTGCGATCATAATGCAAAGTGCAGCCATGGGAGGATATGGTGCCGCCATCGTCAACGGAGTGGTACAAACCGGCGGGGCTATCGCTGGGCTGGCGACCCTAGCGCATGCGGCGCAGTAGGAGGTACAACAAGAGCAAGCGATCCATAGTCAGGTCACCGTTCTCTCCCCTCCCCATCGAAAACACAGTGTGTTGACATGAGGCGGGCTTGCGCGGAGTATCTACCTTTCATCAGTATGGTGTTCCTAGCCTGGTCAACGGCTATCAGAACCTCCTCAATCCCAAACTTATCTCCTTCTCACCTCAGTCGCTCAGCATGCAGCTGGGTTGTATGCCGTAGAGGGTATAACACATGGGCTTGTCAGTGCATGGTAGTGTGTGACTTAGCTGTGCGTGTCCATGCTAAGGACGCTCTGACTTCGCGAAAGGGCTCATATCGCAGGCCGAGGCACTTTGGGAATACAAGTCGCAGATCGCAGGACAAGCTTGCCAAGACCCTAGATAGAAAGGCCGGGTCTACCAGGCCGCGCGCTTAAACAATAACAACAATCTATCAATCTACACATATAACACGGAGGGACCACCCTCTTGTGCAACAGCTCACTACAGCTCTCCACCGACGCAGATTCTCCATCTCGAGACAGGGTGATCGTCGGCACAGGCCGGCCCTCACAAGATTTTAATTAAACACAGGATGCTTCACAAAATCGAGCGATTGATTGGCACCTAAGTAATATCTGGAGTACAAATTGCTAGATACTTGTTACTCGTTGACTTGTTCCCTTTCTTCGACAATACAAATGCGATTCCAGTCATCGAGATAGGCCGTAAAAACAAATTTCCTGAGCAGGTTGCCACATCTTGTCCATGAACTGACTTTCTCAATAATCACAACCTCCACAATAGCCGCATTCGGAGTCGCATGCAGTGAGATCCCCGAGATCGGAGTCGCGGTCATCTCCAATATCGAAGCCTGACCGGTATCCATTCGAACGACCAGGACCGCTTCGGCCTCGCCCTACATTCAAGGCTTCAAAAATCTCGGACAGGTCGACGTCGTGCTCCTCGCCTTGACGTCTTTGGTTCGAGATTGCACTCCCAACATCGATCATTCGTGTTACCGCGGAGTCCCTACGGCTGGTCAGCAGGATTCGAGACCGCATCTCTGCCGCACTAGGCCTCCAATCCTGCCAGCTTGCCGGACCCTTAGCCATGTGCATTCCCTGACCATTGAAAGATCTGCCCTGCGAGAGTTCAATGCGAGCAGCGGTCTCAGTCTCAATCTTTGTCCACCATACATCGCACAACTTGGCTCGATAAAGCTCACGTAGTGCCGGCATGTGGAGGACGTCTTGCACGCAGTACTTCTTGATCTCGGTCGACAGTGGTCGCTCGTCGAACACGGCGTAGCCACCACCAAGGTTGGGATCGAAAAGTTTGTGGCCTCTCTCCTTGTTGGCCTTCCATTCCCGCTTCTCTGCGAATGGAAGGGTACTGTCCCTCTCGATGCATTTGGCCAAACCGTTGATATAGCGCTTGGGAAAGCTTCTGGACGCCAGCTCCATCAACTGTACGTCCTCGATCCCTCCAACACGTATGTCGAACAGGCCAAACAAGGCGTCCGAGTCGTTGCGTATATCGAAGAAGACCTTCAATATCTCCTGGGATTCCAGTATGGACCGCAAGGTTTGCTGGTCAGAACCGGCGATCTGGAATGCTTGCTTTCCGAGTCCCGTGACATCGACAAGATGGACCGTATGCCGTGGCTCAACGAGGATCGTTATCAGGGAAAGGGTACCTTTTCTGGAAAGGTTGTTGCCCTCAAGGTCGACGTAGAGACTTGGTTCCGAACCCTTGCAGTCTGGCAGATCGTCAATGAATGTCTTTAGCGCCGATGGCGAGTCGATCATCTGTGCTTCCATGTTTGCATGAGTTTTCAACAGGACTGACTCTTTCAGCGGGCTCTGCTTCCATTCATATAAGAAAGGTGCAGAGCTATGACCATGCCACTCCAACAGATTCGAGCACATACTGCATCCGCCGCTACTAACACCAAGACATTCGTTATCGGGTACCACTTCTTCGTTGAATTCTCGTTTCCAGACTTGATTGGTGCTACTGTACCTTGCCGTACGCATGTACCAGTGGTAATGGCCTTGCAATGCCCGACCTAAGGCTTTGCAGTACTCCTCCTTGCCGGACCATGCACACAGAGTTGAGCTGGCCTAGCTACGTACTGTGCATGCAGGACCTTGGTTCACGTAGATGTGGGTTTGTTTAGAAACGTCATTTTGAGGCCTACCATACCGCCTGCATGAGCGATTGGATCGTCGCTATTACTAGCGGAGCGTACGCTTTTGACGGCGAGACATCTGCAGCTGCATCCCGTCTCTCCAATGCATGTTCGCTTTTGGATTCGACTGGTGTAATTGCAGCCTCGTTTCGACGCCACTAACATGGCTGGCCTTGCGATGCCCATTTCAAAGCTTTGCAGTACCCCTCCATGTCGTGGTATGCATGTAGAGCTGGCTTGGCTGCATCTTTGCCACGCCGTGGCCTGGTTTACGCAATTGACGAGAGCTTAGTCCGAAGCGTCACTTTGAGGCCTACCATGCCGCATGCATGACCAATGAGATCGTCGCTCTCACTAGCAAAGCTGCCGGGTGTCCTACCTATGGCCATGTCTCCATCCGCAACTTTCTGCTGGACTCTCAGTCGTTCTTTACGCGTGCTTCCCTAGGCACGGCCGTGTCCATTCCTTTTTCTGTCGCTTCTTCATTCGCGTTCACGATTCGATTTACGGCTGGCTGGATCTTCTCTGTTTATCTGTGCTTTGCTTCTCACTAGCAGTCACTTTGAAGCCTGAGTACCGCAAACTGAGAGTCTCCGATCTCTAGCCAAGACCCCCTAGGCTCATCCGGAACTGAACACCTTCATCATTATCAAACATTTGAATTCGTTGACCCGAAGTGGGTTCAAACCGGAAACCCAGGGCCTCTATCTCCCTACATCAGTCCTTCACGTACAACCGTACCTGCTAGAGAGCAAAGCAATTCAAGCGTCGAGAACCAGCCACCTCACTCCTTAAATCGACATCTGAGTTATCCGACAAGCCATTCTTTACAGCACATCACTCCCGAACACGAGTCTAACGAAGCACCGGAGCTTGCACTTGCCCCTTCTCCACCTACGCACGATGC
>Ga0265797_10010061_pt1 | contig 12108 bp, 3 predicted proteins | sample P2T30metagenome_FD_192433 | JGI IMG/M metagenome (GOLD analysis project Ga0265797, IMG submission 192433) | Plant litter microbial communities from East Loma Ridge, Irvine, California - P2 T30 | ecosystem: Environmental > Terrestrial > Plant litter > Unclassified | place: USA: California... | reverse complement strand
TGGCGGTGGTATACGCCGGAGGAGAGTTGGGTTTTTGTGTCGCAGTGGTAAGGTGTTCGGTAGAGGGTAAGTTGGTTAGAGTAATTGAAAAGTGAGTTGGTCGCAAGACGGCGCGCGACATTCGTGCTGCGTCTGTGGGGAAGCTCGTCGTTCACATGCGCATTGCCCTCACTCCCACGGCTTGAGCAACGCGTACACATACTAAAGCTCTCGTCTGGTATGGCGCGAGTTACTTATACTACGGACACACGGCGCTGCTAATGTTTCACTCTCTCATAACCGTCTGCGCAACACTATGAAGTCGCTCTGTATAGCGCCACCACTCCTGCGACAACATGGCCGACCTGACCCCAGCACCTCTGGGCCCGCCTGGCGGCTTCAATTGGGTGTTCCTGGTTGATCTTCTGGTGTGCATGGTACTGGCCCTGTTCTTTCTCTTCTACTTCAATCGCCTCTTCGCCACGGTCCTATCATATGCTATCAGGGCCTGGACATGGCACAAATACCGCGCCTATATCGACATATCCGCACTACAAATCAGCTTGCTAGGAGGGAGACTGTTCTTCAAGAGCATGCGGTACCATGCGCATAACGAGACTGTACTTGTACATGATGGACATATCACCTGGAGATACTGGCTGCGAAAGGTGCAGGACGCCGAGATATACCAAGAGCTGGAGGATGAGAAATTGCAGAAAGCGCGATCCGCCAGCACTTCGTCGGGAGGAGAGAGTGTAAAAGAGAAATCAAAGTCGCGTAGTCGCAGTATGAGCAAGGTCGAGGCGGGAGGAAAGCCGAAGAAGGAGCTGCCATGTCGTATATCTGTAAAGGTCTCTGGTGTAGAGGCCTTCCTGTACAATCGCAGCCCGGCATACGACATGATCGTTGAAGCTGCCAATCGCCATACCGGACGATCCAAGGAATCGAAAGACAAATCTGGTAACGAAGAAAGCAACCTTCCGTCTTCTGGATCCGATGCCAAACGAAAGTCCGACGACATGAATGAGAAGCCTGACTTGCACCAGAGCAACACAGCAACCACGCATCGTAGCAACGAGCTTGATCAGGCGCCACAGATTCCGTCTTTCCTCCGGTTATTTCCAATCAAGATTGACTGCAAGAAGGCTGCTGCTGCTGTCGGCAATGAAAACACAACCAGCGTTATTACAGCCAAGCTGGACAACGCCGCCGGAACATTCAACGCTGGCAAGGCCGGCTCCCTCGACATCTTCAAACTCCTGATGAAGTTTGAGTTCAAGAACATCAATGTTGCGATGAAACCAAATAGGGACTTCAAGCAGCTCCAGCTGGATGCTGCCAAACGCATACTTCGTGAACGCGAGATTACCGACAAACCTGCCGAAAAGCCTACATTTCATCCGCTCGAGGGCCTCAAAACGCCATTCATAGCCATCGCCAAACTGTTTCGTCGTCGCAAGCGTAACCGCGGCTCTATCAGAACAGCTTCCATAACAACAGAAATGCAAGAAGCACCCACAGCCTCGATGCAAGACCCGATCCCTGGGCAAGCACAATGGCATGGTCTGATGCGCTATCTTGATGACAATGACGAGGGTAGCAATGAGTGGCAAGACGTTGAGTACGCAAAGGCTTCCACACTGGTGGATGTCGAGCAAGTTGATATGCGCTTCTACTGGGATATCCCAGGCAAGGTGCCAGAGATTGCTGCTGACATGAACCGTCCACCCGACGGCGAAGAGGACCACATGAACGGTAGCCAGCCTCCAGCTTATGGATTGGATTTCGCTATTCACGGAGGTTTCATCATTTATGGTCCTTGGGCCGACAGACAGCGCGTAAACCTTCAAAATGTTTTCTTCCCGGCTGCTTGCATGAATGCTGTCCCAGCAAAGCCTCTCAAACCTGGCGCCGATCGTGTTTCGACAATATTCAAAATCTTCATCTCCATCGAGAAGGATGTCACCCTCCGTATTCCCACGCGAGAATCTTCGAAAGACGGCAAGTGGCACGGTCGAGCAAATCGACACAAAGCCGACGATGAACAGGAAGTCTCTGGCGGCAAAGGCAAACACGGTAGGAAACAGAAACACGGCCGTCGTCGGAAAGGAAAGAAGAGTCCTCCGGCGGATGCGCGTCCATATGCTTGGCTCGACGTCAAAGTCAAGGCTGACTCTACCGTCAACTATGTCATGGATATGTTCTCTCGAACTGATGGGTACCGCAACAACCTTGATCTGGATGTGAAAGGAACAGAAATCACAAGCAGTGTCAATCATGGTCTCCTTTGGCGAGCAGGAGCACTCAGCATGGAAGCAGACCTTTCCAACCCTGTCACTTGGAACACCTTGCGCGATTGGCCTTTCAAAATCACCTGTGACGATCTTGAGCTCTTCATACTGCGCGACCACATGTTCTTGATCACAGACCTTGTGAATGATTGGTCGTCCGGCCCTCCGCCAGACTTTTTTACCTTTGTGCCCTACAAATACGGCATGGACCTGAATTTTCGAAATTGGACCATGTATCTGAACACTAACGATGCCAATATCGTGAACGACCCAGCCGAGTTCGATAAGAACGAGTTCCTGACCCTCGAGGGTCGGGATTTACAAGCCGTGCTTGAGATCCCGCTTGAGTCCTTCCGCCCCAAGATCAACGACATATCTTTCGACGTTCTTTCTAAGGACATGCGAATGAGGATGTTCAATTCACCGCGTAATACTTTGAAGACTTTGCTCGCCGATAAACAAGTCGCTGAACTTCCAAAGCTGACCCTCAAGGGATCGTTCTCTGCTAACCAGGAATCTGCACCTGGTCTCTGTGATGTCTTGCGGATGGACCTCGTCGGTTATGGACTCTCGCTCAAGGCGTATGGATTTCTGGTCCGGCATCTCATAAATGTCAAAGAGAACTACTTCGGCGACTACCTTCACTTCAAGACTTTAGAAGAGTTTCAAGATGCGGGCAACGATATCAACGAGTCGAATGAAAATACTGCTAGCCTCCCCAAACCGCAAACGGCGAATGAGATGGATGTCATCCTCTGCATCACTGCTGAGGACGCGACGGTCTTATTTCCAACCAATCTTTACTCGGCTGAAGAATTTGTTCGTGTCGACGTACAGCATGGTGCCATCGATTTGCGACTCACAAGTTATTACATGGACCTTGCGATCAACTTCTCCCCAATCAATTGCTTGCAAGGCTCTTCTTCAGGTGATGCAGACTCACCAGGAGACACTACATCGAATACCCAGCTCTATATCCATCACGTTGATCTGAACGGACACCGCGCTTTTGGTTTACCACCAGATGAGCCCGCTTATGCTGCTTCATGGACTGTTGATGTCGGCGCAATCACAGGAGAGCTGCAGAGCAGCTTTGTACATGATCTCGCCCTTGCGGCTAAAGCTCTGGCATTTACATTCCCAGACGGAGAGAATGCGTTGCCGCTCGAATCACCCAACATCTTCTATGAAGTGACATTCTTGCAGCTCAGAACTGATATCGTACGTGTCTGGGTGCATGCAGGCAAAGACGCTTTCTTGATCTCAACAGATCCTGTGAGTGTTGACTTCAATGATTGGGCAGACACGAGATTTTCCGAAAGAGTCAGTGTACTGGTCCCTAACCTGACGGTCGCGTGTGTTGACGGCAAAAGTGCTTATCGCAATCGGACCCGTAAACAGCGCCGCCATCCTGTTCGAACGTACGCTTTCATCCAAACCAGTGTCGCACTTAACGTGATCGGTCGGAAGATGCATCACGAGGAGGAACTCAAGAAGCAGCAGGCATACCTTCACAACAATGACAAGCGTACTGGCCGTATGCCATTTTTGCAACGAAACATACCACGACGACCAAGCTTCGAGAGTGTTGATGAGGCAGATATTTTGCCACCAACGGTGCCCTGTCCAGCATTTCCTGCACCTGTCAATCATGCTGGTCAGCAACAAACTCGGCCTATGTCCGTCAAGTCGAATAGAAGCTTTGCGAGCGTCAAGAGGCTGAAAACGAAATCTTCCTCGGCGTCCTTGTCGGCTTCTGTACGAGGATCTGGGAACCTTGCAGTGCCACAGATCTCGCGCTCGCGATCGCGTGGGTCCTCGTCAAGATCAAGATTCAGTTCCTCCTCCGCGGCCTCTTCGCCCGAGAGGACCGGTGTCCTTCCGAGTGACAGTGAGCGTGCACGACTTGGTCTACCGCCTTCAACCATGGCGTTCTCTAGCTCTTTCGCTGAACCTTACTTTCCGCTTGACCTTGTCGAACCAGATGACTCGAATGTGCCCGACTTTGAAGTTACGAACAGTCATGAGTCCGGTCCGCTGGACGGACCCCTGTTGGATCTCGACAAAGCAACAGAGTCCAGTCAGACAACAATATTGATCAAGCTTGTACCAGGTCTTCGAGCCTACATCGAGCCACGGACTGCGCTTGCTGCAGCCACCCTGCTCAAAGTAATTCAACCCAAGAAGCCAGATGATATCATGGATGCCTACCAGATTGATGTCATGAGTACAATCGTTGGCCAACAACAGGAACACAGCGGTGAGGGAACCGTCCTCGAAGTCAAATTGGACGTTCCTTCCGCCCCTTTGCGCATTTGCATGGTGAACAAGAACGAAGAGCCTCCGGATGTCGTTGATATGTCTCTCGAGAATCTCTCATTCATGATGCGACAGAAGAGAGAACCATCTCGCGAAGGTCAGCAAGAGAAGCTTGCGTTCCATATCGTTCTCGACTTATTAGAGGCCTCTGTCCACGAGTCGTTTGATTCGACCCCTGACAAAGCAGCCCTCGCCTTGAAAGTAGAGGATGCGACAGTTTGGTTCGCACTCGCTGCCATCAAGACTTTCCACGTTTCTGTGAGAGACATAGCCGCGTTTACCAGCAGCGCAAGAGCCGCTTATCTGACTGCGTTGGCGCAGCGAGTAACACCAGTCGTGATGGATTTACAGTCAAGCTTCACCGCGCCGCTGGACGCTGCACACAAGCGCTTACAGGTGCTCATACATACTTTGACAGAGCATGGAGAGCAGATTGGCGATCCTCCATTCATGTCCCGTATGACTTACATTTTGCGAGCTTACCAAGACCATTACCGCAATCAGGAATCATGGAAAGTCCTCATGCGATTCAGACACACTCTACAGTGTATGCCAAAGGGTGTCCTGTTTGAGCTAGAGACGCACTTCAAGGGCGATCACATTTCATGCCCCGTCAATGTCGGCCAACAAGTTTTGGAATCATGGACCGCATGGCGCAACTGGGACGTTCCCAACATCGGGCGCACGACCGCGTTGCAAATGCTCTTCGGAGAGGATGAAGAGGCGCCACTGCATCCGCCTGACGCCAAGGCAACAGCTTTCACCTGGGACACTGAGTCATTACGCATTGCAATCGACGAGGGTGAAAGTGTGAACAGACTTGTGGTTGAGGACGTCTCTGTTGGCTTGGAGATCTCACCACCGAAGCTCCCCACTGGTCTCATGCTGGTTGACGAGAATAAGCGGACGAAGACTCAGCTTCAGATACATGCAGGATCGATTGGCTTTGGATTTGATTGGAAAGTCGTCGCTATCCTGGAGACGATTGTGCCAGAGGTGCAACGTCTGGTCAATAACAACAAACCTTCGCAGGAGCACCGGAGACCCGCGCAAGCGATAGAAGAAGGCTTGAACAGACACGACATTCACGTGGTCATTTCAACCGACACCGGAAGCATTCTTCTGCAGACCATCAATTTGCGCCACCAGTCCCGAGCAGAAGGCATGCGTATGTCGCTGATAGGGACTACGCAGGCCAACGAGAAATACGGCGATTGCATGAGTGTTGTTGTTCATGCTGATTCGGCCGTGACGGAGCTTCACGGCACGTCTCTGATCTGGGAAACTCTGTTGACTGCGCCAAACATATATGTGGACTACGTGACGCCTGCTGAAGGTATTGACATTCCACCAACGGTCACTTTTGCACTCACCTATGGAGAGCTCCAAATTGATGTACGAGAGCAGGTTCCTGGCATTTTGCAGGTCATCGACCATGTCGTTAATGAGGAGGTTGCTCAGGTCCAACGACTTGTCAAACTCATCCAGTCCGCTGTTCCAGTCGCTCCGAAGGAAGAGGTCGATGCAACCGCTCCCAAGCCAGTCAAATTCCATGCCGCTGTGCTTGCGGGCAAATTCGTGGTCAACTTCTCTCTACTACAAGCACTCAGTTACCGTTTGGAGACTACGGCGGCAAGCTTCCGTGTTGCTCCTAGCCTTGTCAAGGAGCACACGCTTGGAATCGACTTCGATGTTGGCGCACAGAACCACGCCTTTGTCAATCACAGCGGCAATGAAGACCAGGAGCAAGGACTGCTCGAAATTCCGCCAATCAATGGCCACGTTGGTCTTGAGCTTGGTCCGAAGGAAACCCGTCTTTCCGTGGCTACCACCGTCAAGCGCATCGAGATTGACGCAGGCACGATCCAAGGCATTGTGACCATCTTTAATAAGAAGGAGGTTCAGGACGTGCTGTCCGAAATCAAGACCGGCGTGGAGGACATCAAACAAAGTGTCCATGAGATCTTCCCAGAAGACCATCAGATTAAACCGCAGTCCACCCTTAGGCCGTTGCCAGACAAGCTTCTCATTTACGATGTACAGTTCGCGTTGCTCGGCGTGCGCGTCTCAGCGAGGACACCGCATCTTGCGGCACATTCGACCGCAGAGCTGGAGCTCGGCATTGGCCCTCTGCATGCAAAGGCCTCAAATCAGGCCAACATCAATGCTGGCGACCCATCGTTGTTCCCTGAAGTCAAAGGCAAAGTCCAGGATGTGGGCGCCACGCTCTCGATTCTTGAAGGCCAGACCAGGCGCCAGGTCGGCAACGCAAGTCTCGCTGCTGTCCTCGACATCACCCTACACAAAGACGCGAATGGTGTCTTCACACGGGACCTTGCAGTGAGAAGCCCTGGCCTCGAAGTGAACGCTTACCCGGAAACTGCTGCGATCATTGTAGACGTAGCCAACCACATGCAAGACCGCATTAAGGAGCTCGACCTTTCACGGGAGCTGGACTACATCCGTCGTTTGCGCGCACAGAGGAAGCACCGCCTGGTGAAGACTATCAGTGGCCGTGAGCGCAAGGGCAGTGAAGCCGGCATGCCATTCTCAGCGACAGATCTCCTTGCGATGAGGGTCACTGTCGAATTCAGTGGCATCCAGGTCGCTTGGCTTGTGGACTCTAGCTATGCACTGAACGCTAAATCGGCAGTCCAAGATCTGGTGCTGTCGCTGGCTAGAGTGGAATTCACGACGAGAGGTGGCCATGAGGCGCGTCTGACGATGCAAAACTTACAACTGCAGCTTGTGCCCAAGAAGGCAGATAAGATCAAGCGCACCCTCAATTCTGCACTGTTGCCGGAGGTGGGTTTCAGCGTCGGTTACTGGTCGCAGGACAGGAACCGCAGCCTGGCATTTAAAGCGACAGGTAAGCCTCTTGACATCCAACTGGAGTCGAAATTCATCGTTCCTGTCAGTGGCGTGCAGAAGTCGATCGAGTTTGCGATCGAGAGGTTTAGAACAGGCACTGCAAACTGGCAGAGCACTCCGACCATGTCTGGAGCACCGAGAACGAATATTATGGGCAAGAATCACTTCGCATCTCTGCTTGTTGAGGCTGACTTCGCCGGAGCTCATGTTTACATGCAGGGCTCCGGACCGAGCGAACCTACTTTGTCAACTATTGCTGCAGCGTCACAGGAGAGGTCGCAGCAAGGTCGCTATGGACAGTTCTCGCCAGATGGAGGTACAATCTCTACCTCATTGAAAGCTCCAGGGATTGCGCTCAAGCTGGAGTACAACGATACCGAGGCTAGACCACATGTCAGCGGAGAATTGCGAGTCGATGCCTCCAAGAACCTGCTATTGCCCAACGTTGTGCCGTTGATTCTGGAGGTTTCCAACAGTGTCAAAGAGGTCATGCAGAGTCGTGAGAACAAAGACACACCCACGACTCCCGCAGCACCAGTTGTGAAGACCGACGGCAAGGCCGCCCAGCGCTTCTTCGAGGACGATTCGCTCGTCAAAGCTGATCCTACAGCTATCTTTGGCAAAACGAAGGTCAATCTCGGCCTACGTATCTGCAAACAAGAGTTCGGCTTGACGTGTCAGCCCATCGCAAAAGTCGATGCTGTAGCAGAACTAGAAGATTTCTACTTCACTGTGAACACATTGGACAGTGAAGATCAGGGTCACTTCTTCGCGATGTCTGCTGTGCTCACAAAGCTGAGCACTCGTGTCAAGCACGTCTACTCCAGAGAACCGACTTTCAGCTTTGACATGGACTCCATTGTCATGTCTTTGATGAACAGCAAGCACTTCAGCGGTGTGAACGGCATCTCCGCTATCCTAAAGATCAACCCTACCAAGACATCCATCAATGCAAAGCAGTTGCAAGATCTCCTGCTTTTCCGTGAAATCTGGCTTCCACCAGAGATCCGCAATGCACAAGCATCGAATCAGCAGTCTCAACAAAGCCAATCGGACGACTATCTGGTCCAGCGATACCAGGCTGTTGCAGCCGCTGCAGCTTTCCCTTGGAACGCCACCGTCTCGATTGCGGAGCTCGGAGTGGATCTTGACTTGGGCCAAAGCATTGGCAAGTCCTCTTTCACCATGTCGAACCTCTGGGCATCGTCGCAGAAGACTTCAAACTGGGAGCAGAATCTCTGCATCGGCATTGATGACATGGCGGCAAACAGTCACGGCAGAATGAGCGGGTTCATCCAATTGAACAAGTTCGGAGTGAGGACGTCTATCTGCTGGCCAGAGGAATCTCAACAAAGCCACAGGACGCCATTGATCCAGGCTTCTGTTGGCTTCCGCAGACTACGCGCCAAAGCAGCCTTTGACTACCAAGCATTTGCTTTCGGCGACATCGAGGGCTTCGACTTCCTCATGTACAATGTGCGCAATCCACGAGCGGAGGACCAGGATCGACTGGTTGCTGTGTTGGACTGCGAAAAAGCATACGTCTTCTGCACGTCGACCAGTCCTGCACAAGCCTTTGGTCTCTATCAAGCTTTCGACCGCCTCATACAGGAGAAGCAAACAGCGTTCGAGCAATCACTCAAGGATATTGAGAAACACTTGCGTCGCGACAGCACTGCAGTGACTAATCGACCACCGCCACCCAGAAGAACAACTTCCAAGCTTCTGCGGGCCAAGTCCAGGACGCCGTTCGCGCTGCACACAGATGTGGTGGTGACGGTAGGAGCTATTAGTGTTGGCGCTTTCCCGGGCACGTTCTTCGACAGCCAGATCCTCAAATTCGAAGCGACAAACATCCAGGCTCGCTTCGCCGTCGGACTGGAGAATGGAAGGATTCACAGCGGCTTGGGTATGACGCTCGGTCAACTACAGGTTGCGCTGGGCTCTGTCAAGCGTGTCACTGTGCCCAAGACGCTCGGAGACATCACAGTGGACGAGGTGATCAGCAGCGCGGTCAACTCAAAAGGCGGCACCATCCTTCGCGTGCCCAAAGTTGTGGCGTCTATGCAAACGTGGCAGGCCCCCGACTCGAACAACATCGAGTACGTCTTCAAGTCGCTGTTCGAAGGCAAAGTCGATGTCGGATGGAACCTGTCACGCATCAACTTCATCAAGGGAATGTATGTCACGCACACCCGCGCCCTGGCGTCCAGACTCGGCAAGCCGTTGCCAGAGTCCGCTGTCAAGATCACCGCCGGTCCGCAAAAGGACACCGAGGGCGGGTCCGATGCGCCCAAAGACACTCTGCAGCCTCCAGGGAGCGAACTGGAGCAGCAGAAGATCACGGCGGAGGTCAACTTGCCGCAGTCGAAGTACGAGTACAAGGCGCTTGAGCCGCCGATTATCGAGACGCCGCAGTTGCGTGACATGGGCGAGGCGACACCGCCGCTCGAATGGATCGGTCTGCACCGCGATAGGCTGCCGAACGTCACGCATCAGATTATTATTGTGAGTTTGCTGGAAGTGGCAAAGGAGGTGGAGGATGCGTATGGCAGGATTCTGGGTAGTTCTTAATTTGGTCGATTTATTGTGTTTGGGTTTCCTGTTTTGGAGGAGGAAAATGTGTCTCATTTGTAGCGTTCACAGCGAGGCGTTTCTTCAAAGCTGCAGGGTTGAAGAGTGTAGTATTACATGGTCTACTTTACTATATAGCAGTGTGTACATAATTACCGGCGAGGCCGGCTGAGATTGAAGAAAGCAGGACTGCAGATTGCAGACCGCTACTACCGCGCAGCCCTTGCCGCACTATTTCCCTCCTACGATCCCAACCAGCCACTTTCGGTTAATTATCGTCGTTGATGCCCAGTGCGTGTGGGGTCATGCGATTTCGAGTCGCCACTCGCTGCTCGAGGCTGAGTGACTATAGGCGGACGAGGGCGTGCGGACTGTAGTGACGAGCAGAGAACGGACATTTTGGAGAGCAGAGCGGTGCGTGTGCGCGGCGGTGATGTGAAGATGAAGACATCGCATGAACACAGACACCGCAGAGATCACACGGCAGTCACGTGCCGATCGAGAGATCGCAATTCAATGTCGCCCGTCTGGCCAAACGAATTGAAGAGCGAGAGAGGTCCCCTCCAAAAACGCTTGGGCCTCCCAACCCCACCACAGTGCAAAATCCGACTCTCATACTCGCAGCAAAAGCTTCTCCCACTTCATTACCTCGCTCATCCACCGCCAGACCAATCCACAACGCCTTTGACAGGTGCGCCCGCCCATCCCATCTGACTGACATCCATCAGCAACACCTCTGACATTGTTCCATCCAGGCAGGCAATACCACACGGTCACTTAAGTGCTCACCACCGAGTACTTGCAAGCGGGGCAATCATCAGCCTCTAGGACCTCGTCCAGAAAAACCTTTCCCACACAACACCACCCACAAATACCGCCAAGATGGTTAAGTAAGTCGACACCATCCACCTGCCAGCCGCCTCGCCAGCGTGAGGAGCGCAAGAGACGGCCCAGGTGGCGATAGAGAGATGGAAACAGAGCATCCGGCTGACCGCAAGCGCCCAACAGCTTCACCGTCGAGGAGATCCGTGAGCTCATGGATATTCCCAAGAATATCCGTAACATGTCCGTTATTGCTCACGTCGATCACGGAAAGTCCACCCTTACCGACTCCCTCGTCCAGCGTGCCGGTATCATTTCCGCCAAGAACGCCGGTTCTGCTCGTTTCACCGACACTCGTGCCGACGAGCAGGAGCGTGGTGTGACCATCAAGTCCACTGCCATCTCCCTTTACGCACAGCTCGAGGACGAGGAGGACCTCAAGGACATCCCCATCCCCACCGAGAAGAACCAGTTCTTGATTAACTTGATCGACTCCCCCGGTCACGTTGATTTCTCTTCTGAGGTTACTGCCGCTCTCCGTGTCACTGACGGTGCCCTCGTCGTCGTCGACACCATCGAGGGTGTCTGCGTTCAGACCGAGACCGTGCTCCGTCAGGCTCTTGGTGAGCGCATCAAGCCCGTCCTTGTCATCAACAAGGTCGACCGTGCTCTTCTCGAGCTCCAGCTCGGCAAGGAGGACCTTTACCAGAACTTCTCGCGTGCCGTTGAGTCCGTCAACGTCGTCATCGCCACCTACTTCGACAAGGTTCTCGGTGATGTCCAGGTCTACCCCGAGAAGGGTACCGTTGCCTTCGGTTCCGGTCTTCACGGCTGGGCCTTCACCATCCGTCAGTTCGCCGTCAAGTACGCCAAGAAGTTCGGTGTCGACCGCAACAAGATGATGGAGCGTCTCTGGGTACGTTTTCTCCGAATCTGTGATATTTCAATGAACAAACGAAAAGCTAACAATCACTCCAGGGTGACTCTTTCTTCAACCCCAAGACCAAGAAGTGGACCAAGACTGGTGACGAGGGTGTTGAGCGTGCCTTCAACCAGTTCTGCTTGGACCCCATCTTCAAGATCTTCGACACCGTCATGAAGGGCAAGAAGGATGCCGCCCACGCTCTCGTTGAGAAGCTCGGCATCAAGCTCATCGGTGAGGAGAAGGACCTCGAGGGCAAGCCCCTCCTCAAGGTCGTCATGCGCAAGTTCTTGCCTGCCGCCGACGCCCTCCTCGAGATGATGGTTATCC
>Ga0265797_10010058_pt1 | contig 12113 bp, 9 predicted proteins | sample P2T30metagenome_FD_192433 | JGI IMG/M metagenome (GOLD analysis project Ga0265797, IMG submission 192433) | Plant litter microbial communities from East Loma Ridge, Irvine, California - P2 T30 | ecosystem: Environmental > Terrestrial > Plant litter > Unclassified | place: USA: California... | reverse complement strand
ATCTCCTTCTGAGAAAGTGTCCTTGTCATACTCGTAGGATTTCTTCGCCTCCGCCTTGATGATGTCGCTGGTTCCTCGGAATAGAGCATCGAGAGTCTTTTCAACTTTGTTTGACTTTTTGCTTAGTTCTGTGATGTACTTACGCATCCTGATGGCATCCACTCGAATTCGGTTTCCGAGCCCAGGCATTCCTTTCTCTTGCTGGTAGTATGTGTGTTGTGCCAGGTGCTGTTCTATTGCAGCATTGGTGAAGGCGCGAAGGTCGACGTTTGGCGGGACCGGTTGAGAGTTGTCGATGATGAAAAGAGCACCTTGTGCAAGCTGTTTTTGCTGGGTGATTATTCTTCGTCGCTCGATGTCATCTTTTGCCTTGGCCATGATTGGTGAAGAGGTGGAGAGCGCAGTCGTAAAGTCGTTGAGAGCAGTTGCGGTGGATGGATAGCTTGTTTCTCGATATTCGAAAGAAAAGAATGTGAGAGGGGTTACTGTTGGATGTTATGGTCATTGCGGCGCGACAATGATAAGATCAACAATAGGGAGCCTGCGACATGGGCACGGACCACCAAGGTTTGCATGGACTTGTGATCTTGGAGGTGAAATGATTAGTGAAAGCTATAAAGCGCTGCAAAACCATGTTTCCAATTGCTACCAGATTGTTGCATGGGGTGCAGTTTTGATCTGATATATCTTGTGCTCATTCGCTCACATAGTAGCGGCCAACGGCCATCCGCTTGAGTAGGAACTCTCTGGCTTCTACTCAAGTCAATGTGCTGCACAAGGTTTTGATACCCAAATGTGCAAGTATCAGCAAATATACATCTGAATGTGCAGACAAACATTCAAATCTGCTGTTTGGAGGTTTGATCTATGCATGTGTGTTTGTGTTTGAGGAACAACCTCCAAGGAGAATTGAAGGAGGAACCTCCAAAGTCGAGAAAGCGAGGTGACGTCAAGGGACATGCAATTTTGGACCTCACTTCAGACCCGTGGGCCGTCAACGACAGAAGCGTCAACTGTTCAAGGTATCATAAAAAAATCCAACAGAGCGAATGGGATCTACATGATCATTCCATGGTGTGTTTAAATATTCGTCCACTGTGCTGCTACCCTTAAGACTTGATCCAAACTGGCGACTGACTCGCGACGTTTTCACTTGAAATCACTGTCGGCTAATGTGCTGTTATCTGGATTAGTGCGCATGAAACGCCGGTATATACTGGAGCGTGATGTCTTCGTAATTTTAACGTCCAGTACACTACCATTGCCGTTCTCACCATTGTCACAGGGCAGCCTCTAGCTATCGACAGGTCGTAGACTCCACTCTGCGTTCGATTCGAACAGCTAGGCACATGATCATGCACGTTAAGGATGCTACTTCCACGTGGAATTGGAAAAACGGATTGTTATGGATTGTAGTCCTGGCAAGTTTCATTGGTCTTGTGTTTCTCGGTCTTCCTGGGTGTGCTGCAACAGGCAGTGTCTGTATCTCACTGTGGCCGTCGAGTGATGGCTGATGTGCCTTACAGCTGAGTCACTTTGCGAATCACGAACTATGGACTTTATTCATCAGTCTACGCATTTACGTCTTCCTGTTTCCCTGGGAATGTAGGCTGACATCGTTTGGTAAAGGCACCAAAACGTGATCGACTACCAACGAGATTTCTCGCGTGGTATGACACTCTCTCAATAGTCCCTCAGCTACTACGCCTAGAAACAGATGTAAAATGACAAGGGTTTGTGAGTGAGATGTGATGCGCAGACTCCCGAACTCTGTGAGAGTGAAGTGCGATTGTTCGCAGCCAATCATGCCACTTTCACATGTCGCACAGCAACCGCGCATCAGGCACCAGCTCCATTTTCACTGAGCATATTTTGCAGTCCCAACAGCGCTCTCTCCCTCCTTCATTCTCTTATCGCCGTGCCTCTTCCTTTCGCTTTTTCCGGCCAACGAACCTATACCAAAGACTACGACTATCGCCCACCCCTCTTCTAGGCTTCCAGCCATGGCGCCGCTTATCATCATCGGAGGAGATCTTGGGACCAAGTATGGAGCCATTGTCGCTCTGTATGTGCCCGATAGCGACGCACCAATCACCGCAACTCTTGCAAACATCGTCCCCATCAAGCTCGACGTCTGTGAGAGTGGGAAGTTCGACTTCAAGCAAATGATACTGTACGTGCCTGGCGAGAATGGCGAAAGGGAGCTTATCTTTGGCAAAAAGGTGCCCGAGGAGCTACGCAAACTGGAACCGCACTTCCAAAACGAAGTCATGCAATTCTTCAAGCTTGCTTTACACCCAAACTTCGACAGCATGAATGAGGTCGCTCACGTGAAACAAGTTTTCCAAGTCGACGGCGATCGAGGGAGACTCCAGGAACTACTCACCGATTATCTTGAAGCGGTTGTTTGTGCCGTGCGAAATCACTACAAGAAAAAGAGCCTCAGAGCCGACAGGGAAGAGTACTACAACAGCATCCGGATCGAGGCACAGTTGTGTGTACCTGCAATCTGGGGAGACGATCAGAGTGGTATGATCCGCAACGCTGCCAGGAAAGCAGGCATTGCGAAGACCGACCTTCGAGAAGAGCCCCTTTGCTCTGCGACAATTTCCATGCATGAGTTGCTCGGAGGTGAGGGAGTCATCAGGGAAGGCCAGTGCTCAATCAACTTCGACTGTGGGTCCGGCACACTTGATGCCTCTGTAACTCGGCTCGACAAGGCACCATCTGACGGCCAGCAGATGGAGCTGACACGCATTGCTATCTGTTCAGGCAGCGAGGCAGGCTCTCAGATGCTCAACCAACAGTTCCTGCTCTATCTCTCTAGCGGCGAGTGCCCAGAAATCTGCGAGCATGGTAGTCTTGAGGAGCTCTGCAGCAAGATGAAGATACAGCCGCGGGATTTTGAGCGACAGGCCTCTGACGGGTTTGACGGGATCAAGGAGCGTTTCCCGGACCACTACGACATTTATCCTTTGACCGTCTTGGGTGCCAGTGGTGTCGAAGACAGCACCAGCGACATCATGATACGCCTTCCACATAAGCTGATTCAGCGGTGGTATGACATCTGGATCGCCAAAGTTGTGCAGTTGATCCGGGATCACATCGATCAAGCTATCAGATGGGCTGCGGAGCGCCCTGGAGGTCCCATCGACCTCGACATCGCTTGCGTGGTCTTCTCCGGCGGCGGCTACCGAAGCGGTCTCCTTCTGGATGAGAGTGAGAAGCTTATCGAAGAGTTACTTCCTGGATGTCGGACCCATATCACAGAAGACCCGATCCCGTGCGCCAAAGGTGCCCTCTTGCACCATTACTTCCAAGGGCCCACTCTTCCTTCCCGCATGCATTTCTATCTGGCTCTGGCAGAGGCATACCATTCTCGCCTTCATGGTGACGTCGAGCCCGAGGGCGCAGTGTGGAACAGCAAGGTACAGGTCGTACCCGAACGCCTTAAGTGCATCCTCCAGTACGAGGATGACGAGTTCTCCGGGCAGCAGTTGATTCCGATGACGTTCCACGTAGACGTTCCGGAAGTTGATGGTGCCAAACGCCAGCCGCGCCTCCATGTTGATCTATACTGGAGTGAAAATCACTTGCAAGACCACTCTCCGCTCAGGCGCCGGGATGGCAATCTCACCAAGGGAATTCGTAGCTTCCCTCTAGCATGGACAGACATTGACGAAAGTGACCTCGAGGCAGATGGATTCGAACTGGTCACTCGAAACGGCGGAGTGTCGCATTACGTCGTCGATGCGTGGGTAGAGATGAGGCACGGCAATGACCAGTTGACTCTCACAGTGTACCTGATGAGGCACAAATACAAGCTTCCGTGGAAGACCAACGGCCAGGTCAGGCTGTCGAAGCGCAGGACTCAGGCGCACGTCAAGATTCCGAAGACCGGTGCTGAACTGAAGCTGCGCAATGGCGACGACGTCTTGTTGGAGCGCACTGTGGAGGTCTGGCACAAAGACTCTAGTCACTTCATCACCCAGTCTACCGGAACCTGCACCTCACGTGGAGACTACATCGAGGAGGAATCAGACGCGGAGGATGACATGGAAGATGGCGTGGACGTGGATATGGAAGACGAGTAGCAGGACGTGGATGAACAACATTGGGATCGATGATGACCGACTTTGAGATGGCAGAGACAGTCAGCGCAAGAGTAACGTTACATCTCCGCGGCAAGCGGCGGTTGGATTGAAGATGCGCTCTACGTAGTCACGTCAACTATGCAGGTGAATGAAAAGCAAAAAAATGTCCAAAAATCGATGGTGTATCCACATATGTCCGTCTCATCGCTATATGAAATCTCTCACGGGTAATACCAATTTTACTTAGACCTACATACGGTAGTAGCAGCTCAATTACTTCTAAGATGCTTACATGTTCCTGGCAATGTCTTATTTGGAAACCTCTCGCGATTGGATGTCGATGCGTAGAGATTGTAGCCCACATGTCGCGGAGACAGTTCAAATGCCTCTAAGGCAACCTCTCTTGAGTCGATGGGGATGTCGATGTCTAATGGTAGTAGCTTACAAGACGTGGAGACAACGAAGAAGTCTCTCAATGGAGCAAAGCACAACAGTAACACTATGACCAGCTGATCACTCCTAATTGCGGGCAGACTGTCGGATGTAGAAGATGACAGCGAGGCTCGGCACCGAACAGATTAGCATTCAGATTCTATGCAGTAGTGACAAGCATTGCAGCGTTTTATCGGCAATTACAGTCTCGTTCTATGTCCCAGCTCTCGACCGCCAGGCAAAATTTCGTGCGTCGTCGGCTTCGGTATTCGTCTGCTCTCCGATGTCTAATCGCAGGAAAGGGGACTGCTCTTCGTCACCTGAAGTGTGTGCGAAGACGCCGCTGGCGCTGCTCCTCCCTGTACATGTTCTCCAACTCGGCAAGCACGCCAGTATACTGAGGAGGACAAGCATTCCGCATAGCCCGATCACCGCCATTGCCACATCAGCGGCGTTGTAGTATCCATCAACAGAACTTTCACTCTCAGACTCTTCCTCCTCTGCTTCCAGCTCCATCTTATCCTCCACAGGTCCATGTACATACCACATCGTGATTTGGTCGGCGACGTCCAGACTCTCACTCAACCCAAGCTCCTGCCCATTGTCCCCGAGTGCATAAGCCTTCACCCAACGCTTGATCCGTTGCTCAGCTGGGAGAGTGTAGTGGGTTTCAAATCCATCCTTACGAAAGCGTGCAATCTCAGTCCACTCTTCGTCGTCGGAGAAGCCGCTGCGCAACACCCATTCTCTCACCTCCGTGGCTCCGAGCCAAGAAACGTAGAAGATTCCATCATGCAAGGCAAGGTCGACAGGAGTGGTAGGCAGGCCAGTCCAGTGGTTCTTGTAAGCGCGGTAGCTTTGTACGTCTCCCGTTCCAATGTATGCGGATGCTTCGAAGTAGACGTCGCAGAGCACTTTTCCGGAAGGCGAAAACTCGGTGGCAACGCCGTTGAAGCCGTAGCCGACGAGCACATTACCGGATGGGAGCGTTTGCATGGAGCCTTGGGAGATGCTCAAAATCTTGTCTGGATGAATGTATGTTTGCACAAGCTCGGCCGTGGGTTGAGAGAGAGCGGAGGACGTGTTGAGCTTTAATCTTGCGCCGGCAGATTTGCTGTCTATTTGAGTAAACCAGTCGGCGCGGTTGTCGAAGAAGGTGATCGAGTTGTAGGAGTCGGTCCAGTGTGCATCGTGCTGGCCAGCAAATTTCGTCGCTGCTCCCTTCGAGAGATCCTTGAAGTCGTTACGTTTGCCTCCCAAGCGCCAGATGATCTCGCCGGAAGTGCCGTTGATGTAGATGATGCTTCGTGTGAAGCGGCCAGATACGAGGTAATTGCCTGCAGGATCTTTGTCGACAGTGTTGATATGATAGAAGTCCCAGGGCCTGCCCTTGCTGCCATCCGCTTGCTTGTTCATGTCGAGGTATGCCTCGTCCCAGTCGATATGATCAGATGCTCGCCATTGGAAGAGTGCTTCGCCTGTCTCCAGATCGATTTCTTGGAAGAGGGAGTCCCAGATCTCGCCTTTGGTCAGTGAGGCATTGATGCTGGAAAGGTCGGCCTCGATGATCTCGTAGACGGTGATCAATGCGGTGTTCTCGGAAGTGATGCGGAAGTCGTGGAGATCAGCATCCAGGCCATTGGCGGCTTCTATTTGCTTGAACTCCTCGTAATGCTGGTCGAGCATGTGGTATTTTCCCGCGCCATGACCGCCGACCGAGTCATCTCCAGCCCAGTAGGTGATGTATGGCTTGCCCTTGTATTCCTGAACCTGCAAGTTGTAGACTTCACCTACATAGTGGTCGAAAGTCCAGACCAGATTTCCGGCGGCATCAAGGATATACGGCTTGGCCTCAGCGTAATTGCCGCGTAACGATACGAAGAGGTATGAACCATCGTCACAGTTGGTGAATGGTTTCATGAAGTTTGGCCGGGGTGCCTCAATCCCTGCTCTGCTGAAGAAAGTTTGATGGGGGTAGTGGCCATAGTCGCCATCGTTGTACCTTGCATCGTTGACGAAGGCCTGTTGGTCAGCCAGACATGTGGCGAGCCAACTTGAGATGGTTAGTGAAACAAGAGGAAAGAAATGCATCGCGAGTGATAGAGACATAGGAATGAGTGATCACACCATCTTAGAAGATGATATCGCCATACTCTCTGCAACCCTACCTGAAGGCAAGCGCCTGAGATGCAAAAGGGGACACGCCTCCACCTTCGCAAGCACCACGTCCACAAGGTGACGAATCCAATGAGATGGTTGGCGCGCGCAAGCATCTGCGATACCGATACCAAGGCCCCAAACGTGCTAATGGTTGCCCATCATCCTTGAATAAGGGCTACGGTTGTGCATCCGAGTCTGCCGGACTCCGCTCGAGTGATGCGCTACCAATCAGAATAATTAGCGGTGGGGCCTTGTAGATAGAGATCCACGACGCTGGAAGTAGTTGCTTCAAAGTTCAGCCCAGCCGGCAAGGCGGACTGCATGTTCTTGGACGATGTCGGAAGCGTCCGAGCTTGGGAGCCGTTCTCCTCCACTTGAAGTCTTGAGTGTTGAAGGAGATGAGGTCAAATGTGAGAGCCTTTACACATCGTCGTGACATGATTACTGTAGTGGGTAGACAGTCTGCTATCATCATCTCAACGGCAGTGTCCCTTCAACTAGTCCCGCGAGAAGTATACGTCAGCTCCTCTGAAGAAACGACCGCCAGCGACGCGACACAGGCTAAGGAGCTCGGACGTCAAGATGTGTTACTAGTGGTCTCTTTATCAGATCGTACCATCATACGCAACCTGTCGCATTAAGTAGGGCTGGAGGACCTTCCTAGTGCAAACAGGAGCGTTCGTTGTACTCAATCTGATAGCGCTGGGGAGGTTGAGAACCATTTCACGTAGTCGGCTGAGCATGCGTGACGCGTTCAAGGCTTCGCGTCGACCATGTTCGCGGGAAGTGCAGCTTCGTCCGGCTACCGGCACCAGCACTGGTCACAGTTCTTCCCTGCGCACCGGTATCACAATTTCTGGAGCATGAGAAGATATCAGGAGGTATTTTGATTGGGATCAATCGTGGGAGAGTCATGCGTCTTTCTTGTCTGGCAGGGCTGAGTCTTGGCGCGGACGTCAGCTCCGATTTTGCGGCGAAGGGGCTGGGATGGACGCGAGCGGTAACGGCCCAATTTGATGTGTATGCAGTGATTCTTTCGCTCTAATAGTAATGCGAGGCTATGGATCTTTGTGGGGGTACTCAATAAACTTTGGGCGCGAGAGGCGAGCCAGGTCTGTCGTCTCACGTGTCTGCTTGCGGTCTGCCATTAGCGTTGACACTGACAGGAACGACATCTACACTCTGTGTGGCCATCGTTCGAAGAAGCATAGAGTTCATACTGTTCGGATCGCGTTGTAACTGTGTTGCAGATACGCATGAGACGATCGATCGCTGGTCCCGTTGGTTAAGGGCTTCGAGGACAAATTCTGTCGCTCAAATCCGCGGTAGCATTAGAGTTTCAATCAATACTGTCCTCCATTTGAGTATTCACGAAGGTCACGCTTTCAGTGGTGGCACATCTGGACTTTTCGTACGATCGCAGGAGAAGGGTGATCGATGAATCGCAAGAATCTACGTCCAAGATCGCTCCTTCGATGTTACAACGATGCTATCTTGCCCGTGCCTCCTCGTATGATCGACGCAGTGTTGCTGAAGTAGTCCAGTCGTCCCAGACTCCCTGGGATGGAGAGGTGCGAGGTGTGGTGACTGTACACTGTCTAAAAAGAGAGGGGCAATGAACAATGTGCAAAAACATGACATGCTGCTGCACAATAATATTGCTCCGAATCGGGGAATTGAACCCCGGCTTACCCGGATCAACAATATAAAGATTTGTACTGTGAAAGCGGATCGTCCTAGCCACTAGACCAATTCGGATTAAGAATTAATGAATGATTACTAATTCTGAGCATATATGTAACTCAATGTCTAACCCCTCAAGCGCTGTGAGGTCGTTGCATAGACTTCCATACAATGCCATACCTGCCGAATGATAATATAGTGGATGTCCAGAGAAACCTATGGCGAGAGAAGTATAAATAGAACACCAGAATGAGGTGTGCGTTTGGAGGGTGAAACTTCACGGATACGCGTGCAGATACATGCAGCTTGTAGTTGCATGACAGCTGAGAATTGATATTTGATGTTTGCTATGCGTGTGAACCGCCCACCTCGCCCATAATGATAACAGAGTCACATGGGGTCGCTTTAAGCACGATGCAGTCTTTGATGACTGTGAAATGTGAAGATATGGACGATATCATCGTTGACAAGACGATGAACCACCACAACCAACAACCCCAACCCGGACCCTAAAGCTCAAGTCTGCGTCCATCGCTAGGCTCACTACATCGTCACCATCTTGTACCAGCGTAGAGGCATGATGTATTCATAGCGAAGACACTGCTAAAGCGACACGATCTCTCATATAACGATACCACTACCATCAAGCATCAATGTGCCAGGATTAATGCTCACACTGCGATACATGCTACTCCCGAGACCTCTATGCAGTGCACAGACTCGTGACAGCGTGCGACACACCAGCGAGAAAAGCGATTCATAGAAGAGCTTATCAATCAGCGAGCCATTCTCGACATTACGAGTCTGCAAGTACAACATGCGAAGACGTTGCTTACCTATATACACCCATTCATGCACGGTGGTGGTCTCACCTCAGCCGAAGGCGCAGAACTCCAGCTCTTTCCGGCATCGGCGGGTGAGGCGGTCTGAATGCGTTCGTTGGCAGCTCACATCTCTCCTTCAGCATACGACCAAAGGGACATCATCACATACGAATGCATCGAGCATCAATTCGACCCGCGAAGATAAATATCTCCAATGAGCAATTAAGTTCCCCTGCTACGAAGTCAATAGCATCTTCCTTCAGCGCTCCTTCCGTCCTCCGTCATCCGCGTCTGACGTCGTCAAATGCCTCATCTACCTTAATTCATCGGAACTAATAGCACCTGCTATCCAATATTATCAAAACCATATCAAATGTAAAAAGTCCCTAGCTGGCCTTTCCAATACCATCAGAATACTATCAGACCACAACATCATGGATCTCTTCGGAACAAAGCCCACCAAATCCCACCTCCTCGCCCTCCCCGCCGAACTCCGCGAACACATCTTCTCCCTCGCCGTACTCTCATCAAAACCCACCGTCACCTTCCGCCTGGACAAATTCCAAAAGGAAAGCTACGAAGAAGCCTCCCAACCACCCATCACCAGAGTCAGCCGGCAAATCCGGCGCGAAGCCCTACCACTGTACTACGACGTCAACGAGTTTATCCTGCACACCGAAGGCGAGAAAGCTGAAGACGCACATCGCTGGCTGCATTATAGCCAGCCGCACTTGTCTAAAGTAAGGAGGCTGGCGCTGTGGCTGAGGTATGTTGCTGTGAGGAATGACCATTCGCCTTCTTCGGGGGCGATTGGGGTGTATCTTCGACATGACCCACGGGCGGATCGTTGGGTTGTAGGTGATGAGTGGCGGTGGATTACGGTTGTGAGGAAACCGGCGGGTGTTGATTGGGATGGGACGCTGTTGATTCAGTTTTTTACGCAGTTGGTTGATGGGAGATCGAGGTCGGGGATGAGCGCTGAGGATTATGTTGGGGTTATGGGGGATTTGAAGATGCTGTATGTGAAGGACAAGATGAATTAGGATGTTTCTGTTCTATAACACGAGCAAAAAGCAAAAGGATGATCCCGCAGATGCGAGACTTAGATGTTGATCGACGCAGGGATCGAACCTGCAATCTCTTGATTCGTAGTCAAGCGCCTTGCCATTGGGCCAGCCGACCTATTTCATGGTATTAGCTGGACGTTATGCTCCCATATACCTTTGCAAAATGCTCCGACTCTACTCTTGAATCTGTGCTCTGCCACTGCGAACGTATCGAAATTCCAATCGCCCAACTTGATGATCAATTTTCGGACATTCTCGTAAGCCACCGACAGTTGTATTGGCAATCTTTGTACCACGGGACCGCGCCACATCGCTCTTGCTTCGTTGAACAGCCCAGGCGAGCCTTTGGATCTGTTTCTTATTACACGGGTTGATTTCCGATCAACAAGCTCAACGAGGTAGGTTATATATTCGTGGCTGTGCAGTGCTGATTTGTATATTCCGCAGATCGGATTTCGCTAGTCACCTTGTCACACGCAAGATCTGCTCGTCAACATGTGACACCATGCCTACCATCGTAAACCCTAGTTCTAAGCGTGAGAAGCTTTGAATGAAACAAGCGTCAAGATGCCAGATATTGGGTGCCTTAGAGCGCATAGGATTTTCTGAACCTGGATTGAAACGGACAGGAGTAGGCGTGCCATGACATAAGCAAACGTACAGGGTTGCGGGAGGCCACGACTTTGGGGGCTAAGGATTGCCATATGCTTCGACGCTTCGGCAGTCGTCCCATCGAGACTGGCCAGAGATGATTCTTAAACATCTGCCGGTAGAGGCAATAGATTGAGCACCGTCAGATGTCGAGGACGGGGCTAAGAGCAACACTACGGTTTTGACAAAGTCTCTTGGCCGTAGCTATACTACAGTTCTCGCGTCAGAAGGGAGGAGGCGTTCGTTCAGCGCCGAGATAAAACGGTATCTGATGCGTGCGGAGCTGAATTGGCTTGAAATATGCTCAGCTCGTACGTCGAAAGAACTTACCGTGACCAGGCGATACTCATGAAGGAATGAAGGCTTGCCGTGTCCACAGTCAATCCAGTCCTGTGCCAAAACAAGCTTGGAAGGTCTTTGTGGTAGGGACCAAATACCAGGTCTTGCTGCGCTTAATACAGCATATACAATCAAGATCCAAAGCACCTTGGGTTAGGTACTTACAGAAGTTGTGCAATTGCAAATGACCGCTTTTTTGACTAATCTGCTCTCTTCAGCAGACCTGATTGGATGATACCTCTTGATCCTTATCCAGTGACAAACTCAACACTCCATCTTGAACCATATAATAAAAGTTTGCATGTCTGTTGCATATTCGAAGCTCGTAGTACACCACCATTATATGTACACTGTCCAGCAGACTTTTGCTGGCTCGCGGCGCCGAAGCCGGCCTTCTAGGCTCGAGGTGTCTCTGACCATCGTAGCTCAAATACCAATTTCTCTTGACTGCTCTGATCTCGTCGTACGTTCTGCTGCGGGTCGTTTAGGCGGAGGAAGAGCGGCCGGGGAAAGTGCGAAGGCCGTCGCGGGAGGTGGCAGATGCGCGCTTGAAGCTCTGCAAGTAGTTTGTTAGTATTGATCAATGGTGAAGAAGAGTGCTTTCCCAGCAGGAAGCAGTAACACCACAGCGCTGGTAGTCGTGGGAAGTATCCTTAGACACCATAACCGCACACAGAGTCGCTGATCCGTGTCGCATTCTTTCCAAAGATCTCGCAAAACTTACAGAGTCGCACTCCTCCCAAGCCCTACCGGCACCGAAACCAAGACCTGTGAACACCGGCCACGACCTGCGCTTGAAGAGCAGGACAGAGAAGATCACACCGAAAGACGCGCCGAGGGTGCTGCGGATGAGGAGGGTGCTG
>Ga0265797_10010057_pt1 | contig 12113 bp, 16 predicted proteins | sample P2T30metagenome_FD_192433 | JGI IMG/M metagenome (GOLD analysis project Ga0265797, IMG submission 192433) | Plant litter microbial communities from East Loma Ridge, Irvine, California - P2 T30 | ecosystem: Environmental > Terrestrial > Plant litter > Unclassified | place: USA: California... | reverse complement strand
TGTGCAGAACAAGTCAACAGCCTCCTCACCCTGGGTCCCTAATACCATTGCTCCCGTTTAGAAGGATGCTACACGGTCACATGACGCTCAGCTTCCTTTGTCGTCGTGGTATTGTTTTCTGCGTTGGGCTTTGGGAAGGAGTGAGACCTGGTTCGCGGGGTGTGGTGTTGGTAGGTGGAAGGGGAGGGAAGGACGGTTTGTCATCGTCACTCGGGATATGATATAGATCGATCAGATGGATTAAATAGAGAGACTTGTTTTACGCAATAGCAATGGCGCCGATGATGATGACGGGGGAATTGATCGACGTGCGGCGACATCTCCATGCAGTCCCTGAGGAGTCACAGTCACACATCTTTCTACAAGTGTGAAATTCAATACCCATCTTCTATTTCCACCAGGCACGATTTATACTCAAGCTCAGATTCCATAGTACACTAGGTACACAGCAAGCAAGCAACTTAAAAGCCAGACCCCTTGGAAATAAAGCAAAGTAAAGCAAAGTAAAGCAAAGTGAATTGTACTGTACATTTCTGAAAAGCCAAGATATATCTATCAATACACACATCGTTTACTTCCTCTCCACATCCTTGGTTTCGGTCTCGCCCTTTCCCTTTTGAACAAGCGTTCTATTCCGCTCAATGCCCTCCACGTCCCCAGACGCTTTTATTTCCTCCGCACTACTACCCTCCAACTCCTCCACCTCACCCCCATCTCCATCTCCATCCTCCAGCACCGCCCTCTCCCTCTCCTTCTCCTCACTCCGCCCCCGCGCATCCACCAACGCAGCCCTCGCCCCCTCCACCCTTGCCTCCAGACCCCGCGCCTTAATCTCCGCATCAGAGCGCCTACCACTCAGAGTCAGGACCTTCACTTCCAATTCCGCAGCGCGCAGCTGAGCACTTAGCACCTCGTCCTCACGCGCATCCACGTTTCCGCGCTCCAAACTCGCGATTTCAATCTGAATATCCGCCTCCTCGTCGGCGCCAGCAAGTCTCTTCGCCTCGGCAATGTGCTCGTGAACCTGCGCAGCCAGCACCGACGCTTCAAGAAGCACATTGTATTTCTTGACTTGCAGCTTTGCGAGTTCGAGGTCGAATTGCTCCAGGGGGTTACCCTCGATTCTTTCCGCTTCTTCGGATCGTTCCTGCGTCAGACGCATCTGATAGTCAATATTTTGAACGGCAGGGAATTTTTTAGATATGGCGGCGCGGTGGCTGCTGATTCGCTCGATCTCGTCCGTTTGGGAGCTTTGGGAGTCGGTGGCGTATAGGGACCAGGCTAAGCCCGTGTGGTGGGTGAAGTAGAGCATTTTGGCTTCGGCGGTGAGGTTGTAGACGGAGATTGTGAGGTCTGTGCGTTGGGGGGAGGACGAGGGGAGTGTGAGTGCGTATTCGTAGCGTTTGGCGGCGACGAGTTCGTAGACGGCTGCGCGAGACGGCTGTTCTTTTTCCGCGTCGTCGCTTTCGGTGGCCTTAGGGACGATGCGTTCACCTGCGGCTGCACGAGCGGCCTGCTCTCTTTTATCTTTGACGCTCTCGTCCCTTTTTTGCGCGTCGAGGAGCTGCAGGTCGCGGAACTCAGCCCAGCCGATCGTGTTCTCGAGCTCGGTAGGCGGGCTGGACTTGACGAGGTGCGATGGTTTTGGTGGAGTGTGCGTGATGTCTTGTTGGTGGAAGCGGAGGATGTTGTGCAGGGCATTGCGCTCGATGATGACGCGTGAGAACTCGAGGAGGTTCTTGACGTCAACTTCCTCCCATGTAAGACTCTGTCCGCCACGGTCCATGCGCTTGAGGGCTTCTTCGAGGAGCGGTCGCTTGTCGAGTGTGACTAGCAGACTGCGCCCCTTCCCCCGTAGCTTGTCGTGGTGCGCGAAGATGTCGTCCAGTAGGCGTGTAGACGGACTCTCAATCTCCATGGCGTTGTCGACGATGATGAGCTCGCCTTTCCTGAAGCGGTACGAGAGTGCAGTGCGCCACGCCAGGTCGTACACCTTCTTCGGCAGCTCGGTCGCAAAGTCGCGCGGCTTGGGACCGAATGCGACGCCTCCGCCTCTTAGCATGTGCGACTTCTTGTCTCCTAGACGTGCACGACCGGAGCCTTTCTGCGGCCGGATCTTGCGTGCTGAGCCCCGAATCTCATGTCTCGTCTTGGTGGAGGCGGTACCCAGCCGCGTCATGTCGCCCTCGTATATGACGGCACGGTGCAGGATATCCTTGCGTGTGGGCAGGTAGAGGTGGTTCGCAGGATATGTCATGAAGCGGAGGGGCTCGAGGGAGGGGAATTGGTGGATGGTCGCATGGACGGTCCGCTCTTCGAGAGGCTTGATGGGCACATAATCGCCGGGTATGGTCGTTATTATTGGCGACACCGTGGCCCGTGAGGACGTCGAAGTGGATATTGGTCGGGCGAATGGTGTGAATAGACATTTCTGGTGGCATTAGCAGGGTGTACTGGATTGCGGTGGGACGGTGGCGCACATTGCAGCAGTAGGGGCGCGCATCCCGCCGTATCGACAGCCTGCTCAATTGGTATGTGACGCCCCGAGCCGGCGCTGTTATCCCTGTGGAAGCCATGCCGGGCGTGGGCGTGGTGGTTCAAAAGTTGCGGACTTTGTTTCGGAGGTTTGAAGCGATTCGAGGTGCTTGGCGCTCTCCAACATTTTCGTACCAGCTTTCATCTGCACCAGCACCCGCATCCCACCTGTCGTCAGCCATGGCGTCCGTCACGTCTTCAGCACGGAATGTCAATATCTGCCTGCGATGCGTGCGACAGCTCCCCACCACCAATGGCACGCCGCGCCGCTTCTTCTCGTCTTCCACCGTAGCTCGTGAAGAGGTGCAGACACAGCCCTCGACACCCGCACCGCCAGCTCCGCCCCCATCAGCCGATGCGACGCTCACATCTCCGGGCACCAAAAAACTGATCCCCGACTACATGCAGAAATGGGGCACTCTGGACCCGCAGACTGTCGAGAACAAGAAGCAAGAGCGGCGACTACTGCGGAGAGAAAACGTGCAGCCCGTGGGTTCGCGGCGTCGGCGTGCTGCTCTTCGCCGGTCTGCGTTGCAAAAGGCTGTTGAGGTGCCGTTCGAACAGCTGCCGTACCAGTGTTTCCAGGAAGCGCGAAAGGTGCTCCTGGAGGACAGGCAGGAGAAGATCAAGGAGATCGAGACGCAGCAATTGAGGATACAGAACGTGCTGGACCAAGATCCGGCTGTGAGTGGAGGACCCGAAGCAAAGGAGCATCGGTTGAGGAGCATGCGGAAGCACTTGAACCAGCTCGTCATTTACGCAGACATCAACGATCCCGTGGTCAAGAAGAAGTTTGAGGATGGACAGAGTAGGAGACTCACAGCCTTGAACATGAACAAGCTGATGTGTAGCTAGGTGACATGAACAAACCCATCTACAGATATCTGGCAGATAAGAAGTGGCGGCAGTACAAGCGACTCGTCCTGGAGCAGCGTCTGACCCAGATGAACGTTGTCCCGGACCTACTTCCCACACTCGACATCGTAGCGGACATTGACCTGGGTTTCGGGCGGAAGAACATACCCCCTGGCGAAGTTGTGAAATCCCTCATTAGTGAGAGCATGCCTCGATTGAACGTGCAGACCTTCACTCCAGGTGAGAGGCTCGTCACGGTCTTGGTCGTGGATGGTGATGTCCCAGTGCTGGAGCGGGACACGTTCGCCTACCGATGCCACTTCATTGCCTCCAACATTCCCCTGTCGCCTACCAAGACCTCGATACCGCTGCAGCGCATCGAGCAGGAGGACAGGAAAGCGAGCGACGCATCGGCAAAGAAGATCGCCGTACCATGGCTCTCACCGTGGGCACACAAGGGCGCACCGTACCACCGTCTAGCTGTCTTTGTTTTCGAGCAGAAGAACGCAGAAGCTCTTGACATTGCGAAGCTGAGCCAGATCAAGCGTGAGAACTTCAATGTGCGAAGCTTCGCGATCAAGAACAAGCTGAACGCCATCACCGCGACACTTTTCCGTACGCAATGGGACGACAGCATGGCGGGCGTCATGGAGCGCGCTGGACTCAAGGATCAGATTGGCATTGAGCTCAAGAGGAAGCGGATCGAGCCGTTGCCGTACAAGAGGCGCACTGAGCGCATGCGGTGAGGTGGTGTATGTAAGTATAGCGAGCGAATGAAATGTATCATATTGTATTACTTTACCTGCAGATACCAGTCCTGTAAAGTATTCGAGACGAGCCTATCTTGATGTTGCGGTCTTCTTCGGTGTGGTGTGCGTGCCAGTCCTTGCTCCTTCCATCTCAACATTTCCTTGCGCCATCCATCGCACCTTCCTCCCACTTTCAGTCAGTGCTTTTTTGCAGGATCTTGCGACAGTGCTCGTTCTTCTTAACCCTCACCGAAGACATTCGCGCTCAGCTTAACTATCTTCATCATGGCGCCCAACGCTCCGTTGTTCGCTTCGCCCATCCTGCCTAACCGAGAACAGCTCGCACTTGCCATCGCTATCCTGCGCTCGAAACCTCACAACACCAGCATCAGAGGTACGTCTCACTCTACATTGATTGCTGCAGCCGCTGACTATCCCAGACTACGTCCTACTGCTGCGCCAGCACTGCAAGAACGGGCGCCCTGGCCGCACACCACAAGAGATCGACCAATACCTCGACCTCGTTGGCTACTGGCAAGAGCAATGTCGCAAGGCCCAAGAAGAGTGCGACCGACTGCAGAGTGTCAATATCAGGCTCGAGAGGTCTAACCAGATGTTGTCGCAACGGACCAGTGCCACTCCAGATGACCGACCTAGCACCGCGACCATGTCACCGAAGCGGAAAGCAAATTCGTCACCATTGCGAGCGACGAAGAGAACGAAAAACCTGACGGTTGACAAATCAGTCGCACAAACACAGGAGGACATCGAGGAGGACTTTGACTTCCTGGAGGAGCTTGGCGATGGTGAGACACGTCTTTGCACTCACGCCGCGACGACTGACACGAGGACAGACGGCAAAGACCTGATCGAGGGTTTGCATCTCACCTACCAGCTATGTCGAGCTACGACACGAAATGCTGAAGTGCTCTGCCGCCAACTCGTCCGAACAGCATCGGCAATTGGCAAAGTAATCCGCTTCGTTGCACGTAATCACGCACGCCTCTCCCGTCAAAGCCGGAGTGTATCGGAACCACGATCGCTGGGAGACGACAAGACAGACTTTGCTCAGACCCTGATTGTATGTGCTCGCGCGTTCATAGGGATATTGGTAGGCGTCACGCGGATGATGGAGCGTAGTGACAATGACCGATTGCCCAGTGTGGTTGTCGCCGCTCTAGCTGAGATGACGAACACAATTCTGCTTGCTATCGAGTCGTCTGCTCGTCAGACAGCAGAGGCAACCTTGACAGCTCCGCCACCTTCGCCATCGAAGAAGGGTAAAGCTAAGGATACAGTCCCAGCTGTGCCCAAAGAGTCAATACCAGCCAGGTCACTCGCCCACTTCCTCATCGGCTTGCTAGGTCTGCTCGAAAAGACGAACCCAGTCCACCAGAAGATTTTCGACGGTTCCGTGTACCTCCTCCTCAACCGTGTAGCCAGTCATCTCTACTACTGCACCTTCGGCCGACATCGCAGCACAACAGTTGAAGCCAGCCTCATGCCCATCCCTGAACCCTCCACCGATGCCGAGAAAGCAGTACACGAAACCAACGCCCTCGCCATCCGCTTGGAAGTCAAAGCGCTCATCCTCATCCTCGAGCGCGCCATGGGCCTAGCACCACACCACATGAACCCACCTACCGCCAAATCCAAATCCTCCCCAGCAAACCGCCTTACCCGCACCATCAGCATGAAAACCCTTCCATCCGCCCCCAAAGGCCGCCTCAGCGCTCTTGCAAAAGACAAGCTGCAGCGCACGCTCGTGACGTGCATGTACGGCGGCAAAGGCGACGACGAGTTCTTGGATGTGTTGACTAAGCCTGTGCCTGCGATGCGCGTGGGTAATTTGCAGAACGTGGCGAAGGTCAAGGATGAGGATGTTAGGGAGTGGTATAAGGAGGAGGTGTGGAGATTGGTTGGGTGGGATGTTATGGCTAGGCAGAGTGGGTTGTAGGTTTGGGGGTGAGGGGGGAGGAAGGGTGAGGGAGGGATGGATGAAGGGTAAAGGAAGGGAAAAGCGATGTTGGTGTTATGTATGGTATGAGGATTTATGGCTTGCGAGGCACTGTAGGCAATATCTCAAATGGGCTTTACGAGCTTTCTGTATGTTCATGTATTGCAGATCAATGTCATGCTCACCCCGCTGTTCATATCGAGTGCCGAGATCTAAATATGCCCATCCATCAGCGCCTTGTAACGCCTAGCTATGCAGTAAACACTCTTCGCGTTCGTATCGTGATCATCTCCCATCATCCATCCCCACTCCCAGTCCCTCAGTCCCTCAATTCTTCATCTCAACCTCCCGCCCACCAACACCCCCCTCCTCCTCCAGCACCTCCCCCTCATCCCCCTTCAAATCAAACACCCGTCCCTTAACCTTCGCCGCCAGCAACCCCATATCCTCCTCCCTCGCAATCTTACTCCCCGCAACCCCCAACTTACCCAACTGCCCCTTATCCCCATCCTTACCCGTAGCCGCACCCCCAGCCTTGAAGCGCTTCCCCGCGCCCGTCTCGTTCTGGATTTTGCGCGCGAGATCGCGGATCTGGTTGGTGCCGTAGTCGCGGTTGGATATCAGTGGGGAAGACGAGAGTGTTTGGACCCAGTATTTGTTCCAGAGGGCTTCGAGGATCTTGGTGTCGAGGGAGGATTTGTAGTGGCTGACGTCGAGCGCATAGTAATGCGCAGCATGAGCCCCAAAATCATCAATCTTCCCCAGCGGAATAGACTGGTCGTCACTCTTCGCCGCAGCCGTCCCCTTCTTCGCCTCCTCCTCAACATACTCTTCCGTAAACGTGCGAAACGCACCAATCTCAACCTTGCCCGCCGACACCGTACGATCCGGATCGATAACAATCGCGCAAAACGGGTCCTGAAACATCTGCTGCGTCTTCTGCGTATTCACATCTATCCCGCTAAGCCAGCACCCGTACCCGGGGTGAGAATGATACCACCCCACCGCATTATCGCACTGCCCCTGCTCGCGCGCCCTTGCCAGGAATTCAACCATGTACTCGTTCGCCTCGTCCTGCGCATTTACACGCGTCTCTGTGCCTTCTACAGGGAGCCGCAAAGAGTCCGTGACGACAAAGGTGTGGGCTTCGATCTTGCCGAGCATCAGGCCCATTATTTCGAGCGAGCCGCCGGAGCGCGCGTGCATGACCATTTTTAGGAGAGCGACGGCGGAGATGCGCACGGAGGTGAAGTAGTGGGGGTCCGTGCGCCAGGGGTGGAGGGCGTTGATGGCTTTTTGGGTGCTGGGGGAGTAGGTGTAGAGGGCGTCTTTGGTGGGGTCTACGAGGGCGACGGAGTTTTCGAGCTCTGGGGGGGGCGGTTGTTAGTTGGGTGTTTTGGTTTAGATGGGAGGAGGGGTATTGCGGGGTGTTTGGAGGGATGTGGTGGGAATGGTGTCGTTGTGAGCTTACCCCAGGTCTTCATGGCGGTGCCCATGGTTGCGGCGTGTGTGGTTGCTCTGTGTGGAGTGGAGAAAGAGTTGGGTGTTGTGGTTGTGGTGAGGCAGGAGCTGTAAGTTATGTGGGGAGCTGTCAGTCGCGCTAGTTTGACAGGCACCAGCGCGGGGCGGACTCCACAACAAGCGAAGACAAGAGACCGTGAACGTGATAATGGAGTCTGAGTGAAGTGCTTGTATTGATTCAGGAACACGACGCAGACTAACTCTTACTCCCGTTCCTCCTCCCACTCCCATCCTCCCACCCCATACGATCATTCATCCTATTCGCCTCCTCCTCCATCTTCTGCATCCAGCGCGTCGTCAGGTCCTCGTTCTCCCTCTTCAGCTTCTCCTTCTCCTGCTCCGCCATGTTGAGCTGCAGCGTCAACGCCACCATCTCGTCCTGAATATCCTCTACAAACTTGCCCTTGCCCTTCAGCTCATCGACCCTGTCCTTTCCGCGCCGCTCGAGATTTGCTCGGACCTTTTCTAGGCGTGCTATGCTCTGCTTTTGCAGGGCGTCCGAGGCTTTGAGGGAGGCGAGCTCCGTGTTGGTGGTGGTGAGTTGGGCTTCTAGCTCGCCGCGAGAGCGCTGGGTTGAGGCTAGTTCTGAGCGTATCTGCGCGAGGGAAGATGGTGATGATACATCGGCTGCTGCTGCTTTTCCTTTTGGTGTGTCGGGTCGTATGGTCTTGGTAGAGGCTGTTGGTGTGGTGTCTTCCTCGGTCGCTGCTGGCTGTTGTGCGAGCGCCGCTGTGCGGTCTGCAAGCTTGGTATCTGGAGGGAGTCAATACACAATCCTTTAAAGCTCATTCGAGACACCCCAACACCTACAGGCATTGATATACTCCTCATGCGCCCTCTCCTTCACGTCGCGTGCCTCGATCGAAGACAAGTACTCAGCAAGCGGGTTGCTCATGGCGGCAGGTGGAGATGCTCGAGTCGAAGTAGTGAAAGCTGTATTGCTATTATGCTCATGATCGTTTGCTACATGAGTAGGCTGGAGCGTGTCACTGGGCATGGACGTGGTGGGCGTGGGGTTGCGGCGTTCTTCGGAGGTGTGCCGAATCGGGCGAAGACGTCTCGAAAGTCTTCAATCACGACTGTCAACCTTCAAACCAAAACACTGAACATCCACAATTGGCATCCCCGTCTCGTACCGTCTCCCACGCAATGCCGCCAACCCACCTCTCCAGCACATCCCGCGCCCTCTACCGCGTCTTCGTCCTCCCCTCCCTCCGCACCCCAACCACAATCCCCCTCTGCTACGCCCCAGCATTCACAAGACCATATCCCTCCCAATATCTACCAGTCACCTCCTCACACACCTCAATCCGCACCAAATCCTACACGCGCGACACCCAGCGCCACGCCCTAACCGACCACTACGTCCTCGACACAGCCATCGAAGCCGACCGCATAAACTACGTAGACCACGACGGGAAATACTACCCAGACATCGTTTTACGCGAAGCCCTCGACGAGACCGACCGCACAAAGTACTACCTCGTGCAAGTAGCCCCGGGCCTCGTCGACGCATTCGGAAACGCCGACCCCGACAATCTGCCAACATGTCGCGTCGTCTCGAAAATGGAGCTTCGCATGCAACATACCCGCAAAATGGACATTGAGCGCAGGCAAGCGCGCGGCCCGGTGGTCAAGAATCTGGAGCTGAATTGGGCGATTGCGGGTGGCGATTTGAAGCATAGGCTGGGTAGGTTGCAGGATTTTTTGAGGCAGGGGAGGAAGGTGGAGGTTTTGCTGGGGCCGAAGAAAAGGGGGAGGACGGCGACGGAGGAAGAAGCGAGTGGTGTGCTTAGGGCTGTGAGGGATGCGGTGGCGGAGTGTAAGGGCGCGGCGGAGGTGAAGGAGGAGGGGACGACCGGGGGGGTGCTTACGCTTGTGTTTCAGGGGAAGAAGATTAAGGAGATGAAGGGGGGTAGGAAGGAGGGAGAAGACGAGGATGCTGAGGAAGAGGAAGGGGACAACGAGACAGCTGAAGAGATCAAGGATGAAGAGGAGACAGTGAAGAATAAGAGGGTTCGAGGAAAGAACCGGGTCTTGACGGCAGAACGAGTCGGGACATGAACCCAAGACTCAGCAATGTCATCAAGAGGCTTTACTTAGTACAGAAGGCTGACATATCTTGCGCAGTTCAAGGTCGCATATATCGTCTTTATATCACATCACTACGAAATGCAAGTCTTCCGCTACAACTATTTCTGTCGCACCTCTTATTAGCTATAAGTTACGCCTTGGTATCTCTAACTACGTATAAGCGCGTCTCTAATAAATTTAGAGTTTAGTGTCTAGCGCTCCTAGGATAGATAGTCTAAGTTTACAAAACTAGGCTAGATTTAGCTAACTTACTTAGCTACTAAGCTTATAAGGTTAAAGAATCTGCTCTATCTACCTAGCTGCGGTAAAGTAAATGCTAGACTACCTTAACCTAAAATAGTCCTAATCCTATTAGCTAAATACGAGCATAACACAGGCTGTGCCTAGGTTCGCGATAAATACAGCCTTAGCCGTATCCTGTTGTAGAATATTTAGTAAGTAAGCCTCCAAAATCCCGTATATCCCGTATCGTATAACTTAGTCGTAACTCCTATCCCTATACCCATTTCACTCCTGATTCGCCAGCCTACAAAGCTCTTGATTGGTCCCTAGTAGTAATAGAAACTCGCTTATCTCTTCCCAGACTACTGTCACGCCCTGCAACATGTTACCATGTCAATACAAGTTACCATCTCCCAGCTTTATTTAAGACGGCTACGCCTCTTGTTCCCAATAATTTATCATACAACAGTAAACAGTGCCGATAAATCATGACCAAACCAACCCTCCGCATAGCAATGCTCAACGCCGAAATCCCCGTCCCAACCATAACCCCACGCTACCCAACATTCGGCCGCATCTTCCACTCCCTACTCTCGTCCGCCTCCCATCCCATACACATCGAATCCACGGATTTCAATGTTTTATCCGAAGCATACCCACCCTCCATAGACGCCTTCGACGCACTCATCATTTCCGGCTCCGCGGCATCCGCATACGACAATCTCCCCTGGATCCACCGCCTCTCTGAATTTCTCATCGACGTGTATCAAAACCACCCGAAGGTGAAAATCTTCGGCGCGTGCTTTGGACACCAGATTATATGTCAGGCGTTACTGGGAAGGTATGGGGCGAAAGTCGAGCTTGATCCGTCGGGATGGGAAATTGGGATTCGGAGCGTTTCTTTGGAACCTGAGTTCCAGCACGTGTTGGGAGTGAAATGTGGTGTGATGCGCATGCAGTTCTTGCACGCGGACCACGTGGTGTTACCTGAGGAGCTGCCACATACTTGGATGTCGGTTGGGAAGACGGAGCATTGTGGTGTTCAAGGGGTGTACGGGGAGGGCAGGGTATTGACGCTTCAGGGGCATTTTGAGTTTGATCGCTGGATTAATCGCGAGACGGTGGAGTGTTTGTTTAGAGGGGTGTGGGAGGAAGAGTTTATAGAGGACGTGTTGGAGAGGATTGAGGGGGATGATGATGCGGTGAGTGTGGCGGGGATGGTTGTTGGGTTTCTGGCTGGTGGTGGTGGGAGAGGAGATGTAGGGAGTGAAGAGGATGTTGGGTTAGAATTCGACTACTGAGCTTTCGAAGCCAGTGATTCGTCACACTTGCACATCATTTCAAGCCGTTGCCTCTCCAGCTGGTTGACACTCCTTCTTATGCACCTTCCATCTCTTCCGCTGACAATCAACAGAACAATACATCTCCCCCCTACACTTCGCACACACCAACAATTTCCTCCCATCCCCTCTCTCTCCCTTCCCACACCCAGCACACCCCTTTAGCTCCGGCAGATCCAACAGCGTAGCAGCACAACCCTTAATCTCCCCCGTAAATTCCACGCCATCATCATATGCATACCCAACACGAGCATTCATGCGCTCCAGCTGGCCCGTCTCATCAATGATTAGCTCCTTCGCCCGTACCGACCGCTCAAGAACATCCTTGAATATCGGGCTCGATTCTGGATCCAGGGGGTCTACTTGCGCAGCGAGATGTTGGAACGTGCGCAATACAAAGTCCCACATGAAGTACACTTTGTTCTTGGAATTTGCGGGCGTGGAGAATGTTTGCTGGAGATTTGGGAGCATGGCTGGGTGCGCGATGAGTAGGTGCGCGAGCTTTTGGTGCGTGCTGAAGAGATGGAGGTAGTAGGAGTGGGCGTCTGGGGCGGGGCGGAAGCGCAGGAAGAAATCTGTGAAGTCGAGGCGTGTAGTTGAGGTGGTTTTGGGGGAGAGGTATTCGCCTGTCGCGGAGAGGATGGGGATGGTGGTGAGCCAGCTTGGGTTCGGCATGTTTGGTGGTTGTGTTTGCGGAAGTTGTGGTGGTCGATTTGTAGGGTTCGGGAAAATTGGGGGTTCGTGTTTGTTGTGAGGGAGATGAGACGCGTTTCTGAAGGTGATGCGCATGTGACGAAATGTCATGTGGTTTCGCGTCGTAGTGCCGCTTTTCTCTACGCG
>Ga0265797_10010056_pt1 | contig 12114 bp, 9 predicted proteins | sample P2T30metagenome_FD_192433 | JGI IMG/M metagenome (GOLD analysis project Ga0265797, IMG submission 192433) | Plant litter microbial communities from East Loma Ridge, Irvine, California - P2 T30 | ecosystem: Environmental > Terrestrial > Plant litter > Unclassified | place: USA: California... | reverse complement strand
CTCGACCTCGACGACAGGAACTGGATGACACCGACTCGACACCACGGACTCGACCACTCGAACTGGACAATTTGGACTCGACAACTTGGACTCGACAACTTGGACTCGACACCACGGCCTCTACCACTCGGACTGGACTCCACCACGGACTCGGCGACACGGACTTGGCGACTCTGACTCGATGACTCGGACTGGAAAACTGGATCACAGGAACTCGGCAACATGAACTCGGCAATCTGGACTCGACAACCTGGACTCGGCATCACGGACTCGACAACTCGGACTCTACGGCTCGGACTGGAAAACTCGGACGCGACAACCCGACCTCGACAGCACAGTACGACTTCGACAACCTGGACTCGGCAACACCGACCTCGACAGCACGACTTCGACAGCACGACTTCGACAGCACGACTTCGACAGCACGACTTCGACAACCTGGACTCGAAAACCTGGACTCGGCAACACCGACTCGGCAACCCGACCTCGGCAACCTGGACTCGACAACCTGGATTCGACAACCCGAACACGACAGCACCGACTCCACAACCCGAACACGACAACCCGGATTCGACAACCTGGACTCGACAGCCTGGACTCGACAGCACCGACTCCACAACCCGAACTCGACAACTCGGACTCGACACTTTGGACTCGGCTGGGAAGGCCTGCGGCGAGTGGTGTTCGGGCGCGAAATCTCGCCGGGAGCAGAGGTATCAAGGCAACGTTGCGGAGAATGGAGGCGACGCCCTTGGCCGATGACGCTTTCCTGCTGCGTGCAGGCGGGCACACTCAGCAATCCCGGGGTTCTCCCCGTGTAATCCTTTGGCATATTTCCTGTAGCGAGCGGTCTTCGGATCCCTATATCTCGCTTGAGAGCTGAGGTCTGCCAGCCAACGACGCTCTTGCTACTTGCTGCATTTTCCTTCCGAGGACTTGCACATGGAGTAGCCGCCACCTTCTCGCTGAGCTACGGCAGTTGGTGGGTATGGCGTGCCAAAGGTATAAGTAGCGCTCGCCCGCGACTTTGTTGTCGGGGAGTGGGAGTTGGGGGCGAAAGCTCACCGGCGATGATCTCTCTTACTGCTAGTGGCCCCTGGCGGTCCCATTCAATATGGATATGGCGAGACCCTTTCTTTCAGGAGGAACATCTGGATACATTAATCACTACGACTTCACAAGTGAGTACATCATCCCCACATGCATTGCTAACACCCGCCGGTCGCCTTGGTCTGCTAGATGTGCTGCTGTGTTGTTATTTTTGATGCTGTCGACGACAAATGACGCTTCTCACTGGACTGGAGTCATTGCTGGTAAGTGAAATCAAGTGTTATTATGCTTGCTAATGTAGATCCATGCGGTACTGCCGTATCATCAGAGTTTACTCTTGCTGCCACCGAGGTAGGACTGCTGCGCCTTCAAGATCTGTACACATTCAGTCACCATCTCCTCCACAATTTCCTTCGCCGGTTGAATCTTCTCAATGACTCCTGCCACTTGCCCCATGAGAAAAGGTATGTCGAACTCCTTGTCCTGCTCCATATCTTGCGCAAGTGGTACGATACCACTGTCACACAACCTCTTCACTTCAGCCGGCCTGTCCACTTCCCATGAACGGATGTAGTCGTTCATCTTCACTCTCAGTGGGCGACCAGAAATGACGAGGGTTCGTAGAGTATCTTCGAATTCTGCGCTGACAACAGCTTCCTTGTGTAGTTGACTGCAGCCGGCTTCTGTAGACGCCACGAAGCGAGTGCCCACCCATGCACCTACGGCTCCGTATGAGAGAGAGGCTGCGAGTGAGCGGCCGTTGTAAATACCACCTGCAGCAACGACCATGGCAGGCTTTCCGGTCAGAGGGCTTGTGTATTGTCTCGCCACATCGACTACTGAGGGGATCAAGATGCTGGTTGCGATATCGCCAGTGTGTCCTCCGCCTTCGCCACCCTGAGCGCAAACAATGTCGACGCCGGCTTTCAGCGCCTTGTGAGCGTGCTTTGGGTGGCCGACCATGTTCATGATCAGGATTCCAGCGTCGTGGAGTCGCTTGATCACATGCGCAGGTGGCACGCCAACAGCAGAGACAAACAACTTCGCCTTCTCCTCAATCACAACGCCAATAAGCTCATCAAGCTGACCGTGAGTGTAATCGTGGTTCGTCTTCCTGGCCGAGCCACCGACTTGAGGAAGAGCTAGATCCACACCGAAGGGCAAGTCGGGACTCGCAAGGTTGGCTTTCAGCTCGGTGATAATCTCGCGCATTTGTGCTGGAGTGTAGCCAAGTCCACCGATAGTTCCGAGACCTCCAGAATTTGATACAGCGGCTGCGAGAGGGCCAGAGGAAGTGCGCGCCATGCCAGCCAGGAGGATTGGATACTTGATCCCGAGCAGGTCACACAAGGGTGTTTGGAGGGTTGGTGGCGCCATGGTGCCTGGTACTATTATTGAGGTTGCGATCTGTTGGATTCTTTCTGTGATCAATTGATATATACTACAGATACAAGTCGTCGGATCCACTTGCGATATACAAGAGTCTATACATATACGTGGTTGTAGGCGGTAATAGAGATCGCTTGCGGCAATAAGTGAGGTCCTAGGGGTCGGCGGGGAGTTTGCGATGTGCCTCGGTTCGATCCTTCCTGCAAAGGCACAGACATCGAGCACTTCTTCCTCTTCTTACATCTTGTCCCCCATTGAAAGATACCGTTAACCAGCAAGCTGTTGGAAGCACTTTCATCTGATCAGTGTTTCATGCGGCTTTAGCTGGTAACTTGCCGCCACAGGTGTCGATTACAAAGCGGCAAGTGGATCTGTCCCTTAGTATGATGCAACGAGTCTGTGTGTAACCAGGATGCGATCTCCAGCACCCGATACATCCGTACAGGACAAGGTATTCCGGAGTTAGGTTGTATTTATCTTTTTCTGCTGTCCATCTTAATTCGCCATTCTCATCACTTCTCATTTTTATCTCTTGCCTGAAGCTTTAAACAAGAACAAAAATTAGGAACGCCCACAATGTCGCAAAACCCAACAATCCAGAAGAAGAGCAGCGGTATCGATTTCACTAAGACAATCAGGAACGACACTTATGACTTCATCAAGCCGGAACAGTTTGATCTTTCAAACAGAAGCGTCCTCATCACTGGTGCATCGAAGGGACTTGGAAAGGACAACGCCATCAGCTTCGCACGCGCAGGCGCTTCTAAGATCGCCATTGCAGCTCGCTCAGGATTGGAGGATGTTGCCAAACAGATGAAGGAGGCTGCGCTGAAGTCAGGACGCAAGGAGCCCACGATTCTGTCGCTGAAGCTTGATGTCACGGACAAGCAGAGCGTGAGCGATGCTGCTGCCAAGATTGAGCAGGACTTTGGAAATCTTGATATTGTGATCAACAACGCTGGATACCTCGAGAAATGGGTAGGTAGAAGAGCCAAACCTGAGAAAATACTCGAAAACTTGTATTGACAAGGTCATAGAACAACATCGCCGACTCTGACCCCGATGAGTGGTGGAGAACCTGGCAAGTCAACACATTCGGCGCCTACTTAATTGTTCGCGCGACCATCCCCCTTCTCCTCAAGAAGGACGACGGATTGAAGACCATCTTGAACATCTCCTCTGTCGGAGCTCACATCCTCATGCCTGGAGGATCCGCATACCAAAGTGGCAAACTTGCTCTTATCCGCTTCACCGAATTCATTAACGCGGAGTACGGCGAGCAAGGACTTTTGAGCATCGCTGTGCACCCTGGTGGAGTCCCGACCGAGCTCGCAAAGGGCATGCCCGAGGCGGCACACCACGTCTTGATCGATCAACCCGCACTCGCAGCAGACACCTTCGTATGGCTTACTGCCGAGAGGCGCGATTGGCTTGCAAGCCGATATGTTTCGTGTACTTGGGACATGGAGGAGTTGGGTGGCATGAAGGATAAGATTGTGAAGAAGGACTTGTTGAAGATTCGCTTGGATGTGGGTACCGACTAGATTTGTTCGATATGAGCATCTAAATCTACAGTACCACGGGTTATGAATATCGAGATCCAGAACTCTCCTAATTTGCACTTCAAAGTATATTCGACCTTGTGCATTTGACTTGAACGGAGCAAGAAAAGCCACTGTGCGCTTCGGTGAATATCTTGGAGAAGACGTAGAGGAGGAAGAGGCACACACCTCGTTGAATGCATACTTCAATATAAGGTACCTCCACGCGTAATTATTTGATGGTATTTGTTAAACGAAGCCCCCACCTATGACGCAATTACTGGACTGAAGCTGCCTGGCTTCAATGTTGTCTGGTGAATGTTGTTGATTTCCTTGAGTTATTCCTTCGATTCTTTGAACTTACGGTCTTAACCTTTATCGAAGCATCTGAGGATATTCCAGGCTCCACTGCAACAATGGCCTCTCCAAACTCCCACCCAGGCTCCCTCCACCTCGTCGCACCAAACGTCTCCGCTTTCGAGCCCTCAAAGCCCTTGACCTCGAATCAGAACACAAACACATTGATCTGGATCGGCGGCCTCTCAGACTCCTACAGCTCAGTCGCATACCCATATGTACTCGCCCAGTCGCTTGGCCCATCATGGTCGCTTTTCATTGCTGCCCTCAGCTCCACCGGCAACAGCTGGGGCACGAGCAGTATCGCACGCGACGCCGATGAAATAGCTAAGATCGTGGCATACATCAAGGAGCGTCGTCCGAACGGTAAAGTGGTTATTATGGGACATTCGACTGGCTGCCAGGATTGCATGCAGTACTTGACCGGCACTGGTGCGGACAAGAGACCACATGTGGACGGCGCGGTGCTGCAAGCGCCTGTGTCCGATCGTGAGGCTCTCGCGGCTGAACTGCCAGAAGCATTTCTACATGAGGCGAACCAACTGGCATTAAAACTGTGCAGGGAGAAGAAGGACAAGGATATCATCCCGAATAAATTCACGAGCTCGGTCTTCGGTCGGACTGCTGTGTCCGCGAGGAGATGGGTGGACATCGCAAGTCCTGGGCCGGATCACAGAGGAGCGGACGATTTCTTCTCCAGCGACTTTGATGTGGACAGAGTGAAAGAGTCGTTTGGGAAGCTACCCTCGAATACAGCTGTGTTGATTCTATTCTCTGGTAGCGAAGAAAATGTATCGTCGAGTCTGGACAAGGAGGCTTTGGTGAAGAAGTGGACAGACGTCGCGAACGATGCGGGTGCGAGCATCGACGATACAAACGGAGGAGTCGTTCCTGGCGCCAGTCACAATCTGAACGGTAACCCTGATAGTGTGGTACAGGACCTTGTGCAGCGAGTGCTGGGATTTGTCGGCCGCTTGGACAAGAATGAGTTTGGCCAGAACACCACTGGGTCGAGGATATGAATCTGACGAATGGCACTTGGACTCGTAGTCTTGCATTGAGAGCGCGCAAACCTGCCGATTATATGAATAAATGACTTGATGAAGCCCGATGCAACCACGAACTGCGCAGAACATATGCTATCTCAAAGAGTCATCTTGCCACGCTGACCGTGCTACTGTCGTGCATACCAACAAAGTTCGGAAGATAGCAAAGCGGGTTTAAGTGATCGTATATCATCATCATATATACAAGTTACATACGTATCAAGCCTTTGCATAAAGCTCATCAAACCGCTCATTCGCAGTCTTCATCACGTCCTCGCCGTAAGTCTGCTTCTGCACATCAGCATCCGCCCACTTGTCAGGCACCGCACCGCCCTTCTTCTCTTTGAGCGCTGCGAACTGTCTGTCTCTCTCCTCCTTCGCAGCACCATCTCCCAGATGCAGCGACCGACCACTGGCAGCAGCAAGCTCGACAAGCTGGTAAGCTCGGTCCATACGGACTCCCTCGTACACTTTCAGAACCTTCTTGATTGCCTCTGGCGTGGCTTCGGGGAGCTTGGAGAGAACCACGCCCAACACGGCACCATCCTCAATTGCTTGTGCTGCTCCCTGTGCCATGTGTGGTAGTGTTGGGTGGCACGCGTCGCCGATCAGTGCTGTCTGCTCGTGTGTCCAGAATGGCAGCGGCTCGTGGACACGGAGCTTCCACTCGCACACCTCGCCATCTTTGACAAGATCGAGCATTCGCGTGATCATTGGGTCAAAATCGTCGAAGACCTTCATCATCTCCTTCTTACTGCCCTGAGTCGTGTAAGTTGCCGAGGGCGCAGCGGCGAAGTTGACATCTGGCTGAACGGTGCTGAGGTTATAGATGTTCTTGTTTGACACCGGGTAGGCAATGATGTGGCGCTTGGGTCCGATCCAGCGCGTGACAGCTTCGCTGTCGATGAGCTTAAGTAGTTCCGGGTCGTGCTCCATCTCATCGCGTCGGAGCATGATGCGGTAAGCTGCCTGGCCCGTGTCGACGATCTTGGCATCTACGCCAGTTTGCTTGAGGAGCTGGTCGCGAACAACAGACTTGACGCCATCAGCGGCGAGGAGCACGTCGCAATCGACAGTGTATGGCTCACCACCTTTGCGCGGGATGGCCTTGAATGATGGCGTGGGGCCGTAGGAAATGACAGAGTCGATGGCTGTGGCGAAGAAGAAGTTGATGGCTTTCTCCTTCTTGCATCCTTCGTAAATCGAGTTGGCGAGGTTCGATCGGTGGCCTACCATGTGAGGATAGTGGTAAGTCTCGCGAATGTAGTTCAGGTCAACGTGAGCAAGCTGTTCGTTCGTCGAACCCTCTATATTTCCAGTCAGCTGATGTTCCCACTGGCATGTTTTGGGGCAACACGAACGCCTGATGCTGGTCTCTTTCAAATCGACGGCTTCCGCTTCAATATCTTTCCAGACGCCCAGTCTGTCAAGAATTCTTGCCATATTGGGCGCGAGCTGGATGCCTGCTCCGACGAATCCTAGATTTGAGGACGACTCATACACATCAATCTGCTTGAAGCCTTGTTTGGCTAGAGCGAGGGATGTGGCGAGGCCGCCCATTCCTACGGTATCGTCAGTACTGTCCCTTAGGCCATCTCGGGCAAATCAATTACCTGCTCCAATGATCGCGATGCGCAGATCAAAGACGTCCTTGGGCGCCATGCTGGCTTCTCCCATGTTTTCGCTATCCTATTCTATGTGGACGTGGAAATTTGTGGAATCAAGCAAGCTAGTGGTGATACAAGGTTGCAATCGAGGAGCACGCGACGAAGGACCCGAATGAGGGGAGAGCGTGACGAATAAATATACAGAACCTTTGGTAGAGCCTACGTGTGCCCGCAATAGACATTCATCGGCAGTCGAGCTGAGGTCAAGTCTCGGCAATGACATTAGCCCAGTTGCCGTGTTGGCGCTCCACCCACTTTAGGGTCGAGCGACGGATGGCGGACAGCCGGCACAAATCATCTCGGAATCTCTGAAAGTAGGTTGTCCGATATGGTAAGTCGTAACTATAAGCCCAAATAGATGTCGTTGATGTTGGGAGCTGATGCTATAGCTTCCTATATAGTCCATGCTATGAGACACCAACAAACGCATGCAGATCCAGCCTCAGCCGATGTCGCTCACTCATGCCGAATTTCGGATATGTGGGCGAACATGCCTATCGCTCACATCAACTATGGCAACGATCTGTTTGTTCCACATCATTCCACTTGGAAGATGATAAACCACAATGCGTGGCCTTATCGGATTAAGGTTGTTCAGATGTTGCCCTACATTTCAAACAGTTCTGTAGGCAGTCGAAAATCTCGGCTCCGTGTAATAAATCAACGACCGTCTACCCGGCTTCAAACCCAGAAATGAACATCAGCTCGGCTCCCCTCTAACGTTCGGGCTTACTTCCATTGTGTGGCGACTATGCCACAAGACATGATTACATATCTCTTGGAGTAGAGTATACCACATATTCACGTGCATGTGTGTGTGTCCCTCAAGAACATTTAATCGAGCCGAGATCGCAAGCTGGAAACAACCCTTACCCTACGAGTGTCGTCGAGTGGCTTCATGATCAGTGCGTTATGTTGATGACGGGAATCGACATCCTATGTACATGTATAAATAACATAAGAGCAAAAATTGCAAGGATCGAACAAAAGCGAGATAATCTTGTTCGGAATGGCTGCAAACATTCGATGACCACACCTCCTACGAACGTGTTGGAAGCAACATTATTGATGTTGCATACCGTGATGTCATGCGTCGGGTCCTCCACAAGCAGCCCTTAGGAGAAGGAAAGGGTATTGCCGTATCATCGCCACTTCCTCACATCCTATTCACATCTTGAGTTGATGAACAGTCCATCAAAGCCAGTACAACTTTTCGTGTACGATTAGACTTTCATCAGATCCGATGGGGCACGATATCTCGTACCAGACGACAACCTGCTTTAGCGCCTCGGAGAGGCCACCACGTGCCTCGATTGACTGGCCGTCCATCCCACATGTCCAATGTTGCGACCAAGGTTTTAGATACCACCGACACTTCAAACCTCGTGAAGAGAGTGGCTTCCGCGTGGAATTTATCCACGTCAATGTAACCTGGCTCCAGGGGCTCGAACTCTGGCCTGCTACGGCACATAAATAATGCACCCACCTGCGTGGGCTGCTCCCAGGCGAGAAAAGTATCGCTTCGTCAAAATGCTTGCGTATTCTATCGTCGTTGTTTCCCTTGCCGGTTGGGCATTTTCAAACGTCCTCCCACGGCACTCAAAGCTTCACGAGCCACTGCGCTTCACCGACAATGGCTCGTTCCAGATTAGCATATTCGAGGACCTACATACGGGCGAGGGTAGTTGCTGTCTTGCAGATGTCTGAAGAAATAGTGCTGACTTTTGACAGTTGCGTGGCTTGATTGGGGCCCAATCCAGGATGACAATACTACCATCGTCATGAACCGAGTTCTGGACGCCGAATCACAGCAGCTCGTGGTTCTGAATGGCGATTTGATCACCGGCGACGACACTTTCCTGGCGAACAGCACCCACTACATCGATCGAATTGTCGAGCCTCTTGTCTCGCGTGGCTTGTCGTGGGCATCTACCTATGGTAATCACGATGGCCAGTACAACCTGTCCGGCCGTGATCTCCTTGCCCGTGAACGCAAATGGCCGAATGCAAAGACGACGCAAATGGTGTTCAGTGATGATGAAGATATCGGTACCACGAATTACTATCTTCAAGTGTATGGCAGCAATTGCACCTCAGGACGCTACAATACTTGTACTCCCAAGCTGCTCCTTTGGTTTTTCGACAGCCGGGGTGGCTGGAATTTCCAGCAGAAGAATGCTTCTGGCGATTTAGTGACAAGAGAAAACTGGGTCGACGAGAATGTGGTCGACTGGTTCAAGAACACCAGCTCTAGTCTCTCTCAGCTTCACAACAAGACCATCCCGTCTCTCGTGTTCGTACACCATCCAACCAATGCCAGCAAAGCCTTCCAGACGCAAACAACTATTGATCCAAACCGTCAACCAGGTATCAATGACGATTTGCCTCTCGCCAGTCAAGCCGATGGCTGGTGTCCCGATGGAACGCACGGCGACGACTGCGAATACGGAGGCCAGGACGTACCGTTCATGGAAGCGCTAGCATCCACTCCCGGCTTGATGGCCGTCTTCTCCGGCCACGACCACGGCAACACATGGTGCTACAAGTGGAACACCAAGATTCGCGGTATGACTGTCGCAGGCAACGGAGTCAACCTTTGCTTCGGCCAACATACTGGATACGGCGGCTACGGGACTTGGACCCGTGGCTCGAGGCAGATTCTGCTCACTGAGGCGATGTTGAAAACTTTCGAGGCTGAGACCTGGATTCGTTTGGAACGTGGAGAGGTCGTGGGCCACGTTTCGCTCAATTCAACGTATGGTGAGGATTGGTACCCTGCTACGCCGAATTCGCACTCCAATGGGCCGGACGATGAGTACTACTTTGAGTCTCCCTGAAAGAAAGACGAGGAAGGATAAGAGGGCTAGGCCGGAAGATCTTTGTGGTAAATAAATTAATGAACAAAACCATAACGCCTACATGTACTGCAAAATATCACAATGATGCAGTGATCGATGAAAATGAAGGCGAAGAGCCTCTAGTAACCAACGGAGAAGCGCAATCACCGGGTCCCAAAACTCCACCTCGACCTCCCAGCAGCGCGCGGGTAACTCTGTATGCTGCCTGACCTGCCGCCGCGTTCGAAATCGCTAGGGAATGGCGGGTAGTCGTTTCCCGAGCGACGCTTCGAGAACCATCCACTGCGTGGCCTGTAGTCGGTCATGAATGATCTCGCAGAATCGTAACTGGAGTGTGAGCCGTATGAGGAGCGCGAATCATAGGAAGATCCTGAGCCGTACGACGAGCTGTAGGGTGAGCGGGAGGTGGATGACCGCGAGCCGCTGCCATATAGGGAGCTGGACATACCGGAACATCGAGGCGTGGAACCGTAGCCGTAAGAGTCTGCCGCGAATGAGTTAGAACCGGGATGTTTTGCCTGGTACTTGTGATACTGTACCTGGTCTGGGAGCGCGACGTCCACCGCCGCCTAGCAAAAGAGTTAGTTGCTTGCTGAGTGTTGACGTTGGTATCACTTACCTCCACCATATCCACCTCCGTACATGCCGTATGAGGCGGCCCCGAAGCCTGGACCACGCCTAGACTCTCTCATAGGCCCAAGGTGGCCCATCATATCCATATAGGCGGCACCTGCGCCAGGAGGAGCGTACGAATATCCTGGCATGTTGAATAGCAAATCGTAGTGAGTTTATGTTGTTATTGACAATCATGATTCGTAGAGGAAGAAGAATTGTTTTTTTAATGTGTGATATACGGGTGTTAATGACAACGAGATGCGGTTAATTAATTGTACAGCATGGTACCGCAGAAACCCTTCGGCATTGTCCTATGTACTGGAGATATGATGCTGATCTGTGCAGCAGTACATCGTATGCCATAGGAGTCAGAGCCCTGAGCAGCGCATTTTAATCGATCGAACAGCAGGATACACCGCCGGGCGAGACTGCGTAGGTTGTAACATGCAGGTTGGACTCGCCGACATACTGTGAGAGCCGTAGATGAAGATGATTGATGTGCGAAATCCATTGGGGTCTCAATTAGCCTGTAATAATCACTGAAATCTGGCTGGAGATGGTGCCCAGAACTTGGTGGCCATCTTGCGTTTGTCGATGGGCACTCAATCCGCGAGTCTTCAGAAGTGTCCTTGCACTGACCAGATCATCCCGCCCTGGTCAGGTGTCGAAGCTCGCGATGCAGCCGGTGTCGAGATCTATAGCTCTTGTCGAATTTTCATGCGGCAGACGTCGTTGAAGCCATCGAAATGTGTATTTGACCATGTTGAAACCCATTATCGACTTCAAATTTACTTGCCAGTGGCGTGCTGGAATCACAATCAAGCACCAGAAGCCTTGTGTGTGTAGGCGAGAGTTTACGTGAACCTTGCTATAGCCATCTTGGGCAGATTGGAGACTTGTTACAAGCAAGACTTTGAACCAAGCTCCTGGCAGGGTCAGAAAGGTCCTACTAATCGTGATGCACTTCTTGCGACAAGAGGTTTGTGATGGACACAATAAAGTAGTTTTTCTTTTCCTGGAGATCAAACGATGCGAGACCGATCGACAGTTGTGTGCATCGACATGTCTAAGCCTGAATCCTAGACAGAGCCAAGAAAGTCTCTTTGATGGACAAACGGTTTTCGAGGTACTGTACCTTCAATGCTTGCATGGTACATTGAGCCGCAATGCCAGCATTGTCGTTGACGTACAGTCTAGCGAATGCAATGCTAGAGCAAAACGGCAATGGGTCAGTCTTGAGAAGTAAAGGACATATGAACACACGCCCACGCGAAGACCTGTCTTGTCGTGGCCAGCTCATCAACGGCTGGCTCATGCCAAGATGATGGCGCTTGATGTGCAGATCGACAGCGACCAGCTTCTGCTGTCAGCTGGATGCACCAATATTCGCTTCTGCATGCAGGCGATGACAGCGAGTGCGCATCGGTGCTGGTGCTCCTCCTTCGCGGTCTTCGTCGACAATACCGAAACAAGCCTTCATGTCCTGAGTCAAATGATTTGATGTATGCCCGAAGAAAGGTGAAGGTTGGACGTTGGAGTCGTCATCGCGAACTGCCGGAGGCCGGAGGCGGAGAAATACGGGGAGTGCCGC
>Ga0265797_10010055_pt1 | contig 12115 bp, 9 predicted proteins | sample P2T30metagenome_FD_192433 | JGI IMG/M metagenome (GOLD analysis project Ga0265797, IMG submission 192433) | Plant litter microbial communities from East Loma Ridge, Irvine, California - P2 T30 | ecosystem: Environmental > Terrestrial > Plant litter > Unclassified | place: USA: California... | reverse complement strand
CGCCCGGATCGGCCATAATCGCGTCTTCACCCAGCTTGCCGGAGTTTGTCCATGCATTCCACGAAACACCCGATCGCCATCGACGAGCATATCGCCGCCGTCAACCTGACCTCGTTCCATTACGGCGCGCCGGGCAGCGGCAAGAAGGTCTATATCCAGGCCTCGCTACACGCGGACGAAGTGCCGGCCATGCTCGTCGCGCACGTGCTGCGCCAGGAACTCGAGCGCCTCGACGCCGAAGGCCGCATCAAGGGCGAGGTGATCCTGGTACCGGTGGCCAATCCGATCGGGCTGGCGCAGGTGATCCACGGCGCGCCGTTCGGCCGCTACGACCTGGCGACCGGCACCAACTTCAATCGCGCCTACCGTCACGTGGCGCAGGATGTAATGGCGGCAGTAGACGGCCAGCTGGGGCAGGACGCCGCTGCCAACGTCGCGCTGATCCGCGAGCATGCACGGCGCTCGGTGGCCAGCTGGGAGCCTGGCAACCCTACCGCCACGCTCAAGAAAACGCTGCTCACGATGGCGATCGACGCCGACATCATGCTCGACCTGCATTGCGATACCGAGGCGGTGCTGCACATGTACGCGGGCACGCCGCTGGTCGAGGCAGTGCTGCCGCTGGCCGCGCTGATGGAAGCGCGCGTGCTGCTGGTGGCGACGGAATCGGGCGGCGAGCCGTTCGACGAAGCGTGCGGCCGCCTGTGGTGGGACCTCGCACGCCACTATCCCGATGCCGCGATTCCACCGGCCTGCGTGGCCGTCACCGTCGAACTGCGGGGCGAGAACGACGTCAATTACGACTACGCGCGCAAGGATGCCGATGCGCTGCTGCGCTACCTGGCGCACCAGGGCGTGCTGGATATCCCGGTTGGCGACATGCCCGCCTACGCCTGCGCGCCGACACCGCTCGACGCGGTCGAACCATTGACCGCGCCGCATGCGGGCGTGCTGGTGCTGCGCAAGGCGCTGGGGGACCGGGTCGAAGCGGGCGAGCCGATCGCAGACATCGTCAATCCGGTCACTGGACAGGTCACGCCGGTGGCGGCGAGCCGGCCGGGCTTGCTGTTTGCGTGTACGGCGCACCGGCATCTGCTGCGCGGGATGCACGTGTGCAAAGTGGCCGGGACGGACTCGTTCAGGATCGGGGATCTGCTGTCGAGTTGAGGTCGCGCGGTTTTTTGCTGACCATGATTGCGGCAAGTACTGCTGTCAATGCGAGCGCTGGCAGCAACCAGGCGTGGACGATCTTCAGTTCCATTAGCGTCGCGCCGCTGACCAGGCACCAGCTTACTGGGATCAGCCAGAAGATCGCGGGCGCACGCCATGCGAGCAGCACGCCCAGGGTGGCAACGACTGTGGGATCAGGGACGATGCCGAAGACTTCTGCCTGACGCCATTGGCCACCATCGCGCGCCAGCGCCAGCAAGGGATAGGCGAGGATGGCCAGGCCAGTCAAACCGAGTGCTACAGGTTGCGGCGCTAGTGCTGCGTTACCTGGCTTGAATGCGAGCCAGCACAGTAACAGCGCCTGCACGGCAAACGTCGCAGCAAAATACGGCGCTGCCGTGTTGATCTCGGCATAGCGCTCCAGGTGATACGCCCATGCGACACAGCCCCAGGCGGCTGCCAGCACCAGCGCCGCTGATCGTTGCAGGTTTTGGCGTGGCCGGGCGATGGCACCGATCACGATGACGCCCGCCACCAGCGCCAGCAAATGTGCAGGCCAGATCGCGGCGTTATAGCTCTCGATGAGCCGATAGTAGCTGCGGCTTGAAAACATCAAAAAGTCGGACAGCGAATACGTCCACCACTTGCTCATGCCAGCCTTTCGACATCCTGCGCGATGCGCTTGCGCAGCGTCTCGTCCGGCATGCGACCGGTGCCGGCCAGCAGATTTTCGCGCACGTGTGCGACGCTGGACGTGGCCGGAATCGCGCACGTGACAGCCGGATGCGACACGATAAACTTGAGCAGCGCCTGCGCCCACGTCGTGCAGCCGATATCGGCCGCCCACCCCGGCAACGGCTTGCCGGCCAGCGCCTGCATCAGGTCGCCCTGGCGAAATGGCCGGTTGACGATCACGCCGATCTTGCGCTCGCGCGCCAGCGGCAGGATGCGCTGCTCGACGTCGCGATCGAGTGCGTTGTACGAGATCTGCACGAAGTCGATCGGCTGCGATGCCATGATTTTCTCGATCTCGGCATGGCGGCGGCCTTCGGACGTGGTGATGCCGACGTAGCGCAGCCGCCCTTCCCGCTTCATCGCCAGCAGAATTGGCAAATGCTCTTCCCACGACAGCAGGTTATGCACCTGCAGCAGATCGAAACGCGGCACCCGCCACAACTTGCGCGATGCCTCGACCTGCGCCGCGCCACGCGCGCCGCCGCTGACCCAGACCTTGTCGGCCGCAAACAGCTGGGCAGGTTTGAGAGTTTGCACCGCCTCTCCGATCACGTCCTGCGCCGAGCCGTACATGGGTGAGGAATCGACCAGCCTGCCGCCACCGGCGAAGAACTGGCGCATCACGTTGCTAGATTCACGGCGGCCCTGCGGGTCGCGGCCGACGTTGAAGGTGATCCAGCTACCAAGGCCGATGACGGGGAGTTGTTCGCCGGTCGAGGGAATCGGGCGGGTGAGCAACGGTGCGAGTGGCGCAGCAGCGAGCAGCGGTGACAGGGCCAGGCCGCTCGACGTGGCAATCATGGACGCCAGCAGATGGCGGCGTGATGGGGAGGTCGGTGGCATGCAGAGCGCTCTTTGCTTGGAAGGGTGAAACGCAAGGCTACATGGGCGCGACTGAACGTGGCGCAGCGCTACACGGTGGGATGCTTGGCAAGGCATCGTCTACACTACATCATCGCCGTAATCCGACAAGCACATGCCGCATCCAGTTTGAACGCAGCAAATGTCCAGGAAATTAATGCCATGCCAAATTTAAGACCTGGAACGATGGTTCCAACACCGGAAGAAGATGCAGAAATTACAGCCGCAGCGATGGACGCCCCTGACGCGCGTCCATTGTCCGATAATGAGTGGGAGCAGGTGAAGCCGATACGCAGCGGCGATGTGCCTGTCGATTCGGGGAAGTCTTGAATCCAGACGTTCGCGTTAGGTCATGATTGGAGCGGGTGAAGGGAATCGAACCCTCGTCGTAAGCTTGGGAAGCTTCTGCTCTACCATTGAGCTACACCCGCGTTGCCAGCATTCTACGCAGGTTCTCGCGTGTTTGACAAATTTTAGCGAGCGACACAGCAAATGAGGCTACTTACAGTAAGACGCTTATGTTGACAGCTAACGTTAGGGTATCACAGTCAGAAAGTTTCATAATTGCAACTTCAATGTTAAGGTAGTCAGACTATGAGCGGGAAGAATGCGACTCAACGTAGAATCAGTCAGATGTTTCCCACAGTGTTAAAAAATTTCAATTAAATTAATACTATTTCAATAAATTAGCCGTCCACGATTTATGCAAGGCGCATTAGGTGAAAAATTAGACTACGGAGAACATTCTTATAGGGTAACATTGTGGATTTTAAAAAGGCACAAACATGTCTCCATTGCAAGAAAAACTAAAATTCATGATTGAGGCAAAACAATTTGAGCCGTTTGTTTCTCATATTAGATTTCCCAAATACAAAAATCTGGCACCGGATACTCGCATCGATTTTTTGCATCCAATTACTGTACTTGTTGGCGCCAATGGAACAAACAAGAGTTCAATATTACGCGCGCTCTATGGAGTTCCCGATCATTCTAATTTGGGAGCATTATGGTTCTCGACATCGCTTGATCCAATTGAAGAAGGCGAAGGCGATCGAAATTGCTTCATATATGGGCACTTTAACCATGAAGCCAAACGTGTGACAGAATATCTAAAAATAAGAATAAAAAAGGAGCAGGACCCAGATTATTGGGAGCCATCCCGCCCTCTGGCGAAATATAATATGGAAATGATTCCTCGAATCGGTAAAAAACCACTTGGAGCGAAGGGGACTCGATGGATTCCGATTAAAAAATCAATGACTTATATCGATTTTCGGGCATCCTTAAGTGCATTCGACAAATTTTTTTACCATGGAGAGCTCCGTGATAAAAGTAATTCTCTTCGGGGGAAGAAAGAGCTCATTAGAGCCCGTTCGCATCATCTAAAGACTGTAGCAGATTCAGGGCAAACATCTTTTTTGTGGCACAAAAAGGAACGCATTGTTAATGCAGAAAATGCTTTGTTAACATCCGAAGAGCTGGATGCAATATCCCTCATCCTTGGCAGAAAATATAGTGAAATTAGAATTATTAGGCATCGTTTCTATGATTCCGATGGATATACTGCTCGCATGCGAACTGACGATTTCAGCTATTCAGAAGCATTTGCTGGAAGCGGGGAGTTTTCAATTGTAAAACTGATTCGGACTATCATGAATTGTGAGCCTCGCTCGCTCATTTTACTTGATGAGCCTGAGGTATCGTTACATCCTGGTGCACAGGAAAGGTTAATGGATTTTTTAAGCGAGCAAGCAAAAGCCCACAAGCATCAGATAATAATCTCAACACACTCTCCTGCATTAATTCAATCGCTGCCACCTCAAGCAATCAAAGTATTGGCTATGGACCCTGCAACGGGAAAAATTGGTGTACTCCGTCAAGAATCATTACCGGAAGAAGCATTTTTCCACTTGGGTGCTCTAGTTACAGGGAAAATTCGAGTGGTCGTAGAAGACCAATTGGCAAAAGCTATTGTTGAGAAAACTCTTCGTCATCGCGGCGAGGCTATTTTTAGACTTTATGATATAACCTACTATCCTGGTGGATGCAAAACATTATGGTCATTTTACATACCAATCTTTGCTGCTGAAAACCGAGAAGATGTAATTGTGCTTTTGGATGGAGATCAAATGCCGCCTGAAGAGAGTTGGTTCCCATCACCAACTGAAATTTCCCAAGATGGCGATGACAAATTAGCAGCAATAATCAAGGCAGCAACCGGTGTAAATGTAGAGTTTCCGGTGGATGGGCAGGCTGGCAAAGGTAACAACGTGCAACGTATTCTCGCACAACGGCAATTCATCGGATGGGCGAAGTCACGCGTTGGCTTCATGCCTGGGGTGACACCAGAGCAGTTTGTGTGGGACAATACACCTCCAGCCGCGAGATGTGGAATTAGTGGAACAAACTACAAAGCTAATTTCGCAAAGTTAGCCCGCTTAGAATTGGGTCTTGCCGAGTTCGAAAATGTGCCTGGAGAAACAATTCTGCATACTCAGCGACGGCTTCTTTCTTTAATTGAAGATGGAAATGAAGACTTGGTGGAGCTAGGAGAAACTTTATACAATTTTATCAAGTAAGTAGGGCTTGCAAGTGATTAAGGTTTTTGATTTTTTTTCTGGGTGTGGTGGTACAAGCTCCGGGTTTAGCCAAGCTGGGCTAGAAATAGCTATGGGCCTCGATATCGATCCCGATTCGGCTTCATCTTTTCGCCTCAATTTTCCAGATGCATATTTTTTTCTTAACGACATTAAGCAATTAGATGCAGATGTTTTAGAAAAAATTATTGGCACTAGAAAAACTCCTTTGCTATTTTGCGGCTGCGCACCGTGCCAACCATTCTCCAAGCAAAATCGTAATCAGCTTAACAGTGATCCACGACGTGATCTACTTAGCGAGTTTTCTCGTTTCGTCGAAAGATGGTTGCCTGAATATGTCTTCGTTGAAAACGTGCCGGGCATGCAAAAAGTTAAGGGAAAAAATGGACCATTCCTGAAATTCAGTCGACTCTTGGATAGTTTGGGATATTCACAAGTTTCTGATGTTGTACTCGCTATGTCTTACGGAGTGCCGCAAACTCGGAAGCGGCTAGTCTTATTGGCTCAGCGAATTGGGAAGGCAACGTTACCGACGGCAACTCACGGCCCAATGCGACTTCCGTACACGACAGTTCGTGATGCAATTGGCCATTTACCTCCAATTGCTGCAGGAACTACGCACCCGACCGACCCTCATCATCAAGCTGCTGAACTTTCGGAATTGAATCTTAAAAGGATTTCCGTTACTCCTGAAGGTGGTGGGCGAGATTCCTGGCCTAATGAGCTTCAACTTGATTGTCATCGTACCCACCTTGGGCATTCAGATGTATATGGCCGTTTAGCTTGGGATAAAACTGCATCGGGCTTAACCACCCGATGTATTAGTTATTCAAATGGGCGATTCGGCCATCCTACTCAAGACCGTGCTTTAAGTGTTCGAGAGACTGCATTGATTCAGACATTCCCTGAAGACTTTAAATTTTCCGGCAACCTAGCCTCTAGGGCGCGCCAAATTGGGAATGCCGTTCCGCCGGCAATGGCCCTTGCAGTTGGACGTCATATACTAAGTACACTTCCTTAATTCGTAGCCCAGCAGTGGAATCTTGGAACTTTAAGATCCGTACATAACATCGTTAAAAATTCCATCTTAGTGGCTTGCTATACATTACAAACAGGACTACATCAATTCGAGTACTCGATTAGATACCCCTTCTGTACCAAGGCTGCAATGACCCCTTTGGAGTCAAAAATATCGTCCATCGACAACAGCGCAAAGGTCGATGCATTGGCAGCAATTGCTTTCTCGGCAGATGCTATCCACTTCGCATTCGCGCGCGCCTTCACGTTCTTCCATTCAGGCTCCGTATCGAGCGCGGCGCTGTTCATCAACGCGCCGAAACACGCCTCCTCGCGTTCGGCGTAGTTCAGCTTGCGCATCTCATCTACGTCGCCCTTGGCCCAGGCATTGGCGCGCGCTGTTGCGCCGTCGAGATCCTGCTTCAGTGTGGCCATCGTCGTCCTGAGGCAGGCAGCGTCAGCCAGGTTCGACTTCTTGAAGTTCTTGATCAACGCGCGCGCATTGTCCGTCGGTAGTTCAACCTCCGTCGACGTCTGTTTCAGCTCACTCTTCTTGATCAGGGCGAGCAGCTGCTTGCGCACGGCGTAGCCGTTCACCAGTCCCGCACCCTTGCGCGCCGCTTCCGTCAGCGCCTGCGCGGCAAAGATCGGCCGCTCGCGTTCGACGTCACTGTTTTCGGGCAGGTAAGTTGCCTTGAGCATGCTCCACTGCGCATAGTCTGCCTGCGGCAGCACGTCACGCAGCTGCGCGCCATCGGGATTTTTGCGCACGCCGATCAGGCTTGGCAGCAGCGTGACCATTTTGAAAAAGCCCGGCTTGGCCCTGGCACCAGGCGGTGACAGGTACTCCTGCGAATGCTGAATCACATTCTCCACCTGCTGCGAGCGCCACGTCATGTTCTTCGGGAGCGGCGCATAGGTGCCGAACACCCACAGCACATGATCGCCCTTCTTTACTTTCCACATACCGGGACCGGGCCGCTGGGCGACGACGTGAATCTGTTCCGGCGCAGGTTCGACCGCGTCCGTGGTGACAACCGCGGCAGGCGGGGCATCGGCCCCGTCAAGCGACTGTGCCCATCCAGGGGCAGCCAGCAACGACAAGCACAGTACGGGAACGACGAGTGGGCGCATGAAGATATCCTGTTGTGAAAGTAGCCAGCGTGCGCCGATTATGAGGCGGCCATCGCGGCGATCACAAGGACTTTCGAATGCATACGCAAGGCGCAGTGTGCTAATAAGGATGGCCTGGGAGGGGTGCAAGCCCGCCTCCGCACGCGTCACGATATCGCGACGTGGATCAGTTCTCGCCAGACTGCTCAAGCAGCGACTGCGCCACCCGCAAGCCCTCGACCATCACGGCAAACGCTTCGTGCTTGGTTGCTTCGTCCGGCACGCGCAGCACGTACGACGGGTGATAGATCGTCACCACCCACGCGTCGCCATGGCGCACCGGTTGGCCGAGACTGTCCCTGAGCGTCACGTTCCCCTTTTGCAGCACCGATTTCAGCGCAGTCGCGCCCATCGCCACGATCACTTTCGGCTTGCGGGTGGCGATTTCCTTTTCGAGCCAATAGTGGCAGGCTTCGATCTCTTTCTGCGCCGGCGTCTTGTGCAGGCGGCGCTTGCCGCGCGGCTCCCACTTGAAATGCTTGACGGCGTTGGTGATGTAGACACCCTTGCGGTCCACCTCCGCCTGCGCAAACACGCGATCGAGCAGCTGGCCGGCCGGGCCGATGAACGGCTGGCCGGACAAGTCCTCCTGGTCGCCCGGCTGCTCGCCGACGAGCATGATCTGCGCGTGGTCCGGCCCGATTCCGCCGACGGCTTGCGTCGCGTGCTGCCACAGCTCGCAGCGCCGGCATTCGTCGAGTTTCGATGGCTGCTCGCGGTCAGGCTGGGCCTTCTCGGCCGCGATCGGGATCGTGGTGCCGCGGCGCTGGCCCACCTCGGCGACCTGGCCGATGCGGCGCGCGCCCAGGCCGGCCTGGCTGACCATCGACGGCACCAGCGCGCCCTCGGGCAGGTTCTTCCAGAAGCGCGACGGCACATGGCTTTGCATGACCTTCGTGTTCAGGCGCGCGGGGTTGAAGATGCTGCGGTAGTAGGTCAGCCACAGCGCCTCGCCGTCGTCTTCGAGGTCGGCCGGGCCGGACATCAACGGCCCGGCATCGTGCAGCGTAGCGCCATCCCACAGCACGCTGGCCTCGGGTGTGGCGATCATCCAGGTCATCTTGCCCATGCGGGCGACGAAATGTTCGGCCACTTGCGGCAGCACGTCATGCGCGGGTTCGAACCAGGCGACGAACTGCGGCGGCCCGGCCTCGATCGGCCGTTCGCGAAAGCGGATATACGCAAACATGTCGTGCACCTCGCGCCGCACGGCCTTGACCATCGACGTCAGCCGCGCGCCGTCGGGATCGGCGGGCGACTGCACGTCATGCTCGCCGTGCTGCCAGCGCCAGACCACGCGGTACAGGAAGGCCCAGCGGTCGTGGTCGCGATAGCAGGCGGCGGTTTGCAGCATCTCCATCAGGGAGCGCGGTACTTGCGGCCTGGGCGTGGCTTGTGCCACCCGTTCGGCAGGCGGTTCAGCCAGCAGGTCGCCAGTCGGTTGCACCGTCTCCAGGGCCGATGCCGGCGCTGCCGGCGCGCTCGAAAACAAATCGGCGCCCGGCTCGCCCCAGGTTACTGCCTCGGGCGGCACGCCCGCGCGCAGCAGGGCGCGGGCCGTAGCGCGCCACTCGACGAACGAGGCCACCAGCAGCGGCTGGCCCGCGCGGACCGCGGCGACGGCTTCGCTGGCGACGACGGCTGCGCTGGCCGCGGAGGTCATGCTGCCTGCAGCTCCGGCCACAGGTTCATCTGCTGCGGCGCGTCGGCCATGTGCTTGCGCAGCAGGTCGGAGCTGGTCGCGCCCTGCGCCGGCTTGTAATCGGCGGTGACGACGAACGGCGCCAGTTTTTTCAGGCTGCAGCGCAGCCGCGACAGATCTTCCCAGCGGATGCGGCGAATGCGGCGCAGGTCGGCGATGCGCTTGGCGTTACGCAGGCCAATGCCGGGGATGCGCGCGATGAGCGTCGCATCGACGCGGTTCAGGTCCATCGGAAACTGGTCGCGGTTCGACAGCGCCCAGGCCAGCTTGGGATCGATGTCCAGCGCCAGATTGCCCGTCTGCGGCATGATCTCGCTGGCCGTGAAGCCGTAACTGCGCAGCAGGAAATCGGCCTGGTAAAGGCGGTGCTCGCGCAGCAACGGCGGCGGCGCGAGCGGCACGCTCTTGGGGCTTTGCGGGATCGGGCTGAAGGCGGAGTAGTACACGCGCTTGAGTTTATAGCTGCCGTACAGCGTCTCGGCGGTGTTGAGGATCGTGTGGTCGTCGCTGGCGTCGGCCCCGACGATCATCTGCGTGCTCTGGCCGGCCGGTGCGAAGGCGGGCGACCTTGGCTCTTCGGCTTTTTCATCGAGCTTGCGCCGGATGGAGCCCATCGCCAGCTTGATCGTGTGCACGCTCTTTTCGGGCGCCAGTTTGGTCACGCTGTCGTGCGTGGGCAGCTCGATATTGACCGACAGGCGATCGGCCCAGCGCCCCGCTTCGGTAATGAGCAGCGGGTCGGCATCGGGAATCGTCTTGAGGTGGATGTAGCCGCGGAAGTTGTGCACCTCGCGCAAGGTGCGCGCCACAGCCACCAGCTGCTCCATCGTGTAGTCGGCCGACTGGATGATGCCGGAACTGAGGAACAGGCCGTCGATGTAGTTGCGCAGGTAAAAATCCTGCGTCAGCTTGACCACTTCGTCGACCGCAAAGCGGGCGCGCGGCACGTTCGACGTGCGCCGGTTGATGCAGTACTGGCAGTCGTAGATGCAAAAGTTGGTGAGCAGGATCTTGAGCAGCGAGACGCAGCGGCCATCGGGCGTGTAGCTGTGGCAGATGCCCATGCCGGTGGTGGCGCCCAGGCCGTCCTTGCCCTCGGAGCCGCGCTTGGGCGCACCGCTGCTGGCGCAGGATGCGTCGTACTTGGCCGCGTCGGCCAGGATTTCGAGCTTGTCGTTGAGTTCCATCGGACGCCCGTGGCTGTATGGGCATACAGTATAGCGTGGCGTGTCATGACAGAGGGTGCGGCAGCGCACCCGTGCGCGGGTGGCGCCGGTTCAAAGACGGGACGTTAGTTAAGCATGCAGCAAGCTTTCGGCCTGCGATAACTGCTGCGCATCCATCCGGCGCGCGGTGCGGGCCAGGTAGTCGCGTGCCGGCCCGATCCCGGCGCCGCCCGCCCGATGCAGCCATGCATAGGCTTCGACCAGATCGCGTGGCGCGCCCTGCCCCGCCGCATACATCACGCCCAGGTTGAACTGCGCGCGCGCATGGCCCTGGCGCGCCGCGCACAGGTACCAGAAATGGGCTGCTTCGTAATCCTTGTCCGCGCCCTTGGCGCAGTCGTAGCGCAGCCCCAGTTCGAACTGCGCCAGCGCGTGCTTCTGGTCGGCCGCCTTGTGCAGCCAGTCGGTGGCTTCGGCCGGGTCGCCCAGATCGAGCCGGTCGAGCAGCGTGGCCACCATGTACTGCGCCGCCGCGTAACCCTGGGCCGCAGCGCGCCGGTACCACCCGAGTGCCTGCACGCTGTCCTGCGCCGCGCCGATGCCGTTTTCGTGGCGCAGTCCCAGGTCGAACTGCGCGCGCAGGTGGCCCTGCTCGGCCGCCTTGCGGTACCAGGCGGTGGCTTCCACCGCATCGCGCTCGACGCCGTTGCCCGTGTCGAGGAGCTGCCCGAGGTGGTACTGCGCCACCGGCAAGCCCTGCTCGGCCGCACGGCGGTACCAGACGGCCGCCTGCGCCGCATCCTGCACCACGCCCTGGCCATGCTCATGGCGCATGCCCAGGCTGTCCTGCGCGCCCGCGTGGCCCTGCTGCGCGGCGCGCCGGTACCAGATCGCGGCCAGCGCGTCGTCCTGCGGCACGCCGTGGCCGGTGTCGTACATCAGCGCCAGATTGAACTGCGAGCTGGCATGGCCTTGGATGCCCGCGCGGCCGTACCACAGCATCGCCTGTTCGCCGTCCGCTTCCACGTCCTGGCCCTTGTCGTAGCGCAGCCCAAGATTGAACTGGGCCGGCGCGTAACCCTGCAGCGCGGCCTTGCGCAGCCAGCCGAGCGCCTGCGCCGGATCGCGCGCCACGCCCTGGCCGCTGTCGTAGCGCAGGCCCAGGCTGTACTGCGAACGGGCGTAACCCTGGCTGGCTGCGCGCCGGTACCAGTCCAGGGCCGCATCGTGGTCCTGCGCCACGCCCTTGCCGGTGTCATACATCATCCCGAGATTGTGCTGGGCGCCCGGCTCGCCCTGCTCTGCCGCAAGGCGGAACCAGTGCAGCGCGCGGCCCACGTCCTGCGCCACGCCCTGTCCTTTGGCGTACAGCCAGCCCAGGTTGTACTGGGCCAGCGCGTAACCCTGGCTGGCGGCGCGCTCGTACCAGTGGGCGGCCAGCATGAAGTCCTGCGGCACGCCCTGCCCCTTCTGCAGCATCACGCCGAGGTTGTACTGGGCCTGCGCCAGGTTGGCCGTGGCCGCGCGCCGGTACCAGCTCACCGCCAATTCATCGCTTTGCGCGACGCCCTGGCCGTTCACGTACATGAAGCCCAGGCTGTGCTGGGCCTCGGCCACGCCACGCTCGGCCAGGCCTTTCACACGCAGGAATTCGGCGCTGTACAACGACGTGTCGGGCATGCCCACTCAGGCCA
>Ga0265797_10010052_pt1 | contig 12120 bp, 10 predicted proteins | sample P2T30metagenome_FD_192433 | JGI IMG/M metagenome (GOLD analysis project Ga0265797, IMG submission 192433) | Plant litter microbial communities from East Loma Ridge, Irvine, California - P2 T30 | ecosystem: Environmental > Terrestrial > Plant litter > Unclassified | place: USA: California... | reverse complement strand
GATCTCGTCGGCGACGACCGATTCATCGAGGTCACGCGAGAGAAGCAGCTTCTCCATCTCGTGAGAAGACACACCACGGCGCGAGAGGGCGTGCAGGCTGACGTTCTCCGCCCGTCGCTTCTGCGCTTCGAGGTCCTCCGGCCCGTCGTCGGGCTGATCGTCGAACCCGGTGGCCTTGGGCCGACCGGCCGCGCCCGCTCGAGAACCTCGCGCGGACGGGTGGTCGGCCTCCGAGGCCAGCGGGGACGCGTCGCCGACCCAGTGGGCGCTGATGGCCGTCAGGACGGCTTCGGAATCGTGGGACGGAGCGTCCGAAGCCGCTGGAGCGACCCTCTCGCCGGACGTCGACGATCCGGTCGCAACACCGAAGAGGGGCGTGACCGGCGCGAGCCGCCCGCTGTCGACGCCGTCGACAGCGGGACCCGCCCCCGTGGCGTCGTCGTCGCGCGTGGTCATGCGCCCTTGCGAGCGGCGATCTTGGCCTCGATCGACTCGACGGGCGCTTCGACGGGCTTGGCACCACCGACTCCGAGCTTGGCGAGGATCTTCTGCTCGATCTCTTGAGCGATGGCGGCGTTCTTGATGAGGAAGTTGCGCGAGTTCTCTTTGCCCTGACCGAGCTGGTCGCCTTCGTACGTGTACCAGGCACCCGACTTGCGGACGATGCCGTGCTCGACACCGAAGTCGATGAGGCTGCCCTCGCGCGAGATGCCCACACCGTAGAGGATGTCGAACTCGGCCTGCTTGAAGGGCGGAGCCATCTTGTTCTTGACGACCTTGACGCGGGTGCGGTTGCCGACCGCGTCGGTACCGTCCTTCAACGTCTCGATGCGGCGGATGTCGAGACGCACGGACGCGTAGAACTTGAGCGCCTTTCCGCCGGCCGTCGTCTCGGGGCTGCCGAAGAAGACACCGATCTTCTCGCGCAGCTGGTTGATGAAGATCATCGTGGTGCCGGTCTGGCTGAGCCCACCGGTCAACTTGCGCAATGCCTGTGACATGAGTCGAGCCTGCAGACCGACGTGCGAGTCGCCCATCTCACCCTCGATCTCGGCACGCGGCACGAGCGCGGCGACCGAGTCGATGACGACGAGGTCGATCGACCCCGAACGGACGAGCATGTCGGCGATCTCGAGAGCCTGCTCACCCGTGTCGGGCTGCGAGACCAGCAGCGCGTCGATGTCGACGCCGAGCTTCTTGGCGTACTCGGGGTCGAGAGCGTGCTCGGCGTCGATGAACGCAGCGATGCCGCCGTTGCGTTGGGCATTCGCGATGGCGTGCAGGGTCAGGGTCGTCTTACCGGACGACTCGGGACCGTAGATCTCGACGATGCGGCCACGAGGGATGCCACCGATGCCGAGAGCGACGTCGAGGGCGATCGAGCCGGTGGGGATCACCGCCACGGGAGCACGCTCGTCGCTGCCGAGGCGCATGACGGCGCCCTTGCCGAACTGGCGGTCGATCTGGGCGAGAGCCGTCTCGAGTGCTTTCTCGCGGTTTTCAACTGAGGGCATGTCGTTCTCCTTCGTGGTGGTCGTCCGTGCGCCTGTAGGCTGTCGCGTCGACGCCGACCGGTGGTGCAAGGTCGTCGTCGCTACGACAAGGCTGGTGTCGCCGGCAAGTGCCGGTGACGCGGGACGTCGATGCGAGAAACGCTACGGGCCACCTCCGACATCGCAGTGGCGGTGGGGGCCCGACGTGTAGAACTCGCTCGTCCACGTCCTTGTGGAGGACGCTACCACCCGTCCGAACAGGTGTTCGACCCATCGGCCTCGGCGTGTCGAACACACGCCCGACCGGGCTGCGCCTCAGTCCGTCGGTTCGGGCAACCCCACACCGTGGCGACGGCCCACGGGGACGCCCTCGGCGTCGCAGAGGGCGAGCCACACGTCGCGGGGTGACTCGCCTTGCGCGATCGCCTGGTCGGCGGTCCTGTCACCGAGCGACTGGATCACGAGATCCCGGGTGACCACCCGACCGTAGGCTTCTCCGAACTCGTCCTCGACGGCCCGGGCGAACTCGCTCTTGCGCATCAGACGAGGGTACCCCGGACGACGAACGCCCCCGGCGGGAGCCGGGGGCGTTCGTGGCGACGAAGGACGGTCAGCGGACCGCGAGGTCGGAGTCGAACTCGGCGACGAGGTCGTCCGGAAGCGTGTCGGGGATCGGGTTCAGCCCCTCGATGACGGCCATGCGGTCACCGACCTCGCGCATGATGACCGAGATGGGCGTCTCGAGGGCGTCCGCGACGGACGCGAGGATCTCGGAACTCGCTTCTTTCTGACCCCGCTCGACCTCGCTGAGGTAGCCGAGGGCGACGCTGGCCTTGCTCGCGACCTGACGGAGCGTGCGACCCTTCTGCAGACGGAAGTCGCGAAGGACGTCGCCGATTTCTTGACGTACCAGGACCATGGGACCCTCCTTCGGGGACGACCCATCTGACGGGATGGTTGCAGATGGGGGACGGCGGATGGTGCTCGGACCGACTGACCACGACTGTAGCCATCGGGGACTGTGCACCTGTTGTGAACTCGAGAGATGTAACGAGACCGAAACGCCGGCTATTCCCTCGTCTCGACCAGCCATCGATCGAGTGCTGTGAGGGATTCGGAGACCGTGGCGTTTCGGATGGCCTGCCGGTCGCCCGCGAGCGTGAGCTCGGCGACGCGGACGTCACCGGGTACCGCCAGACCGACGAAGACCGTTCCGGGTGCGTGTCCGCCCTGGGGGTCGGGGCCGGCGACGCCGGTGGTCGCGAGACCGATGTCGGCCGGGTGGCCGCCCGTCGTCAGCCGGTCCCGTACCCCGACGGCCATGGACGCGGCCACGTCGGGATGCACCGGCCCGTGTCGTGCGAGCAGTCCTGCATCGACGCCGAGCAGCGTGTGCTTGAGCTCCGTCTGGTAAGCGACCACCCCTCCCAGGACGACGGCCGAGGCCCCGGGGACGGACACGAGTTCGGCGACCAGGGCGCCGCCGGTCAGGGACTCGGCGACGGCGACCGTGAGACCCCTGCTCGTCAACTCGGCCACGAGGTCGGCAGCCGTGGTCACGCGGCGGCCCGCCCGTGCCTCATCGCGACGCGCATGTAGTCCGCCCCGGAGACGAGGGTGGCGACCGTTGCCGCGGTCATCAGCACGCCGTTGACCCAGTGCATGCCTTCGCCGACGACGTTCCAGAGGGGGAAGAGTGCCAGGGTGACCGCGGCCGCTTGCAGCACCGTCTTGACCTTGCCGCCGCGGGACGCCGGGATCACACGATCACGCAGCACGGCGAAACGGTAGACGGTGATGCCGACCTCGCGGACGAGGATGAGAGCGGTGACCCACCACGGCAGCTCGCCCAGGATCGTGAGCGAGACGAGCGCTCCGCCGATCAACACCTTGTCGGCTATCGGATCGACGATCTTGCCGAAGTCGGTCACGAGGTCGAGGCCACGGGCCAGCATGCCGTCGAGGCTGTCGGTCAGGATCGCCACGACGAACAACACAGCAGCCCAGACACGGAGCGAACCATCCGCCCCGTCGTCGATCAGCAACCAGGCGATGAACAACGGGGCCATGAGGATGCGGACGACCGTGATGACGTTCGCGATGTTGGCGGTGCTGGCCGGCCCGGGCCCTTTCGAGGCCACCCGTCCGCGGAACGAGAAGGCCGAACGCGGGGCGGGCGGGCGGGCGGCGGCGTCGTCGTGGCTCATGGTCTACTCCCTGCCCGTCAGGTGCCAGGCGTCTTCGCTTCCGGCGTCGTCGTCTTCCGCGTACCCACGGGTCATGGCCTCGACCGGGTCGCCGTCGTAGTCTCCGGCGTCGCCCCGCGAGGCGGAGGCCGAACCCGAGGAGGTGCGACCGGCGCCGGTCTCGGGGGCCGCGTCACCGCCGCGCAGCTTCGCGAGCACGCCGGGGAGCTGCTCGGTCGTGACGAGCACGTCGCGAGCCTTCGACCCTTCGGACGGACCGACGATGTCGCGCGATTCCATGAGGTCCATGAGGCGGCCGGCCTTGGCGAACCCGACGCGCAGCTTCCGTTGGAGCATCGACGTCGAACCGAACTGTGTGCTGACCACGAGCTCGGCCGCCGCGAGGAGCAGCTCGAGATCGTCACCGATGTCACCGTCGATCTCGCGCTTCTCGACCACCGCGGCGACGTCGGGGCGATAGTCGGGACGCGCCTGGCGGGTGACGTGGGCCACGACCTGGGCGATCTCGTTCTCTTGCACCCACGCGCCCTGGACGCGCATGGCCTTGGAGGCACCCATGGGGAGGAACAGCCCGTCGCCCTGACCGATGAGCTTGTCGGCCCCGGGCTGGTCGAGGATCACCCGCGAGTCGGTGACGCTCGAGACGGCGAACGCGAACCGGGAGGGGACGTTCGCCTTGATGAGTCCGGTCACGACGTCGACCGAGGGGCGTTGCGTGGCGAGGACCAGGTGGATTCCGGAGGCACGGGCGAGCTGGGTGATGCGGACGATGCTGTCCTCGACGTCGCGCGGAGCCACCATCATGAGGTCGGCCAGCTCGTCGACGACCACGAGGAGGTAGGGGTACGGCTTGAGCTTGCGCTGACTGCCGGCGGGGAGGACGATCTCGCCGCCGACGACGGCACGGTTGAAGTCGTCGATGTGTCGGAAGCCGAAGCTGGCGAGGTCGTCGTACCTCATGTCCATCTCTTTGACGACCCATTGCAAGGCCTCGGCGGCCTTCTTGGGGTTCGTGATGATGGGCGTGATCAGGTGCGGCACGCCGGCGTAGATCGAGAGCTCGACCCGCTTGGGGTCGATCAGCACCATGCGGACGTCGGTCGGCTTGGCGCGCATCAACAACGAGGTGATCATCGAGTTGATGAAGCTGGACTTGCCCGACCCGGTGGCGCCGGCCACGAGCAGGTGCGGCATCTTGGCCAGGTTGGCCACGACGTAGCCGCCCTCGACGTCCTTGCCGACGCCGATCGTGAGCGGGTGGACGCTCTTGCTCGCCGCTGAGGACCGCAGGACGTCGCCGAGGGCGACGATCTCTTTGTCGGTGTTGGGGATCTCGACGCCGATCGCACTCTTGCCAGGGATCGGCGACAGGATGCGCACCTCGTTGGAGGCCACCGCGTAGGCGAGGTTCTTGGTCAGGGCGGTGACCCGCTCGACCTTGACGCCGGGACCGAGTTCGATCTCGTACCGCGTGACGGTCGGACCGCGCTTGAGGCCGGTCACCTTGGCGTCGACGTTGAACTGGTCGAGCACCTGGCTGATGGCGGCCACGATCGCGTCGTTCGCCTCGCTGCGGGCCTTCGCGGGCTCGCCGACCGACAGGCTCGAGGCGGCGGGGAGGCGATACGGGGCGCTCTCGGCACCGTCGTCGACCTCGTCGAGAGAGGGCGGTGCCGCCTCGTCGGGGTCGACCGCCAGGAAGTCGGCCGCTGCGTCGCTCTCGCCGACGGGCTCGGCCGGGACGACCGGGAGCACCGTGGTCGACGCGGTGGGCTGAACGGACGGGACGTCGAACCCCTGGGCACGGACGGCGTCCTCTGCCCGATCGAGGTCGCCGAGGAGGTCGGCGGAGAAGACGTCGGTCGGAGCCGTCGTCGGCGCGGCGGAGCCTGCCGCACCCGCCGCGGCGGCGTTGCCCGCGTCGTCCACGCTCGGCTCGAAGACGGGCTTCTTCCGTCGACGTCGTCCGGACGTCTCGGTGGCGGACGACTCGTCCGCCTTCACGAGTGGGGTGTCGTATGCGGGGTCGTCCTCGCGCTGGTCCTTGTTCCGCCGCCACCAGGGCAACGACTCGGACTCGGCCAGGTCGACGAGGTCGGGATCGGCGTCGGCCCCGTCCGCAGCCGAGGTCGTCTCGCCGAAGAGGTAGGAGTAGAGCTCGCCCAGACGGCGGTGGATGCGGTTCGGCGGCGTCTTGGTGATGATGAGCAGCGAGAACGCCAGGAGGATCACGACGAGAGGGACCGCGACCCACTCGGTGGCGAGAGCGACGAGCCAGGACGCCACGACCCAACCCAGCACGCCGCCACCGGTGGCGAGGGCCCGGAGCCCGGCGGCGGCCTCGGGTTGCCCTCCGAAGATGTGGCACAGAGCGCTGATCGAGACGATGGACAGGCCCAGTCCGATGCCGATGCGGGTGTTGTCGTGGACGGACGCCGGGTGCCGGAAGAGCCAGCCCGCGAAGAGGATCATGATGACCGGCAGGGCGTAGGCCACCCGCCCCACGAGCCCGCCGAAGGTGTAGGCGTCGAAGCCGACCGCGAGGGGGCTGGTCGGGTTGAGCCACTCGACGACGGCCCCGGCGATCGCGAGCAGCACGAGTAGGAACGGCACGCCGTCTCGCCGCTCGTCTTTCGCCAGGGACTCTTTGCCCAGGAGCCGGAACGCGCCCCCGGTCAGGTGCGCGAGCCCCATCCACGCCGTCACGAACGGCCCTGGGCCGTCCGGGACCGGGTCGGGCTGACGGGACGCGGGCAGCTTCTTGGTCGCCTTCGTGACGCCGGAGGTCTGCGACGCTCGCGACGACGAGCGAGCGCGCGCGGTCGACTTGGTGGGCGTGGCCATGGGCTCCAAGGTACCTCTCGGCACCGACAGCGGCCGGAGGTGCTCCGGTGTGTGTCAGTAGCGGATGGCGTCGATCACCTTGACGCGGATCGCCACGAGAGCAGGCAGGAGACCGGCCACCGCTCCGATCGCCGTGGCCGACGCCAGACCGATCAGGGCCGCCTCGACCGGGAACGGCGGGAGATCGCTGACGGCGCCCTGCGCGATGAAGCCCTGGACCGTCGGGTTCTCGACGACCAGGACGGCCACCATCACGCCGACGGCTCCCGCGACGACCGTGCCGACGACGCTCTCGAGCATGACCGAGAAGAAGACCCGAGGAGCCGTGGCCCCGAAGGACCGGCGCACGCCGATCTCGCGGATGCGCTGACGGACGGTCACGAGCGCGATGTTGACGAGGCCGAGACCGCCCAGCAACAACACCAGCACACCGACCCCGGTGATGATCAGCTTGATGGGACCGAAGGGGTCGGCGTCGCCGCCTGCGGCGTAGTCCTGTCGCGACACGTCGACCTGCACGTCGTCGCCGAGGCTGGCCCCCATGTCGGACGCCACCTGAGCGCTCAGGGCATCGCTGGTCTCGGGCGGCAGCCACATCTCGTACTGCGGGGTCTCGGCGCCGTAGCTCGCCAGCGCGAGGTCGTGGTCGGTGATCGGCAGAAGGTACATCTGCGGACCGTCGTACTCGGTCGCGGCCGAGACTCCGGTGACGACGAGCGTCGCCGAGTCCGCCCCTCGGACCAGCAGGGTCGGATGCGACGACAACGGTGGGGAGCCGAGCTGCCGCCAGAGCACCTCGTTGACGATGACGGGCGGCGCGAGACGTGACGCGTCCCCGTCGGTGAACCACGACCCCTCCGTCATGACGACCCGGTGCATCTCGCCGTAGGGGACGTCGACCGTGACGGCCCCGACCTCGGTCACCCCGTCCGGCAGCTGGACGGCTCGATTGCCGTACACGACGCGGCTGGTCTGCTCGATCCCGTAGCGTGCCGTCGTCGTGGCGAAGGCGTCCGCGATCGCCTCGGTGCTCGGCGACGTGGCGCCGTCGGAATAGGCGTTGACGTAGTAGTTCGCGGGACGGCCACCGAACCGCTCGGCGTTCTCGCGGGAGGACTGCTCGGCGAGCCCGCCGAGGGCGACCACGCCGGTCAGGGCCGCGACGGCGACGGCCACCCCGATCAGGCTGAGCAGCACGCGGAGCTTGTTGACGCGCAGTTCGGCCCAGGCCTCGGCGAAGGCCCCCACCACGTCGGCCACCACACGCCTCACGCGTCGACCTCGTCGCGGGGGGACGACGTCGACGCGACAGGCGACGACGTCGGCGTCGGTGTCCGGAGAGCTCCGTCGGCCGATGCCGAGAGGACACCCTCGTCGAGCTGGTAATGCCTCGAGGCGCGCGCGGCGACCGCGAGATCGTGGGTGATCGTCACCAGGGCCGCCTCGTTCTCGGTCGCGATGCCGTCGAGCAGCGTCATCACCCCCGCGCCCGTCTCGACGTCGAGCGCACCGGTCGGTTCGTCGGCGAGGATGACGCGCGGCCGGCGGACGAGCGAGCGGGCGATCGCCACGCGCTGCTGTTCGCCGCCCGACAGGCGATGGGGCATGGAGTCGGCCCGGTGACCGAGACCCACGCGCTCCAGCATCTCGCCCGCGATGGACCGCCGACGCCAGAACTCGGCACCCGACGAGTAGAGCAGCGGGGTCATGACGTTCTCGAGTGCCGTGCGCCCTTGCAGCAGGTTGAACTGCTGGAAGATGAACCCGACCTGGGCGCCCCTCAGCCGATCGCGCCGACCGCGCCGGATCGCGCGCACGTCGACGTCGTCGAACCAGTGCGTCCCCGTGGTGGGCTCGTCGATGAGACCGAGGATGTTGAGCAACGTCGACTTGCCCGACCCCGAACGCCCCACGATGCTGACGTGCTCGCCCGCGTCCACCTCGAGGTCGACGCCCGTCAGGATGTCCAGTGTCCGGTCGTCGGCGAGCGGCACCGTCTTGGTGACCGCCTCGAGCCTGATCAGGGCCATCAGCTGCAGAGGTCCGCGCCCGTGGCGGGGTCGACGCAGTCACCCTGCGGCGCCGCAGCGGCGCCCGGGACGAACTCGAGCACCAGGTCGCCCTCGGCCAGGCCGCCGGTGACCTCGACGATCGTGCCGTCGTTGATGCCGAGCGTGATGTCGCGCTTCTCGGTGGAGCCGTCCGCTCCGACGACCGAGACGACGCCCTTGCCCGCCGCGCCCTCCACAGCCGTGAGGGGCACGGTCAGGACGTCGGTGGCGACACCGGCAGGGATGGTCAGCCTGGCGGCGAGTCCGCTGAACACGGTGACGTCGCCCGGCACGACGCAGGAGACGCTCTGGCCCGACGAGTCCCCCGTCGGCGCACCGGCCTCCCCGCCGTCGTCCGGCCCCGCGGACGACGAGGTGCTCCCCCCGACGGTGAGCGCCGTGCACGGGAACGGCGCCGGCCCCCCGGTGATGGCGACGGACCCCTCGGCCGGCCGACTGACCAGACGGTACAGCTGGTCCGCGGCGAGTGATCCCGTCACGTGGAACGTGGGAGGCGCGACCTGCGCGACCGCGTCACCCACGACGACCGTCTGGTCCTTGATCACGGCGACCGACGTGATCGTCCCGGCCACGGGTGCCGTGATGACGGCCGTCTTGACGATCGGCTTGCGCTCGGTCACGGTGCCGTCGGCGGCCACGAGGGGCTCTTGCGGCGTCTCGGACCGGAGTGTCGCGAGCCGGTCGCCCGCGGCGACCGCCTGCCCCTTGACGACGTCGACTCCGGTGACCGTGCCCGCGAGCGTCGCGGGCACGGGAGCCGCCGGGTCGGCGACCACGGTCGCGTCGACGGCCACGTCGTTGGTGATCGTGCCGACGGCCACCGCGATCTGCGGCTCGACGAGCTCGCCGGTCGGGACGGCGACGGTGTCGTCACCGGCGGCCGGGGCCGCGAAGAACGCGAGCTTGACGAGTGCCGCCGCGATGGCGACGAAGATCAGGATGCGCAGGATCGGGAAGACCCAGACTTTGGCGATGCGCACGGCTACCCCCGGTCGATGTACTGACGTGTCAGACGTCACCGTATCGACGCGCCGGGTGTCGCCGCCTCACCCCCGAGGATGACTGCGGGCCCGCGATGCCCTCCTCGAGGACCATCAGAGTGCCGGCCTCGCGCCCGGGGTACGACGACGGCCCACGGGGTCTCCCGTGGGCCGTCGTCGTGTGCCTGCGCGTCAGGCGCTGATGACCACCGGCACGATCATCGGACGACGACGGTGCTGCGTGTTCACCCAGCGACCGACCGTGCGCCGCACGACCTGGCTGAAGGCATGCGTGTCACGCGTGCCGTTCTCCGCCGCCTCGGTGAGGGCCGCGATGATCTTGGGCTTGACGTCGTCGAAGACCCGCTCGTCTTCTGCGAAGCCACGCGACTGGATCTCGGGTCCGACCACGACACGGCCCGTGGACGCGTCCATCGCGATGAAGACCGAGATGAAGCCCTCTTCGCTCAGGATGCGGCGGTCCTTCAGATCGGCGTCGGTGATCTCGCCGACGGTCGAGCCGTCGACGTAGACGTAACCGATGTCGAGCTGGCCGACGACCTCGGCGACTCCGTCGCGCAGGTCGACGACGATGCCGTCCTCGCCGAGGATGGTGTTCTTCTGCGGCACGCCGGTCCGGACCGCCAACGCCGCGTTCGCGTACAGGTGCCGGTGCTCGCCGTGGACGGGCATGACGTTCTTCGGCCGCAGGATGTTGTAGCAGTACAACAGCTCGCCGGCGGAGGCGTGCCCCGAGACGTGGACCTTGGCGTTGCCCTTGTGGACGACCTTGGCCCCGAGTTTGGTGAGGCCGTCGATGACGCGGTAGACCGCGTTCTCGTTGCCGGGGATCAGGCTCGACGCGAGGATGATCGTGTCGTCCGCGCCGATCTCGATCTGGTGCTCGAGGTTCGCCATGCGGGCGAGGACGGCCATCGGCTCGCCCTGTGACCCGGTGCTCATGTAGACGATGCGGTCGTCGGGAAGGTCTTTGGCCTTCTTGGCGTCGATCAGGACGCCGTCCGGCACCTTGAGGTACCCCAGGTCGGCCGCGATGCCCATGTTGCGGACCATCGAGCGGCCCATGAAGGCCACGCGGCGACCGTTGGCGTGAGCCGCGTCGAGCACCTGCTGGACGCGGTGCACGTGGCTGGAGAAGCTCGCGACGACCACGCGACGCGGAGCCCGGCGGATCACGTCGTCGAGCACGGGCCCGATGTCCCGCTCGAGCGCGGTGAACCCGGGCACGTCGGCGTTCGTCGAGTCGGGCAGGAAGAGGTCCACGCCCTCTTCACCGAGGCGGGCGAACGCCCGGAGGTCGGTGATGCGGTCGTCGAGCGGCAGTTGGTCCATCTTGAAGTCGCCGGTGTGCAGCACGGTGCCGGCCGACGTGCGGATGGCGACGGCGAGAGCGTCCGGGATCGAGTGGTTGACCGCGATGAACTCGAGGTCGTACGGCCCGAGCGACTCGCGCCCACCCTCTTTGACGGCCAGGGTGTAAGGCGTGATGCGGTGCTCTTTGAGCTTCGCCTCGATCAGCGCGAGCGTCAGCTGCGAACCGATCAGCGGGATGTCCTTGCGGAGACGCAGGAGGTAGGGCACGGCGCCGATGTGGTCCTCGTGGCCGTGCGTCAGCACGACGGCGAGGATGTCGTCGAGGCGATCACGGATGGGCGAGAAGTCGGGCAGGATCAGGTCGACGCCGGGCTGGTGCTCTTCGGGGAAGAGCACTCCGCAGTCGACGATGAGCAGCTTGCCGTCGATCTCGTAGACCGTCATGTTGCGGCCGATCTCGCCGAGCCCGCCGACCGGGATCACGCGGAGCGTGCCCTTGGCGAGTTCTCGGGGGGCGTGGATTGTCGTGGGCATCTGTTCCTTCGGTTGGCGTGGGGCTCGTGCCCCTCTGTGCGGGAGGTCTGCGGCCGACGTCGTCGTCGGCGGGGATCAGGAGGTCAGCGCGTGGTGCCGTGCACCTTGGGCAGCGCACCGCCGGCCGCCGCGTTGCGGTCGGGCCGGAAGCGGCTGAGGTCGAGGCCGGGGATCGAGCCCACGTGCGACAGCTCGTCCTCGATCAGGGCGGCCTCGCTGTCTTCCGGGCCGACCAGGGGGAGGCGCACGCGGGGGCTCGAGATGCGCCCGAGGCCGTGCAGGATGTACTTCGCCGCGACGGTGCCCGGCACGTGCGTCATGACGGCGCGGACGAGCGGCTCGAGCATCTGGTGGGCCTCGGTCGCGGTGTGCAGGTCGCCGGCGTTCACGGCGTCGACGATGGTGCGGTACGGCGCCGCGGCGATGTTCGCGGTGACGCCGATGAGGCCCGACGCGCCGATGGCGAGGTGGGGCAGCACGTTGGCGTCGTCGCCCGAGAAGTAGAGGAGGTCGGTCTGGTTCAGGACGCGACTGACTTCGGCGAAGTCGCCCTTGGCGTCCTTCACGGCGACGATGTTCGGGTGCTTGGCGGCCCGGAGCAGGGTCTCGTACTTGATCGGGATGCCGGTGCGGCCCGGGATGTCGTACAGGATGA
>Ga0265797_10010050_pt1 | contig 12121 bp, 4 predicted proteins | sample P2T30metagenome_FD_192433 | JGI IMG/M metagenome (GOLD analysis project Ga0265797, IMG submission 192433) | Plant litter microbial communities from East Loma Ridge, Irvine, California - P2 T30 | ecosystem: Environmental > Terrestrial > Plant litter > Unclassified | place: USA: California... | reverse complement strand
TAAAATAATAAAAAAAAAAAAAAAAAAAAAAAAAAACACACACAATAATATACAAGTTGCACCTTAAACAATTATCACCTTATTAGAACACCTGTTATCTAACAGGAACGGAGTTAAAGATAGCACGTTCTATAGACCCTATAGTCCTAAAAGGAACTAGAATAGAGAGATCTTCTGTCTTATTCCTTATAAGACTACACAACAGATATAACAATATATAAATTACACTCTAAATAATTATTACCTTATTAGAACACCTGTTATCTAACAAGAATAAACGCTACTAGGTTATCTATACAGATAGCTATACTTAATTTTGTTAGAGTAATATAGTAGAATTAAAGTCTAACTAACGTACATGGCAAGCGAGTGGCCCACGCAAGCGAGTGGCCCACCCCACCAACTTTCTGCCAATGCTTACGCGTACACCACAACCACATTAAGAGATAATATGCACAAATTTGCACAGCAGATTAAGCAGTATCTAACGTATCTTTTTTGCACGTGCGTGAGTTGTGTCCAGTCTCTCTGCACCTCTTGCAGCGCGCCAAAGCCTGGCGGCTAAGGCTTGATCGCTCACCAACTTGACGCTGTTCACGCTCCATCTGCTGGTCAGCCTCCTTTTGAGCTAGTATATGTTCTCCTTCTCCCTTTGTTAAGGTCCCTTGCTTCTGTATCCGCTTCTTTTGCCGCTGCCTACGCTTGCTTGCTGCTTCGTTGGCTCTCTCAAGGCCAGCAATCCGATCGCGCATTAGCTTAGCTGAGAGCATCATCACCTCTGCCCCCTTCTTAAGCTGACCAATTGTTGAATAATTGAGGCAGGTGATGAGCTCTTATGCCGCTGCAGGCGATCACGTATTAACGTGGATTGAGCCTGTTCGCAGGTGCCAAGCCAGTGAGGGCTTAGCTCCACTCAAGTTGGACTAGCGTCATTCTGCGCTTCCCTCAGAGCCTCAGTAGCCTCACAATCTATCACTCAGTTCGCCCACTTTCTCTTCTCAGTCCATCAGGTTATGAAGCCCGTTTCAAGCACTTAGGTGCTACTTTTATTGCAAGATCGCAATTCAATCGTAGCCCTATTTGCAGCGTATTCTGCAGGGCGCAACTCACATTCCTTTTCTACTCTATTTTCGGACGTTAGTGGGACGCACCTGTGGCCCCGCTTTTTTACCCGTCCGACCCCAGATCAACTGCCAGTCGTCCAATCATGGGCATTTACGACGCCGCGGCCTTTGTGCCGAAGCTCGACGTTACAGGCAGTAACTTCTATCAGTGGAACTCATCTATGAAGGTGTACGCCACAATCCATGACGCTACTGAGGTGCTGGACGGCACCAAAACGGTACCAGAGCCACCGTCGTACGCAGGCCTTATCCCTGAGCCTTCTCCGCTCGATATCTCCGATATAGATCCCGCCAATGCAGCGCACGTCGATGTGCTTGCCAAGCGCAGGGGATTTGACGACAGCCGCCGCTCTATAAATACAAATATCGAGAAGGCAGCAGAGAAGCAGGTTGAACGCATCAAGTACTGGAAGAAGCTCGATGGAGTCCTCCAGATGACTCTTATCCAGACCCTGCCGCGCAATGTCTTTGAAGCAGTTCAAGGCCTTGGCTCAGCCGCTGCCATGTACGCTGAGATCGTACGTCGATACCAGGACGAAGGCCTCAATGAGGCCTGCAGCGCGTGGAGCAATTTCTTCAAGCTCCGCTGCAGCACATGTCCTACAACCCAGAACTTCACTGACAAGTTTCGGGCCGCCCTCAACAAGCTCAAGGATCTCAAGTTGATCCTTCCCGAGCAGGGCATCGTATACCAGTTTATCCTCGCTATCGAGGACACCTATCCTGACGAGGCGCGAGATATCCGCCGTGATCTCCGCCAGAGCAAAGGCGTCACCCTCGATCTCCTTATCCATGAGCTCAACGACGAAGCTCGCCGCAACGATCCAGTTAAGGCAGCTGCCTTTGCTGCCAAGAACAACACTGACAAAACTGGTGATATCCAGCGTGGTGGCGGCCATGGCCGAGGCCGCGGCGGACACGGTCGTGGCGGACGAGGAGGCAATCGCGGTGGCAGCTCCCATGGAGCCGACTCCAAGACTACAACTCCGCCTGCTGCAGCACAATCAGGAGGACGCCCAGGCGTCACTATGTGCCTACACTGCAGCCGCGAGCACTACGGTGCTGGCGATCGCTGCTGGGTAAAGTTTCCACATCTCAAAGTCGAGCACGAGACTCGCAAGGCTGCTCAAGCCCAAGCAGCCGCTGCTCCATCAGTCACTCAAACTGCGCCCGAGCCGGCGCAGCAATCTTTTGGCCAGTACAATGCCTACTCATTTGCCACTGTCGATGACAGCAATGTCGCTGAGGTCTCAGAGCAGGCTATGCAGGTGGCACACCGGACGGAGTACAAGGACCGCACTATTGTCGACACAGGTGCCACAGATCACATCTGCAACGACCTCTCCAAATTTGTGGAGTGGAAGAAGACGCCTACTCGCTCAGGCATCAAGACTGGAGCTGGCGTCGTCGCCGTGCTGGGCACTGGCTCAATCACTTTGAATCTCCTCTGTGTGGATGGTACAATTAACCATGTCACCTTCAACAACGTGTTATACGCACCAGACATGTTTGTATCAATTATCTCACACTCACAGATCCGCGACAAGGGCCTGTACTACCATGGCTGGGAGGAGAAACTCCTCCGCCACAGTGACGGCCTTGAGCTGGCTTACACGCCAGAGATCGACGGTATCCCCAATATACTTCAGGCCTCTAATGAGCTTGAGGCAGCGCAGGCCTTCGCCTTTGTGTTGGCCAATTCACCGCGCCCAAAATCAGCTATCCAGCCCACGCGTAAGATCACGCTGTGCGACCTCCATGAGACGTTTGGCCATGCCAACGTAGAGTCGCTCAAGAAGCTGGTGGCAACCACGACAGGTCTTGAACTGTCATCCCGTGACAACTTCTCATGTGAAGTTTGTCTCCTCGGCAACTCCCAGAAGCAGATCTCGCGCGTCTCACCTAACCGAGCAACCTACGCCTTTCAGCGCGTGCACGTTGATATCGTCGGCCCCATGGCCAACTCTGGCGACAGGAACGAGCGCTACTGGGTCATCTACACAGACGACTACACTCGATTCCGTTGGATCGATACAGTGGAGTCAAAGTCTGACTGTACGACATCACTTCTGCGCTTTCTGCGCATGATCAAGACTCAGCATAGAGTCAACGTCGCGATCGTCCACCTGGACAATGACAACGTCCTTATCAACCATAAGACCAAGGCGGAGCTCTCCTCTGCTGGCACGGTCTTTGAGCCATCTACGCCATACACAGCTCATCAGAACGGTGTTGCTGAGTCAAGCAATCGCATATATGAGGCGCGCGTCCGGCTTATGCAAATTGGGGCGCCTCACGTCCCTAAGAACTTATGGCCGTTTACAGCCCGCTACGCCGCTGAGCTCATCAATCACTATCCCACCACTGCAGTACCGGGTGGAAAGACTCCTCGACAGTTGCTGATGGAGTACATGGGCACGCCCAATCCAGTCCCCAATCTGCACTCCATACGCAAATATGGCGAGCTCGGCTTCGTCCATATCCCTGAGCAACGCCGCGTACAAGGCGACAAGTTCTCCGCCCGCGCGATCAAGGCCTATTTTGTCGGCCGCGAGGGCTCCCGAATCTATCTCATGTGGGATCCAATCTCCAACAAAGTTATCCGAACGAGCAGCGTCAAGTTTGCAAACGCTCCGCTGCACCCTATCGTCGCCCAGGACGACGCTGAGTACCCTGCCCAAGGCCCTGCTGATCTCTCCAGTCAGCTCTCCCGGCCAAGCATAGATACTCCGCCGTCCTCCCCGCTATCTTCTCCTCCATCGTCTCCGTCGTCTTCACCAGCTTTGACGACGACTTTGGGATCAGAGCTCAGCTCCCAGGTCCCATCTGGGGGTGAGGATGAAGCCACGTTGCTGCAGGAGCTCGAGGATATCGAGCTGCCTGAGCTCGGCCAAGGCCACCGCTTCGAGGGCTTCCCTATGAATCCAGATGAGGCTCCGCGCCATCTCGATATCTCCTCCACCCTCGATAACCGCCTTATCATCGACACAAAGCGCTCACGTCGCCCTACATTGAAGGCTGCGGCGGTGTCTATCCTATACAACCTCACTCCAAATGTGCTAGCTCGTTGTTTTGCTTCAGCAATCGCTGAGGCTCCATCTATCTACAACAGCACCAGCGCTGATCTCCCACCTGAGCCTACGTCACACAAACAAGCAATGCAGCACGTGTTTGCAACTGGCTGGATGACGGCTGAAGGCGAGGAGTACCAAGCCCACGAGGACAACGGCACATGGTCGCCGTCAGTCTCTCGGCCTGAGGGCACCTTTGCCCTGCCCACAAAGTGGGTATACAAGTACAAATTCGATGAGACTGGCAAGCTTATCCGCCTCAAGGCACGCCTCGTCGTCTGCGGCAATCGCCAAAACTCTGAGTTCTGGCGCGAAACCTATGCAGCAGTCGCACGCTCTACTACACTCAAAGTCGTCCTCGCCCTCGTAGCCGCTCTTAATCTAGAGTGCGACGCAGCTGACGTAGTCACCGCTTTCCTTAATGGACGCCTTGACGACGACGAGCACATCTGGATCCGTCTCCCAGACGGCCGCATTGTCAAAGTCAACAAGGCTCTCTACGGCCTACGTCGTTCACCTCGACTCTGGTACCAAGAGCTAGCTCGCTACCTAGCATCAATTGGATACCACCCTATCGAAGCAGATCCGTGCGTCTTTATCAACTCCGACGGCCTCATTATCCTGGCCTACGTTGACGACCTCATCTTCATCACGCGTACGCGCGAGGAGATGGCCGCGCTCAAGAAGCAGGTCTTCTCCAAGTTCAAGTGTCATGACCTTGGACCAATTTCTCACTACCTGGGTATCAAAATCTGTCGCGATCGACGACAGGGCACTATGGAGCTCTCCATGGAAGCCTACATCGACAAGCTTGGCGCAGACTTTAAGCGTACCAACGCTCCCCGCCGCTTCCACCCACTCGATCCTAAGGCTCTTAAGCTGCCTCTCCGTGCAAAGGATGACGTAGCTCCAGCTCAGCTCACAACGCGCTACCAGTCTCTCATCGGCAAGCTTCTCTATCCAGCCTCACAGCTGCGTACCGATATCGCCTTCGCCATCGGCTGGCTCGCCCGCGCCATGAGCAATCCAACAGAGCTCCACTACCAGTACGCAATCCAAGTGCTAGACTATCTGTACAGCACCAAGGACCTCGTCATGAGCTTCACAGCTCACTCCTCCACCAACGTGGACGTGTACTCAAAGGCCACAAGCTTTGACCTGCACGCCTACAGCGATGCTTCATTTGCAGACGCTGAGGATCGTAAATCTACCTCTGGCTACCTCTTCAAGTTTGCAGGCGGCACGATTTGCCACCGCTCAAGCAAGCAGAAGCTCGTTACTACGTCAACCACTGAAGCCGAGTACGTCGGCCTTACCTACGCCGCCAAAGAAGCTACCTGGCTCGCCCGCCTGTTGAAGCAGGTTGGCTACAACGGCAACGACGTTCGTCCTATCAAGCTCTATGGCGACAACCAGCCCTCTATCCAGCTTGTAGCAAGCGAGGGCCACCATGAGCGCACTAAACACGTCGATATCTACTATCACTACATCAAGGATCAGGTCAAGGATGGGTGTATCGTGCTTCAGCACGTAGGCACCAAGGACATGGCTGCTGACGGCCTTACTAAGCCGCTTGATGAGATCGCTCATCGTCGCTTCTTACAGCAAGTTGGTCTCCGCCGTCCGTACCTGACAGCTACACGCTGATTTAGGGGGTGTTGTTCATAGGGTGCTACCCTAGGGGTGCTTACCCTATCATGTATCATAGTCTCTCTCCTTTTCAGTCACCAAGGCTCCTCATTCATCGCAGAGGGGGTGTGTTCGCAGGTGCCAAGCCAGTGAGGGCTTAGCTCCACTCAAGTTGGACTAGCGTCATTCTGCGCTTCCCTCAGAGCCTCAGTAGCCTCACAATCTATCACTCAGTTCGCCCACTTTCTCCTCTCAGTCCATCAGGTTATGAAGCCCGTTTCAAGCACTTAGGTGCTACTTTTATTGCAAGATCGCAATTCAATCGTAGCCCTATTTGCAGCGTATTCTGCAGGGCGCAACTCACATTCCTTTTCTACTCTATTTTCGGACGTTAGTGGGACGCACCTGTGGCCCCGCTTTTTTACCCGTCCGACCCCAGATCAACTGCCAGTCGTCCAATCATGGGCATTTACGACGCCGCGGCCTTTGTGCCGAAGCTCGACGTTACAGGCAGTAACTTCTATCAGTGGAACTCATCTATGAAGGTGTACGCCACAATCCATGACGCTACTGAGGTGCTGGACGGCACCAAAACGGTACCAGAGCCACCGTCGTACGCAGGCCTTATCCCTGAGCCTTCTCCGCTCGATATCTCCGATATAGATCCCGCCAATGCAGCGCACGTCGATGTGCTTGCCAAGCGCAGGGGATTTGACGACAGCCGCCGCTCTATAAATACAAATATCGAGAAGGCAGCAGAGAAGCAGGTTGAACGCATCAAGTACTGGAAGAAGCTCGATGGAGTCCTCCAGATGACTCTTATCCAGACCCTGCCGCGCAATGTCTTTGAAGCAGTTCAAGGCCTTGGCTCAGCCGCTGCCATGTACGCTGAGATCGTACGTCGATACCAGGACGAAGGCCTCAATGAGGCCTGCAGCGCGTGGAGCAATTTCTTCAAGCTCCGCTGCAGCACATGTCCTACAACCCAGAACTTCACTGACAAGTTTCGGGCCGCCCTCAACAAGCTCAAGGATCTCAAGTTGATCCTTCCCGAGCAGGGCATCGTATACCAGTTTATCCTCGCTATCGAGGACACCTATCCTGACGAGGCGCGAGATATCCGCCGTGATCTCCGCCAGAGCAAAGGCGTCACCCTCGATCTCCTTATCCATGAGCTCAACGACGAAGCTCGCCGCAACGATCCAGTTAAGGCAGCTGCCTTTGCTGCCAAGAACAACACTGACAAAACTGGTGATATCCAGCGTGGTGGCGGCCATGGCCGAGGCCGCGGCGGACACGGTCGTGGCGGACGAGGAGGCAATCGCGGTGGCAGCTCCCATGGAGCCGACTCCAAGACTACAACTCCGCCTGCTGCAGCACAATCAGGAGGACGCCCAGGCGTCACTATGTGCCTACACTGCAGCCGCGAGCACTACGGTGCTGGCGATCGCTGCTGGGTAAAGTTTCCACATCTCAAAGTCGAGCACGAGACTCGCAAGGCTGCTCAAGCCCAAGCAGCCGCTGCTCCATCAGTCACTCAAACTGCGCCCGAGCCGGCGCAGCAATCTTTTGGCCAGTACAATGCCTACTCATTTGCCACTGTCGATGACAGCAATGTCGCTGAGGTCTCAGAGCAGGCTATGCAGGTGGCACACCGGACGGAGTACAAGGACCGCACTATTGTCGACACAGGTGCCACAGATCACATCTGCAACGACCTCTCCAAATTTGTGGAGTGGAAGAAGACGCCTACTCGCTCAGGCATCAAGACTGGAGCTGGCGTCGTCGCCGTGCTGGGCACTGGCTCAATCACTTTGAATCTCCTCTGTGTGGATGGTACAATTAACCATGTCACCTTCAACAACGTGTTATACGCACCAGACATGTTTGTATCAATTATCTCACACTCACAGATCCGCGACAAGGGCCTGTACTACCATGGCTGGGAGGAGAAACTCCTCCGCCACAGTGACGGCCTTGAGCTGGCTTACACGCCAGAGATCGACGGTATCCCCAATATACTTCAGGCCTCTAATGAGCTTGAGGCAGCGCAGGCCTTCGCCTTTGTGTTGGCCAATTCACCGCGCCCAAAATCAGCTATCCAGCCCACGCGTAAGATCACGCTGTGCGACCTCCATGAGACGTTTGGCCATGCCAACGTAGAGTCGCTCAAGAAGCTGGTGGCAACCACGACAGGTCTTGAACTGTCATCCCGTGACAACTTCTCATGTGAAGTTTGTCTCCTCGGCAACTCCCAGAAGCAGATCTCGCGCGTCTCACCTAACCGAGCAACCTACGCCTTTCAGCGCGTGCACGTTGATATCGTCGGCCCCATGGCCAACTCTGGCGACAGGAACGAGCGCTACTGGGTCATCTACACAGACGACTACACTCGATTCCGTTGGATCGATACAGTGGAGTCAAAGTCTGACTGTACGACATCACTTCTGCGCTTTCTGCGCATGATCAAGACTCAGCATAGAGTCAACGTCGCGATCGTCCACCTGGACAATGACAACGTCCTTATCAACCATAAGACCAAGGCGGAGCTCTCCTCTGCTGGCACGGTCTTTGAGCCATCTACGCCATACACAGCTCATCAGAACGGTGTTGCTGAGTCAAGCAATCGCATATATGAGGCGCGCGTCCGGCTTATGCAAATTGGGGCGCCTCACGTCCCTAAGAACTTATGGCCGTTTACAGCCCGCTACGCCGCTGAGCTCATCAATCACTATCCCACCACTGCAGTACCGGGTGGAAAGACTCCTCGACAGTTGCTGATGGAGTACATGGGCACGCCCAATCCAGTCCCCAATCTGCACTCCATACGCAAATATGGCGAGCTCGGCTTCGTCCATATCCCTGAGCAACGCCGCGTACAAGGCGACAAGTTCTCCGCCCGCGCGATCAAGGCCTATTTTGTCGGCCGCGAGGGCTCCCGAATCTATCTCATGTGGGATCCAATCTCCAACAAAGTTATCCGAACGAGCAGCGTCAAGTTTGCAAACGCTCCGCTGCACCCTATCGTCGCCCAGGACGACGCTGAGTACCCTGCCCAAGGCCCTGCTGATCTCTCCAGTCAGCTCTCCCGGCCAAGCATAGATACTCCGCCGTCCTCCCCGCTATCTTCTCCTCCATCGTCTCCGTCGTCTTCACCAGCTTTGACGACGACTTTGGGATCAGAGCTCAGCTCCCAGGTCCCATCTGGGGGTGAGGATGAAGCCACGTTGCTGCAGGAGCTCGAGGATATCGAGCTGCCTGAGCTCGGCCAAGGCCACCGCTTCGAGGGCTTCCCTATGAATCCAGATGAGGCTCCGCGCCATCTCGATATCTCCTCCACCCTCGATAACCGCCTTATCATCGACACAAAGCGCTCACGTCGCCCTACATTGAAGGCTGCGGCGGTGTCTATCCTATACAACCTCACTCCAAATGTGCTAGCTCGTTGTTTTGCTTCAGCAATCGCTGAGGCTCCATCTATCTACAACAGCACCAGCGCTGATCTCCCACCTGAGCCTACGTCACACAAACAAGCAATGCAGCACGTGTTTGCAACTGGCTGGATGACGGCTGAAGGCGAGGAGTACCAAGCCCACGAGGACAACGGCACATGGTCGCCGTCAGTCTCTCGGCCTGAGGGCACCTTTGCCCTGCCCACAAAGTGGGTATACAAGTACAAATTCGATGAGACTGGCAAGCTTATCCGCCTCAAGGCACGCCTCGTCGTCTGCGGCAATCGCCAAAACTCTGAGTTCTGGCGCGAAACCTATGCAGCAGTCGCACGCTCTACTACACTCAAAGTCGTCCTCGCCCTCGTAGCCGCTCTTAATCTAGAGTGCGACGCAGCTGACGTAGTCACCGCTTTCCTTAATGGACGCCTTGACGACGACGAGCACATCTGGATCCGTCTCCCAGACGGCCGCATTGTCAAAGTCAACAAGGCTCTCTACGGCCTACGTCGTTCACCTCGACTCTGGTACCAAGAGCTAGCTCGCTACCTAGCATCAATTGGATACCACCCTATCGAAGCAGATCCGTGCGTCTTTATCAACTCCGACGGCCTCATTATCCTGGCCTACGTTGACGACCTCATCTTCATCACGCGTACGCGCGAGGAGATGGCCGCGCTCAAGAAGCAGGTCTTCTCCAAGTTCAAGTGTCATGACCTTGGACCAATTTCTCACTACCTGGGTATCAAAATCTGTCGCGATCGACGACAGGGCACTATGGAGCTCTCCATGGAAGCCTACATCGACAAGCTTGGCGCAGACTTTAAGCGTACCAACGCTCCCCGCCGCTTCCACCCACTCGATCCTAAGGCTCTTAAGCTGCCTCTCCGTGCAAAGGATGACGTAGCTCCAGCTCAGCTCACAACGCGCTACCAGTCTCTCATCGGCAAGCTTCTCTATCCAGCCTCACAGCTGCGTACCGATATCGCCTTCGCCATCGGCTGGCTCGCCCGCGCCATGAGCAATCCAACAGAGCTCCACTACCAGTACGCAATCCAAGTGCTAGACTATCTGTACAGCACCAAGGACCTCGTCATGAGCTTCACAGCTCACTCCTCCACCAACGTGGACGTGTACTCAAAGGCCACAAGCTTTGACCTGCACGCCTACAGCGATGCTTCATTTGCAGACGCTGAGGATCGTAAATCTACCTCTGGCTACCTCTTCAAGTTTGCAGGCGGCACGATTTGCCACCGCTCAAGCAAGCAGAAGCTCGTTACTACGTCAACCACTGAAGCCGAGTACGTCGGCCTTACCTACGCCGCCAAAGAAGCTACCTGGCTCGCCCGCCTGTTGAAGCAGGTTGGCTACAACGGCAACGACGTTCGTCCTATCAAGCTCTATGGCGACAACCAGCCCTCTATCCAGCTTGTAGCAAGCGAGGGCCACCATGAGCGCACTAAACACGTCGATATCTACTATCACTACATCAAGGATCAGGTCAAGGATGGGTGTATCGTGCTTCAGCACGTAGGCACCAAGGACATGGCTGCTGACGGCCTTACTAAGCCGCTTGATGAGATCGCTCATCGTCGCTTCTTACAGCAAGTTGGTCTCCGCCGTCCGTACCTGACAGCTACACGCTGATTTAGGGGGTGTTGTTCATAGGGTGCTACCCTAGGGGTGCTTACCCTATCATGTATCATAGTCTCTCTCCTTTTCAGTCACCAAGGCTCCTCATTCATCGCAGAGGGGGTGTGTTCGCAGGTGCCAAGCCAGTGAGGGCTTAGCTCCACTCAAGTTGGACTAGCGTCATTCTGCGCTTCCCTCAGAGCCTCAGTAGCCTCACAATCTATCACTCAGTTCGCCCACTTTCTCCTCTCAGTCCATCAATTAGGACAGCTTCATGTATGTGGAATGCTGTACGTACTTGTTTCACAACCGTATAGTATACAGATACTGGTTGTAACTATCGGGGTTCAAGAGTTTCATGATCTCGAGAGCGGTAAGTGGTGCTGGTGCTTCTTCAAGCTCCGCCAGCACCTGAAACTCGTCGTGCACTGTATTAGCGCGAGCCTGACGCTCCGCTTTTGACATTGCTTTCTTAGTTCGACCTGGTGACATGGCTGTAAGCAATGTGTGGGAAGAACAGATCGTGTTGCATTAAGCATGCAAGTGGCGATGAGACTTTAGACCTCCTGGGTGGGCGCCGCATTATGTATGGACTGGATGGGAACGCTGCCTGGCACTGCGCTCTTCTGGCGGTCATGGCCATGGCCGAAGCCTGCACCCGTTTCGTGTCGACAATGACCGTTAACGGTGGTGTGATGGTGGGGGCCGACGTCGGGAGTCAGGAACATGAACACCAAACTGGAGGCAGGAAACAACTAAATGCACCAGATGCAGCCCATCGACAAACGGCGCATCAACCAGGTAAATCTGTTTTCAAGATCCTATGGTCGTATGTGAAAGGATTCCTGGTTTGATTGTATATTTTGACTGATAATGGAAGGTGCAACACGTGGATGCATTCGTTACCTTACCCCACAATCCTGCTGACGAGACAACGATAACGTTAGGTACGAAAAGTTATTCGGAGAAACACAATGCGCAGCATGCGAAGCGATCGCTGGATCTCTGTTGAGCATATCGTTCTTGCTCGAAGGGCTCTGCGTTGCTCAACTGAAGTCTAAGAGGATTAAGGACGCGCGACACAACGTACAAGCTCGCTGCATTCGCTAAAAATACTTAGAATCGGTTAGCAAGCAGCGACCTCTACGGTACATTGTCTCAGCAGCCGCCGTGAAGATGCAGCCACGCGCAGCTAATTTTTTATTCGAGCGTCTTC
>Ga0265797_10010049_pt1 | contig 12123 bp, 9 predicted proteins | sample P2T30metagenome_FD_192433 | JGI IMG/M metagenome (GOLD analysis project Ga0265797, IMG submission 192433) | Plant litter microbial communities from East Loma Ridge, Irvine, California - P2 T30 | ecosystem: Environmental > Terrestrial > Plant litter > Unclassified | place: USA: California... | reverse complement strand
CGCGTCGATACGACATTCCTGCCGTCCTCAGACACATGCTTGCGTGTGTGCCGCCGAGACCTCATCAACAGTCCTCCTGACATGACCACGATACACGTATAACCTGCCGACGACAGGCGCATCCGCCAGCCCGCTCTCTCCAGGCAGCCAAAATGGGCATACAAGGTACGTACCGTCCATGGTAGCCTCGAGCTTGTCGCTGACATTCTCAGGGTTGTTACCCCTGCTCAAGAGCATACAAAAACCCACCCACCTCCGCAACTTCGCCGGTAAAACGATAGGCATCGATGCCTATGGCTGGCTTCACCGCGGCGTCATTGCCTGTGCTGTCGAGCTCGCCCAAGGCAAACCTACCCGGAGGCATATCGAGTATGCCATGAACCGGGTGCGGATGCTCATCCACTTCGGAGTAAAACCATACCTGGTATTCGATGGGGACTATCTGCCCAGCAAAAGTCACACAGAATCAGACAGAGCCGCGCGGCGGAAGGAGAGTAGAAGAGTCGGTCTTCAACTCCTGCAAGAGGGCAAGACTGCGCAAGCTCAGCAGGAACTACAGAAAGCATGCGACGTTACACCCTTAATGGCCCGTGAGATGATCGAAGAGCTGAAAGCCGCCGGTATTCCCTATGTCGTGGCACCGTACGAAGCGGACAGTCAACTTGCGTACTTGGAGCAACAAGGCTTAATACACGGCGTGTTGAGCGAGGACTCCGATCTACTGGTCTTTGGTGTCCGCTGTTTGTTGACCAAGCTGGATCAGTATGGTGAATGTGTGATGATCAGACGAGACGACTTCACCGCCTGTCGTGAAGTGAGCCTTGTTGGGTGGAAGCTCGACGACTTTCGCCTGATGGCCATGTTATCTGGATGTGACTACCTACCTGGCATTGAGAAGATGGGTCTGAAGACTGCCTATCGCCTTGTTCGCAAACACAAAACTGTCGATCGCGTTATCCGAGCCGTTCAATTCGATGGCAAGATGAAAGTACCGGCCGATTACTTGGAGTCGTTCACAAAAGCCGAGCGAACGTTTTTGTACCAATGGGTTTTTTGTCCAGAAGCCAAGTGCTTAGTGAACCTAACCAAAGCTCCTCTTGGCCTAGATGTTACCAGCATGCCTTACATTGGCAAATCCGTCGACCCGGGAGTTGCAGCTGGAGTCGCAGCTGGTGATCTGGACCCCAACACAAAATTGCCTATGCGACTGCCAAATCGTCTAGACTTCACGGCAAGACGATCTAGTAGTGTGCAGACACCAAGTCAAAAGCCTGGCAAGCCTATTTCAGAGTTCTTCAAAGCACGCCGAACACCGCTAGCTGAACTTGATCCCAACTCATTCACACCTTCGCCAAGTCAGCGCCGACTGCTTGAAGTGCAGTCTGGCTCATCGTATTCAGCGTCGCAACCCTCAGGCATCCGACCACCCGCAATTCGCAGGGTGGCAAGCATGCCAGCACCGCCACACTCGGCACCCCAGCTTGCACGTCGGGTAACAAGTGCACAACTGCCAAAGTGTGCGAGTCCGCCTAAGAGACAACGTCTCTGCTCCGATGGCATCGCCACAGCTTCGACTAAACCAGCACTTGACGCATCAACGAGTCGCTTCTTTGGGCCTAGTCCGACTCTGCGGAAGTCTTCGACAAAGAGGGACGAGTTTGATCTTTGGTCGGACGACTCTGTGCATGATGCTGTCGCTGCCCTGGCCGATACCTCAGCGAATTCTCCCTCGCCCAAAAAGAGAAAGAGATTATCCGTGTTCTCTGATGCTGACGCGTCCCCCGCGACGCGGCCGCAGAGCAGATCTGCCAGTGCTTCGCAAAACTCGACACAAGATACATCAACGTCTTTTGTTTCGAGTGTGTCACGAGATACGGGGGGCACGGATACTCCTGTCACTTCTTTTGAGAGTGTTAGCGACATACCTAACCCTTTCAGCAAGGGCATCAACTCCCGCTTCGACGGCTTGAAGGCGAAATGGGCTTACAGTGCTGAGAGCAGCAAAGCAGAGCCCCGAAAGCCGACGCCAGTTCAACCTCGAACCGTGACGATAAGCCCGCCCGCTGATCGACACATCATCTCGAATCCGCGAAAGCTCGAATCCGCAGACGATGTGGTACCCGCCTCCTCACCTATCGCTGGTGATGTGCATGAGCAAGACGAACGCGATCGAGTCTTGAGTGACGAGGATTGGCTGGCCATGGAACGTAAGCCTTTGGAGGAAGAGGCTGAACATGGGCTCGAGGTTAAGGGAAGTGAGGATATGCTTGTCCCCGAAAGTCCGAATAGCGAAAGCCTGGAGACGGAGGCGCTACCAAGTTTGAATCTTGGGCGATTCGTGTTCGTTGGTTGATGACCGAGTCCCTGATCTGAGATCCTACATTCGAAGACGATCAGTCGACACACCATGGGATACAGACATGCGCAGTGTGCTATGCTGCAGCGCTAATCGTAACTCGAGCACCTAACAAGAAAACACCACCATGTTCCACACGCTCGTCGACTTCGCATCTTCCAGCAAGCACAGGTGTTAGTACTTGCAGGCTCCGCGCGTTGATTGACGAGTGTTTGAAAAGTTCGTTTTTTGTGGATTCAGAATGACCGCATCAACAAAACTGGTGCTCGTTGGTCGACGATGTCTGGAACTGAGCTTGAACAAGAGTAGCAGCCACTCAAGGTGTACTCCCAGCTTCATGGATGTCAAGATGTCCGGCACAGTCTGTTCAATGCTCTGTACTCCAATTTTGCTCTTTTTGCCAGCGTCTAGCCTGCAAGACCATGTTTGCGGCGCCTGCGACACTTGTCGATGTCAACGAGGTGATCGACAACGCATATGCAACGAATTGCGACCGTAGCGAGGAATCTAGGGCACTTCTTCCCATCGCGTTGCTCCGAGGACGACCACCGTCAGATCGTATGGTTATAACTAGTCGTTCATCTCCGATTATGAGGGCTTCGTCAATGCAGGCTTCGTCTAGAATTTTATTCCTATGGTCCTCGCTAGACGACCACCAAATGCAGGACTACGGATGGGGTTGAGAGACCTACCGTCACACTACTATCATGGACGTAGGTCTAACCCTGGGTAGAGGCTCTTGGCTATGTACCTTGTGATTTTAGTTCGATACCTGGTCCCTTGGCGTTAGACTTCGAGACCCGACCAACCTCCATGGCCTTTGGTATCTCGACCCTCTGAATCAGTGGCACAAGCATTACTGTCCGCTGCACGAACGCTTAGATGTATGCTCGTTCCTCCTGTTCCCGACAACGCCTTGCCTTCCAGCTGTCGACTGCTTCTTGCCAAGGTTTCCACGCCGATCTCGGAATCCATCCTTGAAGCGCCAAGTCGCTTGCAAACGGGCACGCAACCTGAAGAGATTTTATCAGATTCTCCGCTCCCTGCCGACTCAAGACATGATTGGATCTAATCTATCGTAGTCTACATCTGATAAGGGACGATATATTGCCAATACTTCTGTGCATTCCCAACGTATCGGTTGGCAGTGCCAGTTTGGTGCCGACAGGTCGACTGGCCTTACAATCACACGGGATGGTGTCCACAATGAGCGACGCCAGAATCGCCTTCTCGCTTCGGTAGCCCCGTCGACTGCGTTGGCGTTGTCGCCGAGCAGAACGATCTGCGCATGTATATAGATGTTGCAGCATGTCCCCCACAGCCTTGTGACAGGTGCTATTGATTTTGTTCCTCACCTGGTATCAGCCGATTGGTCTTGTACTTCAACCCAGACCTCTACACTTTGGCAACATGCCTTCCTCAATGAGGCCCACCTTTGGGCGCCAGTCGACTACAGATGCTTCGTCTTCCGATCCAGCCCAGCACGAAGTCGTCATGCAATCAGTCGTTGTCGATGATAAGGGTGCTGCTCCTGTGGCCGCTCCAGCAGTTGGAGCGTCTGGCAACACCTGGGATGAAGGACTCGACAAAGATGCTCAACTGGGCGTGAGGAAGGCCCAAGCAACCACGCTGTCGTGGTCCAAGACGGCACTCTACACGACTCTCAGCTGGTATGTACGCTGTCCGTCCATTGAGAAATACGATCAAACGCTTCGCGTAGAACAATCTGACAATGATTTCTCGACAGCATCTGGATTTACACTCTCTCGGGTGGTTTCAGATCTTCGATCAACACCACCATGACAGCCTATGCTACCAGCGAGTTCGGTTTGCACTCTCTGCTGACTGTCGTCGATATCGTCGCAAGTGCGATGACTGCCGCGTGCTACATCCCTTTGGCGAAGGGTCTGGATCTGTGGGGTCGTGCTGAAGGCTTTGTGTTGATGGTCGGCTTCCTTGTGCTGGGCATGATTCTCCAAGCCGCTGCGCAAGATCTGCCGACATTCTGTGCTGGAAGGGTAAGATCAAAATGCCCCCAAAAAGCAATTGAATGTTCCTCGCGGCTGACAATACTGCCACAGGTATTCTCCTCCATTGGTGCCGCCGGCGCGGTCTACGCATACGTTATTGTCGCCGTTGATTCGACCAGTCTCAGAAACAGAGGTATCGCCTTCGCCTTCACCTCGTCCCCATACATGATCACGGCATTCGCTGGACCGAGAGCTGCTCAGGCGTTCGAGCAGGACGTCGGTACCTGGAGATGGGCTTTTGGAACATTCGCCATCATTACCCCATTCATGGCGATCCCTCTCTACACGATGCTGAAGGTGAACTTGAACAAGGCCAAGAAGGCTGGAGTCATGCCAGAGGAGAGTATCAGCAGCAGCCGGACGTTCCTCCAGACTGTGCAACACATTCTCGTCGAGTTCGACAGTGAGTCAACAATCCACGCCCCGTCGACGCAATTTTGCGTGTAACAAGTTACCTGACGGCGCGCCCTGTAGAGATGACTAACTAACACATTTCCTCAGTCATTGGCGTTCTCCTATTCGCTGGCGGTCTCATGATCTTCCTCCTCCCGTTCAACCTTGCCGCTTCTGCTGCTAACGGCTGGGCCACTGGTTGGATCATCGCCATGATCGTCATCGGGTTCTTCATGATGATCTTGTTCGGCGTCCACGAATACTATTGGGCAACATGCCCCTGGATGCCCTGGCACTTCTTGACAGACAAATCGATGGTCGGCACCTGCGCGCTGAACATGGTCTACCAAATCTCGTACTACACGTGGAACCTGTACTTCCAGTCTTTCCTGCAAGTCGTCTTCAACGTCTCGATCGCCGAAGCCGGCTACATCAACAACACATTCTCCGTTGTGTCGGGCTTCCTGCTCTTCATCGTCGGATTCGCGATCCGCCGCACGGGGCTCTACCGCTGGCTCTTCTACATCGCCGTGCCCCTGTACACATTCACGCTCGGCCTCATGATTCACTTCCGCCAGCCCAACGGCAACATCGGCTACATCATCATGTGCGAGATCTTCATCTCCATCGGCGGCGCCGTCTTCATCCTCGTGTGCCAGCTCTCCGTGCTGTCCGCCGTCGACCACCACCACACCTCATCCGCCATGTCGCTGCTCTACGTCTCGGGAGCCTTTGGCGGCGCGATCGGCCCGGCGATTTCGGGTGCCATCTGGACGAATGTCTTCCCCACCGCTCTCGTGCGTTACCTGCCGGAGGCCGCCAAGGACCAAGCACTTCTCATCTCTGCCAGTCTGGCGACGCAGCTCAGCTACCCGGTCGGCAGCGAGGAGAGGCTTGCGATCCAGTTGGCGTATGGATATGGCCACACTCGCATGCTTGCTGCCGGTGTTGCCTTCTCCAGTCTCATGTTCGTTTTCATGTTCATGATCAAGAACACGAACGTCAAGGAGATCAAGCAGACCAAGGGTGTTGTCTTCTGAGTACAATGCTTAGAGATGCTGCATCTCGGGATCATCAGTTGCGAATATGTTGGATTCGCTTCATTAAAAAAAAGGATAATGTAAGGATAGGTAGTGCTGACATGAGAGCGGTTTCAGGGGATGAATGATTTCTTATGCGTCATAGCGTCGACACTGTTCCAACCATCGGTCTTCAATTTCTAGACTACACTTTCCTGAGCGCTCAAGACTGATCTTGCACTCGCTAAGTGTATCTGTAGCAGAAAGGTCCATTCATGGTGCTCATGCTCTCACCCAGAGTCATGTGCATGGGTGAAGCGTATCCCAAGTTCATATCATCATCAAGCGTCCTAAACAAATAGAAGTCAGCGATCTAGAAACCCAACCACAGCCCATCTCACACTGTGACTTACGCATTCCTAGAAGGTGGAGAGTTCGACAAGGTCAGCGTGCCGTATATGGCATTGGTACGCTGATACGGCTGCTGGTTCTGCCACATCCACCAGACACGGTCGATCTGGGCGTGATGCAAATAGAAGTACGGGTCGCCGTTGGAAGCCGCAAAATCGCTGCCAGGATCGCCGCTGACGGTGAAGTGGCCGGCGGTGTGCACGCCCATGAAGTTGTTGGCGAAGAGGGGGTCGCCGCCCTGCATCTGAGACCAGAAGCAGTAGATGCTTTTGCACTCGAGCAGGGCCACGACTTCCTTGTCGTTGGTCCACTGGCTGGATGTCCATGGGGAAATGTCGCGCTTCAGGCAGCGAGGGTTGTATCCTAGGCCGAGGAGACGCGCTTGTGCAGGGTCGGAGATGTTGCTGATAGGATTTGGAGGTTCGCAGGCCAGGCCGCTGAAGACGGGTCCCAGATTCATACCAAAGTCTTTGAAGGGTCCGTCTTTGAGGCAGCCGCCGCCTTTACCATGAGGGATCAGGATTTGCGGTGCCTCGTTGGTAGGAATACCGTATCCTTTTTGTTCGGTGCAGCCTAACTCTCCATTGCCACTCATGCTCGTGTCACTGCCGTCAAGTGCTGGGGAGGAAGCAGGGTCAGCGGCCCATTTCGCCCAGTTGTAGTACGGCTGGTAGCCATCATAGCCGCACTCATTTCGCAGTGTCTGTTCGTAGGTCCAGGTTAAGAATCTGTGCCATCCGAGGAAGTTGCCTGTGGCGTGTATAGTAAAGGTCTGATTGATGTGCGTCGCCACAAAGTCGTCATACCGGCGTCTCACGCCTGGTGCTTCTGCCAACGGTGTCTTTGCTTCGATCTTGCCCAAGCACTTTACGGCGGCGATGTACTTTTTTCGCTCCCGCTTCGTGAGCTCGCTCCTGGACGGTGTGAGTTGGCAAGTTGTAATCGGCTTCTGGAGACGTGTGCATACCATTCTTTGCGTACGATCGTATTCTTGTCGTTGCAAGTCGCCCACGCCTTGGGTGCACCATTCCTCTGGTAGTCTTGTTGGTTGGTCCAGGCACGAGCTGCGTATGTGTCGGACTCCAAGTAAGAGTCCTTGGTATGGACAGCCGCAGCTGAAGCGAGTGGAATAATGGCCACAGCTGTGCCGAACAATGTGGTAAGATGCATGCTGAACAGTGTAGCTGGCCGTGTATCCTGTAAGATAGTATCTGACAAGCACACACAATGCCCCACGCCCCGGTGCCCTTGATATATATACTTGTACAGTCAGTGGCTAATAGACATCCACATACCGGCTCGCTCTATGCATTGGAAAGCAAGTGCCGCCACTTTTTTACTGCATCTAAAATAGCCGAGCATGACTTTTCCCAGGTCCAGACCTGAAGGAAGCGTGGGCGTAGGCGAAGCACAAAAGTAATTGATCCAGAGGCTGATGCGCGCGAAGGATTGATTGCTGGACCAAATGTGTGAATGCACTCTGGGTACAATGCAACACTCCACCCGTCCCGTATTCACTGTCCAGTAAGAAGGTGCAGACTGCCGGCCAGGCTTGTTGAGGATTCGGGTGTCGTGGCACATGGCGTTATTGCATATTCCCCGAACACCCTTGTCGCTGCACTCGAAGGCCGAGGCGTCTGGCGTGAGATGAAGTCTCTTCCAATGACACACCTACCTGATTATCCGGTTGTATATCTTCCGCGAGAAGACTCACCTAAGTCTGCTAGCGACGGCTTGATTGTTCGCTTAAGCACGTCTGCTCGCCTAGCCAAGTCGAGGATTTTCAGCTCCGGCCTGGTTGTATCGGTGCGGCTGAATATTGCTTCGGGTCGGCCTTTTCAGAAAGTAAGCATGCTACTACCGATTCATCAGGATCTGCACCGCAGAGCACCCAAAGGTCACGCGTCTTCATGGGTTCGCGTATGGATTACAGTCAAGTCAACCGTGTTCCCTGTATTCCTGGGCGGGAACATGTGAGACATTTCTCGCCATTTCACGCGTTCGGTGATCAACGTTTCGGTCACCTTGGTGGAACACCTTTTCAAGGTGATATGTGTCTTCACAAAGTGGGAGCCATTTCATGCATTCAGTCGATAACAGGAAACTTCGATATCAGAACGCTGAGTTTCCGTGCTCGAGTATCTCATCTCGTCGCCACCAAGTTTTACACTTTGTGGAGATGTGGGATTGCGGGATCGCGGGATGTGGCTGTGCCAATCGATAAGGTCATCAGTTATCAGTGACGACATATCGTGGCGCGAGCACCAGACGGCAGGCGTATGTGAACAACAACAGTTGCCTTGTACTTCACTACCTACTACCCTCCTCGAGCATTGCCTCTCTTGCCACAACTTAATTTCTACATCAGCCACACTTGAATCCTATAGTATCCTCCAGCTGGCCCACAACACCCAGTTCAGCAACAGCAACATGGCGAATCCCTCCGAGCCGCCACCCTCCTACGAGGCCGCAATCAACCCTCACAGCAACACCCACGGCAGCAACCAAGCCAGCAGCTCCTCACAATCTCATTCACAGCCACATGGTCAGTCCGGCCACCTTCAGGTGCCTGGCCAAGGTGACGATGACGCTATCCCGGCCGCAATCCGTCGCTCAATGGAAGACGAAGCACGCGCTCTCCCCAAAGGCTGGGTACGCTCCTACGACCCAGAGACCGGCCACCAATTCTTCGTCGACACAACCAAGGAACCGCCCCGTAGCATCTGGATGCATCCCTACGACGATGACGAATACCTGAGCACGCTCCCAAGCGAAGAACGAGAGCGGATCGAGGAGGAAAGCCTACGCCACCCGCACGATGCGCAACCCTCCAAAGCGGACATCATGCACGATCACACTGATGTCAGCGACAACGAAGACATTCCTGCCGACCTGCCACCGCGTAAGACTGCAGCTCCCGCCCAGAAGAAGTCCTTCGGCAGAAAAATGAAAGACAAACTCACTGGTAGCACACACGAGGAACGCGAGCAAGAACGTGCTCGCCGCGACCAGAGAGAGCGCGAACTCTACCAGCGCCATCTCGCGATCCGACAGGCCATGACCAAAGCGCTACAGACCGGCGAGCCGCAGCTCATTGGGCGTGACAGAGATGGCAAAGACGTTTGGCTCGAGCCGCCACAATACAGCGGCTCCCGTAGCTACCCGGGAGGTTACGGCTACAATCCGTACAGAGGTGTTGGTGGTCTCGGTGGTCCAATGGGTGGCGGAATGTACGGCGGTGGTGGCATGTTTGCTCCGCCCGGCATGTACCGCAGGCCCGGCATGGCGTACGGCAGACCCTACGGTAGAGGCTACGGCGGCGGATACGGCATGCCGATGGCGCTGGGTGGTGGTTTACTTGGTGGCATGATGCTTGGTGGTGCAATGGGTGGTATGGGCGGTGGATTCTGCTAGGCGTTGATTCGTCACGATACGAGGGGACTTCCTTGGACGCTTCGATTCGTCAAAGTTCTTGACTTCAAATCACGAAGTCGCAAAAGACATCTACGACATTACAACACAAGTAAACAGAGGCATGAATATAATGCAGTCCTATTCTACGTGGTCAGATCACAACACTTCAAGATCACTCGTCCAGAAGCCTTGAGCTCAAGAGCCGTATCCATAACATTCTTTTCAATCTTACACCTACTAACATCTCTGTCTCATGCCGCAGAAACTTAAGATAACCGATTCCAGAAGCGAACGTGATAATAGTTTCTACGAGAATCAGGTAAGGGAAGGTACACGTATATTCGTTTAGCAGACCTTCATGGATCAAACCCTCGGCTTCAACTCCGGAACCTTTTGAGTCCCAAAACCTACGCACCCTTGACCTCAACCGGAAGAGCCTCCTCATCACCACTCTTCTCATCATCCACCATCTTAGAAACATTCACATTCCCCCTCTCCACCTCCGACATGCCCTTGGTAGCCTTGCGCGTCTTCCAAGCCGGCGTGCCAATATACCTCAACCCGTTCGGGTCGTCGAAGATCAACTGCACCTCCTCTAGCGTCTTGCCCGCCGTCTCTGGGAAGACGAAAGCAACGTGCAGCAGCATGGCCAGGTTGAAGACGCCGAAGATGATGTACACCTTCCACCGGATCGTCGCGAAAGCAGTCGGCACGAAAGCGCCTAGCGCAGTGTTGAAGGCCCAGTTGGCCGAAGTCGCGAGCGCCACGGCTTTGCCGCGCACGCGCAGCGGGTACACCTCCGGCGGGTAGACCCACGAGACGGGGCCCCAGGAGATGGCGTAGCTGGCGACGAACAGGTAGGTGCACGCGATGAGGGCTTTGGCGGGCGCGCCGGAGACGCGCATCGATTGCTGGGCGACGTCGTCGATTCCGCCGAGGACGACCTCGCCGGTGCCTCCCATAAGACCTGCGTTGGTGAACATGAAGGTCATCATGAAGAAGGCTCCGATCATCAGTGGCCAGCGGCGGCCCCATTTGTCCATCCAGATGAGGGCGGGGACTGTCATGACTACGTTGATGATGTATTGGATAGAGGAGGCGAGGAGGTTGGCGTTGCCGGAGTAGCCTGCCATTCCGAAGATGTAGGTGATCTGAGGGGCTGTCAGTAGGGGGCATCATGGGAACAGGAGAGATAGCTTACATAGTACCTGAGAGCTGTTAGTAAAGGTTCAACACAGGTGCCGGGAAGGGAGAGCTTACATCATAACGTTCATGCCTGTCAGTTGAGACCAAATCTGGGTGAACATGCCTGTGCGACGGTCAGTTTGTGGCGCTTCAGGTGGTTGACAAACGGTAGCGTAGCGACACACCAATGTGGGTACGGTAGATGTTCTTGGGGTAGAAGAGTTCCCAGTAAGTAACATCGGCGAGCGCTGCTTCAAGGGCGCAGGCCTCCTTGATGTCGTTGAGTTCGTACTGAACAAAAGGCGAGTCTGGGTCGCCTTTGCCATGAATGAGGGTCAGGATCCTATGGCACTCGTCCCATCTGTCCTTGCGTGCTAGCCAGCGAGGCGACTCGGGCATGAAGATCATGAAGAAGAGGAGGAGGACGCCTGGAACCATTTGGATTCCCCAGCTATTGAAATGTCAGCACTGTTTCTGGTGATATAGAGTGAGGGACACTGACGGGATACGGAAAACGGCTACGTTGTAGTTGTCGGCATTCTGGTCGGTGCCGCCGACGAAGGAGGCTCCGTATGAGACGCTGACAGATGTTAGTTGGCTCTACGGCAGGCAGGCGTTCAAATCACGTACTAGTAGAGAATCAAGATACCCTGATCAATCGGTCAGCTTCCACTGGTCAAAGATTGAATTTTATGCCGGAAGCGCGATGATCTTACCCAGGTGATAGCCCATTGCTGCAGGCCGACTAGACGACCACGCTTGGTTGGTGGCACGCACTCGCTGATGTACACCGGCACCTGCGCTGACTGAATGCCCACGCAGAAACCGTTGATAATGCGGCCGACCACCAACATCGGAATGTTCTGGGAGGCACAGATGATAGCGGAGCCGATGATCCATATCACGCAGCCGATCATAATTGCCTTTCGGCGGCCCAGAATGTCAGACAAGTAACCCGATACCAAAGCGCCGAGCCAAGATCCAGCAGTCATGGCTGCGGTGATGCCACCTTGGACCCCAGTACTTGGACCCGGACATAGTCGTTCTTCGTTAACGACGCCCTGGTTGAAGTAGCATTTGTACGCCTGAGTGCCTGCGCTAGTCAGTATGATCCTCTGCAAGCATGGTCACCAGATAGAAGATACTCACCAAGGATGGCACTCATAGAGGAGATATCAAATCCGAACAGACCGCCACCGATGACGGCGACGGCTGCAATGATGTAGATGTTTCCCACGGTATACATGGTTGATGTACACCCCTCAGTAACAGTGGTTCGATGTGTGAGTGGGGACGCAATTGAGAAAAAGCAGTC
>Ga0265797_10010048_pt1 | contig 12123 bp, 15 predicted proteins | sample P2T30metagenome_FD_192433 | JGI IMG/M metagenome (GOLD analysis project Ga0265797, IMG submission 192433) | Plant litter microbial communities from East Loma Ridge, Irvine, California - P2 T30 | ecosystem: Environmental > Terrestrial > Plant litter > Unclassified | place: USA: California... | reverse complement strand
ACCCCGCAGCCACGCACGCTTGCCGTGGCAGGCATGCGAGCAGCCAGTAGTCACACTGAAGACTCAGTATTTGAATGGCACCTGTCACATACTCATGGAAAGCACAAGTGCTCACTGATGCTGTTTATCTGCACACACACACACACACACACACACACACACACACACACACACACACACACACACACACATGTTTTTGCAAGACTCTCCCTGGTATGACCAGCGATTCGCACCGGAAGCGTAGTAGCCTCACCGGTATCCACACCTCTGTCGTCTGAGCTACACAGTCTGTCCGCACGCATGTTCGAGATGTGTCGCTGATATCCCAGCACTAACCCAAGACTCTCCCACTCGTTCGCGAAAGCAGTGGAGCCCTCTCTTCCCGATTCAACCTCTCTTCACCCTCGCCGCCTCCATGGCTGCTCTTCGTCCTCCAAACAATATACGAGTACCCAAGCGGTGGATAGAAGAATACACTGTGCAATGTTAGACCATCCACTCCTATCAGATAAAACGCCATCCTACATCAGTAGCAGACTGGCAAGCGCATCATGCTGAACTCGTCTCTTGACATAGTCTGGATCCACGTATGTGTCAGGGGCATGGTCATGATGTTGGACACGCCATGGGCCGAATGCAGAATCCAAGATAAGCCAAAGCCACAGTCCCGTTGCAAGCACCGATTTTGCAGCCTCGAACATAAGCACCTGGTAGGGCGTCGCAATCGCCTTGCGCTGTACGTATACGATGAACACGATGCCTGCAGCCATCAATGCCGTCATTGAGGGTGCACTGTCGAGACTGTTAGTCTGCGCAGGACACGCATATTGCAACAAAGCGCAAGCAAGACCCACAAGAAGGAGTAGAAGTCCTCTCGGTAAGGAAACACCATCTGTTCCCATGCGAAGAACCCCAAAATGACCATTGTGGGTATTGAAACGATGGCCTGGAAGATGCCAAAGCCCCGAAGAGTCTGTTGCCCAAGAGGGCGATTGTCCACACTTGCCATGCCAGTGACGCTGCTCAACAGTACGAGTTATTAGCCCTGGAGTAATTTAATGTGCAAAAAGAGGTTTGCCATCCGGTAATGTTGAAAGAAAACGGAGCATCGATGTACCTTGTGGTCTTGAACCCGAAATCGCGGTGAGGTGCAAATGCTGCTGCCTAGGCATGTGAAACATTATTATGAAGGATTGTGGCGCAGCTTGAATATCGTATTGATCCAACCCAAAAGCACGAAAGTCCGCCTTGCTCTACCGATTGATTGCATGCATGCTTATCTTTTGTCCAACATCACATTTTCCCCACCTCTACGAAATGCTGAGCAAAAGCCGAGATCCACTAGATTCAAAATCGAGGTTGGCAGTACTGGTATCGTTTACTACAGTATATGTAATATGATTTGTTGCATTTGCCATCCCTTGCTGGAGGTCATTAACACTGCCATAAATCCGTAGACGTTACATATCGCTCTACTTCTTTTCTAGCCTACTCTTCTCGTCGTTCAATATCTCCTCAACATTATCTTCAATGCTTGGTCCTTTCGGCTGCCATCCTACTAACTTCTTCGCCCTCTCCGCCTTACCGCGGCTGTTGAAACCCCAGCTTACAGCTTCGAAACCTGCCTGCTCAATCGCCTTGTCCTTGCCAAGCTTTTCCTCTTTCAACTCTTTCTTGTCGACGAGACCTAGCTCCGTTGCCTTCTTACCCATGAGGCGTGCAAGATCTGCCCATAGATGCTCGCCGTTCTCTACGAGATAGTACCCCTGTTCGTTCCAGAGCTTGGAGTCGGTGTTGTTATTCACGGCGGCTTCGGTCAGCAGAACGAAGAGTTGGGCAAGGTCTGAGACGTGGACGTTGTTCCAACGCGCTTTTCCTTGGCCGATGATGGGAATGTATTGACCAGTCAAGATCAAGTGTGCAAGTTCGTATGCCTGTCTGCTTCTAGTGTTCAGCGGGCCTCGTCCACGCCCGTAGATGGTCGGTGGGCAGAGGATAGCTGTCTTGACCGACTCAGATCCAGCTGCTAGCACAAGGTCGTCGACATTCTTGTGGAAAGCATCCTTTGGCAATCCAGTCAAGTCTTGCACGGCTGTCCAATCGTTGTATTCACGTTCCGACCATTCGCCCAACTTGTTGTCGTCTCGCATAGTCTCCCAGCACAGGATACCAGTGCCACCAGTGTGCAGCCAGAATCCAGGCTTTTCCTTGGAGTGGCCAGATGCCAGACCCTTTGCGATCGCTTTCGCGGCGCCTTCGTGGTCAGATGCATCCGCAGTGTCTGCGAATCGTTAACGCTGACTGCATTGTCACTCAATCCCATGGGTAACTCACGAATTACTACATCCGCCTTTGCTGCCTCATCTTCCAGGATCTTGGAGTCGTCCAAACCACCAATAACGATCCGCACCTTGGGGAAAGCCTCGGTGACAGACTTGGCTTTCTCCTCTATACCCTCATCAGTATGCTGCACTGCCCACGGAGAGAGCACTAATAATTACCTGTCCGCACAAGAGCCGCAATCTCGTAATCAGAGTGCTTGTTGTACAGCGCAAAGAGGGTGTCGCCTCCAATATAGCCAGTTGCGCCGGTGCTGAAGGGGGTGAGAAATTAGCAAGTCGATCGACATTTCGACGGGTTTACGTACAGAAAGATTTTAGGTGCCATGATTAAACTATTAGAATATGAATCTGTGATGCGGGTTGCTAGAATTCTGTCTTGCGTTTGTGCTGATGCACCTCATATCATTGATGGAGCACTACGACCGCATGTGACGTCATCACGCCAGAAACATCGGGACTACTGGAAGAACCTTTTATCGCACGGCAAGCCCCAAATCTAGCCCTACTGATGTTGCATACAGAACGTCACCTTTGCGCCTGGTACTGTTGTTAACGGCTACAACCATCCTTACACTCACATAAGACCTGAATCAGTATGTAAGTGGCGTGTCGCATAGCTGCATCTTGCACAGCTTGCATCCTCTCGGCACGTGGTTGTCTCAAAAAGGCCATTCTTTATGTCCATAGGTATGGCAACGATAGATTACTGTAAACTGCGGCTCAAGCCACTTCTGACACCTCTGGAAATTGATCACCAACTTTGGAGAATGCGCCCTCTTTTCCTTTTTTCAACGTCATATCCAAGAAGGTAGCAACATATTCGGTTACAAGGGTTGTCATTCTGCGACCCTCGATATTACCCAGAAGCTCTCCAACCTCCGCTGGCAATTTCCCATCTAGACCCAACGCGGTTATGACCAAGGGAAGGTCTGAGAAGCTGTAGTGCGCAGCGTTCTTGACTTCGAACTCCTTCTTCCAACCAACGAGGTGTGGCCAGAGAGTCTTCCAGGATGGATCAGTCTCTTGTGTCTTGTTTTCGTGGCCCATGAGCATGAAGAGACCGTCGAAGCCGGTTGTTAACACAGAACCAAACATGGAGCCGTCAAGATTGACTCCACCTCTGAGAGAAGGCATATTCATCATTGCAGTAGCTGCTGCTGCACCACCCAAGGAATGTCCAACAACGGCCATTTTGGATACCCTTTCACGGCGCAAACCTGTTGGAAATAGATCTTTCGAAGCCGAGACGTTGTAAATCTGGTTAGAGACGAACTCAATGTCCGCGACTCGTGTGCTAAGGGCAAGCTCAATGTCCGCGTCGCTGTCAATCTCGACGCCGGTCACTATGGTACCATCGGGGAACTCAACCATGTCGGCATCGTAGGGGTGGTCGATAGAGAGTACCAAATAACCAGCAGACGCGATATTCTGGAGCATGGCATTGTACAGATGTCGAGACGTGGCGAGTGCACCTGAGAACAATACGACGGGCAACAAGTGGCTGGAGCAAGCGTCTTGTCTTGCTGGAGTCACACACGTTTCGAGACCCAGTGATTGGAAGCTTCCGTTAGGGAGACCGTATGCGCCAAACTTGGTATCCATGAAATTTGCTGTAGCAGGCGGCATATAGGAATCGATTTTTCGGCGGCGACAATGAGTGACGGGATGAAAGCTGGACACCACGACAGATCGAGGACTGCTGTTATTGGCGTATGGATCTAAGCGACTATGGTCTGTGAGCGATGCGGAAGCGACCGTCACATCGTAGTGGTGGGACCCGAGGACGGGGAGTACGGTTCTGGCAGATACAATGCCTGGCGAAGATGCCAGAAGTACAAGTAAAAGTGAATTGCAAAGACCCATGATATCGAAGATTGATGAGGAAGATGGTATGCGGGATTTCGCTGCGATTTGGAAGGAAAGGGTAGAGAATGCTAGCTGTGTTCAATTCGTAGCAGTGCTGCAGTGGTATCTATAGTTCCGGCTTGAGTGGAAGATATATGCTCGACCCTCTTCAAACCGCTCTATCATGACCAAAAGCAGACATAGCAGCAGGTACCATCGTAATTAGCCAAAGATGACAATGCAGCAGAGCCGCAGTTTGACCGATATAGTTGGTACAGGTGGTTCTCTCCGGTGGCTCATCGGTGGTATTAGTGTTTAGTCTCAACGAAGCCTAGACGCGTTCTTTCGCTTCCTAAATCGGTTAAGTTGAATGGCACCGACTCTACTAGGGCCCGCCGCTCGTATGCTTCGTTCGTCGTCAAGCGATACCATTTCCTAAAGCATTCTTCTTGACATTCCGAAGTCTTCAATGTTGTCTGGAAACAACCCCTCTTTGGGTGTCGTGCACTAACAATCAAGCCTTGCCACCGCAATCCAACTCAGCGTTCGTGAGATCGCAAGCAACATGTCACCGAGCATTGGGCCGTATGATGGTCGTAAGGCTCGACGAAAACGATGCGGAGCCTGTTCCAAGCGAAAGATCAAGGCGAGTGTTCTGGCCATCTACAGTCTGACCTCGCTGACAGGCTAAGTGCGATGGAGGAATGCCATGTGACCGCTGTAAACGGACACAACAAGCATGCATAGCACCCACACGGCCCGCGACTTCGAGCTTCGTCTTCGTCAACCCAAGAACCAAGCCCGAAATGCGGCTTTTATCACAAGTTAGCTTGGACAAGACTGAGGAAGAGGTGAAATACTTCTTTAGCTCATTTTTGCCTATGAACACTTTCTCGCATGGTAACTTGCTAGTGCAAAGGGAGCTGCAAAGCATGATGCACTCCTCGAACGCTTTGAGAGATGCTCTTTGCGCAATAGCGTCTCTACACAGATTCCAGCAAATTCAATGTTCAGGACCAGGGATTAAGGATATGAACTGGCGCCGGAGTGCAATGCAGCTTTATGTTGGATCGGTTCGCTGTGTTCAAGCCCAGATTACCCAGAACAAATTTGCAGACGATCCTTCCACTCTCTGGACGACGTTTCTTCTTGGCCTTTTTGAGGTATGCAAAAAATGTTCGAGCAGACGTGATCATAGTCTGACATAGCTTAGTTGATGTGCGATGCCAGCGGAACCAATTGGCTCTCGCACTTCCTGCACGGAACTTGCACGATTCTACGTCTTCAACATCCTTCCTGCCTTGCTCTTGCAGACGAAGAAAGTACGCGAAAGCGTACCTTCTTCCTCTCTGCCCGCATATTCGAGATATCGAGGGCCTTGATCTACTCTGAGCCTACCTTCTTAAGTGAGCCAGCATGGACTAGCGCACTAGCAGATCTTTGGAGCGGCGAAGGAGCCGCTTTTTGGCACCCCAAGGAAGCACTCTTCGATATGCTGCCTAGCTTTTCCGAATTGAGTATACGCGCAATCCAGTATTGCGCATCAGAAGCAGAGCATCTATCGGAAAAAGTGCAGACTGAACAAGCGCAGTACCTGGCCGCTGAAGGCTTGCTACTTCAACAATCTTTGCATGAATGGTGGGATGGCAGCAACGTATGGCAGTCTGCATCAGGTGCATTGGACCCAGAGCTTCTTGTCGCCCATGTGTACTATCATGCCGTTAGCATCTACCTCTCAGGTACTTATGACTATCATGTGCACTGGACCAAGCCTACGGCGCCACGTGCGCCGATTTTACCCCGTACTCAGATCGAGTGGCACACACACGAAATCCTTCGGTTGAGTCGTGAGTTATTGGTCACTGGAATTGCAGGGGTGCTGCTGTTCTTCCCTTTGAGGGTCGCAGGAGCGCGTGTTCGGACTACCCATGATATGAAGGAAATCTTGACCTTGTTCCATATTGTGTTGCAACGTGGGTATGCCGTTGCTGACGCGTTGACGGCGGATTTATTGGAGTTGTGGGGATGTAGAATTGTACCGTAGATGTCAGTGGAATCCAGAGAGATGGATACGTCCTGAACAGTAAAACTCCTCGCGACGACTTCGAATCTTGTAACGCAAGAGGTCATTGCAAGGTACACATGGACGATTGGAGAAAGTGCATGGGGTGCTTTGACGGCCAATCACGTTTGCGTTATTGGCTGTTGCAGCGCCTTGCCTATTTCAGCTAATAGGAAAAGGCTTGGCATAGCAGCACCGCTCGCAGCTTTCTGACGGGAACGTCGACGCCGCCGCCCACGCATTGCACCTCCACAACCACCACCCACATCGTCACAATGGCTCTCGGACCTTCTGACATCCACGCAAAGACCAAGACCACGTATGTCCGCAACCCCGTCGAACGCAATCGCAGCCACCTTCCCCGAATGAAACCGGTCCTCGAACCACATTCCAGCGCACAACCATCGGAGTAGCAAAGGGAATAGGCTGACAATGGCATAGATGGCACATCGGCTCATGGGGTAACCCCTACGAGGGTGGTGGCCGACCCGGAAAGGGCGTCGTCACCTACGCACTGAGCCCCAACCGTCAGCGCCCCATGGCCACCTTCATCGGCAAGGGCTTCTGGAACGTCGTGCGCCGCTCGAGGAACCAGGTCCTCTACTTCATCCCACCTCTGGCCATCGCATACGGCACTATGCAGTGGGCTATCGAGAAGTGAGTTGATGGATATTGATGAGAATAGCAGGGACATGGCAGGGCATTGGTGCATGGGAAAGCAGGCTAACAATGGTAATAGGAACGAGTTCCTCAACTCCAAGACTGGCCGCGCCCTGTACGGCGACGAGGAGTAAGCGAGCGGAGAAGAAGAGCGATGAAGGTGGGTGTATAGTAAGAGGAGTTGGAGGGAGGAAGCGGAACACGACAATTCTCTTTGCATCAAGCCAACGAATAGACTGTACAACCAACATGCACGTTCCTTTCCACCCGTGTCGCGTTCTCAATCTACTAGACAAAAGTCTGTCGCCCAGTACACGGCCCTTCATTGATCACTTCATACTCGGGGATTACACCACCCTCGAAAGGCGCAGTAATAGTGACTGTCTCCTGGTCACTCGGATACGTTGTGACATGTCCCTCGCCCGTCAGGTCGGCAGCGAACAGCAGACCGCCTTTGCCTCCGTACAACCACAGCTCCCGAGACGGGTCTTGAGGCAGAGTGATGTGCGCGAGTCCAGCTAGCAACTGTACGATCCTCGGCATTGTCAGCGCAAATTAGTGTACGAGGGAGATCTGACTCACTGTGGCACAGGAGCGTTATGCAATCCGCCTTCGAAGCGTGGTGGCTGGACAACGTAGCTTAGATCCGTCACATTCCCTAGGTTTAATGCACGGCTTCCTGTGATGCCTGCTGTTGTGGATATCAAGAAAGGATTCCTCAGACGCCAACACTGGATGGTGGAGGTGTTTTGAGGCGTGGTGACTAACGCAGGCGCCGTAAGGTAGAGGGTGTTGTTTGATGTATCGCACGTTTGGGCAGTTATAAGGGAAGACAAGGAGAGCACGGCGAAGGCAGATATAGAGAGATGCATTGTTGCAGAAGGCTATGTTATGATCTCGGAATGACTAGCAGTTGGGTAGCCTCTTATGTTCAAATATATTGCGGTGCGAAAGAACAAAGTTGGTGCTGTACTACGCTATCGCTACGGGCTGACGACCCCGGGGTAATAGCTGGTCGGACATAAGATAATGAAACTAGTAGATCGGTGCATGAAGGCGCATCTGGATGATCGACATGCAGTGCATTGATGGAGATGTATGGGTATGACATTATAGACCGCTTAGGTGTGATGTGGTCATGTATGGCGGCCGGGCTGAAGCAGAAGCCAATCTAAGAAGAGCAGTCGTTATTCATCACCAGTGCGTCTCTTTGCAAAGCATTGGGATGAAGAGAATAAGCTCAATAGATGAAGGTTTACCAAAGTCAAGTTCTAGGCCTAGGCTCTAGCACATGTTCACGCGTACAGGCGACCCCGCTTAGTAAGGTCGGCATGTCGGTGGCATGTAGAACTTCGATGATTCTGTCATATCCTAGCTTTCGCCATCGAAGCGCACCCGCCACAAGACATTCTCCTACTGCCAGCTCGAGGCAGTCTGAACAGGCGCGGTATTACTCTCACCCTACTTATCTGTAATATACCCAAACCCATCATTATACCCCACCCCGCAGTCCCGTCACATCTGTTCCGCCGCCATGTCGACACTCCTCCGCCGCTCAGGCAACTTAGCGCGACTATCCCGACCCTGCCTCAACGCTGCCACGAGGGCACCACGCACATTACGCACACGAGCACCAATACCACAATGTATATATACCCAGCAACGGGCGCGGCGATTCGCAACCGGCCCGCCCGAGGAGCCCAAGAACAAGAAGGAGGGCGAGGCAGCCAAGAAGGATGGCCAGGCAGATAAGCATGAGCCTGCTGATTCTGCAAAGAAGGAAGGAGAGGCCCAGATGTCCAAGCTTACACCCGAGGAGGAGAAGATGCTGGATCAATTAGTCTCCTTCGTGTCAATGGGCGTCCCCAAGTCGCAGAAGCAGAATATCAAGGAAGCAATGGAAGAGATCAAGCGCACCGGAATACCACCGGAGCTACGACACGAGATGGACAAGCTGGAGAGAGGCGAGAAGCTGGATCTGGCCACCGCGGCCAAGATCTCGCGGCTAACAACCAACATGGCCCGCAAGGCGGCTGATCAGCATCAGCAGAAATTCAAAGAGGATGGTTCGCAGGAACCACACCAGAAGTCAGGCGCACACGACCCAGGCCCAGGTACAGGCAAAGGTTCCAAGGGTGGCGCTGGCGGAGCTGGCGGACCGGTCGGGCCCATGTTCGGAGGCGGAATGGATACCAACACAATCCTCATCAGCGCTTTCCTCGCATACATCACATACAAGACCATCTTCCCAGGCGAGAACTCCAAGGAGATAACATGGCAGGAGTTCCGAACGACCTTCCTGGACAAAGGTCTGGTCGAGAAGATTGTTATCCTGAATGGCAACAGGGCGAAGGTCCACCTGCACCGTGAGGCTGTCGCTGGCATGTACCCCGACTCGCCATCAGTCAACCAAAACTTCTACTACTACTTCACTATTGGATCCGTTGAGGCTTTCGAACGCAAGATGGACGACGCACAGTACGAGCTGGGCATTCCTAGCTCCGAGCGCATCCCTGTAGCATACTCCAACGAGATCTCCTGGTTCGGCACCTTCTTATCCTTCGGTCCCACTATCCTCCTCCTCGGTTCCCTCTTCTACTTTACAAGACGTGCAGGAGGCGGCGCTGGCGGAGGTGGCGGCGTCTTTGGCATGGGCAAGAGTCGCGCCAAGAAGTTCAACCACGAGACGGACGTCAAGGTCAAGTTCTCAGATGTCGCTGGTATGGACGAAGCCAAGCAAGAGATTATGGAATTCGTCTCTTTCCTCAAGGACCCCAGCCGATTCCAGAAGCTCGGTGCGAAGATCCCTCGCGGTGCTATCCTATCTGGATCCCCAGGTACTGGTAAGACTCTTCTTGCCAAGGCTACTGCGGGAGAGTCAGGCGTTCCTTTCTTCAGTGTCAGTGGTTCTGAGTTCGTCGAGATGTTCGTTGGTGTTGGTGCATCGCGTGTCCGAGACTTGTTCGCCAATGCGCGCAAGAGCACGCCCTGCATCATCTTCATTGACGAGATTGACGCTATCGGTCGTGCCCGATCGAAGCAGAACTTCGGTGGTGGCAACGATGAGCGAGAGGCAACTCTCAACCAGATTCTAACAGAGATGGACGGATTCAACACGACTGAGCAAGTCGTCGTTCTGGCTGGTACTAACCGACCCGATGTTCTGGACAAGGCGCTCATGAGACCCGGCCGTTTCGACAGACACATCAATATCGACAAGCCCACCATGGACGGCCGAGCACAGATTTTCGGTGTACACTTGAAGAAGATCATCACCAACGAAGACATGGAGTTTTTGAAGGGCAGATTAGCAGCTTTGACACCGGGCTTCTCCGGTGCCGACATTGCCAACTGTGTCAACGAAGCTGCTTTGATTGGTATGTAGTAATGCTTCCCTAAATCGTACATGTACTAACGATCCGCAGCCGCTCGTGCCAATGCTGAGACCGTTGCAATGGTACACTTCGAGCAAGCCATCGAGCGTGTCATCGGTGGTCTTGAGAAGAAGTCCCTTGTTCTAAAGCCCGAAGAGAAGAAGACTGTCGCCTACCACGAGGCCGGTCACGCTATCTGCGGTTGGTACTTTAAGTGGGCAGACCCCCTTCTCAAGGTCTCCATCATTCCCCGTGGTCAGGGCGCTCTCGGTTACGCTCAGTACCTTCCCAACGGCGACACATACCTCATGAATGTGAACCAGCTAATGGACCGTATGGCCATGACACTAGGTGGACGTGTATCTGAAGAGCTACACTTCGACACCGTCACCTCCGGTGCATCCGACGACTTCCGCAAGGTCACTCAGATGGCCACAGCCATGGTCAGCAAATGGGGTATGAGCAAGAAGATCGGATACATCTACTTCGAAGATGGCGAGGGCCAGCAACTCACCAAGCCCTTCTCCGAAGACACAGCCAAGAACATCGATATGGAGGTCAAGCGCATCGTTGATGAGGCCTACAAGCAATGCAAGGATCTCCTCACTGAGAAGAAACACGAAGTCGGTCTCGTAGCCGAGGAGCTACTCAAGAAGGAGATGCTTGGCCGTGAGGACATGATTAGGTTGCTTGGACCCCGACCTTACGAAGACAGCCAAGATTTCCACAAGTACTTCTCTGGCGAGTATGGCAAGGCACCGGGATACGTCGAGCCTGCGGGCGACGGTGTCAAGGGGCCTCTAGTACCTCCCAGCCCAGCAACCTTCAAGGATCTGGATTCCAGGAGGTGAGGTGCTGAAGATGTAATTTATATCAATTTCTCTTTTGTGTGCATTATGGCATGTTACGACATGGATGTGGGGTTTTGGCGATGATCAAGGGGTTTCATTCCACTCTAGACGAGCATGCGCAAGGTGTCTTGTTAAAATAGACGCGCGTTTTGGCTTTGTAACAGTATAGTTCATCAGGTCAAAGAGAAAGACCAAGAACGCAATTATCCATTGTAACGTTCAAACTTTGTGGTCTACGTACTCGTCACTTCTTGTTGCGTTCCATATTGATCCGTCTTAAAGCAGCTCAATGCTTAAAGTGCGAGGCGCCATACAAGAACAACGAAGTTCCATGTCTGAGCAACGAGAAACCATGTAATGCTAATGAGCGTCCATACAATAACAGCGAGACAGACACATATGAAGACTACGCCAGAGAGGGCGAGTAAAGCGGCCTTGAAGATGTCTCTCTTCTTGGATGATACGGAAGAGTTCGAGGAACGCTCTAGCTGTCCAGACTTAGAATGTCCAGGAGCGCCTTCAGTGTCGCTGTATAAACTCGATCGTTGTACAGGAGCCTCCCTTAGATGTTGGTTCGTATTTTGAGATGCAGCTGACGCTAAAATTGGGGAACAATCTGATGAGGGTATGCTAGGAAGTTGACGTAAGACTTTCCGCATGGCATCAATACTGTGATCCAGTTTCACGCCCGGAACCTGCAAAGCTTTCTCAACAAGCGCGTCCCATCCCCTTCTCCACATTACCAGATCGACACTGACAAGTCTCCTGGTGCGCTCACTACAATCCCTGGTGTGCGCCTCTTGGACAGCTGAGTAGACCATGTTTGGAAAGCAGGGCCTGCCATCAGCCATGGAAATCAGGTCAAGCGCGTGGGTCGACATGACAGTCATCTCTTGCTCCTTCACGACCTGGATCATAACGACCATTGCCAAGGCAAAGTCATGGCTAGCCAGACTTTGGTCTAGAAAATCGGTTTCTGCCGTTGCCAA